>CEQU01109942.1_pt1 | contig 32683 bp, 41 predicted proteins | sample 531031 | NCBI WGS metagenome assembly CEQU01 (sample SAMEA2621216, study PRJEB7988) | marine metagenome | isolation source: saline water (ENVO:00002010), including
ATGCCGCCCCGGCGCAACTACGGCTCATCGGTGGATCGAGGCTTAGTGTCCTTCCGTGGCGACTCGTTGCCGGGCTTCACGGTGTCGGCGTCGCGGATAACGCCTTTGGGGTTGTGGATGTAGACCTGGCCCCCTCCGGCGTCGGAAGTCTGCTTTTTCGCGATCTTCTCAGCGCCACTCTGGGTGCGAGAGGTCGCGGTCGGTTTGCTGGCCCCTGGCTTGGTGACCTTCCATCCGTTCCCCGAGTTGGGGGAGACGTCGCGGCGGTTGTTGTTCGGCATGGTGCCCTCCTTGTCCGGGGAAAGACTATCAAAGTGTGCAGCAAAATGTTCATTGAGATGCGCATCAAAGTGCTAACATCGCTTCAAGGAGGTTGATCGAGATGGTGACTGCTGTGACACCCCGGAAGCTCCGGCCCGCGCCGGAACCCTTGGGGAACTTCATCCGGCCGGGCTACAACGACCACACTGTGATCGCGCAGGCGCTGGCCGAGGGCCGGGGTAGCGGGTCGGGTCTTGTGATCAATCCGCTGCACGCAGATCGCCAGCGACCGTTGATCGAGCATGCGCGCGCGGCCGGGGTCGAGACGATTCTGGACAGCAAAAGCCTGGAGTTGTCGGCGCCCGGCGGTTATGCGATGCATGGCGTGCCCGAGTTGCCGTGGGCGGCTGCTGAGGGGATGCATTCCCCGTTGATCCTGTCGGGCATGGAGGGCGGCCGACTGGTTCGAAACCTGTCCGAATACGCGGCAGAGGCACAGGTGAGCGCCATCCTCGCTCCGACACACTTCCTCGACGACGCGGAATCACCGTGGTGGACAATCGACGCCTCGCTGACCCGGCGCCTGCGCCAGAACTTGAATGAGCTCGAGATGACGAGCGCCTTGATCTACTACCCGGTGATGGTGCGCACCTCGACGCTGATGAACCCGGCAGTGATGGCGCAGCTGATCGACCATCTCCGCCGCCTGCCCGTGGACGGCGTGTGGCTGCGCCTGCACCCGTTCGGCACGACCAAGAGCGGTCCGCTGGTACTTAAGCGATATCTGCAGCTGTGCCGGCAGCTGCATGCCCTTGGCATCCCGATCGTCGCCGAACACAGTGGCAGCGTGGGGGTTGCGCTTCTCGCCTTCGGCGCGGTCGGTGGGATCGAGTCGGGTGTTACGTTCACCGACACGGTGAATCTGGATGGTGTGCTGCGGCCCCCCAAGCCGGACGCGCGATCCTTCGCGCCGGCACCGAGGGTGTATCTGCACCAGCTGAGCGCGTTCGTGGACGCGCAGACTGCCCGGGAGCTGCTCAGCAAACGGGGCATGAAGGCACTGCACGGCTGCCAGGACACCGCATGTTGCCCGCGGGGCTGGGTCGACATGGTTGCGAACCCTCGCCAGCACTTCCTCCGGCAGCGCGCCCGGGAGGTCGCCCAGCTGTCGGCTATGCCGTTCTCGCTGCGCCCGGGGTACTACATGGAAAACTTCCTGCGTCCCGCTTCCGACCGTGCGATGCGCGCAGCCGAGTTCGAGCCGTCTCTCGCCGCGGTGCGCAAGCGCCTCGACTCTTGGCGCGGCACACTTGGCGCCGATCTGGAGCAGCACTCGGAGTTCACGATCAGCGAGCCCGCAGCCGGTCGTCGGCTGCGGGTCCGCCCCAGCGCCTGAACCAGAATGGAAGGAATGACGAGAGAAGAGAGCACACCATGGCTAGCGCAGTAGCGGCGCGCCTGGATTCCATCAAGGCGAACGCCGGAGTTCAAAGTAGGGAAATCGCCCAGCTGCTGGACACCACCCCGCAGACTATTTCGCGGTGGCAGCAGGGCAAGGTCGATCCGCATTCGGCCAAGCTGCAGCAGCTACTCACCCTCGAGTGGCTGACCGATCAGCTCAGCGAGTTCTACGACCCGGAGGAAGCCCGGCTGTGGCTGTTCAGCCGACACAGGCTGCTCGGCGGGCAGTCTCCGGCTGACCGAATACAGGCCGGCGGCGCCGAGGACGTCCTGGCGCTGCTGGATCAGCTGCGAGACGGGGCGTTCGTCTAAAAATGCCGACCTACGACCGCGCCTTCCTCGATGCCCTCGAGAAGCTCCCGACGAGGGAGTGGCGCGGTCGTGTCTGGCGACACATGTTCAACCAGTACGCGCCGGAGCGGATCAACACCGGCGGTGCCCGCTGGAACCCGCCCGGTGTGGGGGCGATCTACGCCGCGCTCGAGCGGGAGACCGCGATCGCTGAGGGCGAGCACATGATCGAGGTGCAACCGCGGCGGATCTTCCGTCGCCGTGTGTTGTACGAGCTCGCGGTCGAGGTGAACCAGGTCGTCGACCTGACAGACCCCGCAGACCTCGGCGCGGTCGGCTTGACGATGGCCGACGTCGCCTCCGACAACTTCACCGCGTGCCAGCGTGTGGGAGGCGCGATCGAGTGGCTCGGGCACGGAGGCATCCTCGTGCCGAGCGCTCGACGCGCGGGCGACAACATGGTGATCCTGATCGGCCCCGGCGGAGAGGCGGAGATCGAACGAGTCTCCCAAGAGGTCCTCTTCGACGACGGCATGCTTTAGCGGGCCGCGAGGGGCTTTCTCCACGCCGATTGCTGCTGGTGCGATCACACCCGTGACTTGATCACGACTTGTTCCCGGGGCGGCGAGTGTGGGGGCTCTGTGCGGGATCGGGGAATGGCGACTCGCAACGTGTCGCAGCGGCATCGCATCGGAGGATCGCACGGTGCATCGCATTATCTGGAGTCGCACCGCAAGTGAGATCCGAGGGTTTTTGAGAACGGTCCGGAGCCTGTGTGGTTTGATCAGGTCATGGATTTGGAATCGACGGCCGCTAGCCCGGCAGAGACACGGGCTGAACTCACCCGCCTCTCAGCCCGTGGCTACACGCAGTTGCGGCACGTACTCGTGCAGCTGCCCGACCGCGACGGTCCTCGTGCATCGACGCTTGCACGCCTGCTGCACGAACGGAAGCACCGCCCGCTGCTTCTCTACATTCTCCTCCTGACCTGCTGGCCATGGCTAAGCGATCGCCGCGATCCACTGGAGGGTGCCGTCTGGATTCGCGCCCTCACCGCGAAGGGCGCGCCCACCTGGTCGCCGTCGACCCTGTCGCGCTCCTGGGCGGAACTCGCGGAACTCGGGCTGATCTCCAAGCCCGAAAAGCGCGAAGGCCGACTGATGCGCCCGACTCCGCGACGCGAGGATGCCGGTGCCGACTACGAGGTACCGGGCGGCCGCCGCGATCGATGGAACGCATACTTCGCACTCCCAGACGAATTCTGGACCGACGAACTATTCGCCAAACTCTCCCTGCCGGCGCTGGTCATGCTGCTGCTGGTGGCGAAGGAAACCAACGGCAAAGACGAGGTCTGGCTCACCTATGAGAACGCCGAAGAGTGGTACGGCATCAAGCCGAAATCCGCGCAGAACGGACTTACCGAGCTGCAGAAGCTTGGCATCCTCCACCGCCGCACCCAGGTGGTCAAGGCACCGCTGTCCGGTCACGGGCAGACCGTACGCATGTGGTACTCGCTCACCGGCCCCTACGGCCACCAGTCACGGGCGGCGCTGCAGCAGCGCGCCGCGAAGGAACGTCGCAAACGGCTCCGGCGCGAGGCTCGCGCCGAGGTTTCCACCCCGAAGGAACTCGAATGACCATCTCCCGCCTGCTCTACGTCGACGACTCCGGTGCCGTCGACCGTGGGCTCATCGTTTACGGATGGCTCGAGGTCACCCCAGATCGCTGGCGTCACGGCCTGCGCACCATCCTCGAGTTGCGCAAGCAGCTGTACCGGGACCACCAGGTCCCGCCAGCGACGGAGCTACACGCGACCAAGTTCGTCAACGGCCGCACCCGTATCTCCACACGGACCGGCAGCAACGTCGAGCAGTGGAAGACCCTCGGTCGTGCGGTCGCGGTGCAGTGCCTCGAGACCCTCGCGGCCAGCCCCGATATCAAGATCGGGGCAGTGTGGCGCGCGACGTCGGCAACGGGACGCGCCTACTACGAAGAGCGCGGTGAGGTCTATCGCACGCTCGTCGAGGGTTGGAATGCCGAGCACCGCGCCGCGGACAGCTACGCATTCGTCAGCATGGATGGCAATGGGTCCGACCCGACCTACTTCAACGCACACCGTTCCCTGGCGCTGGACACCCGCCACATCATCGAAGACCCGATGATGCACGACTCCGTGCGGTCCCAGTGGGTGCAAATGGCCGACCTGGTCGCGTACAGCGTCTTCACTCATCTGAACCGTCACTCTGGCAACGAGTTCGGTTGGAGCTGGTACGAGGACTACCTGCAGGGGAAAGATGTCAACGGCAACCCGAAACGGTTGTAACCGTTAAACAGCAAGACCCGCTAGTCCACGAGTGTGGGGCGGGTCCGCTCAACAAGTATGTTGCACCTCGACGACATACGCAAGGACGGTGCTTGCGCCGATAGCGAACCCACACCGCCGAAACCCTGTCCTCTTCACGCTGCCACGATCGCTCGGCCCTCGGGGTGCGCGTCAGCCGTTGCGGCGGATGATCGTGCCGCCCGATCCGTCCCTTTTGTGGATGGTCGCCCCGTCCACCTTGCGGCTGACGACGTAGCGGCCGGTGGTGGCGCTGCGCTCGACGGTGCGGCCGGAGCGGCGGAGGTTTTTCGCGGCCTTCTCAGCCAGCTCCTCCGCGAGCTTCTGCGACTGTTCGCTGTAACCGCTCATCGTTGCCACCACCTCTTGTTCGGTGCTGCGTTCATCGCGTCGTTGATGACGTTGGCCACCCCGATCGCCATTTCATTATCCTCGTCTCTCGCCCAGGGCGCATCTATCAGCGCGGTGAGCACAGACAAACCCATCTCGGACTCGCCGCGCTTCGTGCTGACCGCCTTCTCGCACGCCCAGGTGAATCGGCCCCACCATTGGGCTAGGGCGTCGGCATCCTGCTTCTGCCGGCGGTCACTGCGGGAGTTGTGGAAAGCGATCACCGCGGCGATGCTCGCACCGACCACGGCTAGGCTCCCGCCGAAGCCGGCGGATGTGAGGAAGGTGCCCCACCACTGACCGTCCGGGTACGGCGGGGGGATAATCAACCCGACGATGACACCGATCACGGTGCCGATCGCCGCGAACAGCCACCACAGCGCCGGCAGGCGTTGAGACCGCCCTGCGGGTGCCGCCGGCGGCTGAGTGTCGGTCATCGAGCGAGGCCGCCGCGGTCGCGCTGCTGGGTGTTGCCGGCACGGCTCTTGCGGGGCCGCGGTGCGCGGCCTGTGGGAGTGGCGACAGCCTCGCGGGGGTGCTTCGCGTTGCCTGTGTCCGCGAGTACGCGGCCGCGCACCTCCTGCTCGGAAGCGGTGCCCTCCAGCGACCGCGCGAACGCGTCTCGGCGTTCGGCACTGTCGTACGCCACCGTGCTGCTCTCACGAGCTGCACGGGCATCCTGGGCGGCGTCAGCGGCCTCTCTGTCGGCCTGCGCGGCCGTGTCGGGGTCCTCTGTCTCCCAGGCCCGCGTTTGCGCGGTGTCGTCGTCTCGGTCGCGCCCCTCGGCGCTAGCAAGGAGGATCTGGCTGGCCGTCAGATCCTCCCCGGAGCGGCGCCGCTCCTCACGCGCTTCGGCGCGGTCGCGTTCGGCATTTCGCAGCGCCTCTGCGACCGCAACGGGGTCGGCACCGGGCCGGTCGACGTCCACGCCGTACCGGTCCCGGACCTCCCGGCGGATGGTGTCGTGGGCGGCCGCCGCGGTGTCGTCGTGGTCACGCCAGGCGGTGGCCGTCTCATGCACGCCGGCAATCTCCTCGACGCTCGCGCGAGTCCACCACTCGGGCTGGTTCACCACGGCGAGCCCCGCTCGAGCGGCACCACGTTCGGCGTCGAAACGTGATTGCAGCTCGCGCGCTTCCTGCCGGGCATCGGCTTCGCGCTGGCGGGCCAGCTGCTCCCGCAGCCGGGAGATCCGTTCTCCGAACTGCGAGGCGACTGTCAGGGCGATGCGCAGCGAGTCGTCGAACGTCTCGCCCACGCCGTCTGTCTCATCGGCCATGATCGTGGTCCCTTCTATTCCCTACCATTGCCGTCACGGTCGCGTGACGTGTCGGACGTTGACCGCTTCCGCGGGGTGATCGTGTTCGGCAGCGGCGAGCGGGTGCCGGGAGCGGCAAGCCCGCGCTGCGCCCTGCGCACCGCTTCCTCTTCCGGGGTGAGAGCCGGCACCGCCGGCTGGGCGGTGTCCTTCGTCGGGATCTCGGGCAGTCGTTCCTGGATCGCGGCGAGCTTGTCGCGGAGCGATTGGCTCATCTGCTCGGCGCGGCGGGCGTCGCCGGCAGCCTTGTGCGCGTCGAGCAACGCCACGGACAGTCGGCCGAGCTGGCGGAACAGGATCGCCTCAGCTGCCGTCCCGCGGCCGGTCGCAGCCGCCTGCAAGAGGATCATCGCGGCCCCGGATGCCGAGCCCATCCGTACCGGCTTGGGAGAGGACTGGTGCGCGCGGATGTGCGCGCTGCGGGACAGCTCCCGGGCTGTCTCCGCGAGCGGCCCCGGTGTCGTCTCGACCCGCTGTGACCAGGCCGCGAATGCACCGGCCGTCTCACGGGCCACGTGCGCCCAGGTCGCCCGGTCGGTGGCCGGTACGTCGCGCAGACGGGTGCGCAGCTCCCCCAGCTCCCGGCTGTACTGCTCCCACAGCTGCGGGTCCGGGGTGGACTCCTCCCGGCCCGGAGCGACCGGCCGGTACTGCCACGGATTCTTGCTCGTGGCGCGCCACTCGTCGACCGCGGCCTGCGCGGTCTGCGGGCTGTCCGGCCACCCCTCGCGCAGTCGTGGCAGGGTCAGGTCGCGGGCGAGCCGCCCGCCGCCGTACCAGACGGGACGGTCCTCCCCGGCGGGTCGGAGAGCGACCGAATAGCCAGCCACGACGTCATCGCGGCCAGCTGCGTAGCGGGGGCGGATGAGCACACCGCCGCGGCGCATCCGGCGCACGAACTCGCCTTCGTCCAGCGACGCGATCGCCGCGGCGCGGACCGTGCGCTCCAGCCGGTGCGCGTCGACCTCAATGCTCCCCCGGCGGTCTGCGCTCTCGCGTTCCCCGGGCTTCACACCGCGCTCGCCCATGCCGAGCTGGCGGGATTCCAGCGGCGTCAGCGAGTGCTCGCGCTCCAGGTCGCGGCACACGTCCTGAGCGCGCTTGAAGTCGTTGTGCGTCGTGGCCTTCGTGCCGTCCTCACGCACGAGCGACACGGCGATGTGCACGTGGTCGTTGCCGTTCTTGGACAGTCCGTGCCGGACCGCGACCCACCGGCATGCCGCTTTCCCCGACTCCTCGGTGAAGCCCATCCGGTCGACGAACTGCTGCGCGATCGTGCCCCACTGCTCATCGCTCAGCTGACCCTCGTCGGCGTGCAGCGAGAGGGAGCAATGCCACACGTCGGCGGGCACCCGCTCGGTGTGCAGCTCGCCGGTCTGTGGATCTTCGATCCGCGCCTGACGGGTCACGTCCACGCCGTAGGCGAGCCGCGGGGTGTCCAACGCGATCCCGATTTCGCGTGCCGCTGCGACGTCCAGAACGGCGTACCCGTGGCGCGCCATGATCGCGTGATCCCCTGCGACAAGATGCTGCTCGGTGTGCTCGTTGGCGCGCCCCTCCTTCACGAGGTAGGTCATCAGACCGACCACTCGGGTACCGCGCGTGATGTTCGGGATCATGCGCCGGCCAGCCTGCGGATCGTCTCGTCGATCCGCGCGCTCAGCCCGCGGTACTCCGCGACAACGCTCTCCGCCTCGGCCGGGAAACGCCCCTCCGTGTTGGCGTACCGGGCGAGCTGGTTGACGTTGTTCGCAACGGTGCCGAGCGTGCGTGACAGGGCGAACAGCTCCGCGATCGCCTGCTTGCGTTCCGTGCTGGTTTCGACGTGGGCGTTCATGCCCGCTTCGACCAGGAACCGCGGCACCGTCACACCGGCGACCACAGCGCGGGCACGCAGCTGCGCGTCCTCCTCCGCGTTCGTCTTCACGACGTATCGGCCGGCGTCCCTCGGGGTGTCAGAGTTCGCACGCCGCTGGCGACCGAACAGCCGTCGCTCGTTCTGCTCCGCCATGTCGTCACCGTCCCTTCGGCCCAGCGCAGCGAACCCGCCTCCTGGCGGGGACCATACGACCAGTATGCACCGGCGGTCCCGCCGGGTCCAGACTTAGGGTACCTAAGTCTATAGCTTGCTCTGCCGGAGGCTCCCGCCCGACCAGAACGCTAGTGCCGCGAGGGCTACACCGCTAGGGGGCATTCTCTCTCTAATCGGCAGACTCCATGGAGATTAAGCTGAGCCGCATGAGCGACGCGATTTTGAACCCCGATGATGCAGCGCAACGAGCGCGCGAATTGATCGAAGCCGACGTGAACGCGCGGGTTGAGGCCGTGCGTCAGGTCGTGGCGGCCACCAACGATGCGGACGACGCCGAGCGGCGATGGAAGGATGCCACCGCCGTACACGAACGGGCGTGGCGTGCCGCGCTCGATGCTGGCTGGTCGGAGAAGGATCTGCGCGCAACGGGCGCGCGCGCACCTGGTCAGACGAGCCGCCCCCGGCGTGCTCGAACCGCCGGCACACGATCCTCCAACGGCGCTGGTTCTGCTTCTTCTGAGGAGTAGCCTTCGGCTCTGATCTTCTCAACGGCCCCCGTCACGCTTCGCGCTGATGGGGGCCGTTGCGTGGGCAACTTCGTTGCCTTTCGGCCTGTGGATGATACGCGCCGGTTTCGCTGCGGCAAGGGCTTTCGCGGCATATCCTCCCTCGCTGCGCTCACTCCGGTATTCCACGGTCCCCTGCCTCCGCGCCCCCAACGCTGTAATTCGGCTTTTGCCGAAAGGCAATGAGGTTTGGAGAGGAGAAGTGCCATGAACGATGAACCGCTGACCGTGTACTCCAAGGCCGGCTGTGTGCAGTGCACGGCGACGCTGCGGGCGCTCGATGCCGCCGGCATCGCGTACCGCGTGGTCGACCTCGCCGGTGACCCGGTGGCGCTGGAGCACGTCAAAGAGTCGGGCTTCCTACAGGCGCCGGTGGTCGCGGGCGCCGGCGACCCCTGGTCGGGTTTCCGACCCGATCGGATCGACGAGCTGGTCAAGTCGAGGGTGGCGTGAGCGATGAACACGACAGTGAGCTTCGGCACGATCCAGACGACGTTCCCCAGCGGCGACGAGGACCACTACCGGTTGTCGCAGAAGGTCGGGGAACGCGACCAACAGCTGCACGACTACGGCCGGCACGGGTACCGGCTCGCGAACACGGTGACAGTCCCCGGAGCCGAGTTCGTGACGGTGATCGACACGCTCACGAGGGAGGACGGCTGATGCTGCACGAGCACTCCCCCGCACCCGTTCTGCTCACCCCCCACGAGGCGGCAGTCATCCTCGGCCGCGACGTGGCAGAACTGCGGCGGTGGCGTGGCCAGAACGTCGGGCCCACGTTCCACGACCTCGGCCGCGGACTCATCCGCTATGCCCGTAAATCGGTGATCGAGGAGGCCAGCTACGACGCCGAATCAAAGCGCTAGCAGAAACCGCTGCACGCACAGATAGTCATCATGACGAGGCATCGCTCCCGAGCACCGCCTCTTCCCCTCCGGAGCTGCTGGCTACTGCGGAATTATGTTGCAAATGCTGCGCTCGGAGCACGTCGCCGGGTCAAGCGTCCGACTTATCGCGATCATGCCGACCAGTTCCGCCTCGAGGCGGGCGAGTTCTTCTTGCCGTGCCCGGACCTCTGCAAGTTTGCCAGCTAGCAGGGAGTTCACATGTGAGCACGGGGCCCGTCCGACCTCGCGCAGTTCAAGAACTCCTGCGATGTCGGTCAGCTTCAGTCCGGCCGCTTTAGCGGCGCGGATAAACCCGACACGTGCAACCGCACGGTCCTCGTACGCCCGGTATCCGTTGCCTTCCCGAGTTGGCGCCGGCAGCAGTCCTTCCCGTTCGTAGAACCGGATGGTCTGTGTGCTGACGCCGGTCATTTCGGCGAGATCTCCGATGCGCATGTCTCTATCCCACCACTTGACCTTGCACCTGGCTACAACGTCTATGGTCGGTGGATGGAAATCACGGTGCAGTACTTCGACGGTTGTCCGAACTGGGAGACGATGGCGGAACGTTCCGCGGTGATTGCCGCGGAACGTTCCGACCTCACGGTGAAACAACAACTCGTGTCGTCGCAGGCGGACGCGGAAGCGCTCGATTTCCGCGGGTCACCCACGCTCCTCGTCGACGGGGCTGTCTTGTTTCCGGCACCAGATGGGCCGCCAGGCTTGTCCTGCCGGGTCTACCTGACCCCCGAGGGTCTTGCCGGGTCTCCGACCCTGGATCAACTGCGCGATGCCATCGCCCACACGGAAGCGGCGGCGCAATGAGTGGCAGGTTCGATCTGGTCGTGATCGGCGCGGGTATGGCGGGAATGACCGCGGCCAACAAGTGCGCCGCGCAGGGATGGCAGGTTGGGATCGTCGATGAACTGCCCTACGGCGGAACCTGCGCGCTGCGCGGTTGCGATCCGAAGAAGATTCTGCGCCGCGGCGCAGAAATCATCGACGCCGCTCAACTGATGAGCGACACCGGGGTCCAGGAGAACGGGGTATCGGTGGATTGGCCAGCGCTGATGCGGCGGAAACGCGGCTTCACGGACCGTGTCCCGAAGCGGATGGAGGACGAACTCGTCGGCAATGGCGTCACTACCTTCCACGGGCACGCCGAGTTCAGCGGGCCGAACGAGCTCATCATCGACGGCACTGCCCATCGGTCGGACCGGTTCCTCATCGCCTCTGGTGCGACACCGCGCCCCCTGGTCTTTCCCGGTGCGGAGCATCTGATCGACAGCACCGGGTTCCTGGATCTCGATGAGCTGCCTCGCCGAATGGTGTTCATCGGCGGCGGCTTCATCTCGTTCGAGTTCGCGCACATCGCCGCTCGTGCCGGTGCGGAGTGCACGATCATCGACCGCGGGTCCCGACCGCTGCGGGAATTCGATCCGGACCTTGTCGAACTCCTCGTTACCCGATCCGAAGAGGCTGGCATCCGTGTGCTTCGCAACACAACGGTCACCGGAGTTGGGACCACGCTCGCCGGTTACCGGGTGGGTATCGACACCGCCGGAACAGCGGCCAGCATCGACACCGGCCTCGTAGTCCACGGCGCGGGTAGGGTTCCCAACCTCGACAGCCTGCATTTGGACGCTGCGGGTATTGCCAGCAGTCCACGCGGTGTGACTGTCGCCGCCCACTTGCAAAGCATCACCAACCACGCCGTGTTCGCCGCCGGCGACGCCGCGAACACGATTGGCCGTCCCCTCACGCCCGTTGCCGTGTTCGAAGGCAAAGTCGTCGCGTCCAACATGATCAAAGGCACCACTACCACGCCCGACTACACGGGCGTGCCCACCACCGTGTTCGCCATCCCTGAGCTCAACCGCGTAGGTCTTCTCGAGCACGAAGCCGCTGACGCCGGACACGAAATCGCCGTCCGTTTCACTGACACCAGCGACTGGTACTCCACCTACCGGGTAGCCGAAACCACCGCCGCAGCAAAGATCATCATTGACACCGCATCGGACCAGATCCTCGGCGCACACCTCCTAGGCCCCGGCTACTCTGAACTCATCAACACCTTCGGCCTCGCCATCAAACTCGGCCTCACCACCCGCCAACTCAAATCCGTTACTGCCACTTATCCCTCCCTTGGCTCGGACCTCGGATCCCTGCTGTAGTAGACCGCGAAATCGCTCGCTGTGACGGGGCGAGATAGCCTTCCATGGTTGGTCTCTGCTGAGGACGCAATCCAGGTCCGTTTCGAGTCTCGCCCGATCCTTCTGACTGGCCAGGATTACGTTCGCCACACGGAACCGAGGTTGAATCGGCCTGGCGTATACGCGGCATCGGCTGGCTGGGCTTGGACTGCCGGCTACCGATTACCGAGCAGATATTGACGCGATGAGCTCGAATGAACGTTGACACGGCCACCCAGTGCTCATGCTGTGGCAGAACGATGCCGCGGTTCAAGCTGCATGAGTTGCGCGACGGAGCGGCCTACCTGTGTCGCCGATGTGGCCTGTGGATCGCCGTGCGGCTGCGCAACGACAGCGTTCGCTAACGCGCCCTGGCACGGCTGGACGCGAGTAAGTCTATTGCTGGTCGTAGGGAGCAGATGCCTGGAGCGTAGCCGCGCCATGCTGGCGCTCACTAGCTGTCATTTCTGGCTGAGCCATAGCGCGGCGCACGGACGCGGAGCTGACGTGGAGGGTCTTAGCGATCGTTTCCCACGTCGCCGGGGGGTTCTGAGCGCGCATCTGCCGAGCGACCTCGACCCGCTCAGCGCTCATCACCGTTGGCCTCCCACCGACGCGACCCTGGGCGCGTGCGTACTCCAAACCCAGCCGGGTGTTCTCCCGAATCGTGTCCACGCGCAGCTGTGCGAATACGGCGACGATGCCGAACAGGGCTCGGCCCATCGGGGTCGTGGTGTCGATCACCGGTTCGGTGAGGCTCTTGATGTCGACGCCCTTGTCCTCCAGTTCGTGCAGCGTCTCGATCAGGATGCGCTCGGTCCCGCCGAGCCGATCGAGGCGGCGCACCAACAGCACGTCGCCGGCGCGGAGGTAGTCCATGCACGCGACCCACTGCGGGCGGTCCTTGACCCGGCTGGAGTCGCCGTGGTCGACGAACACGCGCTCCGCTCCTGCCGCGTGCAGCTCGGCCTCCTGGGCCTTCGGGTTCTGCTCACGCTTGGACACTCGGGCATATCCGACGACGGTCATAGGTCCCTCCCCTGTTCCGCTTCTCGGCCGGGCGTCGTCGGCCGGCGCGAGCGGCCCGTCGACGTCGACGGTGCGGAGCGTCCCGGCGCGACGCTGCTGCTCAGGTTGGCGAACGCGCGCAGCTGCTCCATCCGTTCCGGGGTGAGCCGGCCTCCCGCGGCGGGCTGCACGATGCGGTCGAAGATCCCGCGCAGTTCGGTGAAGTCCTGGCGTTCCATAGCGCTACGTGACGCCTGGTCGTTCTCCGCCCCGGTGACTCGGCTCCAGTCGAGGTCGAATCCGGCGCCGGCGGCGATCTGTGTCCAGAAGATTCGTTGCGTGCGGCCGTTGCCCTCCCGGAATGGGTGGAGGTAGTTCACCTGGTCGTAGTGGTGCGCCAGGCGATCTACGAACCGGTCACGGTCCAGGCCGTGCAGCTGGTGCTCGTCCGCGAGCTCCGCGAACGCGAACCCCGCGCCGGACTCCAGTCGGGACACCGGCATGAAGAACTCCGCGCCCGGGTCGGTGCCCTTGCGGATGTCGACGGTGCGCAGCTGGCCGGCCCAGTCGTAGACGTCCTGGAAGAGCTGCCGGTGGATTGCCTGGAGCTGTCGGAGATCTCCGGTGACCTTCACCGGGCGGGTGATCATCTCGGCCCGTCGCCACTCGGTCAGTTCCGCTTCGGCGCGATCCAGCGTGGCACGGTCGGTCAGGCCGAGCCGGTTGCGGAGGAGGCCCGATGCGGGCTCGAGGTACGGGTCGACGAAATCAGGCAAGGCCCCAGCGGGCCCGTGTGCGGCGTCCCAGCTCGTCGACGTCGAACTCCCCCGCTGCGTAGGCGGCCGCGTCGGCGCGGTACTCAGCGCCGGCGGTGAGGCCTTCCATCGCGGAGCTGTGGGCGGCGTCGGCCACGACGCGCTCACGCAGCTCGCGCTCGGCCGCGGAAATGGTGCTGGCGGTCTTGACGCTCATGGTGGCCTCCCTCGTTGCTTCTAGTCTACCCGACTTGCTCAAAAACCTATAGTGGAGGTTTTGCACAGAATGGGGTTTTGACAAGGGTTTTGAGCACCGGAGCTTCCCCGACATCTCGCGGCTTGCACCGCGCGCTGGTCGGCCTGCTCAGAATCGATCGTTTCTGGTGTGACGGACGACGGCATGCGGAAGATCATCCGGGTTACCCGACCCGGTTTGCGCCGGGCGTACGCTGATGGTCTCGATCGCGGAAGACGGGACGACGACCATGGGCGACTCGGCACAGGGGCCACGCGGTTCGCTGCTCTATGTTGAAGATGATGCGGAGATCGCTGCGCTGACCGTCGAAGTGCTGGAAGAGGTGTACGACGTCGAGCATGCCGCGGACGGCGAGACCGCGCTCCGGCTCGCGCTGAGCAGGCGATACGACGCCATGGTGGTCGATCGACGCCTCCCCGGCATGGACGGCGTCGATTTCATCTGTGCCGTGCGTACCGCGCACATCACGACGCCGGTCCTGATGCTGACCGCGCTCGGCACCGTGGACGATCGTGTCACCGGTCTCGACGGCGGAGCGAACGACTACCTGGTGAAGCCGTTCGATTACGACGAGCTGCTGGCGCGCCTTCGGGCGCTGCGACGCGCGTTCAGGGCTGATGGGGTACGTCGACGCCTCGGCGAGTGGGTGTTCACGCCGGACGCCCAGGCCGCGTACGATCCATCTGGAATCCGAGTGGCGCTGACGGCGACGGAGAGCGCGCTCCTGGAGCTGTTGAGCACCAGCCCCGAGCACGTGTTCAGTCGGGACGAGATCCTCCGCGCCGTGTTCCATGAAGGAGATACGACGAGTTCGGTGGACACGTACGTGCACTATGTGCGGCGCAAGACGTCCCCCGACATGATCGAGACCGTCCGCGCACGCGGCTACCGCGCGGGAACACCGTCATGAGCGACGCCGATAATCGACGCGTGCGTCGCGCAGCGCTATCCATCGGACTCTGGGTCGGAGTCTCGTCGGGTGTGATCGTCGCGATCGGCATCGGCGTGCTGATCGCGGTGGTGCTCTCAACGTCGCGCCGCGAAGGCGAGGAGCACGGCGGCGGCTGGTTCGGCGGTCCCGCCGGAACGCGGGACGACTTCATCGTCGACATCGACGTGATCGTTCCGGCCGTGATCATCCTCGGAGTGATCGGCGTGGTGCTGCTCGGGGTTGTCGCCGCGGTCGCCGCTCGACGATCGGTCCGCCCGCTCGGGGAGGCGCTGCGTCGGCAGCGAAACTTCGTGGCCGACGCGAGCCACGAACTGCGTACGCCGCTGACGGCGCTGACGAGCCGTATCCAGGTGTTGCAACGCCGTCATGACCGAGGCGAGGACCTCGGAGCGGGTCTCACCAACCTCCGGCGCGATGCGGACATGATGGCCGACGTGCTCAACGACCTGCTCATCGCCGCGGAAGGAGAATCGTTCGCCGACGGGAACGCGGACGTCGCGACAGCGGCGGCGACAGCGGTCGCAGCGATGACGACGAGCGAGAAGCGCTCCGAGGTCTCGCTCGCGATCACCGTGGATCAGGAGGTGAAGGCGCAGCTGCCGGAAGTCACGCTCGTCCGCATCCTGGTCGCGCTGCTCGACAACGCCGTGCAGCACTCCCCGGCGCGAGGTACCGTCTCGATCCGCATCGCGCGGGACGCCCGCAACGTGACGGTGCGCGTCATCGACGAGGGCTCCGGGATCGAAGGCATCTCGCCCGAGCAGGTCTTCGAGCGCTTCGCGCGTCCGCGCGAGAGTGGGCGCCCTCGCAGCTTCGGTCTCGGACTCTCACTCGTGCGAGATGTCGCTCGCCGTGCCGGAGGGTCCATCGAGGTCGAACGGTCGACAGCATCCGGCACGACTTTCCTGCTCACACTGCCGGCTCATCCCTGAACGAGTGCGTCTCCTCCGATCGGATGCGAACCGACCGTCGTCGTCTGCACGTCCACCATCGTCGTGCCGAGCCAGCGGGTCACGCGACGATCAGCATCGACGACGATGCCGGTGCGCGACCCCGCAGCCGCGATCCACGAGCGGTTCGCCGGGCCGGCCACCACGGCAGCGGTCGCCCAGACGTCCGCTTGCGTGAGACCGTCGGTCACGATCGTGGCCGACGCGGTGCCTGTCGCGGGCCTACCGGTGCGCGGATCGAGGATATGATGCCCGCGCTCCGCCGTCCCTGAGGTCGCCACCGCACCGTTCACCACGTCGACCACCGCGATCAACTGACCGCGGTCGTGCGGGTCGGCGATTCCCACCGGCCATCGCCAGTCGGCTCCCTCGGCTGTGAACAGCTGCAGGTCTCCTCCGGCGTTGATGCCGACCGCGGTCGCGGCAGCCAGCAGCGGCTCGAGGTGCCGACGGCCCGCAGCTTCCACCGCCCAGCCCTTGACGTATCCCGTCGGGTCGAACCTTCCCCGCCACCGGGCGGAGACCAGGCCGCCAGTCTCCTCTTCGGCGCGTTCGCAGGCATCCGCGACCAGCGCCACCCTGCTGTCAGCGTCGGCGATGGAGAGTTCACCGCGACGGATGCGGCTGATGTCGGAATCAGTGCGATATGTCGAGAAGACCCGGTCGATGTCACGCAGTTCGTCGAAGCATGCTCGCACTGCCCGGTCGGCGCCCTCGTCGGTCATTTCCCCCGGAGCAATCAGATGGATGCTCATCGGAATGCCCATGATCTCCTCGACCCAGACCCGCGTCACCTCATTCGCGGTACGCATCAGCTCTGCGCCTGGTCGATCGCGCTCTGCAGCGACGAGAGGTAGCCACCGCTCGTGTATGTGGCACCGGACACCATCTGGATCTTCGAGCTCTGCGCCTGGATCGTCTCCGAGACGAGCCTCGGGATCGCGGTGCCGTTGATCTGCCGGTCCCGACCGTTGCTGTTCGGGTAATCGACCGCCTGTGCGTCCGTGATCTGTCCACCGGAGACGGTTATCTGCACCTGCACCGGCCCGTAGCGGGTCTGCGATGATGCGCCGGTGTAGGTTCCGTCGGCGAGGCCGGTGCCAGACATGGTTCCCGAGTTCGTCGATGTGGTTCCCGAGCCGCTCGCGCCGGTCTCGGCGGTCGTCAATGAACTGCCCGCTGTCGCCGCACTGGCGTCGGTCGGGGTGACCGCCTCCAGAGACGTTCGGTAGCTGAACAGCAGCACGAGTCCGCTGACGGTCGCGAGCAGCGTGTAGAGGATCTTCTTCATGGCCGTCTCCCTGCTCAGATCGTGAACGATTCGGAATGGATGCGATGGGCGGGGAACCCGGCGCCAACCAGGTCGCGCCTGAGGTCTTTCATCCAGGCCTCACCGCCACAGATGAACACGTCGTGGTCCTTCGGCTCCGGCACGAGATGGCGGAGGAGATCTGCGCCCGACCACGCCTCGTGCGTGGCAGGGATCCAGCTCGACGCGCCGGAAGATCGCGGGCCGATGAACGGCAGGTAGCTCAGGCCACGGGTACTGATGAGGTGAGCGATGGCCTCCTGCCGAAGAGCGTCCTCGGCCGCGGACTCCCGGGTGATAAGCATCGCTTCTCCCGGTCCGTAGCCTTCCGTCTCGAGCAGCGAGACGAGCGGTGCGACCCCGGCGCCTGCGCCGATCATAAGCAGCTTCGTCCCGGTCCTGCGCTCACCGGTCATCTCCCCGTATGGTCCTTCCACGATGACCCTGGTGCCAGGGAGCAGCGCGGTGAGGCGTCGCGTGCCGTCGCCCAGCACACGGGCAGTCAACGTCAGCTCGCTTCCCGGCGCAGCGGAGAGCGAGAACGGGTGCGCGCGAGTCCAGCCCGGTCCATCGAGGAACCGCCAGACGAAGAACTGACCAGCCCTGGCACCGAGCGTCGCGAGGTCGCGACCGGTGACCCGGATGGTGACGCCCCGAGCACCGTCCGCCTCGACCCCCGCCACCCGCAGGGCCCGACGAGTGGACCGCAGCAGCGGCATCCCGATGCGGAAGAGCAGTACCGATCCTGCGGAGAGCGCCCAGATCGACCACCAGTAGACGGTCGCGATCGGTGAGGACAGGAAGTCGGCGCCCGTCCACAGCTGGTGCGGCAGCGCGAGCCCGACGCCCAGGTACGCGTACAGGTGCAGGAGGTGCCAGGACTCGTACCGCAGGTGCCGACGAGCACGCCGGATCGAGGTGACGACCACGAGCAGGATCAGCAGAGTGCCGGCAGTCGCCAGGAGCATGCCGGGGTATTCCCAGATGAAGCTCCACAGCTGGACGAGCGGGTTGATGCCGGCAGCCATCGCGTAGCCCACCGCGAGCAGTGCGATGTGCGCGCCCATCAACCAGAACGACCAGAATCCGACGAAGCGATGCAGCCGCGTGATCCCGTCGCGACCGAATCCGCGCTCGAACAGCGGGACGCGCGCCATCAGCAGCACCTGATAGAGCAGCAGATTCGCCGCGACCAACCCGGTGAGGCGTCCGAGCGTCGTGACGGTCTCGGCGTTGACTCCCAGGACTGCGGTCACTCCACCACAGGCGATCCACAAAGCGACGACGAACAGGCTGGTCGCCCAGATCACCGTGATCGCCGCTGCACGCCAGACCCGCGCGCGGCCATGGGCTGCCCGCCGTGGCTCAGGGGAAGCGGCGGGGACGGAAGCACGCGGTCTCGTCGTCAGAGTGGTCATAGGGGAATCGTGCTGCGCCGACTCTGAGACAGGTCTAAGGAACGGCTCCCGATAGGCAACTCATATCTGTCTCTCAGGCAACGCCACTCGTCCCGAGCAGCGTACCGATCGCGAACGTGACCACCAGCGCGATCGCCCCACCGAGCACCACCCTGATCGTGGGCCTCAGCGCGGGGTTCCCGCCGATCCTCGCGCTCAGGAATCCGGTCAGCGCGAGCGCCAGCAGCACCACCGCGAAAGCGACCGGCACCCGGATCTCGGGAGGCGGGAGCAGTATCGCCAAGAGCGGAAGCAGCGCTCCGAGTGCGAAGGCAAGTGCGGAGGCCCCCGCCGCCGCCCACGGACTGACCACCTGATTCTCCGTGATGCCTAGTTCCGCTTCGAGGTGCGCGGTCAGCGGGTCGTGCGCGGTGAGCTCCTCCGCAACGAGGCGTGCGGTCGCCGGGCTAAGACCTTTCGCCTGATAGATGCCCGCCAGCTCCTCGAGCTCGGTCGCAGGATTATCGGCCAGCTCTCCTCGTTCCTTCTCGATCAGAGCCCGTTGGCTGTCTCGCTGGCTGCTCACCGACACGTACTCCCCGAGCGCCATCGAGATCGCACCGCCGACGAGACCGGCGACACCCGCGGCGAGCAGCGTCGCGGAATCGGTCGTCGCCCCCGCGACACCGACGACGAGCGACGCGACCGACACGATGCCGTCGTTCGCGCCGAGCACTCCGGCTCTGAGCCAGTTGAGCCGCCCAGCGAGATCGCCGCGGTGGGGTTCACCCGGATGCGTCGCCAACATCATCGCCCCGTTCTTTCTCCCGGCGCGGCTATGGAAGGCACATCCCGACGTAGGTCGAGCTCTGCGTGCGCGGAATGCCACTTCGTGAGAGGTCGAGTCATCGGACAAGAGTACGCCCGCCACAAACGCGCCCTCCGCAGCTCGACCGCTAGCAAGTCCGGTCGCGGCACCAACCGAAGGCCCATGCCAGAACGGGGTTCCGGCTCCCGTTAGCGGCGACCGCCCCGGCAACCAAGTGATACCGCGCCGGAAACGATCGTTTCCGGCACGGCCGGGTCCGTGCCACCTGCACTGCGGAGGTCAAGTCCCTTGCCACATAAACAACTTCGCGAATACCGTCAGAGCATGCCCGAGGATAGGAGATCTGCGCTTCCCGTTCTTCCCATCGATCGAACGCTCGAGTTCCTCGTGCGCGGGTACGCGTTCGGGCAGCACGGGTTCGATGCGGTGGGACGCGATGCGTTCACGACTCGCCTGATGGGGAAACGTGTGACTTTCGCCCGCGGCAGCGGCTGGGTGCGCTTCTTCTACGAGGGTGACCGATTTACTCGGGATCGGGCGATGCCTCGCTCGGTGAAGCACTCGTTGCAGGATGAGGGAAGCGTGCAGACCCTCGCCGGGGATGAGCACCGGAATCGTAAGGCACTTTTCATTGACGTGCTCGATGCGTCAGCTCGCATCGATCTGGATCGCCATGTCGCGGAGGCGTGGCGGAAGGAATGGGCCGCGGCGTCCGGAAACCGCGTATCTCTGCTGGAGTTGGCTGGGCGCGCTCTGACCGCGGGGGTGTGCACCTGGGCGGGAATTCCGCTCAGCGACCGCGACCTTGATCGAAGAGCGTCCGAGTTTGCAGGGATGATCGATGGCGCAGGCTCCTTCGGACCACGAAACCTGCGAGGGCGGGCGCTCCGGCTGCGTACCGAAGCATGGGCGCGACAGGTGCTCCGCGACGCGCCGCCAGAGACCATCGCGGCCAGAGTGGCAGGTCATCGGGACGCAGACGGTCAGTTGCTCGACGAGCGTACTGCAGCCGTGGAATTCCTGAACCTGCTTCGACCCACCGTTGCGATTGCGCGCTTCATCGTGTTCGCGGCTCTCGCGTTGCATCTTCATCCCGAATGGCGTTCGCGTGTCGCCGAGCACGAGGAGACCCGTCTCGCCTTCGCCCAGGAAGTGCGCCGCACTACGCCGTTTTTCCCCGTGGTCGGCGGGACCGCCGCGCGCGATATGGAATGGGACGGTGTCCGTTTTACGCGCGGTGATTGGGTGATCCTTGATCTTTTCGCCACCAATCGTGATCCTCAGCTCTGGACAGATCCGTGCACCTTTGCTCCCGCCCGATTCATGTCGAGTGAGCCGCACCACAACGCGCTTGTGCCGCAAGGCGGTGGTTTTTACGAGGACGGCCACCGCTGCCCGGGCGAGCCGGCGACGGTGGACCTCCTCGCTTCCGCTGTGGGACGGCTGGCCACTGCGGAGTACACAGTCCCGCGCCAGGACTTTCGAGTCGACCTGCGGCGATTCCCGGCGCAACCCGAGGACGGGTTTGTGCTCATTCCCGCCTAACCACTGCGGGTGAACGCTAATGATCGGAACGTCGATCCCGGCTCGGCCTGCTTCGTTCTGGTGGTCAGAGCCCGAATGCCCCGCCACTGATCAGGATGAAGAGACCGAGGCCGATCAGAACGATCGGGAACAGGATGTGCTCCCAGCGCTCCAGGATTTCCGCGATCGAACGTCGGGTAGCGATGAACTTGGCGATGTACACCAGGACCGCGACGAGCGCGAGGAACACAACACAGTAGGCGACCACGGCGGCGGGTCCGACACTCAGGAAGACCGGCACGTAGACCCCGATGTTGTCCCCGCCGTTTGCGAAGGTGACCCCGGCTACAGCCCAGACGGCGACCTTTTTGCCTTCGATCTTGCCCTCATCGTCATCGTCGTCGTCGCGACGTCGACGCCATGCCTGCCAGGCCGCCCATAGCCCCAACGCCAAGGGGATCAGGCCGAAGTAGGGGATGACCTCTGGAGGCAGGAATGCTCCGGCGACGAGAGCTACGAGTACGGCTGCGCCGAGAATGCCGGCGAATCCCAGATACTGCCCGACCAGGATTCGAGCGGTCGTGCCCCGTTGTCCCGCGCCGCGGGCGAAGAACAGCGACAGCACGATGATGTCGTCGATGTTCGTGGCAAGGAACAGGCCGATCGCTTGCAGGATGGAGAGGAAGATCATGCGGTCGCCTCCGTCGTGCAGCATTCCGGGACCGCGCAGGAGGGATCGATGCACCCGGCTGCATGGTCAACGGCCAAGGTCGTGTCCAGCAGCGCAGTAAGCGCCCGGCTCAGACGGGGGTCGGCGACCTCGTACCGGGTTCGGCGGCCCTCGGGCTCGGCGACGACGATGCCGCAGTCACGGAGGCAGGTCAGGTGGTTGGACACGTTGGACGGGCTGAGGTCCAGCTCGCGGGCGAGTGCCGCAGGATAGATCGGGCCGTCAAGCAGGGTCATGAGAATGCGTGAGCGTGTGGGGTCGGCCATGGCTCGGCCGAGTCGGTTCATCACGTCCAGACGATCAGTTATAGTCAGCACACGATGAACATACACGGTTCACTGTATGATCGCTAACCGTCCCGTACAGATCTCGCGATGGGTGAAAGTTGTCACAGTTCGTGCGCCGTGAATTCTTCTTCGGCTTGTTCCTCATGCTGTCTGGCGCCATCGGGTTGACGGCAGCGATGGCATTGTCCGTCGAGAAGATCGAAAAGCTGACCAACCCCGATACGGGCCTCAGCTGCGACTTCTCCGTGTTGGTGCAATGCTCCGCGAACCTCGACAGCGCTCAGGGAGCCGCATTCGGGGTTCCCAATCCGTTCCTCGGGTTGGTCGGGTTCGCGCTCGTGTTGTGTGTCGGAGTCGCACTGTGGGCGGTACCTCACTTCGCGCGCTGGTTCTGGGTACTGTTCAATTTCGGTGTCGCCGGAGCTTTTGGGTTCGTGGTCTGGTTGATTGGGCAGAGCATCTATGTGCTCGGCACGCTCTGCCCCTGGTGTCTGGTTGTGTGGCTGACAACGATCCCGCTGTTCTTCTTCGGGACAGTCCGGAACCTGCGTGAGGGCGTCTTTGGTCGCAGGGCAAGACGAGTCGGTGCGTTGTTGTGGCCGTGGATGACGCTCGTGACGGTCGCCGCATACCTAGTGGTCGCCGTGCTCGCTCAGCTCCGCCTGAATGTCCTGGCGAGCATCATTTAGCCCGAGGGACCCATATTCGGCAGAAGCTACTTCTCGCGAGTGGAGGTCGTCGTCGGTTTGGAGCGCAACTGGGATCGGTGGCTGCGGAGCATCTGGAGGATACCGAGGCCGACGCCGATTCCGATGAAGATGTCGGCGAGGTTTCCAATGAAGAGGTTGCCATAGGCGAGGAAGTCGGTGACGTGGCCGTGACCGAATCCGGGAGGGGCGAATAGGCGGTCGATGAGGTTGCCGACCGCTCCACCCCAGACGAATCCGATCGCGATCGCCCACGCCATGGACGTCGCCCGCCAGGCGGCATAGAACAGCACGATCGCTGCCGCGATTCCGATCACGGTGAACACCCATGTGCTGTTTGATCCGAGAGACATGATCGTGCCGGGGTTGAATGCCAGTTGCAGGCCCAGCAGGTCGCCGATCAGCGGAATGCGTTGTTCCTCGCTCAGCTGCCCGAGCGCCATGGCCTTCGTGCCCTGGTCTACGAGAGCCATGGTGAGCGCGACCAGGCACGCGACGGCTAGCCTCCGGCTCCGACTGCGCATCATTGTGCGCCTCGGCCCACGGAGGGGAGACTTTGGCAATGCCGCCAGGTGCAGTCCATTTGCACAGACGGCCATGGGGAGATATTGCGAAGCTCCGAAACGAGCAACGGTGTGGGCATGCGGTAATCCTGTCAAGTGGTAGAGGTCAGGTGAGGCCGGAGTAGGCGTGCAGGCCTTTGAAGAACATGTTGACGATGGTGAAGTTGAACAGGACGGCGGTGAAGCCGATAATCGACAGCCATGCGGATCGAGTTCCCCGCCAGCCACGGGTTGCGCGGGCGTGGATGTAGCCGGCGTAAAGAACCCAGATCACGAAGGTCCAGACTTCCTTAGTGTCGAATCCCCAGTAGCGGCCCCAGGAGTCGTTGGCCCAGATTGATCCGGCGATCAGGGTGAAGGTCCAGAAGATGAACCCGACGATCGCGAACCGGTACGCCAGAGACTCCAGTGCCTCCGCGGTGGGAAGCGTGCGCAGATACCCCAGGCCGGACCGCTTCGCGTCCTCACCACCCTTTCCTGACGCCCGTCGTTCTCGTCGGGCTTGCAGGAGTTGCGTGGCGGAGAGACCGCAGGAGATCGCGAACAGGGCCGTGCCGAGCGAGGCTACGAAGACGTGGATGATGAGCCACACGCTTTTGAGCGGGTCCATCAGCGGGGTGACTTCGACGTAGAACGCAAGGGTCGCACCACCGAGGAGCAACGCGACCATACCGATGAGAAACGAGCCCAGGAATCGTAGGTCGTACCGGCGGAGCACGGCCAGGTAGACCGCAACGATCAGCAATGTCCCGGTGAGTGCGAACTCGTACATGTTCGCCCACGGGACCCTTCCCGCATCGAGTCCTCGCCCGATGGTGCCGGCGAGGTGAAACACGAACGCGAACCCGGTCAGGACGGTGCCGATTCGCGCCCAGAGCAGACGTTGCCGCTGGCCCGGCCGGGTGCGGACCTCGTTCAGCGCGGCGCGTTCGTCGCCTGTGTTCTGCGTGTCTCCGCCCGCGGTCACGAGCGCGGGCACCCGCTGGGGTTCGTCGCGGCGTACTGAGCGTTGTGCAAGGTCGATGGCGTAGGCCACGAACGCGAGCAGGTACACGGCGATCGCGGTCCACACCAGCAGCAGGGAGATGCTGTCCAGGGTCAGGGATTCGGGGTCAGGCATCGGTTGCTCCTCGTGCAGATCGGTGGCGGTGGCGGTGGCGGCTGATTCCGGCGATGGTGAGACCGGTGATCGCGCCGAGGGCGATCAGGGCGGTGAGGGCACCGCCGAGCACGACGGCGGGGGTGAGACCGTCTCGCAGCGGCACGCGGGTGATCGCCGCGGCTGCCTGGTCGACGCCGGCGCCTTCGATGATCTGCCCGTCCGGGGCGATGACTTGGCTGGTGCCGACGGTGGAGACGTTCACCACGGCACGTCCGGTCTCGATCGCACGCATCCGAGCGAACGCGAGCTGTTGAAGATTCTCGTCGGTGCCGCGGAAATCGGCGTTGTTGGTCTGAAACACGTAGACCTGAGCGCCCTGGCGGGCGCCGTCCCAAATGACGGAGTCGTAGATGACGTCGAAGCAGATCGCCAGTCCGACTTTCACCCCGTCGACGGTCACGAACGGGGGGTTCTGCCCGGGGGTGTATTCGCGTTGGATCAGGCCGATGAGGTCGGGCGCGATCCGCTCGTAGAACCACCGGTCCGGGACGTACTCCCCGAACGGGACGGGGTTGACCTTGTCATGCAACTGCGGGGTGCCTTGCCCGTCCCACAGTATCGAGGTGTTGAACACGTCACCGTCACGTGCGGTGGCGGCGTTGGTCAGCAGCGGTGCGCCGGCCCGGGCGACGAGATCAGTGAGCCGCCGGGCGGTGGCCGGGTCGGTAAGGGGGTCGCTGTCGACGGCACCCTCGGGCCACACCAGCAGATCCATGTCCTCCCCCAGCAGAGGGTCGGTCGCGGCCGTCTGCGCGGCCAGCACATCCCCGGAGGTGCGGTCATCGAAGTACCCGGAGGGTCCGTTGCCCTGCACCCAGCCGATGTCCATCCGGCCGGCGTCCCCGGTAGGGAACTGCGGCACGAGCACCAGGGCGGTCACGATCATCGCTGCAGGCAGGACGCCGCGCATGCGTCGGAACCCTCCAGCCCGCCACCACTGCACGAGGCACGCGCAGGCGGCGACGATGAGGAAGCCCAGACCGGTCACCCCGACCCAGGACGCCGCCTCCGGGAGCGGGCCGTTCGCCTGGGTCATCCCGATCCGCGCCCACGGGAACCCGGAGTAAGGCCAGGACCCCATCACCAGCTCCCGCACGCTCCACAGCCCCGCCACCAGCAGCGGCACCCCGACGAACCACACGACGGCGTGTCCGCGGGCGCGGTCGGTCCACCGGTACGCGAGGGCGATGGGGATCGCCCCGACCCCGAACAGCACCGTTTCCAGACCGGCCAACGCCACCCACGGGACGGGCCCGAGATACGTGCCCACCCACACCAGGTGGGTGAAGAAGAACGCCGCACCGAAGGCAACACCGACCAGGAACGCGCCGCCGATGCTGCGGCCGATCATCGTGCACAACGCGAGGGTGATGCTCACAAACGCGAGCGGCCACCACCCTACAGCGGGGAAGGACAGGTCCAGGAGCCCACCAGCAGCCGCGGCGACGAGGAGCGCCGCCCAGAGCGGTATCTTCCGGCGCGCGGCGGGAGATGCCGCCGCCGCCGCGTCAGTCAGCGAGGGCGCGGTCGAGAGCATCGGTGAGATCCGTCAGCTGGGTGAGCTCGAGCTTTTCGCCGTCGAGGAAGAACGTGGGCGTGCCCTGCACACCCATCTGCTGCCCTTCGGCGAAGTCTTCCTCGACCCGCTCCCGGGTGGCGGGGTCTTCCACCGCCTGGTCGTAGGCGGCCATGTCCAGGCCAAGGTCCTCGGCGAAGCCGCGGAACAGGTCAGCTTCGGAGACTTGCTGCTCGCCCCACTCGGCCTGCGTCTCGAACATGCGGTGGTACATGTCCTCGACCCGGTCCTGCTGGGCGGCCGCTTCCACCGCGAGGGCGGCGTTCATCGAGTTGTAGTGGCTGGGGATCGGGTAGTACCGGAACACATAGTTGATCTGTCCGTCGTACTGCTCACGAATCTCCTCGACGTACGGGTATAACGCCCCACATGCCTCGCATTCGAAGTCGAGGAACTCCACCAGGGTCGGCGCGTTCGGCCCGGCGCTATCAAGGACGTGGGAGTTGCTGCGGGCACCCGGTAACGCGTCCGCGGCGTTGTCGCCTGCGGGCGCTTGAGGGCGGGTGGAGATCGTGTAGATGATCGCGACGATGACGAGCGCGACCACGGCGGCGATCGCGATGAGGGTCACTTTCATGGGGGTCTTCATCGTGAATTCCTTTGGCTGGGTGTCTGTGAGCTCGGGCGATCACGGGCGGCGAGGTGGGTGTCGCGGATGCCGGCGATCGCGTCGGGCAGTTGCGGATCCTCCCCGCGCGCGAGACCGGCGTATTCCAGGCGCAGGGTGGGCTCGTCCGGGTCGCCGGTGACGGATGCTTTGACGAACACGCGGCGTCGGGGAACGAGAAGGCCGGTGATCAGACCCAGCGTGGCGAGGGTGGCGAAGGCGAGCACCCAAGGACCGCCGGTGTCGCGTTTGATGTCCAGCGACGCGAACCGTTTCACCGCCGCCAGGGGATTCGTGCCGCCGGACGCGTCCTCGAAGGTGACCGTGCCCCACCCATTGGGCAGGTCGGCGGTCTGCCCAGGAGTGAGCTGGATCGACTCGGCACCGCTCGTGCCGCCGGTGAGTTGGGTCATTCCGCTGGTGTCGAGGGTGTACACCGACCGGGGCACGCCGTTGTCGATGCCGAGGCTGCCGGAGAACACGTTGAACGTGACGACCGGGTTCACCACGTCGGGATACACCGAGGTGAACGCCCCGGTGTCAAGAGCGCCCTGGGTGGGATAGAAGAAACCAACAAGCCCGACCTGTTCGGGAAGCCCGTCCGGGACCTTGATGATGCCAAGCGAGGTCATCATGCTGTCTTGCGGGAGGAACGGCTGCGACTCGCTGTACACGACCGTGCCCTCGGAGTTTCGGACGGTGATGGTGGGTGCGTAGCCGTTGCCGAGCAGATAGACCCGGTCGCTGCCGACCGTAATGGGGTAGTTCACGCGCACGCTCTCGGTGTCCTCAGTCCCCGTGCGGGCGTCGCGGATGGTGAGGTTCGCGGCGAAGTCGCCCGCTTGGCCGCCACCGGGTTCTCCCGGTGGCACGTAGCTGACGTCGAAGCTGTCGAGGGTCAGCGAGTACGGGTCCAGCTGCGTTCCATCCACGAACCTGCCCGGAGTGAACGAGGAGTAGTCGTTGAGGGTGTTGACGAACGTGGTCCCCTCGACGATGACCCGCTGCCCGGTATAGGAGAAGCCGCTGGCGGCGAGCACGGCGACCAACACCCCGACCAGGGAGGCATGAAAAACCAGGTTGCCGGTCTCCCGGAGGTACCCTCGCTCGGCCGACACCGACCAAGACCGTGCGGTGTCGTACCGCTCGATGCGGTATCCGCGGCGGCGCAGATCGGCGGCGGCGGAGGCGATCGTGGCCGCCGCGTCCGCGGCGGGGTCCTCGGCCTTTGTCGGGACGTCTGCGACAAGGTGGGCGCTCAGCCGGCTGAGACGTGCCGGGGTGCGTGGTGGGCGGGTGCGGAGGGCTTTCCAGTGGTGACGGGTGCGGGGAATGATGCACCCGATCAACGAGATGAACAGCAGCAGGTAGATGCCGGAGAACCAGGCAGAGTTGTATAAGTCGAACACCTGCAGCCCGTCGAGGATCGGAGCCAGGTCGGGGTTGGTTCGGAAGTATTGGAGGACCCCGTTGGGGTCCGCGGTGCGTTGCGGGAAGATCGACCCGGGAACTGAAGCGATGGCCAGCAGGAGCAGCAGCAGAATCGCGGTGCGCATACTGGTCAGCTGCCGCCACCCCCACCGCAGCCACTCGACCGGCCCCAGCGTCGGGGAGGCAATGGCGTCCGGCTCGTCCTGATCGATGTGATCGGCGGGTCGGGACGGGTCGGTGGGGAGCGGGTCAGAGAGGGAGCGTGACACTGAGCATCACCCCCTGCAGAACGGACATCAACGCGCCCCAGATGCCCGTGACCATCAGCACGCCCAGGGCAATCAGCAGGCTGCCGCCGATGATGTTGACCACCCGGATGTGGCGTCGGAGGAAGGTGACTGACCGGGTGGCCCAGCCCAGTCCGAGCGCGAGCAGGAAGAACGGGATGCCCAGGCCGAGGGAGTAGGCCAAGCCGAGCAGGGCTGCCCGGCCGGGATCGCCGAGATTCCAGGACACCGACATGATGGCCGCCAGTGTTGGTCCGATGCAGGGAGTCCAGCCGATCCCGAGCGCGATGCCCAGCAGCGGTGCGCTGAACAAGCCCACGTTGCCACGGAAACGGGGTCGGAGGGTGCGTTGCGCGCGCGGGAACGCGCCGATGAACGCCAGGCCCATGATGATGACAACCACACCGAGCACCCGGGTGAGGATGTTCGCGTATTCGAGGAAGAACAGCCCCGCCACCCCACCGAGCACCGTGACGGTCATGAACACCAAAGTGAACCCGGCAACGAACAACGCCACCCCGCCGAGCAGCCGTCCACGGGCAGTGGCGGGGTGGCCTTGTGTCGAGGAGGTGGAGAGGGAGGACCCGAGGTAGCCGAAGTATCCGGGGACAAGCGGGAGCACGCACGGGGAGACGAAGGAGATCAGGCCCGCGAGCATGGCGATGAGCACGGCCACCCACAGTGCGCCGTCGAAGATGAACCCTTCGGCGCTCATTCGCTCTCCGCCAGCGCGTCCGCGACGAGGGTGGACAGGATCGACGCGGCCGGCAGCTGCCCGATGATCCGGGCGGCGACCCTCCCCTGCCTGTCCATCACCAGAGTCGTCGGGGTCGCCTGGATGGGAGTGACCGCAGCGAAGGCGAGCTTGGTCTTCCCGTCAACGATGTCGATCACGCTCGGGTAGGTGATCCCGTAGTCCTCCGCGAACGACAGCGCGGTGGCGGGCTGGTCGTAGATGTTCACCCCGATAAACCCCACCCCTTCGGGCTGATAGGTCTGCCACACCTCTTCCAGTAGCGGCGCCTCGACCCGGCACGGGCCACACGCGGCATACCAGAAGTTCACGACGTACACCTCGCCAGCAAAGTCGTCGCTGCTCACCGGGTTGCCGCGCTCGTCGACGCCGGCGAACACCACCGTCTCGCCACGCTCATCCGGGGCGATCTCGACGATGCGCTCGTCGACGCTGGTGGAACCGGTGCCGTTGTTCGCCGTGGCGGCCAGCCCGTCCTGGGATGTGCATCCTGCGATCGTGAGCACAGCGGCGGCGGCGAGCATCGCGGCGGCCGCACGGAACGCGCGCCAGGATCTCCGATGGGCAACCGGGGGGACGGCGCGGGTGACGGAGGTCACCCGAAACGGGTTTGCCACGACGTTCTCCAATACCAGAACTCAACAGGCGTGCGGTCTGGCAGTGCCAGCGACTGCACGCTCGTACGGGTGCGAGGGAGTTGAGTCGTGGATCAGGTTCGGGAAACGCCCAGCTGCGTAAGAGAGAGCACCGGACTCCGGGACGGCGGGACCGCGATCAACTCACGCACCATCCCCGCGACACGCTCGATGCTGTACGTGCGGGACGGTACCCGCCAGGCCAGGACGACGAACGCCAGCGCACACGCCACTCCCATCAGGCACAGGACGGCACCGAGATCTCCGGCCTCACCCGCGTACCCATCTGCTGTCACCGCCGGGACGGCGCCCGGTTCGTCGGTGACGATCAACTCCGCGATCGGCGCTGCCTGAAGGCCCTCGGTTTCCGAGTACGTCGTCACCCACGACCCCATCAGGAGCGCCACGACGAGCCCTAGACCTACCAGCAGCCTCGCCACCGACGAGCCCACGCGCGCAGCGGCAGCGCGGTCAGCCGGGGTGGAGCGGATCATTGCGGACGGTCCTACGCTCGGGGTGCTCAGGGATCGGGATAGTCGACGATCAAACACTACCAGGTGTATATTCAGCGAATGCTGACCTTTGCGTCTCGTGTTGATGTGATGAATCGTCTCGGCCGCGCGATGGCCGATCCGACCCGCTCCCGGATCCTCCTCGAGCTTCTTGCGGCCCCCGGCTATCCTGCCCGGTTGTCGGAGTCGTTGGGCCTGACCCGGACGAACGTCTCCAACCACCTCGCGTGCCTGCGTGGCTGCGGCATTGTGGTCGCGACCCCGAAAGGACGCCAGACCCGATATGAGATCGCGGACCCGCATCTGACCCGCGCAATTTCGATGCTCGTGGACACTGTGCTGGCCTACGACGATGGCGCACCGTGCACCGACGAGAACTGCGACGTGCCGTTCTGCTGCGACACCACGACCACGACGGGGGCTGCACCGTGAGCGAGGAATACTTCGGGCCGGACGAGCCTCGCAAGACCAGCACCGTGCGCCGGATCGAACTGGGCCGCCCGCTCACCGCCGGTGACGCCTGTTGTGGCCCCGAGGGCACCCGCACGACGGTCGACACGCTTACGGCGGCCCGGAGGCATGAAGACGGTGACGCATGCTGCGGACCAGACCCCGCCTCCCCTGTAGACACGGATGCGGAAGAGATCGAGGTGCGTCCGCCGTGGTGGCGGGACACCGCGCTGCTGCCCTCCGCGATCGCGGGCGTTTTCCTCCTCGTCGGGTACATCCTCGAATGGACAGGGGTTCCGATCCCTGCCGTGATCCTCCAGGCAATCGCTCTGGTCGCGGGCGCGTACACGTTCGTCCCCGGTGCCATCCGACGGCTGCTGCGCGGCCGCCTCGGCGTCGGGCTGCTGATGACGATCGCCGCGGTCGGAGCGGTGCTGCTTGGCCACGTCGGCGAAGCCGCCGCGCTGGCGTTCCTGTTCTCTCTCGCCGAAGCTCTCGAAGACCGGGCAATGGACCAAGCCAAAGAAGGCCTCCGCGCGCTCCTCTCCCTCATCCCCGACACCGTGCGGGTCTCCCGCCTGGGCGGCGATGTCACCATCCCCGCAGCCGACGTCCGTGAACTGGACATCCTCGTCGTCGGCGCCGGCGAACGGATCGCCACAGACGGCGTCGTCGTGGAGGGCCAGTCGAGTCTCGACACTTCAGCGGTCACCGGCGAATCCATTCCATTGGAGGTCGGACCCGCCGACCCGGTCATCGCCGGCTCGGTAAACGGGTCTGCAACCCTCCGGATCGAGGCCACCGCAGACGGACGCGACAACTCCCTCACTCAGATCGTCGCACTCGTCGAGCAAGCACACGCCCACAAAGGCGACCGGGCACGCCTCGCTGACCGCATCGCCCGCCCCCTCGTCCCGGCCGTGCTGATCCTCGCAGCCCTCGTTGCGCTGTTCGGTGTCCTCATCGGTGACCCGTCTACGTGGATCGAACGAGCCCTTGTTGTCCTAGTCGCCGCATCCCCGTGCGCCCTGGCAATCGCGGTGCCCGTCACGGTCATCAGCGCGATCGGTGCGGCCTCCAAGTTCGGTGTCGTGATCAAGTCGGGAGAAGCGTTCGAGCAGCTCGGCACGATCCGCGCCGTGGCCCTGGACAAGACCGGCACCCTCACCCGCAACGAGCCAACCGTCATTGACGTGCAACCCGCCACCGGAACCACCCGCGACGACCTCCTCGCCTGGGCAGCGGCCGTCGAGGCCACCAGCACACACCCGCTCGCCGCCGCCATCACCGCCGCCGCACCCGGCGCCATCGCGGCGACGAACGTGACCGAAGAGGCGGGCCACGGCATCACCGGCCAGATCAATGGCCGAACCATCCGGATCGGCAACACCCGCTGGCTCAACCCCGGCAACCTTCGCATCACCGCCGACACCATGGCCGCCCAGGGCATGACCGTGGTCGTCGTCGAAACGGATCGACAGATCGCCGGGCTCATCGGAGTCAGAGACGAGCTGCGTCCGGAATCCGCCGAGACCGTACGGATGCTGCACGATCAGGGCATTGAGACCATCATGCTCACAGGCGACAACGACCGAACCGCCCGCGCAATCGCCCAGGAAGCCGGCATCACGGACGTCCGGGCCGAGCAACTGCCCAAGGACAAGGCCGACGCGATCGCCGCCCTCGTCGCATCCCGACCGACAGCGATGGTTGGCGACGGCATCAACGACGCCCCCGCCCTCGCCACAGCGACGGTCGGGATCGCGATGGGCGTGAAGGGCTCCGCCGCGGCGATCGAGTCCGCCGACGTCGCTTTTACCGGCCATGACCTCCGCTTCATTCCCGGGGCGCTCGCTCACGCCAAGCGCGGCCGGCGGATCATGACCACCAACATCGGCCTGGCCCTAGCGATTATCGTCGTACTTTTTCCCCTCGCCCTGTTCGGCGTGCTCGGCCTCGCCGGCGTCGTACTGGTACACGAGATCGCCGAAATCGTCGTTATTCTTAACGGTGTTCGTGCCGCTCGCCGCCCGGGTGTACTTCGGCAAGTCGCCTTCATGCCGGTCCCGCGATCTGAGCCCCATGCGCCTGTAAATTTCGCGGCCAGATGAGGCACCCCACTGGGAAGAGAAAACATGCGAACGAGCGTGGAGTGGATGGAGCGAAACCAAATCCCGCTCTACCTCGCCGCGCTCGTGTTCGGTGCGGCGGTGGGCCTGCTAGGGCGTGTCTGACAAAGGTTGTCGGGTGTGTGCTGCGAGTG
>CEQU01015766.1_pt1 | contig 32594 bp, 36 predicted proteins | sample 531031 | NCBI WGS metagenome assembly CEQU01 (sample SAMEA2621216, study PRJEB7988) | marine metagenome | isolation source: saline water (ENVO:00002010), including
ATTAAGCTCTTACTAGTTTATCGTAGACATTACTTTGGGAACTCTTTTACCCATTTCTTCAATTAGTTTTGTTTCTATACACATACGAGCTAAATCTACAGCCCTCTCTACAGTTCCCGATGTTGCGCTTCCATGACCAACGATGCTTATACCGTTTACACCGTAAACCGGGCCTCCACCTCTTGAATCAGTGACATTATTTTTTTGATATAAGTCCTTGAGTAATGATTCAATATTGCTAGGATCTATTTTGCCAGATAAATAATCTTGTAATTGATAAGCAAGACCTTTTCCTAATCCTTCAACTAACTTAAGTATGATATTTCCAACAAATCCGTCGCACACTACGACATCTGCTTTACCTGTTATCAGGTCATTTCCTTCAATATTTCCTATGAAGTTTAAATCACTTTTTTGAAATAAAGAAAATGTTTCTTTAGTTAATGAATTTCCTTTTCCTTCTTCGCTACCCACACTCAATATTCCAATTTTTGGGTTTGTTACTTTTAATAATAGTTCGCTAAATACAGATCCCAAAACGCCAAAACCAAGTAATTGAGATGGCTTGCAGTCGATATTTGACCCTAAATCTAAAATTGTTTGGTTTGGGGCAGAACCAATTACGGGCCCTCCAATAGCAGGCCTTTCAATTCCTTCAATAGTTCCCAATACAACTACGGCAGCAGCCATAGTTCCTCCCGTAGAACCCATTGATATTATTGCGTCTGCTAGTCCTTTTTTAACTAAACTGGTGGAAACTAGAATAGATGATTTAGGTTTTTGCCTTAGTGCTAATGCTGGCGATTCCCCATCTTCGATTTTACCTTCCGAAGGAATTATTTTAATAGGCAGATTAGGGTTATTATGTTTATTGAGCTCTGTTTGTACTTCATCTTGATTACCTACAAGCAATATTTGTGTATTGGTATTTTTTGATGCTAACACTGCGCCTTCAACAGGCGCCTCTGGCGCATTATCTCCTCCCATTGCATCTATTGCGATAGTTAATTTTTCTTGCATATAGCCTCCTAGTTATTAGGTATAGATATAAAAGAGTCACAAGATATGGCCACTGTTTCGCCGGAAGATATATTAACAATGCAATGGATATCATTAGTCTTTTCTGTTTGTATTATTTTTTTTACATGTCCTGAAGCTTTGATTGTGTCATTTGGATATACAGGTGACTTGAATCGTAATTTCATTTTTCCAGAAGATTGCCACACCTCTCCAAAATTAATAAGCATTATTTCAGAAATTGTTGCTGCAACCATCATTCCGTGGGCAATATTTTTACCAAACTGTGACTGTTTCCCAAATTCTTCGTCGATATGGATCGGATTGAAGTCTCCTGATACTTCAGCATATTGCCGAATGTTATCGTGAGTTATTGTTTTCTCAATAGATTTTAATATATCGCCTTCGTTCATAAGTACACCAAATTTGTTATGCTGGAAGCATAATGCTACTTTTCCCTTCCATAACCAAAGTATTATTTTTATTTCGAACTTTAATTCCTACAGAGATAAATCTCCAATCTTTTCTCACAGTGTTTGATATTAAATGAGCTTCGCATTGCAGTGTTTCGCCAATCGAGACACTGCTTGTGAAATTTATCTCTTGGCCAACATGGAGAGTACCTCCAGGAATTTTCAAATCATTTACCACACCCCTTAAACCTAATGCTGCTATTATCATAGATGGAATTTTGGAAGTAAGTTTTTTTGAATTGGTATCTTGAGTGGACAATAAATAATCATTAACAATTTTTTCATCTATGACATAAGATCTTTTCGAAACAATGTCTCCTGAGGATAGAGTTTCGTAATTAATAGATTCCGAATTATTTGATGTCATAACAAACCATTTTAAATTGAAAGAGATTAAAACTTAATGCATTATAAAGTTGCTTGAGTGAGGTATCAAGAAATTTACGATGGTTATATACGATAAAGACAGGTTTATTTATAATGCATTAAATAAAAGTAAAGGGAGCCTAAATTGATTGACGTCGAATTACTTAGAGGTGATCAGCAGGTAATAAAAAGAGCTGCAATTAGAAGAAATCAGGATATATCAGTCGAAAAACCGCAATTACTTGATACTCAGAGACGAAATACGATTGTTGAGCTTGATGATTTAAGGTCTCGCCGTAATGAGGCATCTAAAATAATTGGTTCTTCTAAAGAAAAATCTCCGGAATTAATTTCAGAGATGAAAGAAGTTGGTATAAGAATTAAAGAACTTGAAGCTAGATTAAAAGATTTAACTGAAGAGCTAAATCAAATTCTTTTAAATATTCCTAACATTCCTGCAGATTCTGCTCCTGATGGTAATGGAGAAGAAGATAATGTGGAAATTCGAGTCATAGGAAATAAGCCTAAATTTAACTTTATTCCCAAACCTCATTGGGAACTAGGGGAAAAACTAGGAATCATTGATTTAGAAAAAGGTGTTAAATTAGCACATACGAGGTTTTATGTTTTAAAAGGAAAAGGTGCTACTTTACAGAGAGCCATCATAGCCTGGATGCTTAACTTTCATACTACTAATCATGAATACAAAGAACTTTATCTTCCTTATCTTGTAAATAGGGAAACAGTTATCGCTTCAAGTCATTTGCCGCATTTTGAAGAGAATATGTATCATGATGAAGAAGATGATTTATTTATGGTGCCTACAGCAGAAGCCCCTGTAACAGGTTTGTTTAGAGATGAAATTATTGATGAAAAAGAGTTGCCTATGAGATTTGTATCTCATACTCCTTGCTGGAGAAGAGAAAAGTTTTCGGCAGGTAAAGACACAAGAGGGATAAAAAGAGTTCACCAATTTGATAAGGTTGAAATGTACAAATTTGTTAAACCTGAAACTTCATTTGATGAATTAGAGGCCTTAGTCAAGGATGCGGAAGAAATATGTATGGCTTTAGTCATACCTCATAGGGTTTTAGAGTTATGCACTGGAGATTTGGGTTTTGCCGCGGCTAAGAGTTATGATGTTGAAATGTGGAGTGCAGCGACTGAAGAATGGTTGGAAGTTTCCTCTTGTTCTAATTGTACCGATTTTCAATCTAGACGAGCGGCTATAAGATATAAAAATAACCAAGGAAGCAAGCCTAAGTTTTTACACACTTTGAACGGATCTGGATTAGCAATTCCACGAGTTATGATTGCAATTATGGAAAATTACCAACAAGAGGACGGATCAATTGTTGTTCCTGAAGTTTTAAGACCATATACCGGATTCGATGTAATAGATTAATTTTGGGTTATCAGGAGATGATATGGAAACAGACGAAAAACTAGCTTTTACAAATGCATCGGAACTTCAAAGCTTATATGCCTCTAAGGAAGTTTCTCCAGTTGAAGTAACAGAAATGTTTATAAATAGAATAGAAAGACTAGACGGTCAATTGAATTCCTTTTTAGAATTTACTTTTGATTTAGCTCGTGAAAAAGCTAAGGAAGCAGAGAAAGAAATATTAAATGGGACTTCTTCTGGTTTATTGCACGGAATACCAACCACTATAAAAGATATGGAGATGACGAAAGGTATTAAATCTACTGCGGGGTCTTTAATTTTTAAAGATCGTATTCCTGAGTTTGATAGTGTTGTTTCAGAGAGAGTAAAAAAAGAAAATGCCATTATTTTAGGAAAAACAAATACTCCTGAGTTTGGGTTATTAGGCGAAACAAGAAATAAGTTAGGAGATGATTGTCGCAATCCTTGGAATACAAATATGACTCCTGGAGGCTCATCGGGAGGGGCTGCCGTGTCTTTAGTTGCAGGAATGTGTTCTCTTGCAACAGGGTCTGATGGAGGAGGATCGGTAAGGGTTCCTGCCAGTTTTTCTGGAGTGTATGGAATAAAACCTACTCAAGGAAGAATTCCTAGGTTTGCAGGACCAATTCCTGTACCTATATCAAATCAACATAGTCAAGCAGGACCGATGGCTAGGTCTGTTGAAGATGCGGCTATTCTTTTTCAGGCTATGGCAGGACATGACCCAAGAGATATATCTTCTTTGAGACAACCTGTTCCTGATTTTATTGGTGCAGCTAAAGAAGGAGCAACTAATGGAATTAAAGGATTAAAAATTGGATGGACTCCCGATTATGGTTTTGGTCAACCGGATTCTGGGGTATTAGATATTTGTAAAAAAGCTGTTAATGCTTTTACGGATATTGGGTGTTCAGTTGAAGAATCAGATTTTGCTATAGAAGACCCTTTTCCCTATTGGTTAACATTGTTTTCCACGTTTGGTTATTCGATGCAAAAAGAATATTGGCCAGAGAGAAAAGCTGATATGAATCAGTATGCAGTAGATTTGTTTGAATATGCATCTAAATATTCAGCTGTAGATTTTACTAGAGCGGTAGGGAATGTTGATTCTATAAAATTAGCACTAGCAGAACAATTTGATAAGTTTGATCTGTTAATATCTCCCACAATGCCGGTTCCCCCATATGAGTGTGGCAACCCTCCAATGGAAGTAGACGGATATGATGTAGATGGCTCATGGAATTGCCTACAATTTACTTATCCTATTAACTCTTCGGGACACCCTGCAGCTAGTATTCCTGCAGGATTGAATTCTGATGGGCTACCTATAGGCTTACATATTATAGGTAAATTTGGAGATGAAGAAACAATTATTAAAGCATCTGCTGCATTTGAAAAAATGAAACCATGGAATCACTTACGTCCTCCGCTTTCTTAATAGTCGTGGTGTAAGATAAATTAATTTGCTATTGTATACATATGAAAATGATTTACTGAATTGAAGGGGTTTTAATGTTTCAGGCAAGAATAACAAGTCCAAAAAAATTTGAAATAGAGGAAGCAGAAGTCCCTGAAGTTAATTTAGGTCAATGCTTGATAAAACTTGAGAGATGGTCAGTTTGTGGCAGTGATGTCAGGCATGCATTTGGGCCTGTTTTTCCTGAAGAAGAATATCCAATGAGGCCTGGTAGCCACTGTCATGAATGTGCAGGAACTATTGTTGAAAGTAAATCAGATAAATTTAAAGTGGGCCAAAGAGTCATAATGTTGCCAACAGGGCCCGAGATAGGTTCTGGGGGATTGGTGGAATACTACGCAGCAGATGAAGGTAGGATGGCACTATTGCCTGATGAAGGTGATTTAGGTGAATGGTTGATGTGCCAACCTTCAGGCACTGTTCTTTATGCTTGTCAACAAATGGGAACTATATTAGGTAAAGATGTTGTTATTATGGGGCAAGGAAGTATAGGTCTTTCTTTTACTGCTATATGTGCTCGAGCTGGCGCACATAGAGTTATTGCAGTTGACCCATTAGATTATAGGTTGGAATGGTCTAAAAATTTTGGAGCTACACATACTATTAATCCTGATAAAGAGAATTTGGATGAAGCATTATCAGAAATCACATCAGGGAGATTTGCAGACATTTCTGTTGAGGCCTCAGGGTTTCCAGATGCTTTAAATGCAGCTCTTAGGTCTACAACGTTTAGGGGTAAAGTTATTCTATTTGGAATTCAAGAAACAGGTCACCACAGCGTTATTGATACCCATGCTTATATAAATAAGGCTCCTATTATTATGCCTGTTGCAGGGGGACGAACTCCTGACCCAACAGGGCATATTGAAAAAATGATAGCTTTAAAGCAACGGGGATGGTGGGACCCAGGATTGATGAAAACACATGAAAGGCCTTTTTCTGAAGTGCAAGATGCCTATGAAGATTATGAAGGCTACAAAGATAACATTATAAAGGTTGTACTCCAAAATGACTAATAAACCAAAGTCAATCATTCCATCAGGAAAAGTTTATTACGGATGGCTTGTATTGGCGGTGTCTACTTTCTTAATTATGACCGTTTTTGGTATCAAGCAATCTACAGGAGTATTTGTCACTCCCATGGAAGCAGATCTTAATTGGACCCGAGCAGAAATAACACGTATTTTATCGTTCGGAATATTTTTTGGCGCTATTTCTTTTGTTTATATAGGTGCGTTACAGGATAAATTTGGTGGCCGTATAGTTATAACAACATGTCTTTTAATACTTGGATTATCTACGGCTGCTATGGGTATGATTGATTCTAATCCAATACCTTGTCAAAATTGCACATTACATATTTTTAATATATCAATTACGTCGGAATATCTTACTTTTTTAATCCTTCATGGATTTATAGCTAGTTCCGCTTCAGGTGGAATTTCGTTTGTTACTGTACACACATTGCTTTCTAAATGGTTTGTTAAGAGAAGAGCAATGGCAAATAGTATTTCCGCTGCTGGAGCATCATTGGGGTCTGTATTTTTTACACCAATGTCAGCATATATTGTTGAAATAGCTGATTGGGAAAGAGGGTTTTTGACATTAGGTATGATTTCATTATTTGTTGCAATGCCTTTGTCTGCTTTATTTATGAAAGAATCTCCTGGAGATTTACTGCCAGAATCTGAGAAAATTAAAGATTTATCCGGGAATAAAGATTCTGAAGTAGTAGGGCCATATTTTACGAAAAAAATCTCAGAGGCTTTTCGTACTCCTCCGTTTTGGCAACTTTCTATATCTTATGTTGTATGCGGTATCACTACTACTATGATGGGGGTACACTTTGTGCCGTTTGCTGAGGATGAAGGAGTATCAAGGGTAACTGCCGCGACTATTTTTGGGTTTATGATGGGGGTTAATCTTTTTGGTGTTTTGACTGCAGGTGCTTTTGCTCAAAGATTTAAACAAAAAAATGTTTTAGGTGTTGTGTATGCTGTACGAGCTGTGGCTTACCTTCTTTTGATAGTGGTTGGAGGCACAGCAGGATTATGGATTTTCGCTGTTGTTGCTGGTATGTCTTGGCTATCAACTCCTGCGATGACTTCATCTATAACGGCGGATGTTTATGGCTTAAATAATCTAGGCGCTATTAATGGATTGGTCAATGGGGCTCATCAGGTTGGAGGAGCCGCAGCCGTTTTGATTACAGGAGAATTATATTCATTAACGGGTTCATATACGTTACCTTTTGCACTGGCTGGAATAACATTAATTTTTGCTACGTATTTTTCATTTGCTGTAAACGAAAACAAATATTCGTATAAATTTAATCCTATAAATCAAAAATTAGCTACGGCGTAATATGCGAATATTTTGTACAAATTCTTCGTCTCCATTAATTCAAGCAACTGAGCAGTGGCTCAATAAAATTCATTCTGTCAAAACAGTGAAAAATTTTTTTTCAATCGAGAATGAGTCTAAAACATTAATGCAGGGAACGGATGTATTTATCCATTCATTATCTGAAGATCCAGATATGGAAGACCATACTAAGTTAGATGAAGCTATTCGGCAAACATATGCCCTATTATCAACATGTGTTGAAATGGGAGTAAAGAGATTTATATTTTTGGGGACACTGGATACTTTTAAGACTTATGATCCAGATTATATTATCGATGAAATGTGGAAACCTAAGCCAACAACAGAGATTAATGCACTAACTAGCCATATGTCTGAATTTATTTGTAAAGAATTTGGCCGAGAACACAAAATAGATGTTCGGGTACTTAGGTTGGGAGAAGTATGCTGGGAAGAATCAAGTAATTCTGACTCTCCATTATTTATTGTTGACGCTTTGCAGGCTATACAAAGGACAGTTGAAACAGATCTTATTTCACCTGATTACATACGATATGTCCCTAATACGTGGAATGTTTTCCATATACAATCTGTGGTTCCAAATATGAGATTTAAGATAATTAAAGCTGAGGACGAATTAGGGTTTTCTCCGCAGAGGTTAGATTTATGAAAATTCTTATTCTTGGTGCAAAGGGTATGTTAACGCCATATGTTATAAAAGCTTTAGAAAAAGATCATGAATTAAGAATTACTGACGTTAGTGACCTTTCGGGTGATGATCAGTATAAGAAACATGAGGTTTTGCAGGTTGACATCACTAACCTAAATCAAGTTACAGAAGCTGCTAAAGGTGTAGATGCGATTATCAATTTAGCTGTGGTCAGGCATGACTTACAGTTGGCATTTGATGTAAACTCGATTGGTTGTTTCAATATGATGGTGGCTGCTAAGACTCATAATATTAAAAGAGTGATTAATACAGGTCCACATTGGGTTGCATCTGCACAATCGTATGAAAAATTTGATTTTGATATAAACCCAGATATCCCTCATCATCCAGGAACTGGCTTATATGCCATATCTAAATCTGCAGGCCAGGAAATATGTCGGATTTTTTCGGAAAATCATAACATTAATGTGATTAATTTATTGTTTAACCATCTGAGAGCTCCATTTGAACCCAGAATGGCTGTTAGGCCAGAACATTTTTGGCCATTTTCTGTTGCTAAAAAAGATGCGGGCATGTCCCTTTTGGCTGCTATTGAGGTTGACATGAAAAAATTATCTACTACTTGTGAAACCTTTTTTATATCAGCAGATGTTCCTCATAATCAATATTCTAATGTTAAGGCTAAAGAAGTGTTAGGCTGGCACCCCACTAATAATTTTGAGAAACATTGGAAACAATCTGCTAAAAAATAATCATATATTTAGGGATGATAATATGAGTAAAAGTAATACAGATTTATTTGATTCAACTTTTTTTTTAGAACAAGGAGAGGCGACTCTTCCGAATACAACAAGGCCAGTTATTTATTCTAAGGATTCTGTAATATCGTCCGGGCATTATTTGACATCAATGGCTGGCATGAGAATGTTGATATCTGGTGGAAATGCTTTTGATGCTTTGGTTGCCTCAACATTTGCGGCGGCAGTAGTTGAACCAATCGCTGCTTATTCAATTGGTGCTGAAGCGACATTTATGCTTTATCATGCAGAGAGTGGAGATTTTCTGTCTCTTAGTGGTCAAGGGGTTAGTCCGCAAAAAGCATCAATTGATTTTTTTAAATCAGAAGGGCACGACACAATTCCAACCGGACCAGGCAAAGATGCTCCGCTTTCTTTTACGGTTCCAGGTGTAGTCGCAGCTTCTCTTTCTCTGCTTGAAAAATATGGAACAATGACTGTTCAGGATGTTCTGTCCCCCGCCTTAGATTACTCTAAAAACGGTATTCCTAATTATGAATATATGGTTGATAGGCTAGGAGCAGGCGATTCATCTCAATTTAATCTGTTTCCTCCTGGGGGCAATAACATATTTTTCAATAATGGAGAATTACCTAAACCGGGGACATTATTGATTCAAAAATCTTTGGGTCTTATATTCGAAAAAATGACAGAAGAATCTTTAAATTTTACTAATCGTAAAGATTCTATTTTAGCTGCAAGGAAAAGTTTTTATGAAGGAGAAATAGCTGATTTAATAATTAAGTCTTCTGAAAACGTGGGGGGGATATTAACTAAAAAAGATTTGGCTGAATATAAAGAAGAATACTCTATCCCTGTAAAAACTGAATTCTATGGTTATGAAATTCATGGACATTCTACATGGTCCCAAGGTCCAGTAGTTCAGCAAACTCTCAATATTCTTGAAAATTTTGACCTAGCTGCTATGGGTCACAATTCAACTTTATATATTCATGTTATTACAGAATCATTAAAACTTGCATTTGCAGACAGAGAAGCCTTTTATGGGGACCCCAATTTTTCAGATATTCCAATTGACGGATTGCTTTCTAAAGAATACGCAATGGAAAGATCAAAATTAATTGACCTTAAGGATGCTTGTAGAGAATTACCAAATTATGGGGATCCTTGGAAATATTCAAGACTAACTGGTAAGACTGCTGATCAACCGGAAATATTTGTTGAAAAAGAAGAATATGCTCCAGATGAAAAAGGAACAACCCACATAACAGTAATGGATAATGTAGGTAATATTGTTTGCGCAACGCCTAGTGGAGGAGCTTTTAATAAATCTGTATTTTTTGATGAATTAGGGTTCGCCATTAGCACTAGGTCTGAAATGTTTAATTTTGTTGAAGGTCACCCTAATATGTTAATTCCGGGTAAAAGACCTAGGACGACAATTATTAATTTTATGATTACCAAAGACAGTAAACCTATAGCAACTGTTGGGTGTCCGGGTGGAGATGCACAAACTCAAGCCAATTTACAATTGATACTGAATACTATTGTTTGGAAAATGAATCCTCAAGAATCTTCGGAAGCACCTAGATTTTCTACTTTAAGTGTGCCCAATTCTTTTTATCCGCATACGTATTTTCCTAATCAATTGTCTATGGAAGATGGTTTTTCTGATGAAGTAAAAAAAGGATTAGAAAAATTAGGACATCAGCTTATTTTTACTCCTACTTGTGGTATGGGGGCAACAGTTGCAATCAAAGATTTAAAAACATCTATTTTAGCCGTTGGGGCTGACCCCAGACGTGCCTGTTATGCGATGGGACTGTAAATTAGGTATAATGTTGGCTAATTGAGAAAATAAATTATTGAAATTTTCTTACAGGTAGTGATCAAAATGAGAAAAATTACTGTTTTAAGTTTAGTTTTTGTTTTAGCTGTTTTTTCAGTTTCCTGTGTAACCAGAGGGGCAACTTTATATTACACATCAGATAGGAATGGACAGTTAGATATATATTCTACGGTTATTGGTTCCGATGAGGAAATTAATGTAACTGATACTCCTGCGTTGGATGAATATGATCCCGTGGTTTCTCCTGATGGTAAGTGGTTAGCTTTCCGTGTTGGCGACGATACGAAATCATCTATTGATGTTTTGAACTTATCTAACAATAATAGATTTACTGTCACGTACAACATAAATGACAAAGGTGATTCTAAATATTCAATGCCTGTTTGGAGTCCTGATAGCACAAAAATAGCTTTTCTTAAAGAAACTGAAGAAGAGGGAGGTAAAGCTTATACAGTAGTTGTAGAAGGCGGATCTCCACCTGCAAAATTATCGGATGTTTCTGCTACCCAATTAAATGACTGGTCTCCTTCTGGAGATTCTGTTCTGTTTTCATCTTATGTTAAAGATGAGGAAGAGGAGGATTTTGATGAATTTTATGATGATGAATTTTATGATGATGAAGATTTATTAGAGGGAGATTCTTCTGTTTCTGAGATTGAATGGGAGTATGACGAATCAGGTAATTTAATAGGGGTAAGATCTTCTGGAGTAGCCCTTGAAGACGAAGAAGATCAGGGTTTTCAATTTGAAGGATTCGACGAAGAATTATTTGACGAAGAATTATTTGAGGATATAAATAGTGATTACGTCGGTATATACTCTCGAAATCCTGAAGGGGTCAATCAAAGGCAAATGACTTGTGGTGAAGACAGAGATGCTAAATGGTCTCCTGATTCTACGAAATTAGCTTTTATCTCAGAAAGAGACGGTAATCCAGAAATTTATGTTATGGAACGAGATTCCCTAGATGCGCTTTGTGAGAATTCTGGTGGGAATCCTAAACAAATATATAGATTAACTGATACAGAAGAAGATGAATCTGATATCGTATGGTCTCCAGATGGACAGAGAATCTTATTTGTTTCAGAAAGAGATGGTAATAAAGAGATTTATGTAATGGATTATACGGGTAGCAATGAAACTCGTTTAACGTTTAACCAAAAAGATGATTATGATCCAATTTGGGGTACAGACGGTACTTCGGTGATTTTTGTTTCTGAATTGGATGGAGACTCTGATATTTTCATTATGGATACAGAAGGTCAGTCACAACAAAGAGTTACTAATAACGATGCTATTGATGAATCTCCGACTTGGCGGTAAATTTTAAGCATATTTCTATTTGTGAAATAGATTTTATAGTAGTCTTTTTGGAGTAATTATATGAGCAATACGGATGACCGGATTGTTTCACATGACTATAAAAGAATTGTCGTAAAGGCAGGTACGAGCCTTTTAACAGGCGGAACTGGTAAGCTCGATACGGCAGTCATTTCAAATATTGTTAGTCAGATTTGCGACCTACAAAATCAAGGAAAAGAGTTAACTCTCGTTTCTTCAGGGGCAGTGGCCGCTGGAAGAGAAGTGTTAGGAAAATTTACTTTAGATAAAGACGTACATTTAGATAAACAAGTTTTGGCGGCTATTGGGCAGGGACGGCTAATACAAATTTATGAAGAGATGTTTTTTTCAAATAAGATGTTGTCTGCTCAGGCACTTGTTTCGAGACGAGATGTTCATGACAGATTAGGGTATCTCAATTTGAGAAATACTTTATTAGAATTACTTAAAAATAATGTAGTTCCTGTAGTTAATGAAAATGATGTTGTTGCACTTGAAGAACTAACAGGAAAAGTTTTTGGTGATAATGACACTTTATCTGCACTAGTAGCTAATTCAATTGATGCTGACTTACTTATTATATTAGGGAAGATAAATGGACTATATACAAAAGATCCAACTTTACATAAAGATGCAGAGATAATATCTGTTGTTGAGAAGATGAATCAAGATATTTTGTCTTATGCAGGCCCTTCCTCAGATGATTTTGGGAGAGGAGGAATGGTTACTAAGTTAGATGCTGCCCGCTTGGCAACAGCATCTGGAGTAGATGTTGTAATGGCTAGCGGTTATGAAGACAATGGATTAATTAAGATAATTAATGGAGAAAATGTAGGCACTTTATTTAGAGCAACGACTACAAAGTTGGAAAGTCGTAAGCGTTGGATGTTAAGCGGCATAGATCTTAATGCAAAAAATTTAGTAATAAAAATTGACACAGGTGCAAAAGATGCTTTAATCAAAGGGAGTAGTTTGTTGCCTTCGGGAGTTATTTCCTGTTATGGAGAATTTTCCCGAGGATCCATAGTTGCTATCACTACTGAAAATGACGAGAGTATAGGAGTTGGGATTACAAATTACTCTAAGTCAGATATTTCTGAGATTCAGTCTTTGAATTCATCTGACATAAAGAAAATGCTTGGTCATTATTATGGAGATGAAATTATACACAGAGATAATTTCGTTTTATTAGATTGAGGAATTTATTGCCATGGATTACCTAAAGGATATAGGAGAATCTGCTAAAAAAGCAGCTCGAGCGTTGTCTACTTCTTCTGCTCAGTTAAGGCATCAAGCTTTAACAAATATTTCTAAACATTTATTAGATTCGCAAGGTCAAATATTAGAAAAAAATATTTTGGATATTGAAAACGCTAAAAACTCAGGACAATCAGAAGCTTTTATTGATAGATTACTATTAACTCCTGAAAGATTAGAGAAAATAGCTAAAGATACGATTAATGTTGCTTCCCTGCCTGACCCTATAGGAGAAGATATAGAAACGTATACGAGACCTAATGGAATTACTCTAACTCGTAAAAGGGTTCCACTAGGAGTTATAGGAGTTATATATGAAAGCAGGCCGAATATTACCATAGATATTTCGGCATTATGTTTAAAATCAGGTAATGCGGCTATATTAAGAGGTGGTAGCGAATCTTTTCATTCAAATAATATTCTTGCAGAGATTGTTCAAGCTGCCATCACTGAAGTAGGTTTACCTAAAGAATGTGTGCAGATTTTAAAAGATACTGATAGAGCACTTGTAGGAAAAATGCTTCAGATGAACGATTATATTGATTTAATGATTCCTAGAGGTGGATTAGAATTAGTATCGCGTGTTTCTAAAGAAGCGTCTATGCCTGCTATTACTGGTGGGGTAGGAGTTTGCCACATATATGTTGATGCAACCTCATCTATAGATATGGCAACAAAAATTGTTTATAACGCAAAAGTGCAAAGGCCATCTGTTTGCAATGCTTTAGATACATTAATAATTGAATCAAGTGCACTAGGCACTCATTTAAATAGCATTGCTAAAGCTTTAGCAGGTGCAAATGTTGAAATGAGATGTGACGAAAGGTCGGAAGAAATTCTTAAAACAAATGAGGGTATGAGAATTAGTAAGGTTACAAAAAATGATTGGGATACAGAGCACCTAGACCTTATTATGGGAATAAAGGTTGTGGATTCAATTGATGAGGCTTTGGACCATATTTTTGAACACAGTACAGGTCACTCTGAGTCAATTATTACAGAAAATCCCGATGCAGCAACAAGATTTTTAGAAGAAGTAGATTCTAGTGCAGTAATGGTTAACGCTTCTACTAGATTTAATGATGGTGGAGAATTTGGGTTGGGCGCAGAAGTAGCTGTCAGTACTGGGAAGGTACATGCTAGAGGCCCTATGGGGTTAAAGGAATTAACATCATATAAATGGATCGTTATCGGTAATGGGCAGGTAAGAGATTAATTATTTAATTTGAGGTGAAAAATGTTTGAAAAAGATCCATCTTTTTATACTCCTGAGATGAAGAAGGAAATTTTTGATTTTGTAAGTTTTCTAGAATCTGAATTGTCAAAATTTGACCCCTTGAATAAACGTAGTTATGAAGAAGTGAGGCATGAGCAAGAAGAAGGGTTGGGTCGATTTCCTGCTCCTGTATTATCTGAAAAAGCTACAGAAAGAACAATAACTTCTCCTAATGGACCAATTTTAATCAGGATGTTTATTCCAGAAGATGAAATTAAGGGAATTTATTATCATGTACATGGGGGAGGATGGGTCCTTGGAAGGGCTCATCATTCTGATCCTATATTAGAAGCTATTTCAATAAAGTGCGGAGTTGTTGTTGCAAGTGTAGATTACAGATTAGCTCCAGAATATCCGTACCCTGCCCCTAATGACGATTGTGAAAACGCAGCACTCTGGGTTATAAATGAATTGGCAAAAGAATTTAAAACTAATAAGGTCGTTATTGGTGGAGAATCTGCAGGTGCTCATTTAGCACTTACAACGATGTTAAGATTAAGGGATAAACACGGCTATACGGGATTTGCAGGCGCAAATCTTGTGTATGGAGTATATGACCTTATGGGCTCTCCTAGTGCATATCTTTGGGGAGACCGTAATTTAATTTTGAGTACCCCTATTATGCAATGGTTTACAAATCATTATGTTGAACCAGGAGATATAAGACGTTCTTCAGATGTATCTCCTTTATATGCTAACTTAGATAATATGCCTAAAGCATTTTTTACTGTTGGAACTCAAGATCCTTTGCATGACGATACGGTTTTTATGTATCACAGGTGGAGGTCAGCGGGAAATGAAGCGAAAGCAGAAGTATATGAAGGAGCAACCCACGGGTTTGAAAGGCAACCTACTCAGTTAGCAGAAGCAGTACTTGAAAGAATGAGAAATTTTATTAGCGACTGTTTGGGTGACTGAGATTTAAATATAGAAATATTACAATTGCATATCCACATATTCCTATTATAAATATAGGATTATAGTTACCAGCCCAACTTATTGAAAAAGCTCCAATGCTTGGACCTAATCCTAGAGATATTGTTCGTGCTAACCCGGCTATTCCTTGTACAGTACCAAATGATTCTCTGTTAAATATTGACGCTAATAGCATTGTGCCTAATACAAATATAATAGTAGTTACAGAAGTCCAAATTAAAGCTAATGAAAACGATATCATTCCCGACGGCGATATTAATAAAAATGCAGTGGTCGCCATGCATGCTAGAATGATCGATATGGCAACACGTTTTGTACTTGTCTTATCTATGAGGAAGCCCCAAAAAGGAACACAAACTCCGCCCAATAAATTTCCTATAGTTAGTGCTAATGCAGCTGTAATTTGAGAAATCCCCCCATCTACTAAAAACGGAACTAATTGGAACATGATCATAGATGTACAAATTACAGATATTCCGTCTCCCAATATAACGTACCAAAAACGGGGCAATTTAAGTATTTCATGTACGGTCCATTTTTTCATTTTTAGAGAAGAAGGATTTTTTTTGGAAATGGCTTTTTTCCCGTCGATTGGTAAGTTTAGCTCCTCTGGTTTGTGGCGAATAATCAAAAAAATTGGAATTGATAACGGTATTGCTATTAACCCTAGGGTTCGATATGCAAGTCTCCACGAAAAGAAAGTAGACAAGATTGTGATAATTTGTAAATTAGTTGATTCTCCAAATATTCTACTGAAAGCAGTAAATCCTAGTGCTAGGTTCCTTTTTGATTCAAAAAAATTAACGGCAACAGTTCGAGGGACTACATTTTGTAAATTGGGCCCTGCAACTGCACGTATGATTATGTATACGAAAAAGAATTGCCACAACGTTTGTACACTGCTTAATGTAATCATTCCTATTCCAACGAACAGTGCAGATAAGAACATTATCCATCTTGGTCCAAATCGGTCTACGCTCTTTCCTATGAATGGACTAATGGACCCTGCTGCCCAAGTGCCGAACGTCGCAGTCAAGGCAATGGTTTTTCTGTCCCAAGACATATTGTTGACAATTAGGTCTTGTACCCCTCCAAATGTTGATTGGGCTAAAGCAGTTGCAATAAACTGACTAAATCCGATAACTATTAAAATTAACCAACCATAAAAAAAAGGTATTTTAGGATGCCATCTGTATATTTTAGTTATCAAAGAGTTCAATAGGTATGCCTAGATATATGTTTCAACAAAATATTGTTAATAATAACCTATAGCCATCATGTTAGGATTTATACAAATATTAATAATTCGATAAACAAAAAGAAAAAAGGAGATTATTTTATGGAGAATAAATCTGTAAGGTCAGCAAGAATAATGTTTGAAGAGTTTCAGAAGAATACTCCTTTTTCTATGTCAGAAGAAAATAGACCTATCGATATTGAAGAAGCATATGCGATACAAAATGAATACATGAGTCTACATGCTAATAGAGACCCAAAAGGGTTTTCAGGATATAAGATTGCATTTACAACAGAAGTAATGCAGAAACACTTTGGAATGGATCAGCCTGCATATGGCAGAATATTAACATCTAATGTATATCAATCGCCTCATTATTTGAATTCAGCAGATTTTGGCAGATTAGGAGTTGAGTGTGAGATAGCTATAACGATTGGGAAAGATATTAATTTAAAATCTGGCGACATAAACAAAGATATTGTTTATGAATCTGTGGAAAGCATAGCTTTGTCATACGAGATTATTGATCCTCGTCAAAACAAAATGGATTCTATGTCTACTTTTGATATCATCTCTATGAACGTGGGCGGTGCAGGAGTTTTATTAGGAGATCAAATTGATAATTGGAAAGACATTGATATTCCTAATTCTCAATGTGAATTAACTATAGACGGCCAAACGATTGGTAAAGGATACGGTAGAGATATTAATGGTCATCCTGTTAATCCTATAGTTTGGTTAGCAAAAAAGTTGTCCGATCAAGGTAGCTATTTGAAATCTGGAGATATTGTTGTTACAGGTAGTATGATTCCTCCAACTTTTCTAGGGAATAGAGATGCGACGGGAGATAGTGCAGCTATTTTAAAAATGGAAAATTTAGGACATGTTATTTTAAACTTCAGGTAGATTGGATATGACAAATTTCACAGAAAAAGTTGCGATAGTTACAGGAGGAGCTCAAGGAATAGGGGCAGGAATTGTGCGTCAAATGGCAAGCTTAGGCGTTAAAGTTTTAGTAGCAGATATTGATATGGATATGGCGTCTCGCACAGCTTCAGATATAGTGAATACAGGTTCTGAGGCAAAAGCTTTTAAAGTAGATGTAACTTCATATGATGATCTTAAGCTCATGATTAATGAAGCTCAGAATCTTTGGGGGAGAATAGATTATTTAGTAAACAACGCGTTTAGTGCAGGGGAAGCAACTATAGGGGGAGCTACAGAAGTTTCAGAAACTCAATGGAATGCAGACTTTAGTGCTTTAGTGTCATCAGTATATGCTGGTTCCAAATATGCTATACCGGTTATGGCTGACGGTGGAGGAGGTTCTATCGTAAATATTTCTTCAGTACATGGCATTCTAGTATCAAAAAAAGCTTTAACTTACGAGACAGGTAAGGCTGCAGTTATAGCTATGACACGTCAAATGGCTGTTGATTATGGAGAATTTGGAATTAGGGTAAACTCTATTTCCCCCGGTCATATTGTTACGGAAAGATTAGCAGAAAGATGGAAAAATAACCCTTCGGGTTTAAAATTTTTTGAGGACCAATATCCAGTGAAACGCACAGGAGTACCTGAAGATATAGGGAATGCAACCGTATTTTTGTGTTCTGATGAAGCATCTTTTATAACGGGGCATAATTTAGTCGTTGATGGTGGCTTGTCTATCCAGCTACAAGAAAACTTAGCTGTTCAGCAAGCGCACTACATAAAAGAAAATCCGGATACCAATATGCCGTATAAGAGATAATTGGGCTTCTTGACATTGCAAAAGAGGCACAAAATAGGTAGAATGCCTTAGTATGAAACAGCATAAATTCTTTATTATTTTTACAGAAAGTTAACGCTGCTAGAGTTTTGTGGTTAAACTAAAACTAGGGTTAATTTATATTTAAGTTATCAAGCCCCTAGTTAAACCTAGAGGCTTTTTTATTTTGGAGAATGAGAAATAATGTCCAGTATAGACATCAAATTAAAAGCTCACTTGTTGCGCAGAGCAGGATTTGGAGCTACTAGAGCAGAATTAGAAGAGATTCAAGATAAATCGTATGAGGAAGTAGTGGAAGATTTGTTGTTTCCTGAAAGATTTCCTGATTTAGATGAAGATTATATACAGCGTTATAACCCAGATGTTTCTTATCATGATATTCATCCAGGTAATTCAGGAAAATGGGTCTGGAGGATGATTAATACGAAGAGACCTTTAGAAGAAAAGATTGCTCTTTTTTGGCACCATGTATTTGCTACTGCTTGGTATAAAGGTGAACATACCCCGAGTCAGTTGGCTCAGATAGATGCATTCCGGAAAAATGGATTGTCTGATATAAATACAATCCTTCTTGATTTAGCAAAAGATCCGGCAATGAATTATTGGTTAGATAATTGTGAGAATCATGCCACTCAACCTAATGAAAATTGGGGTAGGGAATTATTAGAATTGTTTTCTATGGGTGTCGGTAATTATTCTGAAGATGATATAAAAAATGCAGCTAGAGCTTTTACAGGCTGGACTTTTGAGCAACCACAGCCTCTTTATCCATATGGGAGTTACGAGACTTCTTTTATATACAATGAAAATGATCATGATAATGGAGAGAAGACGTTTCTAGGGCAGACTGGTAATTTTAACGGGGAAGATATAATAGATATTATTAGTGAACAGGAAGCTACAGCAAAATTCATATGTAGGCATTTATATACTTTTTTTGTAGAAGATGAACCTCAGGTCCATACATGGAGTATTGAGCCTCCTAGAAATCCAGAGGCTCTTAACCAGTTAATTAATGTGTTCAAAAAAAATAATGGTCAAATCAAGCCGTTATTGAGATTCTTGTTCAATTCAGATTTCTTTAAAGATGCAATGTTTAAAAAAGTCAAAAACCCTGCCGAATTAGTTGCAGGAACAATGAAAATAGTAGGCAAATATTCCGTGATTCCTAAAGAGGGAGAGGTGGTAGCAACATTAAATAGTAAAGTTTCAGTAATGGGCCAAGATTTAATGAATCCCCCCACAGTTGAAGGATGGCATACAGGTCATGAATGGATTGACGGTGGAACTTTAAATGAACGGGTTAATTTTGCTGTAGATCAATTTAATGACCCAACATCGCCAGGAATTAGAGATATTTTAAATAGATTGGGCAAAAAGCTAAATTCTAAGGATCTTTTAGATAAATGCTTAGATTTAATAGGCCCATTAGAAGTATCTAAAGATACTTATGAAGCTTTAGAAAAATATGCTAACGCGGTCGGTGATATTGATTTAGACATGAATGAATTTAAACAAGAAAATATAGAAAAAATCACAAGGATGATTCAATTAATTGTTTCAACCCGAGAATACCAATTTGCGTAGGTTAAAGGACTAAAATATGACGACAGTTCAGAAAAAAGAAACAGTTTTTGTTGTTGTGCAACTTAGCGGTGGCAACGATTTCATGAATACACTCGTTCCTTACTCTAATCCTGTCTATTATGATAATCGTAAATTACTTAACATTCCGGCAGAAGATGTTCTGCCTTTGAACGATTCTCTTGGGTGGCATCCTGAGATGGCACCTATAAAAGATTTATATGATCGTGATATGGTTGCTGTTGTTCAAGGTATCGGATATCCAGATTCTAATAGAAGTCATTTTAGAGGTATGGATATATGGCATACTTGTACTCCAGATGAAGTGTCGACTGTAGGATGGCTTGGTGCAACTTTAGAACAATTAGATCCCAAGGGAGAAAACCCTTTAACAGGAATTAATTTTGGGGTAGGTTTGCCTAAAGCAATGACTAAAATGGGAGTTCCTGTTACTAGTGTTTCTAATTTGGATACATATGGCCTGATGAGTGGAATAGGTGCTAGTGAACAGAGAGATCAAGCTTTAGAGATTTTTAAGAATATGTATGCTCAAGCCATTGGGACTGGCCCAGTCATGGATTATTTATCTCAGACTGGTAACGATGTTTTAAAGGGAGCGGATATTATCAAAGTAGCGCCCGAAAAATATGAGTCTACGGTTGAATATGGTAGCAGTTCAATTGCGAGATCACTTAGAGATGTTGCGCGTGTACACACAGCCGGCTTAGGGACGCGAGTATTTTATACTCAACAAGGAGGATATGATACGCATGCAAATCAACTTCCGTCCCAACCAGGGTTATTTCGAGATTTATCAAGAGCTGTAGCGGATTTTTTTGATGATCTTGCAGAACATGATGCTGACGATAATGTTGTTATGCTTATTTTTAGTGAATTTGGGAGGAGGATTTACGATAATGGATCTGGTACAGATCACGGATCAGGAGGCGGAGCATTTTTAATTGGTAAACCAATAAAAGGTGGTCTTTATTCTGAGTACCCGTCTTTGGATAAAGATCGTTGGGCTAAAGGAGAAGACTTAGAACACACTATTGATTATCGTGGAATATACGGAACCGTTTTAGAGCAATGGCTGGGCCTTGAAGCCTCCCCTATCGTCTTAGGAGATTTTGAACAGATAAAACCTTTTAGGGATGAATTTTATGTTACAAAATAAAGAATTACTTCGATCCGGATTTCCTTATCTTATAACTTTAGGTCAAAGAAGGGTTACTTCAACACCTCTAGATATAGGGTTTGGGAAGGAAAAGATTTATGTTCTTGTTAGGAATTTAAATTTAGGGACATATATTAGAGTTATTAATTGGGAAGATGATAACTTAGGGACTATTGGGGGCCCTGAAGGTACACGTTCTCCTTCCCCTGGTAATGAAAATATTAGTGAAGCTTCATTTCAGTGGCCAGCTGGATTACTAGTTGATGAAGACGAAAATTTATATGTTACTGACGAAGCTAAACACTGTGTTGTTGTTATGGATAAAGATGGAATCCATCTTGGTACTTGGGGCGAATACGGTACAGGAGAAACGCAACTTAACAGGCCTTCTGGGATGTCTTTTGATCGAGAAGGCAATATTCTTTTATCTGACACAATGAATAACAGGGTACAGCGATTCACCAAAGAGGGTAATCATTTACAAACTATTGGTGCTGGAGTATTAAATAATCCTTGGGGTCTTTGTGTAGACTCTGAGGATAATATTTATGTTGCTGATTGGAAAAATGATAGGGTTGTTAAATTTAGTCCAGATGGTAAAGAATTGCAGGTTATAGGTTCATTCGGAAGCGATAAAGGACAATTTACTAGGCCTTCCGCTGTAGCAGTGGATCTTCATGGTGATATTTATGTTGCTGATTGGAAAAATGATAGGGTTCAGCTTTTTGACAAATTCGGCAAATATATACAAAGTTTTCACGGGGATGCTACTTTATCAAAATCAGGATTGATGTATATTATGGCAAATCCTGTCACTTTGCGACTTAGGGAAATGGCAGACTTTGAGAAAACTCAAAGATTAGATGTTCCTATGATGGTTAAAGTTGATAAAGAGTTTAGGTTATTTATAACCGATACTGGTAATCACAGAATTCAGGTTTATAAAAAAGATGCTATAGAGTTAGCGGAGGATCAGATAGCTCCTCCAATGCGTAATCCTGTTTTGTTTACTACGTAGATTTTGGTCTTTTATCTCGTATGAATTGTGCATAATCTAAAACTGATTTCCATTCTTCATCAGATAAATCACTAATATCTGCTAATCTATCTAGATATTCTTGATCTATTTCTGGAACATTATAATGTTCTGTTTCAATATATCCTGACAATACGGCTAGTACAGCATAAGGTAATCTTAAAGTATGAGATATTTTCTTTAATGTTTTAACAGTTGGTTGGATATTACCTTTTTCTAGATTAGCGATGTAGCTCCCGCTCATTTCTATAGTTGCTGACAATTGCCTTTGAGAAAGTTCTCTTGCTTCTCTTGCCTCTTTAACAAGCTCTGCAAGTTTTTTATAAGGGACTTCTATTTCTTTTGGCATATCTGAATTATATTGATTTTATGAAGATAATTTTTCTACCATCTTCATGTCTAATTCAACTCCTAATCCTGGTTTATTTGGTATTTCCATAAATCCATTTTTTATATTGAGGGGTTCTTTTAATATAGGATAGTCATCTCTTATTGAGATATGTTCTATATTGTATTCTTGTTCATAGGTAGCTATTTGCGTTGCAGCTACAAAATGTGCGTGTGCAACTGTGCTTAATATAGGTTGAGTATTATGGCATGTGATAGGGATTTCGTATGCTTCCGCTATGCTACCTATTTTTATTAATGTAGTAAAACCTGGAGACTTAACTATATCTGGCTGAATTATATCTACTTTTCCTCTCGTAATAAGGTCTTTATATTCATAAGGAGTATAGATATTTTCTCCGGAAGCTATAGGTATATCTAGATTATCAGCAACATGTGCCAATCCTTCTAAATCGTAATGGGGCCTAGGCTCTTCAAAATGAAACACTCCTAATTGCTCTAATTGTTTTCCTATTTCTATACTGTGGTGTCTGGAATAAGCGCCATTAACGTCGACGAGTATATCCATATCATCACCTATGGCCTTTCTCACTTCAGTGACAGTTTTTATTGTTTGGTCAGCAGGATCATCAATTTTGCCAGGAATAGCACTGTGTAGTTTATATCCTCTATATCCATCTTGTATAAAAGAGTATGCTCTTTGAGCTTCTTCTTTAGGCGTCATTCCCCGTTTCATAGAACTTGCATAAACAGGCATTTTTTCGCGTACTTTTCCTCCGAGTAACTCGTATATGGGTACCCCTAACGATTTACCTTTGATGTCCCATAGAGCTATATCTAAAGCGGCAATAGCAATCCAGACGGCTCCTCCCATTTCCCAAAGAGCATTTCCTGCTACTGTCATGTCTTCAAATCTCATGTTTGTGTCAGTGGGGTTTTTCCCTATAATTGCAGGTGCTAATATTTCGTCAATTAAGGTTTTTGTTATTATAGGTTGTCTTCTAAAACACTCACCTATACCAGTTATTCCTTCATCTGTTTCTACGAATACATATGGAAAGTTATTATCTAAGATTAAGCATTTAACTGATGTTACTTTCATGTTTCCTCCAACCCTTACCTCAATAAATAACGTGTAGAATACAATTGTACTTGCTATAACAAAGCAATGCTAGCCATGGAATAAAAAATAAGCTTATAATGCATTTGTATATACATAAAACGCATGAATATTATATATAAGTAAATATAATGCATTTATATTTACTTATATATGTTAAAAAAGAGGTAATATGGTGAAATTTGTAATGATTTTTGGGACTACCCTTATAACCTTGTCGATATTATTTGTTGGTTATTCGGGTTACATAATTGACAGGCAAAAATTTTCTGATGGGGAAGCTATTGCTATGGTAAAAGAAAAACTTGTTCTAGATAGGGACAGTAATTATACTCGAGAAATATGTAACCATGTCCTTATTGAAATTAATAACGATTTACCTAATGATGGTAAAAGCTTAAAAGAAAGATATCTTGGTAGCGGAGTTTGGGAAGTTTCTTTTGGCGAAGGTCCGGTAACGCCCGTTTATGGAGGTATGTCTTACAGTTCTTTAGGGTATAGAAATATTACATACTCATGGTTGGTTTACGAGACATCATTAACTGTAGAATCAAAAGGTACTCATGAATATGATGCTGATTTGAATGGAGAATGGAATAAAGCGGTTAGATTTAGGTGTTAACGAAAATATTTAAATTTAAGGAGATCTAAATGTTTTGCGCTCAATGTGGTGTTGAAAATGATGTTTTAGGGAGTTTTTGTAAGACCTGTGGGGTTGCTTTAGAAATAAGTAAAGCAGTTTCTTTTTCGGATGCTATATCTTTGGCATTTAAGAATTATGTGAATTTTCATGGTCGTTCAACTCGAGCTGAGTATTGGTGGTTTTTTTTATTTACATTTACTTTATCTATTGTTACTCAAATAATTGATTCTTTTTCTTCATTAGGGGTTACTAATTTTATTTCTTCTTTGATTGTGCTTTTGCCCAGTCTCGCTGTTGGAGTTAGAAGGCTTCATGATATTGGGAAATCAGGATGGTGGTTATTATTGTGGTTTGCAGTGATTGTAGGTTGGGTAATATTACTTGTGTGGAGTGCTAGAAAAAGTGATGGTCCTAATAAATATGGTTAAAAACAACTTACTTTAGGTGATTGCGAATAAAATAAAGGAAAATTCCAAGACCCACACCTGATAATATGAATTCTGGGTTACCTGTTAATATACCACCGGTTATTAATCCGACAGATATTGCAAAAGTACCTACTAATGTAAACCACCCTTTAGTCATTGAATTTAACCTTTGGCATATCTGGAAGGGTTGTCTCCTTCGAATTGCCATAGAGGTCGTGCCCCTATGTCAACTCCTCCATCTACGGCAAGATTTTGACCTGTAACCCAAGCTGACTCATCTGATGCGAAGAATAATGACGCATAAGCAATATCGTTTGGAAAACCTGTTCTGTGTAATGTAGGCTCAGCGGTTGGGACTGAATCTTCAACTAGGTCGCCTCTAAATAACCCTGCATAAATACAGTTAACTCTAATATTATCGGAATATATTTCTTTAGCTAAGTGATTAGATAACCCAATAACACCACTTTTGGCTGCGCCATATGCAGAGTTTCCTTCTTGTCGCACACTATCACTTGCGGCTACTGTAATAATTGATCCCCCACCATTATCTTTCATTACAGGTCTGACAGCCTGGTAGATATTGTAGAAACTGTTCATTGTTACAGAGATAGTTTCGTTCCAATATGTTTCCTCTATACTTTCAGCTTTTTTACTAGGGTCAAAGTTTCCTCCCGCTGCTGAATACAGTATGTTGATTTTCCCTAATTGGGCGACTATTTTTTTAACAACTTCATTAACAGCAGATTTATCTGTTAAGTCGCATGTAAAAACTAAACATTTTCCACCGAAAGATTCTATTCTTCGAGCAGTTTCATTTAAATGGTCATCAGAACGAGCAATAATTGCTACGGAAGCTCCTTCCTGTGCAAAAAGCATTGCTGTTGCCCTTCCCATTCTTACGCCGGCACCCGCTAAAACAGCAACTTTATTCTTTAGTCTCATTTGAGTTCCTTTTAGGTTATTTGGTTAGAAAAATTAAGATATTGGACTGGCTAAGAAAAGGGGGACCAATCTTTCAAGTTTACTTTGGTACTCATCATAAAGAGGTTGAACTGCGGCACCAAGGGCCCATAACCTAGACCTTTCAGGTGATTCTGGCATTTCTGTCGCTATCATATCAAACACTTTAGTCTTATCTCTTATTGTAATCTTCGGATTTGCTTTAAGGTTGTAATACCAAGCTGGATGATTGGGGTTGCCCCCATAAGTAGCAATTAAAATATAATTGTTCCCATCTGAAACTCTTATTAAAGGAGTTTTTCTGATAGCTCCAGTTTTTAGCCCTGTATGGGTTACTATAATTACAGGTAAACCTGTATCTCGTAGAGGGTCTCCTTCTACCTTATATGTAGTCCCCTCAAGTCCACCGCTACTTTCATAAATCTCAACCTGCTCTGCAACCCATTTTCTTGAACTGGGTATATATTCAGTCATTATTTGTCACCTTTTTAATTAAGATATTGGGCTAGCTGAGAAAATAGGTATTAATCGGTCAGTTCTACCTTGGTAAACTTCGTATGGAGGGTAAGCAGCTACTGCTAGGTTCCATAGCCTAGACCTCTCGCCAGGCTCAGTTACTTCAGATACAAGCATATCGAATACTTCAGTTTTATCTCTTAATTGAACTTTTGGATTAGCTTTAAAATTATAATACCAAACAGGATTTTTAGGTCTCCCACCTTGTGAGGCAACTAAAATATAATTGTCACCATCAACAACTTTCATTAAAGGATTTTTTCTAATAGCACCTGTTTTTCCACCAATACTAGTTATTAAAACTACAGGCAATTTAGTATCCCATGACATACCTGTAATTTGACCTGTATCCCATAAAGTATTTCCTTCAAGGCCGCCACTACTTTCATAAAGTTCAACTTGATCTGCAACCCATTTAATTGGACTAGGTATATATTCTGGCATTATGGTCACCTATGAAAAATCTTAAATTATTATTTAATTGGATCGAAAATTTGTACACGATGTCTATTTGTCTCTAACGCATATACTCTTGAATCTTCATCGACAGTTACAGCCGTAAGACCCCAAAAGTATTTATCTATATAAGAGGAAATAGTGTGAGGGGAACTGTTTTCAGGTATATCTAAATCGTACTCTAGATTTGATGATTTTCTGGGATTTGCTTCGTCAGGGTTTACGTCTAAGAATTCTTGCCCCCACTGTGACATGGTTGCCTGTCCCCTAGTTGAGAATACAGGTTCGCCTTCTGGAGATAATACTTGAAGACTTTCATTGCCAGAATCAGCAACGTATATAATCCCATTTTTGTCTATAGCTACTCCAGATGGGTTTTTAAGTATACCGTTTCCAGTCATTTCAGAAATCAAGTTGCCGTCTGTTGAAAATTTTAATATCCTATTATTTCCCCAATCTGCTACGTAAATATTTTCTTGGCTGTCTAGATTAATTCCCCAGGGTAAATTGAATAAATTTGAGTCTCCAAAGCAAAATTTTTGATTTCCAAATTTGTCGTATTGCTGTACGCGATTATTTTTATGGTCGACAACCCATAAATTATCATCTTTATCGAATTTGATTCCGGAGGGGCCAGAAAATTCACCTTCTCCAGTTCCAAATTGACCCCATTTGTATTGAAAATTACCTTCAGGATCAAATACAGTTATTGTATTTTTGTATTCACAACTTACATATATCATTCCTTCAGAATCTAAATCTATAGATGTTGGCCAAATAAATTGGCCGTCAGCCTCTCCAAAATGACCAGCAACACCGTGAAACCCATCATTAATATCACAAATCACTACCCTTACAGATTCAGGCTCTCCGTAAGAATCAACTTCATGAGACCTATTTAGCACATACATTTTCTTGTTAGAACCTATAGCTAGATCTCGTGGATAAAAGAAGCCTCGGCCTCTTTTTCCGGAAAAACCAATGGTTTTTTTATATTTCAAAGAAAAATTTTTTAAGTTTGCTGTTACCATATATTTCCCTTTATTAGCATAGCTGGTATTCACGGGTGGTTGTTATTAATTGCAGCATAGTTTTAACATAATCTGTAGGAGTTAAAGACTCTTCCGATTTATGCTCCTTCGCAAATGAGATTAATGTCTTTTTTGTTTCCTCTCCTATCTCTATGGAACCCAATATTTCCATACAAGAATCTATAAAATCTGAAGGGGTTTCACGGTATCTCGATACAAGGTTATCTACCATTTTTTTAACTCCGGGAGATTCTGTGTCTCCGAATTGCTCAGAACAGAAGTTGATTCTCTCTACGAGTGTTCCGGTATCAGACCATTCCAATCCCCCATGCCAACCTTCTACAGTTGGAGGATTGTAAATATGTTGACCCATATTAACCATTGCTAAAAACACATTTCTTGCATCGAGTCTGGGGCCGTTTCCAAATTTGTCTGTTAGTCGCATTACACTAATTACTAGTTCAGATGGGCTTTTTACTTTTTTGTAAAAATTGGATCTGTCTTTAAATTCTTCTGACAAAAATAAAACCCTGAGCATTTCTTTTATATTGTAGTTAGTTTCAAAATAAACTTTTTTCAATTTTTCTATAAGTTTAGGGTTATTTGGTGCTTCATATGGCCATTGAGTTACAGGAACTTCATCAGCAAGAAAGAAATTGCATATATGTCTTGATATAAATGTTGCGGTTGCGTCCTGTTTGCAAATAATTTGAACTATATCTTCGCCTGTAAAGTTGCCTTTTTCTCCTAAGAATTCTTTTTCACCATCGTCATGATCTTCAGGTAAATATTGAAATTGCCAAGCATATCTTCCGTATGGCTGAAATGAACACTTAGAAGCTTGTGCGTCTATATAATCACCATTTACAACAGTCCATCCGGTAAATGAACGTGCACATTCCTTGACATCTTCTTCAGAATAATTTCCTACTCCCATAGAAAATAGTTCTAGTAATTCGCGTCCGTAGTTTTCATTAATTTCATCTTTATGGTTGGTCCAATTGTCTAGCCAATAAATCATTGCAGGGTCTTTTGATAAAGATATTAGCAAATCAGAAAATGAACCTAATCCCTTATCCCTGAACATAGATATTTGGCGCCTCATGGGAATTGCTCCAGATAATTTTGTAACACTAGTCGCAAAAATTGTGTGCCAGAACAAAGCGATTTTTTCGCTTAGAGGAGCATTTGTAGAAACCATTCTGTAGATCCATTCAGTTGGTCCCCCGTATGGGCCCATGGTTGCAGAAGTTTCAGTATGGTATCTCGTGATAAGGGAGTCAGGCATTCGTGTGATATTAACGGGGGTTAATAGCTCTTCTACTGTTTTTTCGTACCCAATAGAATCATAATAATCTAACTCATCTGAAGAAGACCCAAAACCTGCTCTTCTTAATAAGTGCGCAATTTGGTATCTGTGTTCTGTTTTTGGTGAGAATTTAGTTTCTGTAACCATAAACAACTCCCTTATAAATAGCAGTATTTATTGATTATAAAGCACGAGTCAAACTCTCAAATATTTAAAACCCATGTTTTATAGGCATAAATGTGTATTTTAAATAAACTACTTGTGTTTTATTACAAATGCATGTATTATGTTTAGCATAATGCAATTACTTAGAAGGAGAGTGTATTATGTACAACAAATGTGTAAGGTGCGGTGGAGCATATGTGGAAGTTATTGAAATAGGTGCGGTTTTAGTCAAGTGCATTATGTGCGGACGTGCGCCTTCATCGAGTATTAAAACATCTAAACATAAGTCTAAAGCGGCTTAATAAAGGAGAAGAAAGAAATGGATAAGGAAACAAAGCTTAGTTCATGGATAGAGCTAGCAGAAGGGTTGTATGATTTTTTAAATCGGAGAAATACAACCATTAATTATAGTTTTCAAGATTTGGACGTATTTGTGCCTCAGGCAACAGGTGAAAACCCAGAGAGGGCGAAGTGGACAATCGACGGAACGGTTAGCTTAAGCACCTTTGAAAACGGTGAAACCAAATAATTATTATTGATGAAAACTATAAAAAGTAATTTTAATGCCCAAGGCCTAGTTCGAATTGATTCAGATGATTTAAAACTTGAGATTAAGTTTGAATCTAGTCAAATATACTTGAATGTTATTAGCGTAAATCCTCGAAACTTGAAAACGTTTTTTAATTTGTCTGACTTAAGGAAACTGGTGATTGATGTTGCAGACAAACTGGCATTTTGGAAATTTGACTTAACAGTCACATGGGAAGGAGATGAACTGGCATATTTAGGTCAGCACGCTAACCCAAATATATTACAGAAATTTATTGTTGCAAAAAATGTTGAAATTAAAAATTTAAAAGGATTTGCGAAATTACTGGGAGGTAGGTCGACATGACTTTCAAGTGGCAATTAGATAAGACCACTTCAGATACGAATAGAAGCAGTGTTAGGCAGCTGGTACTAGAAATGGATGAAGGGTTAAGGGGAAATGGATTACCGATAGAAGGTTTTGAATTTATACATTCCTCTAAAAAAATGCTAGATATAACTAGACAGATTGAAAATGAAATATTACTTTCGGAGCAACCTTCATCTTTGTATGTTGGATTTCAAGCTATTGAAAAACTTGATACTGAAATTCCTAGATACGAAGAGCTTATAAAGAACAATATAGAGGTAAAAGCATTTGGTATAGGAAAACCTAGTGGAATACATGGGAAATCTTTAAGTACCTGGATAGAAATTCCAAAGTCTGTAAGTCTAGTAGAAAATCAGTGGTTTTTGGTATCAGAATCTCCTTCCCCTATAGCGTTTGTTGGGTGGGAGGTATCAGAAGATATATTTGCTGAAGGTAAGTTGTCAGATCCCGGTAAAATGTTTGAAGGATTTGTTTCGTCTGATGATCGTGTTGTTAAGTCATTATTACAACACTTAGATTCCGTTTGTATGGGGCAAGTTAACCAACCAATTGATGCTGACAAACTCTCTACTTTTATAGGAAGAAAGGTTGAAAAAGTTATGGTTGTTACACAAGATAAACCTGAAAACAATTTACCATTTGCGTCTACCTCAATGATAAAATCTACTTCTGAACTTTGTGAAAAACTTGAATCTGAGGTTATTTTATATGACTTGTCAGCGGCATCTTTTTTTGTAGAACCAGGAGGGCATGGCGATAGTGCTGGTCAGAGATGGAAGGGGTTATTAAATAAACGAGATCTTGAATTACTTGGTAGAAATGATTTAAATAAACAGATGAGCGTTATGAATAACACGAACCTAAATTCACAAGCTTTACTGGCAGAAAAACATGGATTTGTGAACATACATAAGGCTGCCCTAGAGCATAATGTCGATTTAGTCATAGTTCCTGAATATTATGAAAACCCAAGTCTAATAGATCGAATTGTTGGTAATCAATTATCAAAATTAGACAACTATGAAGCTGCATCGTTTATCATATTTGATGGAGAAGGTAACTTTAGGCAATTTGAGTAGAAGGTTATTTTGGTGAATATATTAGTAACTGGAGCGACAGGGTATGTAGGGTCTAGGCTTGTAGCTGCATTGTCCTCAGATCATCAAGTAAAAAGTCTTGTTAGAGACGAGATTTCTTATAAAGATAAATTTGGTTATTTAAACACAACCATTTGTAAAGGCGACTTAGTTGATCTAGAAAGTATAAAAGATTACTTTCAAAATGTAGATATTGCCTTCTATTTAGTACATTCATTGTCTGCAGGAAACAAATTTTACGATAAGGAGCTTCTTTGTGCCCAGAATTTTATTGATGCTGCTAAGAAGAATAATGTAAAAAGAATTATTTATTTAGGTGGGCTTTCTGACGATACTAAACCTCTGTCTCCGCATCTCAAGAGTCGAAATGAAGTAGGCGAGATACTTCGTTCTTCAGGTATTCCGTGTATTGAACTTCAATCTTCAATAATAATTGGAGAGGGCGGATTATCTTATGAAATAATGAAAAGTCTAGTCCATAAATTGCCTATCATGATCACTCCTAGGTGGGTGTCGTCTTTATCTCAACCAATATGGATTAATGATGTTATTGAGTACTTGAAAGAAAGTATTTCTATAGATATATCAGATAGTCTGATTGTGCAGATAGGAGGTCCTAGTATAGTTACATATAAAAATTTAATGGCTACATATGCTGAAATATATGGATTAAAAAGGTTTATGATTCCAGTTCCAGTTTTAACCCCAAGATTGTCTAGTTTATGGCTAGGATTGGTCACCCCTGCATATGCCCGAGCTGGGAAAAAATTAATTGAAAGCCTTAAAACAAACAGCATAATTACTGATAAAAAGGGTACAGGATTATTTAATATTACCCCTGTTGATTACAAAGAAGCATTAAAAAATGTCATAAGTATGAAAGAAACCGACATGATCGGAGCTCGATGGTTTGATCCAGTTTCTTCGGGACCTAGATTAAGCAATAAGGCCCCGTTAAAAGAAATCGAATATAAATATCAAATGACAGACGAGAGAAAGATAACAACAACAGCTAATATGACTCAAGCATTTAAGCCTATAAATGATATAGGTGGTCCTAATGGGTGGTATTTCGCCAATTTTTTGTGGAAAATTAGAGGTTGGTTAGATTTATTTGTAGGAGGAGTCGGGACAAGAAGAACTAGATTTAAAAAAGATAAGTTCGTTATTGGAGATACGTTGGATTGGTGGAGAATTTCAGATACGATTGAAGGAGAAATGGTCGAATTTAAGGCAGAGATGAAATTGCCTGGGGAAGCTTATTTAAAATTTTCAGTTAACCCTTCTGTTAAGGGTTCTGAAATTATTCAAACTGCCGGATTCAAAACTAATAATTTGGCTGGAATACTATATTGGTATTCTTTGTATCCGCTTCACGCATTTATATTTTCAAGAATGATAAAAGCAATAAAAAAGCGTACTTTATTTGTCGGGTAGTATTTTCATTTGTTCTGAAATAGGTAATTTTAGAAAACTTTCAAAATCACTGTAAAAATCTTCAGATGACATTCCGTATGTCAGGTTGAAGGCTCCTTCCCAACCTAAATCATCTAGATTTGGATAGAAAGTGTCTATTAAAGAATT
>CEQU01100558.1_pt1 | contig 31507 bp, 37 predicted proteins | sample 531031 | NCBI WGS metagenome assembly CEQU01 (sample SAMEA2621216, study PRJEB7988) | marine metagenome | isolation source: saline water (ENVO:00002010), including
TCACGACGCTCGCTCAGCGCCCCCGCCCATCGGTGGATCGAGGCTTAGTTGGCCATGCCTCCGCACCGCCGACAACGACCACGGAGATCAGGCTCATAAGGAGGAATACAAAGGCCACTTTCGTCCAGATTGAACCGAGCCTGTATTGCGCGTCCCGGCTTTCGACTTCCTGGACCTTTACCTCTAACAGGTGATCCACGAGGTCGTATTCGGTGAGTTCGGATTCTCTCCAGGCAGTCACCATCTCGCGCCCACCTGCGACCTTCAACTTCCTTGGCCAAAGGGTAACAGTGGCGGTCAGCACGGTAAGGAAAGTCAGGCTGAACGGGACTACCCAGGCGAGACCCGCTTCCCGGTCTCCTATGCCGACCGAACTAACACTCGCGATGACACCCGCGGCGACCACTACGAAGGACGCTTTAGTATTCAGAAGGCGGGATCGCTCAAGGGCTGCGTCACGCGTGCGATCGAGTTCCTCGCTCAGTAGCCGGATGCGGGCGTCGCGATAATCGATGCTGATATCTTCTGCCTTACGTCTGCCGAACACACGCTCACAGTAACGAAACCCGGAGCGGCGTATCGGTCGGCCCCTACGGGAGGCCTCCCCGTACCGCCATCTCCCGTCGCGACTCAAGCGGGTATCCATTCGATCGGCGCCCCCGGCAGAGGGTCGTCATCAGGGCTTGACGGCGGCCGCGGCGGCCCGCCGCCCGCTCGCGCGATGCAATAGTTCGCGAGACCCGCCGCTGACAATGCCCGACGGCCGTGCCCTAACTGAACGTACTTCCGCGCCCTCGCCGGACCACCCAGCGCCCGCCAGCAACAGAGTCGATGCATGCGGAGTTCCGCTCACCGTGCCAGCGTCAGGAGCCGCCGCTTGCCGCTTCAGTCGCCGTCGATGCGTGCGTGGCGGCCCAGCTCGCGAGGAGGCGGAGCTTCTCCTCGTCGGCGCTGCCCTCCTCAGCGGCATAGATCATCAGCGATAGACCCGGTTCGGTGATGACCTCGGTGCCGACCATGTGCAACGCGAGGTCGCCGACGACGGGATGGACCGCCACTTTCATGCCGGCGTCGTGGCGGTGGACCACCGCGTTCGCCCAGCGGTCGCGGAAGACCTCGCTGCGCGTGGAGAGCTCGCCGACGATCTCCGTGATCCGCTTGTCGTACGGGTTGCGGCCGGCCTCGTGCCGAAGGACGGCGACGGTTCCATCGACGGCCTTGATCCAGTCCGGATAGAAGCTCTGCGCAGCCGGATCGAAGACGTTGAAGATCGCAATGTTCGGCGTCTCGGGCGCCTTCGCGAACATCGGCGCGTAGTACGCGCGGCCCAGATCGTTCGCGGCGAGCACGTCGAGGGCGCCGTTGCGCACGAACGCGGGCGCGGTCGTGATCGACTTCACCGCCGCGAGGATTCCGGGCCGCAACGAGTGAGACGTCGGCTTCGCCCGTCGTGACCGGGGACTGGCCGATGCGGCACGGGCGAGGTTGGCGAGGTGGTCGCGCTCGGTGTCGTCGAGCTGGAGGGCGTCGCCGAGGGAGTCGAGAACCTGATTCGAGACGCCCGCGACATCCCCCCGTTCGAGACGCGCGTAGTACTCGGTGGACACGCCAGCGAGCATCGCGACCTCTTCGCGGCGAAGACCCTTCACGTGGCGACGCCCTCCGAAGCTCGGCAGTCCGACGTCTTCGGGCTTCAGCCGGGCACGACGCGCTGTGAGGAAGTCGCGAACCTCGGTGCGGTAGTCCATGCCCTCACGCTACGTCGCCATCCGCGCGCAAACCAGGTACCCGCAGTACACGCAGAACCAGACTCTCGCCCGCCGCCTTCTCCTCTGATCGGGTGGCAGAGAAGGCAGACCGCACCGATAGAAGGAGCACCACGATGACCGATTCCGCCACCACCGGTTGGACCGGCGGCCAGCAGGCGTTCGGCGACCTCGCCCCGGCCCTGGCCCACTACACCGACAAGGTCCTCTTCGACGAGGTGTGGGAGCGCGAGGAGCTCTCCAAGCGCGACCGCAGCCTCATCACCATCGCGGCGCTCACCGCGATGGGAAACGCCGACCAGCTCGGCTTCCACATCCCCTTCGGCATCGCCAACGGCCTGACCCAGGAGGAGATCATCGAGGCGATCACGCACCTCGCGTTCTACACGGGCTGGCCCAAGGGATTCTCCGCCATGGGCGTGGCCAAGAACGTCGCCGCATCAGCCGGCGACGAAGCCTGACAAGAAGGAAGGGTCCGCTGCATCGCAACGGACCCTTCCTCTTACGGCGTCGCAGTGACTTCAAACGCCGCCGCGCGTGCCTGCTCACTGAGCATCGGCGCGAGGTAGGCGCTGCTGGCATACTTCGCGCGGTAGGCGTCGTCGATGCTGTCGGCGAGCTCGACCGGGGCGGGGGTGAAGGTCACATCCACCGCTCGAGAGCCGGAGGTGACGCGCCCCGCGCGACGGGCGAGCACCCCGCGGTACCACCGCCCTTCCGTCCCCCTGTAGGAGCGGATGAACAGGCGCCCGTCGACCAGCACCGACCAGATCGGCACTGGCCGGCTGAACGTGCCGTCGGGGCGCAGGCTCGACACGCTGAGCTCGCCGCGTCGGCCCACGCCCTCGAGGGCGTCGTGCTCGCCCGTCACCGGGGTCACTTCCCGCTGTAGACCGGGAAGAACGAGAACTCGCCGTACTCGCGGTGCTCCAGCCCGCGGAGCGTGTTCATGTCCTCCTCGGAGATCGTGAAGTCGACCTGGGCGTTGTCGCGCATGTGCGCCGGGTTGGCCGTCTTCGGCAGCGACACCGTGCCGAGGTCGAGGGTGTAGCGTATGCACAGCTGCGGCACGCTGACGCCATAGCGCTCGGCCATCGCGGTCACTTCGCTGTTCTTCATCATCTCGCCGTGCGCCATGGGGGAGTACGCCTCGACGAGGATGCCCTTGCCGGTGCAGTACTCGATGAGCTCGGCCGGGGTGTTCCCGACGTGCACCAGCAGCTGGTTCACGTGCGGGACCACACTCGCGCCTTCGAGCAGGCTCTCGATGTCGGCCTGCTGGAAGTTGGAGACGCCGATCGAGCGCAGCTTGCCGGCCGCGAGGGCTTCTTCGAGCGCACGCCAGGCGGCGCGGTTGCCCTCGGCGTAGTCGCCGCCGCGGAAGTCATCCCACGGCTGCGGGCTGTGAATGAGCATCAGGTCGATGTGGTCGAGCCCCATCGTGGCAAGAGAGGAATCGATCGCCGCGACCGCGCCCTCGTAATCCTTGATCTCGGCGGCGAGCTTCGTCGAGACGAAGAGCTCCTCGCGCGGCACGTCGGCGGTGCGCACCCCCTCACCGACGCCTCGTTCGTTGCCGTACGCCTGCGCGGTGTCGATGTTGCGATAGCCGGCGGCGACCGCATCCCGCACGGCCTGCGCTGCCTTGTCGTCGTCGATGAACCAGGTGCCGAGCCCGAGCTTCGGGATCTCGACGCCGTTGGACAGGGTGTAGGTCTCGTCAGTGATCATGCGTTCTCCTTCATCGTAGGGAGGGTGTTGTAGTACTCGTCGTCGACCGGCTCGAGCCATATGTTGTCGACATCGTCACCGGGTACCGAGATGGCGACGTGGCTGAACCACGAGTCGGCCTTCGCTCCGTGCCAGTGCTTCTGACCGGCCGGAATCTGCACGACCGAGCCGGGCTCGAGGCTGACCGGCTCCTCGCCCTCGGCCTGGAACCAGCCGCTGCCGGCGACGGCGAGGAGGATCTGCCCGCCCCCGCTGCTCGCGGCGTGCACGTGCCAGTTGTTGCGGCACCCGGGTTCGAACGTCACGTTGGCGACGAACATCCCGAGATCCGCCAGGGGAGCGAGGTAACTCTGCCCGCTGAAGTAGGGCGCGAAGGCGTCGTTCGCGGCGCCGAGAGGAAACAGGCTGTCGAAGTCTGAATCGGTCATGATGGGTCTCCTTCCGACCAGTCCCACCAGACAACTCTGGCCGCCGGCGCGGGGGAAGGACCTGTCACGACGCGTACTGGCAGTACGTGGAAAAACCCGACAGGGTGCGCCTCGCTCAGGACGCCAGAACAAGACGCTCGATGGCATCCTCCAGCCACGCGAGGTAGGCCGACCGCGACCATCCGGCGTCGATGACCAGCTGGGTGTAGCTCTCCGGTGAGATGAGGAACGACAGCACATCGGCGCACTGCTGGTGCGGGCGGGAACCTCGCACCAGCCCCTTCGCATCGAGCATGGCCAGAGCGCCCCGCATGTCCGCTCGACGATTGGTCTGCAGCTGATCGAGCCGTCGGGCGACGTCGGCGTCGCCGGCGGCAGCATCCAGCAGGCGCGGCCACAGACGAGCGACCCGCTCGTTCGCGCCGCCGACGAAGGCCACGAGAAAGCTCAGCGTCTCGGCGGGGCCGAGCGACGCTGCTTGCTCGCCCAGCTGGCGGGCGTGTAACGGGCCCTTGCCCTCCTCGCCGGCGAAGGCGTAGTCGAATCCGGCCAGCAACAGCGCCGCTTTCGGCCCGTTCTGCTTCACCGTCTCGAGCGAGACGCCCGCCTCCTTCGCGATCCGCGCGAGGGAGGCACCGGAGTAGCCCGCGTCGCCGAAGACATCGATGGCGGCTTCGAGAATGCGCTGGCGGGTCTGGGCTGCTTGCGCTTCGCGCAGGGGGGAACTGTACGGGGGCATTGACTTTCCTCTGGGGGTACTGAATACTTCCTAAGTACTTTCAACACCCTAACAGGAGTCCACATGTCCTCTCTCCTTCTCTGCAGCACGCCGGTGCGCGGCCACGTGACGCCCCTGCTCGCCGTCGCTCGAGCTCTCGTCGGAGCAGGGCACGACGTGCGGTTCCTCACCGGCCGTACCTATCGAGAGGCCGTCGAGCAGACGGGCGCTCGCTGGTGCGCTCTGCCGGCCGAGGCCGACTACGACGACAGCGACATGGATGCGGCCTTTCCCGCCCGTGTCGGGCGAACCGGCGCGGCGGGCGTCCGCTGGGATCTCCAGCACATCTTCCTCGATCCCGCCCCGGCGCAGCTGCGCGCGGTGGACGAGCTGCTCGCGACCCAACCAGCCCACGCCGTGCTCACCGAGAGCATGTTCCTGGGCGCCATGCTGCTCCTGAGCCGACCCGCCGCAGAGCGTCCGCCGGTGATCAACCTCGGCATCATCCCCCTGGGCCTGCGCAGCCGCGACACCGCACCGTTCGCCCTCGGCATCCCGCCTCGCCCCGGCGCCGCGGGCCGAGCGCGCAACGCGCTTCTCACCTGGAGCACCGACCGGTTCGTCTTCGGCGACCTGCAGCGCGCCGCGGCGCGGCAGGTTCGAGACATCGTCGGGGCAGAGCTGCGCACGCCCGTGATGAACTATCCGTCGCTCGCCGATGCGGTGGTGCAGTTCAGCGTGCCGGAGTTCGAGTACCCGCGCACCGACGTGCGCACCCGCGTTCACTTCGTCGGGCCGGTCTCGCTGGCCGACGCCTCCTCGATCCCGGTGCCGGACTGGTGGGGGGATCTCGACGCCGACCGTCCGGTCGTCCACGTCACCCAGGGCACGGTGGCCAACGCCGACCTGAATGATCTCGTGCTCCCGACCATCGACGCGCTCGCCGATCGCGACGTGCTCGTCGTCGCCACGACCGGTGGGCGCGAGCTGCCCCGCCGTCCGCTGCCCGCAAACGCGCGGATGGCCGCCTACCTTCCGTACGACCGCCTGTTCCCGCGCACGAGCGTGCTCGTCACGAACGGCGGCTACGGCGGGGTGCACTACGCCCTCGCGCACGGGGTGCCGGTCGTCGCGACGGGCAACACCGAAGACAAGGCCGAAGTGGCCGCCCGGGTCGCCTGGAGCGGCGTCGGTCTGCGCCTGAAGCCCACCCGCACCGGCATCGCGCCCACCCGGATCGCCCACGCCGTCGACGAGATCCTCGGCAACGGCTCGTACCGCGAGCGCGCCGCGCACATCGGCGCCGCCATCACCCGAGCTCCCGGGCCGCTCGGGATCGAGGCCGTGCTCGACAGCCTCGCGGGCGCTCGCACCTCCTGATCGTCATCACCCCTTCCACCCGCATCCCTCCTCGAGGACGACATGAACACTTCCGACACCACCCCTGACGCTTCCGACACCTCCGCCGCGATCCTGCCCGGAGAGCACCTGCACGCCCTGCGGTCCGCCCTTCACGGCCCGGTCATCCTGCCGGGCGACCCGGAGTGGGACGACGCCCGCCGCGCTTGGCAGCTCCTCGTCGACCAGCACCCGGTGGCGGTGGTGGTGCCCGCCGATGTCGACGACGTCGTCGCGACCGTGCTGGCCGCGCGCAAGCTCGGGCTGCGCGTGGCACCGCAGTCCACGGGCCACGCGGCCGGAACCGTCGACTCGCTCGCCGACACGATCCTGCTGCGCACCTCCGCGCTCGACACCGTCGAGATCCGCCCCGCGACCGCGTCGGCCCGGGTGGGCGCCGGCGTGAGCCTGGGTGCGGTGGCCGACGCCGCCGCGCAGCACGGTCTCGCGGTCGTCGCGGGCATGGCGCCCAGCGTCGGCGCTGTCGGGTTCGCGCTCGGGGGAGGGCTCGGATGGCTCGCCCGTTCGCACGGTCTCGCGGCGAACAGCATCCTCGCCCTCGAAGCCGTCGATGCCCACGGCCGGGTGCTCCGCATCGACGAGACGCACCACACGGACCTCTTTTGGGCCGCTCGCGGGGGAGTGGCGCCGGTAGTCGTCACGGCGATCGAGATTCGGCTCTACCCGATCGCCGAGGTGCACGCCGGCGCGTTGATGTGGCCGCTCGAGCGCGCCGCCGACGTCGCGCACGCGTGGCGGGAGTGGACCGCCGACATCCCCGATTCGGTGACCTCACTCGCGCGCGTGCTGCGCTACCCGGCGATCCCCGAGATTCCGGAGTTCCTGCGGGGTCGTTCCTTCGTCGCCGTCGAAGCGGCGGTGCAGGCCGACGCCGCCACGGCGGACGCGCTGGTGGCGCCGCTTCGCGCCCTCACGCCCGAGATCGACACGATCCACCCGATGTCGCCGGCCGAGCTGGGGGCCGTGCACGGCGACCCGCCTCAGCCCGCGCCCGCGCGGGGCAAAGCGATCCTTCTCTCGGAGATCTCCGCCGCCAGCGTGGACGCCTTCATGGATGCCGCGCTCGCGCCCTCGTCTGCACCCTTGCTGTCGATCGAGCTGCGGCATCTGGGCGGTGCGCTTCGTGCAGGGAGCGGCACGGGCGGAGCGGTCTCGACGATCGACGGCGAGGGACTCGTCTTCGCCGTCGGAATCGTCCCCGTCCCCGAGGCTCACGAGCCGGTCCGTGCGGCGGCGCTCGAGGTCGTCCACCGCCTGCGTCCGCACGCGGCACCGCGGCTCGTGAGGAACTTCGCCGAACGGCCGGTTGCCGCATCCGACCTGTACGACGAACCCACCCTCGCCCGGCTCCGCGACATCGCCGCCGCCTGGGACCCGGACCGCGTCATCCACGTCGGCCATCCGCTCGGCTGATTCACACCGCCGTCGACCATTCGCCGGCCATCACAACGACGGCGCACACGAGCGCTGAAACGGCCATCGCCCCCATGAGCCACGCCATCGCGCGGTTGCGAGTGGGCGCCCGCCTCACGGTGAGCGACACGACGACCATCGCCGCGAACAGCGAGCCGGTGAGCACCAGGGCGATCGTCGGAACGAGAATCTGCAACTGCAGCATCCCGATGAACAGCGCGATGCAGATCGCGGCGAAGATCGCCCCGGGAATCAACCAGCGTCTGCGTCCACCCTCCTGCAGCGATCGCTGGGCGCGCACGCGGGTCGGATCCGAATCGGCCATCGTCGACCTCCCTTCCTCGCGCGGCGACGCTACCCCCGCGCGTGCGTACCCCGCACCGGGGTTGACACTCGCTTGGGCGTGTCGGCGGGCGACGACGTACCGTGGAAGCGGATCGTCATCCGACGGAAGGCAGGGGAATGAAGATCGTCGCGTCATCGGACTGGCGGGACGCTCTCCCGTACGACAAGCCCATCCGGGTGGCCGACGTCGCCGACGGCGAGCCGGCGCGCTGCTTCTCGTGCGGCGCCGGCTCCGATCCGCTCGCCCGCACCGAGCTGTGGGCGGTCAAGCACCGGCATCCGAAGAACCACAGCGGCTACGTGCGCTTCTACTGCAGCGCGCATGTGCCCGCATCCCCGGCCGCCACGGCACCGACCACCACCCCTGCGCGCCGCGGCGCGGCACCGCGCGCGCAGCGTCGCCCCACCCCCGAGCGCCGCCCCGCACCGCGACGCGTGAGCGCCGCCGAGCCGATCGTGCGCGCGAAGTGCCCCGACTGCTTCATCGAGGTCTCGGCCACCGGTGAATGCGGCATGTGCGGGCAACGGGTCAGCTGAGCCGGCGCCACATCCGCTAGCGACCGGCTCCGCGGGTCTCAACCCCCTAGCCCTGGTTTCGGATGCGGGAGAGCGTGGGGAGATGGCATCCCACGACATCGATCTCGCACGCCTGGACGCCTGGTGGCGCGCCGCGAACTACCTCAGCGTCGGCCAGATCTACCTGCTCGAGAACCCGCTGCTGCGCCGGCCGCTCGTCGCGGAGCACGTCAAGCCCCGACTGCTCGGTCACTTCGGCACGGTGCCGGGGCTCACCCTGATCTACGCGCACGCGAACCGGGTGATCCGCGAGCGCGACCTCGACGCGATGTTCATCGCCGGTCCCGGGCACGGCGGTCCGGGCATGGTCGCCGCGGCCTGGCTGGACGGCACGTACTCGGAGCTGTACCCCGAGGTCACCCGAGACGCGACGGGGATGCAGCGCCTGTTCCGGCAGTTCTCGTTCCCGGGCGGCATCCCGAGCCACGCCGCCCCGGAGACACCCGGGTCGATCCACGAGGGGGGAGAGCTGGGGTACTCGCTGAGCCATGCCTACGGAGCGGTGTTCGACAACCCCGATCTGACGGTGTTCTGCGTCGTCGGAGACGGCGAGGCCGAGACCGGGCCGCTGGCGACCGGATGGCACGGGAACAAGTTCGTCGACCCCCGCACCGACGGAACCGTCGTGCCGATCCTGCACCTGAACGGATGGAAGATCGCGAACCCGACGGTGCTGGCGCGCATCCCCGAGTCGGAGCTGGCGGACCTGTTGCGCGGATACGGGCACGATCCGATCTTCGTCACCGTCGACGCGGCGGACCCGCACGAGGAGGTGCATCGCCGCATGGCCGAGGCGATGGACGAGGCGCTCGACTCGATCGCGCGGCAGCGGAGCGACCTGACCGTGGTGCGTCCGCGCACGCCCATGATCGTGCTGCGCTCGCCGAAGGGCTGGACCGGACCCGTCGAGGTCGACGGTGAGCCCGTCGAAGGCACGTGGCGCGCCCACCAGGTGCCGGTCGACGCCGCACGGGACGACGACGAGCACCGCCGCATCCTCGAGGACTGGATGCGCTCCTACAGGCCCGAGGACCTCTTCGACGACCACGGACGCCCCGTCGACGCGATCGACCAGGCGACGCCCGAGGGTGCCCGGCGGATGTCGGCGAACCCGCACGCCAACGGCGGCCTGCTGCGACGCGAGCTCGACCTGCCCGACATCGCCGATCACCTGTCGGGTCTCGAGCCGGACGGTTCCGCCGAACGCTCGGCCATGGGCGAGCTCGGGCACTATCTGGCCGAGGTGATCGAGCGCAACCCGACCGACTTCCGGCTGTTCGGACCCGACGAGACCGCGTCGAACCGGCTCGCGCCGGCGGTGTTCGAGGCGAGCGGGAAGCGGTGGAACGCCGGCTCCGATCCGCGCGACGAGAACCTCTCGCGCACGGGGCGCATCATGGAAGTGCTCAGCGAGCATCAGGCGCAGGGCTGGCTCGAGGGATACCTCCTCACCGGCCGGCACGGGCTCTTCGCGACGTACGAGGCCTTCGTGCACATCGTCGACTCGATGTTCAACCAGCACGCCAAGTGGCTGGAAGCGGCCTCCGGCATCGCGTGGCGAGAGCCGCTGTCGAGCTTCACCTACCTGCTCTCCAGCCATGTGTGGCAGCAGGATCACAACGGCTTCACCCATCAGGATCCCGGCTTCCTCGACCTCGCCGTGAACAAGCGCGCCGACGTCGTGCGCGTCTACCTCCCGCCGGATGCCAACACCCTCGTGGCGACGGTCGACCACTGCCTGCGCACCACCGACCGCATGAACGTCGTCGTCGCCGGCAAGCAGCCGGCACCGCAGTGGTTCACCCCCGACGAGGCGGAGCGGCATCTCGCACGCGGCGCGAGTCGGCTCGCGTGGGCGGGCACCGATGCCGACGGCGTGGATGCCGTGCTCGCCTGCGCGGGAGACGTTCCGACCGAAGAGGTGGTCGCCGCGGCGCGGCTGTTGCGCGAGGACGCGCCGGGACTGCGGGTGCGGGTGGTGAACGTGATCGACCTGATGCGGCTGCAGACACCCTCGCAGCATCCGCACGGCATGGACGAGGAGTCCTTCGACGAGCTGTTCCCGCCGGAGGTGCCGATCATCTTCGCCTTCCACGGCTACCCCTGGCTCGTCCACCGCCTCGCGTACCGGCGCGCGGCGCATCCCCACCTCCACGTGCGGGGCTACAAGGAGCGGGGCACGACCACGACGCCTTTCGATATGCGCCTGCTCAACGACATCGACCGGTACCGGCTGGCGGCCGACGTGCTCGATCGTGTTCGCGGAGCCGCAGAGCGCCACGCTTCGCTCCGGGCACAGCTCGACCGGCGTCGGGAGGAAGCGCGCGCCTACACCAGGGACCACGGGGTCGATCATCCCGCGGTCGCCGGTGGGGCCGAGCGAGGAACGTCTAGCTCACCGACCGGCACAGTTCAACCCATCGACGTCGGGTGATCAGCACACGTACCGTCGGAGAATGAGAAGCGAGGGAGCGTGATGCGTCGGCACCAGTTCGTCATCGACGACAGGACCTACGTCCTTTCCGAGGAGGACCTCGCCGAAGACACCAAGCAGGCGGTGCTCGAGGCGGTGCGCGATGGCGGCGGCTACGTCGAATTCGCGACCACCGAAGCCACGGTCACCGATGTGCTGATCACACCCCACTCCAACGTGCGGATCGAACACACCGACGTGATCGAGTCGGACCGCCCCGCCGACCCCTTCAGTGACCAGCACTTCGACATCGACTCCTGGCTCTGAAGCTCGAGAACTAGTTAGGGCGCCTAATCAGAGTTACTTCGGCGACGCGGTGCTTGTAGCGTGTTGCGGTGGGCAAACTCATTTACGGCAGCGACGGGTACTCGTTCGACATCGACGACCGCACCCTCGCACACCTCCGAGTCGTCTTCATGAACAAGCTCCGCCGCGCGGAGCCGTTCTTCTTCCACCACCCCGAGACCGTCGGCAGCCGGAGTGTCTGGGTGCACCCCTCGGTCTCGATCGTGTTCCACTTCTACGGCAGCCGGAATCCCGCGCTGAACCGCGCCTGGATCGAGACGCTTCTGCACGACGCCAGCGGGCCGCACGGGCTCGCCGTGGGTCCGGAGCCTGCCGAGCCGGCGACGGCCGAGGGCTGAGTCAGCGACACTCGTCGTCGACGGCGTCGGTGACGAGGTCGATGAACGCCGCGACCGCCGCGGCCTGATCGGCCGTCAGGGTGTCTGCCAGGCCGCGGATCTGCGCGGTGAGCGGATCGATCCCGTCGATGTCGCCGTCGCGATCCAGCGGCACCACGTACTTGCTCCGCCCGTCGTCCGGATGCCGGAGGAACGTGATGATCCCCCCGGTGTACAGGCGGTTCAGGATGCCGGTCACCGACGGCGTCGAGATGCCCAGGTGCTCGGCGACATCCGTCGGTGTGACCGCCACTCCCTGATCGCTCATGTCGAAGATGAACCGCGTCGCGGCACGCGCGTTCTCACTCGGCCCGCACTCATTCTGACGGCGGCGCGCCAGGCGTCCCTCGGCGAGGCGGAGGCGCTCGATGGACCGGGCGGCATCGACCTTCGTGCGCGTTGCGCCCGGGTCGTTCTCGGCGATGCGGCTCGCATCGGTGTCGTTCTCGACGATGTCGGTCATCCTGGGCCACGTTTCGGTCGACGGCGGTGGGACAGCACGAGCGTACCCGCACCGTGCCCGCGCCGTCTCGCGCGGACCCTGTGTTACGGCCGCGGGCCTCATCCGTCAACCCCCTTCGCGTGCCGAACGGTGGGGCGAAGGTGGAAGGACGACGACGCGATCGGAGGATGCACATGCGTTTCGGATACACCCTCATGACCGAGCAGAGCGGACCGCGCGAACTCGTGCGGTATGCACAGGCGGCCGAAGACGCCGGGTTCGACTTCGAGGTCTCCAGCGACCACTACTCGCCGTGGCTCACCGAGCAGGGACACGCGCCCTACGCCTGGACGGTGCTCGGCGCCGTCGCGCAGGCGACGTCCTCGGTCGAGCTCATGACCTACGTCACGTGCCCGACGGTGCGCTACCACCCCGCGGTGGTCGCTCAGAAGGCGGCGACGCTGCAGATCCTCGCCGAGGGCCGGTTCACCCTGGGCCTCGGGTCGGGCGAGAGCCTCAACGAACACGTCGTCGGCGAAGGCTGGCCGGGCGTCGACACGCGACAGTGGATGCTCGAAGAGGCCATCCAGATCATCCGGCAGCTGCACACGGGGGAGCTCGTGACATACGCCGGCGAGTACTTCCAGGTCGATTCCGCGCGCATCTGGGACCTGCCCGACGAGGGCGTGCCGATCGGCGTGGCGGTCTCGGGAGACGCATCCATCGCGCGATTCGCGCCGCATGCCGACCATATGATCACCACCGAGCCGAAGGCGGAGCTCGTGACCGGATGGGATGCCGCGACCTCGACGAGCTCGCGGAAGATCGCCCAGGTGCCGATCTCGTGGGATCCCGATCGCGACCGGGCCGTCGAGCGGGCGCATGAGCAGTTCCGGTGGTTCGCCGGCGGCTGGGGAGTGAACGCCGACCTGCCGACGCCGCGCGGATTCTCCGCCGCGACGGCGTTCGTGCGCCCGGAAGACGTCGCCGCCTCGATCGCGTGCGGGCCGGACCTCGACGAACTCGCCGCCAGCGCGCAGCCGTTCCTCGACGCCGGCTTCACCGACCTCGCCTTCGTGCAGATCGGCGACGAGGCGCAGGATGCCTTCCTCGCCGAGGCCGCCGAGGGGCTCCTCGAGCGCGCCCGCGCGCTCAGCTGAGCGAGGCACGGCGACGACGCGCGGCGCTCCAGCGGCGGCCGAGAACGCCCTGACGGGGACTGAAGAGGTAGACCAGGGCGAACACCGCTCCCTGCGTCACCACGACGAGGCCGCCGGAGGCGGCGTCGGCCCAGTAGCTGATGTAGATGCCGACGACCGAGCAGACCGCCGAGATCGCCGGCGCGAGGATCAGCATCCGGCTGAAGCGATCGGTCAGCAGATAGGCGGTCGCGCCCGGGATGATGAGCATCGCCACGACCAGCACGACTCCCACCACCTGCAGGGCGACGACCGCGGTCAGGGCGAGCACTCCGAGGAGCAGGGCGCTGAGGAAGCGCGGCGACAGCCCGATCGCGTGAGCGTGGGTGGGATCGAAGGCGTACAGCGTGAGGTCGCGGCGTCGCACGAACAGCACGACGAAGGCGACGGCCGCGAGCACGGCGATCTGCACGAGCTCGGCGGCGGAGATGCCGAGGATGTTGCCGAAGATGATGTGGCTGAGGTCGGTCTGGCTCGGCGTCACCGAGATCATCACGAGCCCCGCGGCGAACAGGGTCGTGAAGACGATGCCGATGGCGGCATCCTCCTTGATGCGGCTCGTGCCGCGCACCAGGCCGATAAGGCCGACGGCGAGGAACCCGAAGACGACGGCGCCGAGTGCGAACGGCACGCCGACGACGTAGGCGAGGACGACCCCCGGCAGCACGGCGTGCGACACGGCGTCGCCCATGAGCGACCACCCCACGAGCACGAGCCAGCAGGACAGCACCGCGCACACGACCGCAGCGATGACGGTCGTCGCGATCGCCCGCACCATGAAGTCGTACTGGAGCGGCTCGAGGATGAGATCGAGGAGGCTCATGACGGGGCCCCGTCATCGCGCGGATCCAGACCGAAGGCCCGGGCGAGGTTCTCGGGCCGGAGCGCCTCGGCGACCGGACCCTGGAACAGCACGCGGTGTCGCAGGAGAACCGCGTGGTCGGCGAGCCGGGGGAGGGCGTGCAGGTCGTGCGAGGAGACCAGCACCGCGCAGCCGGCGGCGGCGAGATCGCGCAGCAGCCGCACGATGGTCGCCTCCGACGCCTTGTCGACGCCTGCGAACGGCTCGTCCAGCAGCAGGATCTCCGCCTCCTGGGCGATCGCGCGGGCGACGAAGGCGCGCTTGCGCTGCCCGCCGGACAGGCGCCCGATCTGCCTGTCGGCGAGGTCGGCGAGCCCGACGCGGTCGAGTGCGCCCGCGACGGCCTCGCGGTCCCGGGGGCGAGGGCGCCGCAGGATGCCCTGGCGCGCGTACCGGCCCATCATCACCACGTCGTGCACGCTCACCGGGAACTGCCAGTCGACGGCCTCGCTCTGCGGCACGTATCCGACGCGACCGGCCTTGCGGGCGGCGGCCGGTGCGGCTCCGTCGATGCTCACACGACCGTGGTCGGGACGCCGCATCCCCATGATCGTGGTGAACAGCGTCGACTTGCCCGATCCGTTCATGCCGATCAGGCCGGTGACGCCTCCGCGGTCGAGAGTGAGGGACACCCGGTCGAGTGCGCGGATCTCCCCGTAGGAGACCGACACCTCGTCGACCTGCACCGCGGCGGTCATGACGCGTTCGTCAGCCCGGCCACGATCGTGTCGACGTCGTGGCGGATGAGGTCGAGGTAGGTCGGGACGGGCCCGTCGGACTCCGAGAGCGAGTCGACGTAGAGGATGCCGCCGAACGTCGCGTCCGTCGCCTCGACCACCTGCTGCATCGCCCGGTCCGAGACCGTGGACTCGCAGAACACCGCCGGCACATCGCGGTCGCGCACGAACTCGATCGTCGCCGCGATCTGCTGCGGAGTGGCCTGCTGCTCGGCGTTGACGGCCCACAGGTACTGCTCGGTGAGGCCGGCGTCGCGAGCGAGATAGCTGAAGGCGCCCTCGCACGTGACCAGGGCGCGGTGGTCGGCGTCGAGCTCGGACAGTCGTGCGTCGAGATCGTCCTGGATCTGCTGCAGCTGCGCCTTGTAGTCGGCGGCGCGGGCGGCGAAGGCGTCGGCGGCGGCGGGGACAAGGTCGGCGAAGGCCTCGGCGATGTTGTCGACGTAGATCTGCACGTTGGCGGGACTCATCCACGCGTGCGGATTCGGCGTACCCGCATACGCGTCGTCGGCGATGTCGATCGGCTCGACGCCGTCGGAGACGACGACGTGCGTCACATCGACGGTCTCGACGAACTGCGCGAACCACGCTTCGAGGTTCAGCCCGTTGTCGATGACGAGGTCGGCGTCGCTCGCGGCTCGGATGTCGCCGGGCGTGGGCTCGTACCCGTGGATCTCGGCACCCGGCTTCGTGATCGAGGTGACCTCGATGTCGTCTCCCGCGACGTTCTGCGCGATATCCGCGAGCACCGTGAAGGTCGTGAGCACCTGCGGACGGTCCGCGGCCGCCGACTGCGGGTCAGGCGCAGAAGAGCAGCCGGCCAGGCAGAGCGCGCCGACGGCGGACATCGCCGCGACCACCACTCCGCGCGAATATTTCGGCATACCGAAACTTTAGGATTCGGGGTGCTGAAACGCCAATCGGGCCCGGTGCTGAACGCACCGGGCCCGATCGGAAATCCTGGGGTCAGGACTGGCTGGCGATGGCGAACCGCACTGAGCCGTCCTGGTTCATCTCCGCGTCGAGCACGCGGTCATCGAGCGCGGTGTTCGCGCCGTTGTCGAGGAAGACGCGTGCGCCGTGGTCCTCGACCACCTGGTCGCCGTTCTCGGGAGCCGAGGCGACGGCGAGCTCGAAACCGGTCTCCTGGGAGCCGGTGTCTCGGATGCGCACGCCGCCCTGGTCGGCGTCGGGCAGCTGGGCGATGATCGTCTTGACGGCCGTGGCGGCGTTCTCGGTGAGCGTGAGCATGGGTGCTCTCCTCTCGTTCGGGACGTTCGGACCGGCCACGATTCCGAGAATCCGGCGTCGCCGCAAGCGGATGGCCCCATTTGGAGGGGATTCCCAAACTCGTCGCGTCGGGTCAGCGCGCGGCTTCGTACGCTTCGAGCACCGTCGCCGGAACGCGGCCACGGTCGGAGACCTGGTAGCCGTTCTCCTTCGCCCACGCGCGCACGGCGCCGTAGTCCTGGCCCGCTTTGCGGCGTCGCGGGGCGCTCGACGAGATGCCTCTCCCGCCCGAGACGCGGCGTGCGGCGTCGACGTAGGGGGCGAGGATCTCCCGGAGCGCGGCGGCGTTGGCGTCGGTGAGGTCGATCTCGTAGGCGGTGCCGTCGAGGGAGAACAGAACCGTCTCCCCTTCACCGACCTCGAGGACGCTTCCATCCAGGTCGTCGACGAGCTGGTGCACGATTCTGCGGGCCATGGGCCCACCCTACTGAGCAGGCCGCGACTTGACCATGAACGCCTCGCCATGCGGCGCGCCGTCGCGATCAGGGCAGGATGCCGGCGCGGCGGGCGCGAGCCACGGCCGCGTGCCGCGTGCCGGCGTCGAGCTTGCCCATCGCCGACTGCAGGTACGACTTCACCGTCGCCTCCTTCAGGGCGAGCGTCGCGGCGATCTCCGCGTTCGTCGCTCCCAGCGCCGCACAGGCCAGCACGTCGATCTCGCGCGGTGACAGGCGGGCGCTCGGGCCGTCGTCGACGGCGTCATCCCGGGCGAGAGCGGCCCACCGCTGTTCGAGGCGGGACAGGCGATCGCGCACCGCCGGGTCGGTGATCGCGGCGGCGATGCTGCGCAGCTCGGCGTAGCTCGCGCGCAGCTCTTCGCGTGCGGCAGGCGGCAGTGCGGCGGCGTCGCGCGCATCGGCGGGCGGCATCGTGGCCACCCGTCGATCGAGATCGTCACGCAGGCGCAGCTGCGCCGCGAGGTCGTCGGCGGCGGCGATCGTCGGCTGGGCGATCGCCCCGCCGGTCGGGGCGGAGCGGCGAGATCCGCAGTAGAGCATGCCGCGGGGTCGCCCGGAGACGACCACCGGCACGGCGACCAGGGTGACGATGCGGGCGCCGAGGATGGCCGCGTCGTAGTCGTGGGTGATCGTGCGCGAGGTGCGGTAGTCGAGCGCGAGCCGCGGGCGGCTCTCCACCATCGCGCGACCACCGAGACCGCGGTGCTCTCGCACCACCAGTCCCTCGATCGACTGCGCGTGCTCGCCGAAGATCGCGCTGACGTGCACGGCACCGTCGTGGGCGAGGCCGCCGAAGGCGACCGTGTGAGGCGAATTCCGGGCGAGGGTCACCACCGCCTGCTCGACGAGGGCCTGATCGCTGCTGCGCGTGCGGATTGCGGACATGGGCACCTACCGGTCGGACGGCCTCGGCGCCGTCGCGACGACGATACACCGGTGCCGGGAGCGGGCGGGTGGGCGGCCTACACGCTGTCCGCCCGCTCCAGGTCGAGAAGCCGGCGCTTGAGCTCCGGCCGGCCCCCGTACTCGCCGAGCGAGCCGTCGGCGCGCACGACGCGGTGCACGGGGACGACGATCGAGAAGGGGGTCGTGGCGCAGGCGGTTCCGACCGCTCGCGCCGCCCGCGGGTGGCCGGCGAGGATCGCCACCTCGCCGTATCCGGCGGTCTCGCCGTAGGGGATCTCGCACACCGCCTGCAACGCCGCTCTGGTGAAGCCGCGCACCTGCTCCCAGTCGAGGGGCAGGTCGAAGGCCTGTCGTTCGCCGGAGACGTACTCCGACAGCTGCGCCGCCGCACGAAGAGCCAGCGGATCGCGATCGTCGGGCGTCAGCATGCCGGGATGACGTCGGGAGACCGCGGTGAGATCGGTCTCCAGGTCGCGGGCCGGGTGAAGCCAGACGACGCGCTCGTCATCGACGACGATGAGCACCTCGCCGACCGGGGTCGGGTGCACGTGGAAGCGGAGTGTCATGGCGTCATCCTGTCGCGAGCGCCGCGACGTCGTCGATCCTGCGCGGGGGGCTGGGGAGCGTCGCTTGGTGCGACACGGCTGGGGAGGAGCGGTTCACCCCGAGCGGTGCCGCGCCTTCCAATACCGCGAAACTCTGTCGGGATGCAAGAGGAGCGCGCGTCCCGCGCATAGTGTGACTGTCGTGTGGCGAGCAGAAGGCAGCGTCGCGGTCGGTGAGCAGGTGGCCGGACCGGCGGCGACCGTGACCCCCGGCGACCTCGATCTCTCGGAGCCGGGCGTGCGGGTGACCCATGTCGCCGAGTCCGAGCGCGATCGGCTGCGCCGTCAATCCGCGCGTCTGGGCGGGCGCTCGACGCTGCTGCACTTCGACGAGAGCGTCGACGCGGGCATCGAGATCACGAAGGCGCACCCGGGAAGTCTGCCGCAGTTCATCACCGGGCGCTCGACGCTCCTGTCCAACCTCTTCCGCGACGAGGTCGCGCTGCGGACCGCACGCATGGCGGCCGAGCAGATCACCGCCAAGAACGTGGAGCTGCGCACGGCGCGCGGGATCGAGGCCGTGCACCTCGCCGTCGGTCTCGCGGTCTGGCGCCTCGGCGGGCTGGAGTGCTCGGCGCCGGTGCTGCTGCGGCCGCTGGCGATCCGTCGCCACCACAGCGACTTCGAGCTGAAGCTGCACGGTTCGTTCTCGGTCAACCCCGAACTCGTGCGCGCCCTGCGCACGCACTTCGGCATCGACCTCGACGGCGACGCGCTCGCCGCCCTGGCCTATGACCAGGGGGTGTTCAAGCCCCAGCCCGTCATCGACCATCTGCGCGCGCTCACCTCCGGCTTCGATCACTTCCGGGTGCACCCCCGGCTGGTGGTCTCGAGCTTCGCCGACGTCGGCGAGACCATGACGCGCGACTGCCGCGACCTCGACCACCCCGTACTGAATGCGCTCGCCGGGCATCTCGCCGACCGCGAGGCCTTCACGGCTCGCCGCGACGTGCCGCAGATGCCGCACCCCGACGAGCGACCGCCCGCCGCCGACACGCTCCTGCTCGACGCGGACGCCGAGCAGGAGGCGGTCCTCGCGCGCATCCTCGCCGGACAGTCCCTCGCGGTGCACACCCTGCCCGGCACGGGGGGCACGCAGACCGTGATCAACACCGTCGGCGCGCTCGTGCGCGACGGCAAGCGCGTGCTGGTGGTGAGCGCGCGACGGTCGACCCTCGACGGCATCCGGCACCGCCTCGCCGGCATCGGGCTGCCCGGCCTCGCGGTCTCGCCGCGATCCCTGCGCCGCGACCTGATCCGGGCGATCGGCCGCAACGAGAAGGCGCAGGCGCCGAAGGTCGCCGACATCGACGACGCGCTCGTGCGCCTGCGCGGCGTGCTGCGCGACTACCGCACCGCCGTGACGAAGACCGACGACGCCCTGAAGGTGTCGGTGCTCGACATCCTGCGGGCGCTGTCGCGCCTGTCCGCGCGGGATGTGCCGCCGTCGACCTCGGCGCGCCTCGGGGTGCGCACCCTGCTGCGCCTCGCGGCCTCGCGCGATGTGGCCGCCACGAAGCTGGCCGCCGCCGCACGACTCGGCGAGTTCCGCTTCGGGCCCGACGACTCGCCGTGGTACGGCGTCTCGTTCGCGACGACGGAGGATGCGCGCGCCGCCCACGCCCTCGCGGGGCGCCTGCACCGCACCGACGTGCCGGCCCTCCTGGAGCGCGGATACGAGCTGATCGCCCAGACCCGCATGCACCCCTTCCGCACGGTCGCCGACCTCGGGGAGTACCTCTCCGTGCTGCAGGGCATCCGCGACACGCTCGACCGGTTCAGCCCCACGGTGTTCGAGCGACCCCTCGTCGAGCTCATCCAGGCGCACGCGCCGCGCCGGGACGCACCCACGATGAGTGGGGCGAATCGCCGTCGGCTGCGGCGCCTGTCGAAGGAGTACATCCGTCCGGGCGTGCACGTGCCCGACATGTACGAGGCGCTGCTGCGCATCCAGCACCAGCGCACCCAGTGGCAGCGCTTCGTCGACGCCGGGATCACGCCGGAGGTGCCGCTCGGCCTCGCCGACGTCGTCACCGCGTGGCAGCGGGCCGACGCGGAGCTCGCCGACCTCGACGGTGTGCTGGGCCGCACCGGCTCGCACGCGCTGTCGACGCTCCCCGTCGCGACCCTCGTGCGCACCCTGGCGTCGCTCGCCGCCGAGTCGTCGTACTTCGACAACCTCGTCGAACGCGCCACCCTCCGCACCGAACTCGGCGAGATGGGCCTCGAGCCGCTGCTGTCGGAGCTGTCGGTGCGGCACGTTCCCGAAGAGAACGTCGAGGCGGAGCTGGAATTCGCGTGGTGGCAGTCGGCGCTCGAGCACGTGCTGCGCTCGGATCGCGCTCTTCTGGGCGCGAACACCGCGGTGGTGGACCGACTGGAACGAGACTTCCGGCTCGTCGACGAGGCCCACGCGGCCGCTGCCGGTCCGCTCCTCGCCGCACAGCTGGCGACCCAGTGGCGGATCGGCCTGGTCGACCACGCCGACGAGGCCGACGCCCTCAAGCGCGCCCTGAAGGACGGCGTCAGCGCCACCCACGTGCTGCAGGCCGCCCCCACCCTCATGCGCACCCTCGCTCCGGTCTGGCTCGCCTCGCCCTACGACGTGCCGCGCATCCCGGGCGACGAGGACTTCGACGTGGTCGTCGTCGCGGATGCCGCCTCGCTCGCCCTCGCCGAGGCCACCCCGGCCCTCCGCCGGGCGCGCCAGGTCGTCGTGTTCGGAGACCCCGTCACGCAGAAGCCCACGCCCTTCCGCGTCGCGGCCGGCGAGCTGTCGGAGGACGACCGCCTCGAAGCCGAGGACGCGGAGCCGTTCGACAGCGTCAGCGTGTTCGAGCGCCTCGCCGAACTCGTGCCCATCGCGACCCTCACCCGCAGCTACCGCGCCGGGGGAGAGGACCTCGCCGAACTCGTCAACGACGCGTTCTACGGCGGCGAGCTCTCCTCGCTGCCGTGGGCGGGGTCGTATCTCGGACGCGGGAGCCTCAGCGTCGACTACGTCGAGGGCGGCACGGGCGTGCCCGATCCCGTGACCGGTGCCGTGGAGAGTCCGGATGCCGAGGTCGCTCGCGTGGTCACGCTCGTGGTGGAGCACGCGGTCAACCGCGGCCAGGAGTCCCTCATGGTCGTCACGGCCAGCACCCGGCACGCGGCGCGGATCCGGGCCGCCGTGGAAGCGGCCTTCGCCGGCCGCTCCGACGTGGCCGACTTCGTCTCGCGCGACACGGCGGAGCCGTTCGCGGTGCTGAGCCTGGAGGAGTCTGTCGCCGAGAGCCGGGATCGTGTGGTCTTCTCGCTCGGTTTCGGCCTCACCCGCCACGGTCGCGTGCTGAGCGACTTCGGCGATCTCTCCACGCCCGACGGCGATCGCCTGCTGACCGTCGGCATGACGCGCGCGCGGCGGTCGATGGTCATCGTCTCGTCCATCCGCCCGTCGTCCTTCGATGACGGTCGACTCGAGCACGGCGCGGCGACGCTCATGAGCATCCTCGGCGGACTGGCCGCACGGCAGCGCGACGCGCGCCTGGAGGATCTCGCCGACCCGCTCACGCGCTCCCTGGCCCGCGAGCTGCGGCGGCTCGGTGTGGCCGTCGACGTCGACTACCGGGGCCTGCTGCCCCTCGTCGCCCAGCACGACGGCAAGGCGGTCGTGGTCGAGAGCGACCCCGAGACGGTCGCGGACTCGCTGCGCGAGGCCCTCCGGCTGCGGCCGCAGATCCTGCGGCGCCTCGGCTGGCACTACGTGCGCGTGCACTCGTTCGACCTCTACAGCGACCCCGCCTCGGTCGCGGAGCGCATCGCCGGCCTGCTCGGTGTGTCGTCCGAAGCGCCGCGCGCCGACGCGGACACACAGCCGATCGATGTCATCGAGTGACCGGCAGCGTGTGGAGAAGGTCCGCGGCGCCCGACGGGCGAAGCTGACCGCCGCACCCGGCACCACCGACGAGCCCGACGAGCCCGACGCCGACCGTGACGCCGAGGCCGCCGCGCCGGCATCCGGACCGAACGACGAGCGGATGCGCCGCGAGGTGCCGCCCCACTACTGAGGCGGAGCGGGTCTAGACCTTCGGGGTGGCGTTCTGCTTCTCGAGCAGATCGCGGATCTGCACCAGGATCTCCTGCTCGGTGGGCAGCTGCGGCTCTTCGGGTGCCTTGTCGACGCCCGCCTTCGCGGCGGCCCGCGCCTTCATGAGGTTCATCGGGTGCACGAAGACGAAGTAGACCACGAGCGCCACGGCCAGGAACGAGATGACGGCGTTGATCAGGGTGTCCACGGGGAAGGTCACGTCGCCCCAGAGACCCTGCACCGTGAATCCGATGGTGCCGTCTTCGGAGGGCTGCCACACCAGCTGGATCAGCGGATTGATGATGCTCGCGACGATCGCGTTGACGACCGCGGTGAAGGCGGCGCCGATGACCACGGCGACGGCGAGGTCGATGACGTTGCCTCGGAGGATGAACTCCTTGAAACCCTTGATCACGGTGTCTCCTTCCGGCCTCGGCGGCCGTTCACGCGCCCGACGGTGCGGGGGCGGATGTGCTTTCGGACTTCGATGATGACGAAGACGAGCCCGCGTCGCCACCCTGGGACGCTTTCGCGGTCGACGACGAGCCCGAGCGCGAGTCGGTGCGGTAGAAGCCCGAGCCGTTGAAGGTGACGCCGATCGACCCGTACTCCTTGCGCAGCACGCCCCCGCATTCGGGGCACTCGGACAAGGTCGGTTCGGAGAAGGACTGCACGGCGTCGAAGCGGTGTCCGCAGTTCTTGCAGGCATAGGCGTAGGTGGGCATGGGCGACTCTCGGTATCGGCTCAGCGCGCCGCAGGCGCGAACTCGTGGATGCGGGTGGGGGTGACCGCGCCGGTGACCGGCTGGTCGTGGAGCTCGGAGGGGACCTCGTCGAGGATTTCGCTGTCGTAGACGACGGCGTAGACCGGCGGGCAGCCCTCCATCGATCCGATCGTCTTGTCGAAGTAGCCGCGACCCCATCCCAGGCGCATGCCGGTGCGGTCGACCGCGGCGGCCGGCACGATCATGAGGTCGACATCGTTCACCGCGATGGGGCCGAGCAGCTCGCCGACGGGCTCCGGCAGCCCGAACAGGCCCTCGGCGATGTCGCCGTCTTCAGTGGCGACCGTCCAGTCCAGCAGGCCGTCGGTGCGGGTGATGGGGAGGAGAACGCGGATGCCGCGGGCGACCGCGCCCTCCACGAAGGCGCGCGTCGACGGCTCGAACGGGGTGGAGAGGAAGCACGAGATGGCCGAGACCTCGTGACGGGCGAGCAGGTCGTCCAGGTGCGCACTCAGCTGCTCGCCGGCCGCCTCCACAGCGGCGGCCGACATCACGCGGCGGCGTTCGCGCAGTTCGGCACGGAGGGCGCGCTTTGCGTCGTCGATCGCGTCGGACATGGATCGATTGTATGTCGCCGACACGGGCCCGACACATGATGCCGGTAGGATCTCGCCATGCCGTCACAGCCCTTCAAGGCCGTCATTCCCGCTGCCGGACTCGGAACGCGATTCCTGCCCGCGACGAAGGCGATGCCCAAAGAGATGCTCCCCGTCGTCGACAAGCCCGCCATCCAGTACGTGGTCGAAGAGGCCACTGCGGCCGGCATCGACGATGTGCTCATCATCATCGGTCGCAACAAGAACAACCTCTCCAACCACTTCGACTCGGTGCCCGAGCTCGAGGTCAAGCTCAAGGAGAAGGGCGACGAGGACAAGCTCGCGCGCGTTCAGCACTCCAGCGACCTCGCCGACATCCACTTCGTGCGTCAGGGCGAGCCCAAGGGGCTCGGTCACGCCGTGCTGCGCTCGCGCGCGCACGTCGGCGACTCGCCGTTCGCGGTGCTGCTCGGCGACGACCTGATCGACGAGCGCGACGTGCTGCTGACCAAGATGATGGAAGAGCACGAGCGCACCGGCGCCGCGATCATCGCCCTCATGGAGGTCGACCCCGAGCACATCCACATGTACGGCGTCGCGACGGTCGAGGAGACCGACCAGGACGACGTCGTCAAGGTGAAGGGGCTGGTCGAGAAGCCCAAGCGCGAAGACGCCCCGTCGAACCTCGCGATCATCGGTCGCTACGTGCTCTCTCCCGCGGTCTTCGACATCCTGGAGCGCACGGAGCCCGGCAAGGGCGGCGAGATCCAGCTCACCGATGCGCTGCAGGAGATGGCCGCCGACCCGGACGGTCCGGGCGTGTACGGCGTCGTCTTCCGCGGCCGCCGCTACGACACCGGGGATAGGGTGGACTACATCAAGGCCATCGTGCAGCTCGCCGCCGACCGTGACGACCTCGGTCCCGACCTGCGCCCCTGGTTCAAGGAGTTCGCGGCGTCCCTGTGACGCCGCCGTTTCGGAGGGGGAGCGCATGGACCTCGCGTCTCCCCGCTCGTACGGATCGATCGCGATCCGCCTGATCCGCCAGCGGGATTCTCGCGCGCTGCAGCAGGAGCTGCTCACCAACCGCACCTGGCTGCGTCCGTGGGAGGCGACGAACCCGGACGGGCCCGTGTCGATCGACATGCGCTCGGCGGTTCGTCGCCTCCTGCAGCAATACCGCGACGGGGGCGGCATCCCGTTCGTGATGGAGGAGAACGGGACCATCGCCGGGCAGCTGAACGTGTGGGGCATCGCCCGCGGCTCGCTCGCCTCCGCGACGATCGGCTACTGGGTGAGCGAGCGCTTCGCCGGGCGCGGCATCACCCCCACGGCGGTCGCCCTGGCGACCGACATCTGCTTCTCGGAACTCCGCCTGCACCGCATGGAGATCTGCATCCGGCCCGAGAACACGGCGAGCCTGCGCGTGGTCGAGAAGCTCGGCTTCCGCTACGAAGGGCTGCGTCGGCGGTACATCCACATCGACGGGGACTGGCGCGACCACTATTGCTTCGCCGTGGTCACCGAGGACGTGCCCGACGGCGTGCTGCGACGCTGGGTGGAGGGGCGCGCGCCGCAGGACGCCGCGGCGATCCCCCCGGCCGACAGGCTGCGCGCCTGACACACTCTCGCGCCGGTTCGGCCGCGACACGCGGGCGGATGCGGCATCGAGACGCAGCGGTCGCATACCGTTGACGCCATGGGCGGACAGGTACTCGGCGGGGGCGTCATCGTGCTCGTCGCGGTGCTCCTGTGGCTCGTCTACCTGCTGCCGTCGTGGAACAGCCGCCGGCAGTTCGACGCCGCTGAACGCAATGCCGTGCGTCTGAACCAGGCGCTGCGCGTGCTGGCGGAGACGAGCGAGACCCCCCGCGAGGTGCGCCTCGAGCTCAACGCGCGCACCGCGGCAGCCCAGCAGCGCCTCGCGCGTCAAGCGACCCAGGAGCGCGAACAGGCCGCGCTGGAGACGCAGCGGCTGGAGCTCGAACGGGCCCGCCTCGAACGGGCGGCCGCTCGAGCGCATCCGGATGCCCGCCGCCGACGTGCGCGTCGGCGTGCCCGCGCGGTCTTCACCGTCACGGGCGTGGCCGGCCTCGGTGTCGCGGGAGCCGGCGCGTGGTCGCTGGCCGTCGGCGGCCCTGTGACGCTGCTGTGGGTCGGGTCGACCCTCGCGGTCCTGTCGGCTGTGCTGCTGCACCGCATGTGGCGCGTCGCCGTGCGTGCGGCCGCGCGTCCGGCGGCACCCGCGGTGGCGGAGCGCGTCGCGTCGACGGTGCAGGATGTCGCCCTCGCACCGACGCCGGCACCGACCTGGACGCCCCGCCATCTTCCGCGCCCGCTCACGGCCTCGGTCGGATCACGTGCCTCCCTCACGCTCGACGCCGAGGATGCGCGCGCATCGCTGCGCCGTGCCGCCGTGGACGAGGCGATGCGTGCCGAGGAGGAGCGCCGCCGGCCGGTCGCGCTGCCGGAGCCGGCCGCGAGGGAGAGCCGGCCGGAGTATGGGCGCATGGGCTTCGTGGACGACGCCGAGATCGAAGCCCACGTGCGCGATCTGCTCGCCAGGCGCGCCGCCGGCTGACCGTCGCGTCGGGTCGCTCCCCGTCGCCGTGATAGTGTTGCTGAGGTTCACGGGCCTGTGGCGCAGTTGGTAGCGCGCTTCGTTCGCAATGAAGAGGTCAGGGGTTCGAATCCCCTCAGGTCCACATTTTCCGAGGTTCTCGGTCCGGCTGTCGCTTCCGTCGAGTCGAACCGGCCGCGCTACGCTCTTCTCACCCGCTCGGGGCAGAAGGAGCACTCATGGCCGAGACGTCTGGCACCGAAGCGCGTTCGCGCGACATCCGCGACATCGTCGCCGTCGTGCTGCTGTCGACCATGGCCGTGTTGACCGCCTGGTGCGGATTCCAGGCGTCCAAGTGGGGCGGCGAGATGTCGATCGCCTTCAGCCAGGCCTCCAGTGCGCGTGTGCAGGCGACGAACTTCGACGGCCAGGCGCGTGACCAGCGGCAGTTCGATCTGACGGTCTATGCCTCGTGGGTCGAGGCGCAGGCCGCCGGCCAGGAGGAACTCGCCGCGTACATCGCGGAGCGCTTCCAGCCGGAGTTCCGCGTCGCCTTCGACGCGTGGCAGGCGGAGGGTGCAGACGAGGGCGGCCCCTTCGTGCAGGAGGAGTACGTTCCTGCGGGCTCCGTCGAGGCGGCGGAGTACTCCGCCCTCGCAGACGCGAAGTTCGCCGAGGCGCTGGAGAACAATCAGCGGGGCGACAACTACTCCCTGCTGACGGTGCTCTTCGCGCTCGTGCTGTTCCTCACGGCGATGTCGCAGCGCAACATCGCCGCGTGGGCATCGCGCACCTTCCTGGGCCTGGCGATCGTCGTCGGGATCGCGGGCATCGTGATCCTCCTGACCTTCCCGATCAAGGTCTGATCGGCCCGATCCGGCGTCAGACCGGCAGTGCCGGGTCGTCGGCTCGAGCGCGCAGGCGCTCGCCGGCGATCTCCTCCGCCGCGACCAGGGGAGTGACGCCCGAAGCGGCGGCGGCGTCGAACACCCGGCGCATGGTCTCACCCACTCCGGCGACGCGGTCCATGATCTCCGCTCGCGTGCCACGGCTCTTCGCTTCGAGATCGAGGTAGATCACGCCACCGGCGTTGGCGACGAAGTCCGGAGCGTAGAGGATGCCACGCGCCGCGAGCCGGTCGGCTCCGGACCGCGTGGCGAGCGGGTTGTTGGCGGGCCCGCACACGGCGCGCGCGGCGAGGGTGTCGATGACCGAGTCGGTGAGCAGGCCGCCGATGCCGGCGGGTACGAAGACGTCGGCATCGATCAGATGCTCACTTCCCGGTTCGACCCACTGCGCTTCCAGCTGGAGCGCCAGGTCCCGCTTGGCGGGGTTCACATCGGTCACCGTGAGGATGGCTCCCTCGGCGGCCAGCCGGAGGGCCAGACGGCTGCCGACCTGGCCGAGCCCGGAGACGGTGATGCGCCGCTGTGCGATATCCGCGGATCCCGTGCTGCGCTCCAGGGTCGCGCGTATCGCCTCGTACACGCCGATGCTGGTCGGCCCGGCCGGTTCGCCGGAGCCGCCGACGCTGTCGGGCAGGCCGACCACGTGCGTCGTGCGTTCGCTCACCACGAGCATGTCGTCCGTGGTGCTGCCCACGTCCTCCGCCGTGCGGTACCGCCCGCCGAACGACTCGACGACGTCGCCGAGATCGAGGAACGCGTCGCGTCGTCGGCCGGCATCGAGCGCGTCTTCGGACGACAGCGCGATCACGGCCTTGCCGCCGCCGGCATCGAGGCCCGCCGCCGCGTTCTTCAGGGTCATCGCCGACGAGAGCCGGAGCACGTCGCCGAGGGCGTCGCTCCAGTGCGGGTAGCGCCACAGGCGTGCACCGCCGAGGGCGGATCCCAGGGTCGACGAATGGAGGGCGACGGCGACGAACAGGCCGCTGCGCGGGCCCGTGGTCACCTCCACGCGTTCGTGGGTGAAGTCGGGCAGGGGCAGGATGTGCGTCATCGCTCTTCTCTTTCGGCCGGCCTTGTGGGCTGCGCTCAACGGCGTCGCGGCGTTGCGACCCCGTCATCTCATTCTGCCTCCTCCCTCCGTCGGCGGCGAGGGTCGGCGCTACGCTGTGGCCATGGCAGACCTTCCCGCCCGTAGCCAGCTCGTCCGCGACCGCCTGCGCGAGGAGGGGATCGAGGGAGAGATCATCGTTCTCCCCGACGCCGCCTCGACGGCGCCGCTGGCCGCCGCAGCGCTCGGCGTCGAGGTGGGCGCCATCGCCAACAGCCTCGTGTTCTGGAGCGACGACGGTCCGCTCCTGGTCATGACCAGCGGCGCACACCGCGTGGACACCGCCGCCCTGTCGGAGCGCCTGGCGATCCCCGGAATCACGCGCGCCACGGCGCAGCAGGTGCGTGAGGCCACCGGGCAGGCGATCGGCGGCGTCGCGCCGTGCGGCCATCCGGACCGTCTGCGGACCGTTGTCGACCAGGATCTCGCAGCATTCGACGAGATCTGGGCGGCGGGCGGCACCCCGCACACCGTCTTCCCGATGACCTTCGATCAGCTCGTGCGGGTGACCGGCGGCACGGTCTGCCGCGTGGACTGACCGCGCCGCCGGCCGGCGTCAGCCCTCGCTGAGGCGGAAACGCAGGGTCGCGGCGACGGGTGCGCCGTCCGGCAGGTCGGACCGCCGGACCGCGCGCACGGAACCGCCGGAACGTAGCACGCGGGCGGCGATCTCGTCCACGAGCGCATAGGTGTCCGGTCCGGGTTCGGGGGCGTGCGTGATCCGGCCGAACTCGTCGATCGTCCCCTCCGCGGTGTCGTCCATGTCGAAGTGGAGCGTGTCGACGGCGGCTTCGGTCGCGGCCGTCGCGGCCTCGGTGAGCCGGGATGTGGCGAGCCCTTCGCTGCGGAGCGTGCCGAACCGCTCGCGCCACTGCCCGAGGACGTCGGCGTGACGCTCGTCCAGGATGACCCGCACCTCCTCACCGAGGCGTGCCGCATTCAGGGCGTTCGGGTGCACGGGAATCGTCTTGTCGAGCAGGGCGGTGTGCGTGTTCACCGCGCGGTAGGCCGGCTCGAGGTCGTCGGATGCCGCGAGGATGAGCGGTGCGCCCCGGGGAATGCGCGCGACCACGGCGTCCTGCGCGATCCGCGCGTAGCGCTCGCGCTCGGGCTGGTCTCCGGTGCGGCCGTCTGCGCGCTGACGATCGAATCGGCCCCCGGTGGTCGTCTTCTCCAGCGCGAGCGCATGGTCATCGGGGAGATCGAGCGCGAGTTCGACCGGCCGGTGGTCCGTGCCGAACTCGTACAGGCGGGTGCGTCCTTCGTCTATGAGCACAATGTACGCGCGGTCGTCGAAGGCGACAGCGCGCAGGAGCGCGCCGGTGTCGAACCTGTCGCCGACCGCCACATGGGGGACGACGCGGTTGGCCAGCCGGAAGGTCTCGAAGCGCTCGGTCGACGCGAAGACGATGAGCGACCGCGACTGGTGGCGCCAGAACTCGTCGTCGTCGAGGAGCGCTCGCAGGCGCGCGTCGACGGCCTCGACCTGATCGCGGGGCAGGTCCGCTCCCGCCAGCTCGCGGTGCGCGTCGTCGATCGCGTTGCGCACGGCGATCTTGATGCGCTCATGGTCCGCTGGGACGGGCGAGGACTCCACGGCGATGCTCACGCTCGCGGGATCCCGGTGGTCGATCAGGTCGATCAGGTCGTTCGGTTCGGGAATGTCTGCGGGCAACATGTCGCCACGGTAACCATGCTCCGTCCGGCTGCGCACGGGGGTTGCGGGCACGCAGCACGCCCGTTACGTCAGTGTGGCACCAGGTGTTCCCACGAGACGGGGTCGACCGCTGCGACGACGGCCCAGTCGTCGGTCTGCCAGGTGAAGGTCGCGATCGCACAGGTCGGCATCCGGTCGATCCGCCCCCGCGAGAGAAGCGCCGCGAGTTCGGTCATCCCGGGATCATGGGCGACGACCATCACATCGTGCGATCCCGACGCGACCGCCGCGGCGAGCAGCTCGTCGGCCGAGGCGCCGTAGAGCTCGGGATCGAGGCGCACCGTCACGCCTAGCCGCTCGGCGAACGCTTCGGCCGTCGTGCGCGCGCGAACCGCCGTGCTCGACAGCAGCACGGCGGGACGCACGCCGGCATCGGAGAGGCGTTCGGCCATGAGCGGGGCGTCGTGGCCGCCGCGCGCATTCAGGGGACGGTCATGGTCGGCTTGCACCGAGTCGGACCAATCGGATTTCGCGTGGCGGGCGATCGTCAGACGGATCATGGGGCCTCCTCGGTCTCTCTTCCGCACCGGATCGGACGTCACGCCGTGACGTACACCCACGCCGTGCGGCCGCTCTCCAGGGCCGCTTCGACGCGGCGATACAGCGACACTTCGTATTCGTCTGCCGCGTCGATCTCGTCTTCGCTGAGGTGGAGCACGACGCCGGTCACCTTGTCGCGGGGGCTTCCGGTCTCCCGGACGATCGGGTGCACGTGCAGGCCGGACAACCCCGCGACCCGCGCGTCGCCGATGTCGGCGTAGTCGACGGTGTAGCCGGGGAGCACATCCTCATCCGACCGCGGAACGCGACCGAACGTGTCCAGCTGCACGTCGCGATGTTGCAGGGTTCCGTAGCTGAACAGCAGCTGGTCTGCACTCACCCGGCCAGCGTAGCGACACTCATCCCAGGATCGCGTGGGCGACGGTGTAGATCGCCACTCCCGCGAGGGCTCCGATGACGGTGCCGTTGAGGCGGATGTACTGCAGGTCTCGACCGACCATCAGCTCGATCTTGCGGGTCGTGTCCTCGGCGTCCCACCCCTCCACCGTGTCGGTGATGATCGACGCGATGTCGTGACGATGACGGTCGACGACGAAGACCACGGCGTCGGTGACCCAGGTGTCCACGCGGCGTTGCAGACCGGCATCGGTGCGCAGGCGCTCGCCGATCTGCGCGAGGGCCTCGGTGGCCCGGCGGCGGAGGTCGCTGCGTTCGTCTTCGAGGGCGGTGAGCAGACCGGCCTTCGCTGTTCCCCACGCGTCCGCCGCGAGCGCGCGCACCCGCGGGCTGTCGAACACGGAGGTCTTGGCGTCCTCGAGTCGGCCGATGGTCACCGGGTCGTTCTGGAGGTTGTCGGCCAGGCGCGACAGGTAGCCGTCGATCGCGTGCCGCGCCTGATGGTCGGGATCGGCACGCACCTTGTCGACGAAGGCGACCGCCTCGTTGTAGACGGTGTCATCGACCAGTCGATGGGCGATCTTCGGCACCCACGACGGCAGGCGGCGGGAGACGAGCCCCGAGAAGGCCGAGCGGTTGGCGTGGAGCCACGCCCCGATCGTGTCGACCGCCAGATCGACGGCGGGGCGGTGCGCGTCGGCGGCGACAACGCGCTCGAGGCGTTCGCCGAGTGGCGGGCCCCAGTCGGGCTCGATGAGGTGCTCACGGGCGAGCGACTCGATGACGTCGCGCACATCGTCGTCGCTGAGCGCCCGCAGCACTCCGGCGGCAGCGGCCGCCGCCTCCGCGGCCACGCGACGGGAGTTCACCGGATCG
>CEQU01006079.1_pt1 | contig 31463 bp, 27 predicted proteins | sample 531031 | NCBI WGS metagenome assembly CEQU01 (sample SAMEA2621216, study PRJEB7988) | marine metagenome | isolation source: saline water (ENVO:00002010), including
ACGTTTAGACGTCTAAACTAAAGAATATATGTCTAGACGTCAAGCAGTTTACACTGCTCAATTGATGTTTTCTGTGGTTTAATACCTTTATAGCGAATATTTTGGTTAAATTGCTCTGTGAACGCAGCAGCATAACGAACTGGGTGGCCGCACCAATGCCGGGTTAACCGAGTCGATCAGGAATTTGCTGTACAGGTATAAACAAAGTTTCTTATTAGAATAATGATAGCAGAGCTGGGAAAGAGCATGGCAAAGTGGGACGGAAAATATATTTACCCTTACGCAGAGCACGGTAAAAAAAGTGAGCAGGTTAAAAAGGTCACGGTATCGATTCCGATCAATGTACTAAAAGTACTGACCGATGAGCGTACCCGTCGTCAAATCAATAACCTTCGTCACGCTACCAATTCTGAACTATTATGCGAAGCATTCGTCCATGCTTTCACTGGTCAGCCACTGCCTGATGATGAGGATCTGCGTAAAGATAACCCGCACCGGATCCCGGCTGAAGCGCGCCGCATTATGGAAGAGATGGGCATTGACGTTGATTTCGAGGAAAACGAGCTCGATAACGATTAATGCTCGGGGAATGAGCAGGTAAAAAGGCCGCTGCAGCGGCCTTTTTGTTTTCGGAGTTTTCTGTCGTTACATGCAGTCCAAGGAACCGGGTAGCGGCTTAAGCCTTAATGGCTTTGTACATTTCATCCAGTGCTTTTGGCACCGCAGCTGCATATTTTTTAACGTCTTCAATACGACCAGTACTCACCCGTGACCATTGCTGATAGGTGCGGTACTGACCACGAATAAGGACGTCCTGTTCTTCCATCGCTTTGCGGAATGCGTTGGCGTCGCCGTTGTCACCGAGGTTTACAAACACGAAGTTCGTGGTAGAGGGTAATGCGCTTAAGCCATTTGCTTTCACCGCATCCATGATGATGTCACGACCTTCTTTCACTTTCTGGCGTGAGAAATCCTTAAACGCTTCGTCGTTGTAGCTGGCAATTGCAGCAGCCAGACCAGCCTGGTTAATTGAATAACCACCCAGGCCATACTTGTTGATGAATTCCATGTTCTCTTCACTGCCGAGCATGTAACCAACCCGCATACCGGCTAAGCCATAGATCTTCGAGAAAGTACGGGCAACAATGATGTTATGACCTTCGTTGATCAGTGGGATCATTGAGTGCTTCGGACCATCGTCAATCAGCTCATTATAGGCTTCATCTACCAGTACCAGGGTCTTTTTCGAAGCCTTGATACAGAACTTGCGAAGTTCTTTTGGATCCAGCAGTTTGCCGGTAGGGTTATTTGGGTTACAGATGTGTACCATGGCAATGTCATCATCAATGGCATTGTAAATGGCATCCAGATCGATACTCAGGTCGGCTTTGTTCGGCACCCGCACAATTTCCGGACCGCCCTGACGAACAGGGGCCATTGACGTGGTATCCCAGAACAAATCGGGGCCCAGAATCTTGCCTTTACTGGTTGCAGCAAAAGCCGCAAAGGCCAGGATCAGACTCGAACCAGCGGTAACTGAAACGTTTTCTGGTTTCAGGCCGTTTGATTCAGCCAGCATATCGCGTAAATACATGCCTGCACGGTAGGCGTAATAGGCACCACCGGTGCTGCTTGCTTCGGCTATGGCTTTCAGCGCCATATCGCTCGGGCCATAAGGGTTTTCGTTGGCGTTCAGTTTTGCCACGCCTGGGGTTGGTCCATACATTATTTTTGGTGATTTCATTGGTTGTGCTGCGGCCAGACCGGCAGGCGTGATAAGACCCGTAGCACCAGCGGCCGAAGCGGCCAGTGAGCCTCCTAAGAATAATCGTCTTGATGGATTATAAGTCATTGACTGTTCCTCTTATTTTAATGTGTGAGCGTTATAACGCTTTGGCAAACATAGCGACTGAGACTATCACCAGGTAAATACCAAACAGGCGTTTAAGCATTTTTTCACTAAAGCTGTGTGCCATTGATGCACCAATCGGTGCGGTCAGAATTGAACCAATACTGATTGCTAGCAGAGCCGGTAAATTAATATAGCCAACCGTGCCAACCGGCATCCCTTGTGGATTGGTGTTTTCCATAAACAGGAAACCAATTGCACCGGGTAAACCAATTAAGAAGCCAACACCAGCAGCCGTTGCTACCGCCTGTTGAATGGTACGGCGACACATCACCATGGTGATAACTGTCGGCGTGCCACCACCAATACCAAGCAGGGCAGAGAAGCCACCAATAATAAAAGCCAGAACACTTTTGCCCACGCCTTGTGGCATCGAAAAAGTCATTCCGGGACGAACTACAAATTCAGGAAACAGGAAGTAAACTGAATAGAGTAATACGCCGCCGGCAAAAACCATTGTCAGGCCATTACTGCTGGTGTGATTAGCGATGGCTACACCGCCAAGCACGCCCAGTATGATCCACACTGACCATGATTTAAGCATGTCAAAATCGACTGCCCCACGTTTCTTGTGTGCTAAAACTGAACGAGCACTGGAAATAACAATGGATGCCAATGAGGTACCAATAGCTACTTTTACTAACTCTTCAGAATTGGGGGTAAAGAAAGGAAATACGGCGAGAAGGGCTGGGACTACAACAAAACCACCTCCGTTGCCAAAAAGGCCAGAAGTTATGCCTGCGACCGCGCCCGCAACGCACAAAGTGAGGACGAACCAGACGAGTTCAATCTCCATAACAACAGTGCTCCACTAGTTAAATAATTATTCGGTTTTTTATTATTTTTATACGGTAGAAATTATAACGTTTTGTGCGGTTTGTCGCCTTGATAGCGATGAGTGACCTGATAAAGTCGACCAGCCTAAAGGCTGGTCGATAACAGGTTTATTTTCAGGGATAAGCTGCTTAGAAGCTCATGTTGAGGCGCATGTAGTAGTAGCCACCCTGCCAGTCAACGATTGAGTCAGAACGGTAGATACGACCACAACAAGTCTCACCAATCTCACCCGCATCCGGGTAGTTGTCGAACAGGTTACGGGCACCGGCTGACACAGACAGCATCTCGCTGATGAAGTAAGTACCTTCTAAGTCAAACATAACTTCTGGTTCAAAAATCTGAATAGCAGAGACCACGCCGTCATCAGATTCAGAGTTTGAATAACCACCGAAGTAATTCATACGTGCAGTAAATGACATATCATCCATAGCGTGTTTTACAGATAACACACCACGCGTGGCTGGCGTGCCATTTAAGAAGTCATAGATAGCTTCGTTGTTGAAGTAAACCTGCGGGTCAGAGTTAAAGTTCTGGTCGGCAAAGTTCATCGATGCGGTGATAGTGGTATCACCGTACTCAGATTCAAAGTTGTAGGTACCAACGATATCAATACCCTGAGTGACCGTATCGAACGCGTTCTGGAAGTAGAATACGCCACCGATAGTGTTAGCGCCTTCTACACCTGCAGCATCTAGTGCCAGGTAGCGTTCATAAGCGGCTAAATCAGCTGTATAACTTTCTGATTCAGGATCAGTTGGTTGAAATGTTGACACATCCAGAGTCGAGATCGCATTTACGCGGTCTTCAAGCAGGATGCGGTAGTAATCCACGGTCAGAGTAAAGTTACCTACATCAGCTGTAGCACCTAACGTAAAGTTAGTCGAGGTTTCTGGTTTCAGTGCCGATGCGCCCAGTGCTTGAGCCTCTGGACCGGCAGCAGGGAACAGGCCGGTTGCTACCGGAAAACCATTTGGCAGGCGGGTTGATACGTTAGTAGTACCTTGCTGACCAGGCGTCGGTGCACGGAAACCGGTGCCAAATGAAGAACGTATCGCGATTTCGTCACTTACCTGGAAGATACCGGCTATTTTGTAAACCAGCTCAGAACCAAAGTCAGAGTAGTCTTCATAACGAATCGCCGCCTGTGCGAATAACTTATCAGTGATGTCACCAGAAATATCGGCATAAACCGCGTATGAATCACGCTCATAGGTACCTGTAGAAGCGTCTGAGTAACCAGGGAAGCCGTTTGAACCTACACCAACAGCCTGGAAAGTAGGGTCGATACCCTCAAAGCCATCAACCGGATTATCATCATCGTCAGTTGCGCTGGTAGTGTTGGCGCAGTTCATACCAGCAGCGAGAGCGGCTGCCACTGCTTCCTCAGACGCTAAGCCATAACCGATATCCTCGCGTGAGCAGAATCCAAATGGGTCAGGCACAGAGTGAGGGCCTACTGCAACTGATGCGGCATCACCAGCCGATATTTCGTAGGATTCTTCCATGTAGCTTGCACCAAACGCCAGCACGTATTCAGCCATATCATAGGTAAAATCTGCCTGGAATTGCAATTCGTCATTGCTGAGATCCCCCGGCTTAAAGGAAGTGGGGGAGGCATCGCCCATTGACGGGTTGATGGTGTTTTTCAGGGTATAAGAAATTTCGTTGTAGCCATAACGACCACTGATGTCATAACCTAATGAACCGGTCATGCCTTTTAAGCCTGCTGCAAAAGAGTAATCAGTGATGTCACCGAAGAAGCGAGGCGTAAAACCACCCGGGAATTTTTCCAGCGGGCTGTAAATTGTACCGTCGATTTCGCGCAGATCTTCGATGGTGCCGTTGCCCGGGTAACGATAGAAGAATGAACCATCGCCCTCACTTTCTGAGTAATTGGCGAAGGAATAAATTTCCATATCTGAGTTCAGCGCATAGCCAGCGTTTACGAATACTTTTGCGCCGCTGTAGTTTGGCTGACCCCAGGGTTGTACCTGTGGTGAACCGTGTACTGAATTGCCCATTGCTTCTGCTGCAGCGATGTATTCATCACTTTGCTCGTCTACACAGAACCAGCTTTCACAATATTGCTCACCGCGGTAAGTCGCTTCTGAATCTGTCACTTCTGCAGAGATGCTTAAGAAACCGTCGTCACCTAAAGAAAAACCTTTGTTACCACTGATGGTGTACTGGTCGCCGTCACCTTCGTAATACTGGCCAACATCCAGTGATAATGAACCGCCTTCGGCATTGTTTTTAAGCTGGAAGTTGATAACACCAGCGATGGCGTCAGAACCATACTGTGCTGCCGCACCGTCTCGCAGCACCTCAACACTGCCTAACGCAGCTGAAGGAATGGTTGCAATATCAGGGCCTTGGGTACCAGAACCACCAATTTCAACTAATGCTGCACGGTGGCGACGCTTACCATTAACCAAAACCAGTGTTTTGTCAGTTGGCAGGCCACGTAATTGCGCCGGACGAATAAAAGTACCGCCATCAGAAATAGGCTGACGGGTCAGGGTATATGATGGAACCAGTGTCATCATTATGTCGTTCATGTCTGATGACGCCACACCATTAATGTCATCAGCAGTTAATACATCTACCGGTACCGGAGAGCTGGTGACGGAGCGAGGCGCACCACGGGCACCCACAACTGCGATTTTCTCAACATTCTCTTCCGCTGCCTCTTCTTCTGCTAATGCAGTGGTTGCGACAGTCATCGAAAGCGAATAACCGGCAAGACCTGCCAGTATTGCTGCATTTAATTTCTTGAGTTTCATCATGTGTTCCCTAAATTGTCATATCGCTATGATCTTTTTAGGTGCAATTACGATAGGCGTGAAATCACGGCACTGGCTAAAATTGCCCCAAATTGGTTCGTAAAAGCACCAAATTTAAACATTATTTGGACTTAATGAGCGCGTCAGACTTTGCTGACGACAATACAGAGACTAAAAAAAGAGCAAGTGTTTCAGGAAGAAAAAAGAATGTTGAGGGTTATAAAGAAAATATTGAGGTGTGAGAAAATTATATTAAAAACAAAGGTTTAGTATCATCTATAGCAAATAAAATATTTTATAATAAATGAGAGGGCTACAAAAACTTAACAAATTAAAGGCTGAACCTGACCATTTGGTGGCATGTAACTTGCTGAAATTAAAAAATGAAAGTGACCGATTCGCTGTAGGTTGGTTGAAATGTAACAAACCTATGATTTACAGCAGTTTGCCATAAAAGTTGACGAGTTGAGTAGTCTATAAATGAATTCCAAACAGCTTCAGTATTTTCTTGTCACGGTTCAAAAAGGAAGTATTGCCGCTGCAGCGAGGGAACTGGATATCGCACAACCTGCGATCAGTCAGCAATTGGCCAATCTGGAACGGGAAATGGGTAGTGCCCTGTTTGAGAGAAGCTTTAAGGGAGTGAGTCTGACGGCAGCCGGCGAGGTTTTCGAAAAACACGCGAAGAAACTGATCGAAGACATCAATGCCGCTAAAATGGAATTACATCAGTTAGCCGCAAATCAGCATGGTGTTGTTCGTGTTGGTATGCTGCCGTCTATTGGCAACGTGCTGTCGATGTCGTTAATTGCCATGGTTAATGAGTTTCATCCCCAGCTAAAACTTGAGATCAGTACTGGCCCGTCTTACGCGGTAAAAGAGTGGCTGAAAACCAATCAGGTTGATATCGCGCTGACCTACGAGCAGGAAGTTGAACCACGTTTTATGTCGGCCTACCCGCTAATTGAAGAATTTATGTATCTGGTGGTGGGTGTTAACGAGGCCTCCGCCTATTATCAGTTATTGCAAAACCGCGACACGATTTGTTTCTGGGAACTAAGTCAGTTTGAACTGCTAACACCGGGACCTAAAGATGCACTTGGACGCCTGATTGAGAAATATGAACATGACACCGGTGTAGCCCTTAAGCATGATAAAGCCTACTCAGGGCAACTGATGACCGGATTGCGTCAGGTTATTCAGGGCGAAGGGCTGATGATTTTACCGTCTTCGGCGATGTACCATCTTGAAGAGAGCAAGGTGATAAAGTCGCTGAAAATCACCCAACCCGATATGAAACGCCAGGTACTAGCCGCCACTAACAGCAATTTTGCCATGACTGACGCCATGGTGAAGATGTTAGGTATAATTCAGGAGGCAAGCAGTACCGAGCAGGCTTGCGGTCACTGGCGCGGTAATTTGCTTAATAAAGTGCCTAAAAGTGACGCGCGGCCCATGGGCTTCGCATCGCCATCGACCGTTAGCGCCCTTTAACAACCAGGGCGTTTCAAACTGAGATGCCGCTGTTGATACCACAGCAAGGGCGCAAAAAGGGTAAATAAAGCCAGTGCATAAAGCATTTTACTGCCCAGACCCAGGGCGATAATGCTGCAGAACAGGCAGCCAAAATACACTAGCGGACGATGCGCTGGCGACAGCAGTTTCAGCGCAGCCAGCATACTGGCCAGATAAATCAGCACAAAAACACCATTCACCCAACCAATCAAATCTTCCAGGTTGTGCGTTGAAAAGTGGGTGATGATCAGCGTCATCGACATGATCAGTAAAATAGCCTGCAAAGCTCGCTGTGGCACACCATACCGGTTAAGGGTATTGAAGTATGCGGGCAACACGCCGTCCTGACTCAGGCTCCAGGTTAGCCGGGACAAACTGGCCGTGTAAACATTCACCGTAGCCAGGCCACCGGCAACGCCCAGTACACCAATCACGTAAGCACCATTACCGCCAACAATCTGGTCGAACACGGCCACCATGGCCAGGGTATTTTCTGTACTGACATCGAGCAGCAGATAAGTGCAGCCAATATAGATAACGCCAACTAACAGCGTGCCAAGCATAATTGCCGGCACCAGATCCCGTTTCGGATCCCGAAAATCATTAGCCAGGTGGGATAAAGCTTCAATGCCTAAAAAGCTCCAGAACGCCAGGCCCATTGCAGCTAACGTGCTGTCCAGCTGAAAAGCGGAAGAAGTCAGAGTCGCTGGAGCTGGCATAAGGCTGCCGCCAATAACCAGGGCGCAAACCACCAATGTGATAATAAGTGTCAGGCTCAGCTGTAAGGTGGCAGAAAACTGAACGCCCCGATAGTTCAGCACCAGCAGCAGTCCGACAATCGCCAGCTGCACCGGCAGCGACCAGGCGGCGTTAAGTTGCAACAGAGTTTCAATAAACCAGTAGGTCATGATGATGGCGGCGGGTGCCCCGATGGGCACTACAAACAAAAACAACATCCCAATGGTTCTGCCAGCGGTTACGCCAAAAGCCTTTTCCACAAAGAAAGCCGGACCACCGGCATGGGGATACTGTGACGATAGTTTGGCAAATACCATTGCCACCGGAAGGATGGCCAGAATAAGCAGTACCCAGCTTAATAATGCATAGTGACCGGCAAGCCCGATGGTCATCTGTGGCAGGATAAACACACTGGTACCGAGAAGCGTGGTGGTTAACAAGCCAGCGCCATGCCAGCGGCCGATTTTTTGTGAAGAGTGGCTCATAGCAAGTGTCAGTGGATGCAGAGGCTGGCGATTATAGCGTTTTATCTACAAAATCGTGGCTGTTTTTCTTCATGGTGGACACATTTGTCGAATATTTTGACACTCTGACTATTTGCCTGATTGCCATGTTTCTCCAAATCTCTGATTCGAATGATAAATATTACTGTGGCCCGGATTATGCTGCAGTGAAGCATAATGTCGCCTAGCAGTAATTAAGTGACTTTTGGCTCGCCAATCCTGGATGGTGTCTGACTCAGGCAAAGCGTATAAGAGGTATTTATGTCTTGTTTAACCCGGCAACTGCAACAGCAACTGGCTAAGTACATCAAAAAGGAAGTAGAGGTGGTATCGCCCTGCGATCCATCGGTGATCCGCGAAGAATTGATCAATCGCGGTGTTTGTCCTAGCGGTATTACAGAAGGGCAGGTGCGGCAAGTACTGGAAGTAGCCGGATACCTGCCATAGTAAGTTACATAAAAAAACAGGTGGCTGAAAGCCACCTGTTTATTACATCTTAATGACGGATTACTTCAGATCGAAGCGGTCGTTTTGCATCACTTTTACCCACGCATCAACGAAGTCTGCAACAAATTTCTGCTCAGCATCGGCTGCTGCGTAAACTTCAGCGATAGCGCGTAGTTCAGAGTTAGAGCCAAAAATCAGATCCACCGGTGTGGCAGTCCATTTGGCTTTACCTGATGAACGGTCAACGCCTTCATACACACCTTCTTCATCGGTTTTATTCCACTTGGTACCCATGTCCAGCAGGTTAGTGAAGAACGCATTGTTCAATTTACCCGGAGTGTTGGTGAGAACACCATGCTCCATACCTTTGTAGTTGGCGTCGAGCGCTCGCATACCACCAAGCAGTGCGGTCATTTCCGGTACCGATAGATTCAGGTAGTCAGCCCGTTCAACCAGCATTTCGGTTGGTGATAGGTAGTTCATTTCCGGGTCGTAAAAGTTACGGAAAGCATCGGCAGTAGGCTCCAGTACAGCGAAAGACTGTACGTCGGTCATTTCTTGCGACGCATCCATACGGCCTGGCTCGAAAGGTACGGTGATAGTGTGACCTGCATCTTTTGCGGCTTTTTCAATGGCCGCAGCACCGGCCAGAACAATAATGTCTGCGGTAGAGATACGCTTGTTGCCTGAAGCCTTACGGTTAAAGTCACGCTTCACCTGTTCAAGTTCTAACAGCACTTTATCGAGTTCGGCCGGATTATTTACTGCCCAGCCATTTTGTGGCGCTAAGCGAACGCGGGCGCCGTTTGCACCACCACGCATGTCGGTGCCGCGGAAGCTGGCAGCTGAAGCCCAGGCTACTCTTACCAGCTCAGATACGCTTAAACCAGTGTCCAGGATATCCGCTTTCAGTTTGCGTACATCAGCATCGGTAACCAGATCATGGTTAACCTCTGGGATTGGGTCCTGCCAAACCAATACTTCTTCCGGTACCTCATCACCTAAATAACGGGCGCGAGGACCCAGGTCACGGTGATTCAGCTTAAACCAGGCTTTGGCGAAGGCCAGTTCGTATTCCGCCGGATCGGCGCGGAAACGCTCAGCAATTTTGCGGAACTCTGGATCTTTTTTGATCGCGATGTCAGTGGTAAACATAATAGGTGCATGACGCTTACCTTTCACATGAGCGTCAGGAACCATGTTAGCGGCCGCCGGATCATCCGGGATCCACTGGGTAGCACCTGCCGGGCTCTTGGTTTTCACCCAGTTGAAGCTAAACAGGTTATCCAGATAGTTTGTTGTCCACTGGGTTGGAGTGACTGTCCAGGCGCCTTCCAGGCCGCTACTTGTGGTGTCTTCAGAATGGCCCTTGCCGCATTTATTTTTCCAGCCAAAGCCTTGTTCTTCAATGTCGCCCGCGGCAGGTTCCGTGCCTACACAGTCAGCTGGCTTTTTAGCGCCGTGGGCTTTACCAAAGGTGTGACCACCGGCAATCAGCGCAACAATTTCTTCGTCATTCATCGCCATACGACCAAACGACATGCGAATGTCTTTGGCGGCTGCCAGCGGATCGGGGTTACCATGTGGGCCTTCGGGGTTTACGTATATCAAACCCATCTCAACGGCCGCTAAAGGCCCTTTGAGTTTGCCGAACTTATCACGACGTTCGTCAGTCAGCATTTTTTCTTCCGGGCCCCAGTAAACGTAATCTGGCTCCCAGTCGTCTTCACGGCCACCTGCATAACCGAAGGTTTTAAAGCCCATGTCTTCCAGCGCCACGTTACCGGTTAACGCCATCAGGTCGGCCCAGGATATCTTACGACCATACTTTTGCTTTACAGGCCAGATCAAACGGCGGGCTTTGTCGAGATTTACGTTATCCGGCCAGCTGTTCAGCGGATCAAAGCGCTGTTGTCCGCCACCTGCGCCACCACGGCCATCGTGGATACGATAGGTACCGGCAGCGTGCCAGGCCATACGAATGAAGAAGGGACCGTAGTGCCCGTAATCTGCCGGCCACCAATCCTGAGAGTCGGTGAGCACTTTACGTAAATCGGCTTTTACCGCTTCCAGGTCCAGTGAGTTAAACTCTTTAGCGTAGTCAAAGTCTTCACCGTACGGGTTTGATTCTACCCCGTGGGCGCGCAGCTGACTCAGGTCGAGCTGATCCGGCCACCAAAAACTGTTGGCTTTTGGCTCTGCAGCATCAGCATAGGCGGGGGATGTTAGCACTACTGGTGACATCGCAATGGCCACGGCTGCCGCCAAAGATAAAGTCTTTTTCAATTTCATTTGTCCTTCCTCGTTTCGAATGTGAACAATGTACAAATACAGTGTTTGTTAACATTTATAAGTGTTAACGAGGAAAGGTAAATTGCATAATTAAAAAATCAGATGCACTTGATTGAAAAAATAAAAATCACATAACTATCTGTTTATAAACATTTATGCTGTGATTTTTAAATGGCGCCAAAAAACCAATAAAGTTAGTCGCAGCTATTTTTGTAATTTTGCCTGATATGAAAAATTAACATTTATAACAAGCGTGCCGGCTATAGCTGGCGGCAGTTAAAATTCTCATTGCTGTTACTCTGGCGACACAACAGTGTTCAAGTGTCTGGCTTTTAACAACGAAAGCAGGAAAGCCGGTGAAACCTGATTAAAGTTCGTGGTATTCTTTAAGCTTGCTGGCGCGCCGCCTTCACCACATCGTCATGGGCCATGGGAACAACACAACGACATCTGGTTAATCTGGATATGCTGCTAACTGATATAGAAATGCTCGAGGAAAGTGAGTATGGCAGTCTGGCACATGTAAAGTTACTGAAAGATATTCAACATGTGCTGGAAGCTCTTGAGATGGCGGTGCAGTCAGAAACCGTGTCATCATTTCAAAAGGCAGTGGTCAATGCTGGCCTTGCGGGGCCGCTGGAAGATAAGCGAATGCCCGGGATCTTTAAGCGGCTGATAGGGTATGTTTTAGAATACTGGGATGCCCACAGCAAAGCGGCACAGATCCTTGATTCACAGTTTGATGGCAATGCCGATAAACGCCTTGAGCTGTTGCAGGTAAAAGGAATCAAGGCAAAGTCACAGTTTAAAACGGTTGCCCGGGCTATGGGGCGTACCGACTATCTTCACTTTGTCGAGGCTCTGGGGCTGCTCCACGAAGACTGGCAGTGGCAGGCCTGAACCTTTCATCCAAAATCCTGCCCTTTCACGTATAAGGCACATCTTAATGCTGTTTCGGGAAATAAGCCGTGCCAGAAGGCCCAGAGATCCGCCAAAGCGCCGATGCCTTAGCTAATGTTTTACAAAACCAGAAGATCAATAAAGTTACCGTCGGGTTGCAGTCATTAAAGCCTTTTCAGTCTCAATTGAGTGGCCAGCGAGTAACACAAGTGAGCTGTCGGGGAAAAGCTATGTTGCTGCACTTCGACAACGACCTCAGTATTTATTCTCACAATCAGTTGTATGGGCGCTGGGTAATTGTGCCTTTTGATGAGTTGCCTGAAACTAATCGCTCGCTTCGTCTTGGCTTACATACCGACGAGCATAGCGCACTGCTTTACAGTGCATCCGATATCAGTGTGTGGCCACGCGAGAAACTCAGTGAACATCCGTTTTTACGCAAACTTGGCCCTGATATTCTCAATCAGACGGTCACGCCGGAAGTGATACTACAAAGATTAACCAGTTCGCAGTTTCGCAATCGAAGCCTGGCGGCACTTTATCTCGACCAGGGTTTTCTGGCCGGGATGGGTAATTACCTGCGCAGCGAAATTTTGTTCTTTGCAGGTATTTATCCTGATAAGAAGCCCGCTCACCTGAGTGATGAGCAAATCAATCACCTGGCGGAACAAACGTTACAGGTTACTTACCGTTCGTATGAAACGGGAGGCTATACTACGTCCATCTCTGCATCTGTCCGTGCGCTGCATTCTGCGGCTGAATATGAAGCGGAAAGGTTTATGGTTTTCGACCGCGAAGGACAGCCGTGCAGGCGCTGTAATGAAACAATCCTGCGCGCTGAACGAAGCAGCCGCAGGATTTATTTTTGCCCGCAATGTCAGCGCAGCAACGATGTCAGTGCGGCGAATGATTCGCCGGCTTGATCAGAAACGGTACTCAATACCAATACTGGCCTGCCTCAGGTCAGTTTCAAAGTTAGTATCGTCAATATCATCGAAGGCAGCCTCTGCGTCGAGTTCGGTGTCGTACACCACATATTCGGCGTTAACCAGCAGGTTGGGCGAAAATGCGTAACTTAAACCCGCGCCAACAAACAGGCTTTCATCGTCTTCCGAGGTTGTTACACCAGCCAGACGGTAATCGGTGTCCGACCATAGCTGACCTAATTTGGCATAGGCTGATAATCCACCTGCCACAGGTACCATACCTTTGAGGGCCAGGGTGTAGCCGTCGGTCTCGGCGCCGGCCAGAGATGAGCCATAGTCACCGAAGTCTATGTAAGAACCTTCAACTGCTACCCAGGTATTAAACTTGTAACCCACGATGCCCTGCCATACATCTTTATCATCGTCGAAATCATCTTCGCCTTCGACTCGCAGATAACCATAGTTACCGCCCACATAAATGCCGGACTCGTTAATTTCGTCGGGCGTTTGCTGGGCGCTCAGGCCGAAAGATGTCAGGGCGGTCAGAGTTGATAAAGCAATAATCGTTTTTTTCATCAAAGAGTCCTCTTTGTGTTAATCGAATTTACTAAAAAGCGGCGTGTATCTGGCAACCGTTAATCAGCACTTACTTATGCTTTATCAAACTGCATGCCAGCTAGAAAAAGCCTGCTAATTGCTGTTTTTTTGAGAGTTTTTTTCACGATTGATGAAGTTTTGCGCGCAGATTTAACAAAAATGGCTGTCTGTTGCCAAATGGTAACGTGAAGACTTTTCATAGTATGAAAACAAAGTTGCAGGGCAGGTCGCCCAAGTGCAAAAGGACGACCTGCAATAGATTAAAAAACGTAGCGGGCGAATAACTTGCACCACTCAGAGTCAGAGAATTTAGTGTACTGTGCGCCCAGCACAAACTGTTTAGTTTCACCGAAAGCGTACTGAGCGCCCAGTCTGTACGCTTTCTGGTTTGAGCCTTTGTGCCATTTTTGTACTTCCAGTCCGCCAAATAATTCAACGGCATCGGTTAGCTGATGACGTACACTTCCGGCAAGGCTGAAAAAATGCGTACCGTCTTTGGCTGAATCCTCACTGTCTGAGAGCTTGAAGTCGATCTCGCCATAATACAGTCTGGCATCAAAAACGGTGTCCTGGCGAAAGTTGTAGTAATAGCCGGCGCCGGCCTGCCAGTTGGTTTCATCCAGCGTGTACTGACTTATTTTGTCGTCGGCACTGCGGTATTTACCGGTAATAAATAAGTTGTGGCTAAGTTCATAACTGGCTTCAAATTCAGGGCCTTTTAAGTCAAATGGTTCGATGTCGGCATAATCGCCAGCGGCATAACCGAGTTGTACGAAGTCGTAATCCAGATTATCAGCCTGTACGGCTGTGCTGCACAATGATGAAAAGGCCATCAGAGTGGCTGCAATAGTGTGTTTTTTCATGGGTTTCCTTAAGTGTTGCAATAAAGTGTGTTGCAAAGATACTTAAGGAAGGGTCAAATCCTGGTGAAGCAATACCACTAAATTAAGCCAGTAATACGGCATTCACCAGGCAGGCCAGTGCCCACATGGTGATAATGTAATGCCAGTTATTAGCGATGATCTGCCGCGAGGAAGCACCATAGCGGCCGGTCAGAATAAGGCCTATTCCCGACAAAGGCCCTGAGCCGGTGGATATGGCCCAGGTGGAAAGAAACATAAAGCCCAGACTAGTGGTGTTAGGGTTTAACGGCAGGAGTACCGGGCTGACTACCGCAATACTGATCACCGGGTGCACGCCAAGCAGTCCGGCAATGATCATCAGAGCCAGAATGACAGCAAACATACTGGTATCAAAGCTGAACTGGTGCAGATCTATGAGGTTAGGATACAGCGCTATCATGGTTTTAATGCCGGCCGAAAACACTCCGGCAGCAAGAAAAAGCGCAAATTGCGGGCCCGCACTGTGCAACCGGTTATCCACAAAGTCCTTTAACGTTAGCCATCGCGGGCGTTCCTGCATAAACAGCAAAGCGCCGAGCACCGACAATAAACTAATAAGGATCATAATCCGGATCTGCGGGAAAAAATGGTGCAGTATCAGAACGGCTATTGCCATTAACACCGGAATTATCAGGCTTTCAGCTTTAAGAGGGTAACCTTCAAAAGGCGCTGTGGCCCTGCGACGGACATCCATCAGCGTGTAACCAATACCTAATAGTGCCATAATGGCCCCCGGTGCCACCGTAGCTTTCCAGGCCATGCCGGGCGCATACATCAGCGCTACACCGGTGGCGATGAAAAACGGTGACCACCAGGCCGCTGCGGTAAAACAGCGCGCCAGAATCATTTGCTGAGCATCGGTTAATTTGCCTCCGCGTTTTAGCCTGTCACCAAATACAAAAATCACCGACATGTTGATGACAGCACCGAGTAACGTGGTGCCAAATGCAGTGACGGCTGCCGCTTTGTTGCCAGTGGGTAAACGCTCGTTACTGTCTGGCGCATTAGTTAGAGACAAGAACGTAATGGCTACAAACATGATTAATAGCGGTACGTTGGTTGCAAACACGCTTCGCCAGCTAATTTCCGCGCCCAGCCAATAGCCGGTAGCCAGGCCCGTTACGCCCAGTAAAAACAATACAACAGACTGCTTTCTGGCCGACGCTTTGACAGCGGGTAACATCGTAAAAAGGGTAAGCCATGCCGAGACGGTGGCGACATCAGCAGGCAGCAGACTTGCCACTGACAGCAGATAGCTCAGCAGGGTAAAACAAGCCAGCCAGCCAGCGTAACGGGTAGGATGATACTGCTTCATAGCAATGATGAATGGCTTCAGGGTCAGTCGTCGGATAAGAAGAACACTCAGTGTATCAAAAATAACCGCTTGTCAGTTGGCTTTAAACGTAAATTAGCCTTTATCGACCTGATTTTCAGTTTGCTTTGCCAGACGTACAAAGTCGGCTATGTAATCGATATTAACGTCATTATTACGCATACCCAGATAAATATGCTTCATGATCCCTTTCGGGCCCAGCCGTACACTTACCAGTTTCAGCGAATTTGCATAAGTATCAACCAACCAGCCCGGTAATGCTGCGACACCGCGCCCGGCACTGACCATCTGCAACATGATCTCGGTAGCCTCTATATGCCTGTGGCGTTTTACGGTGCATCCGGCCGGCGCCAGAAACTGACTAAAGATATCCAGTCTTTGCGGTTCTACCGGGTAGGTGATCAGGGTTTCATGTTGCAAATCCGCTGGTTCTATCTGCTGCAAAGTGGCCAGCGGGTGTGAATGACTTACCACCAGGCGCTGCTCGAAATCGAACACGGGTATAAAGGTTACCCCGCTCTTGAACAGAGGGTCCGGGGTAACGAGCACGTCAATGTCATAGTCAAATAAGGCGCCCATACCGCCAAACTGAAACTCCTGTTTTACATCCACCTCAACGCCGGGCCAGGATTCCAGAAAAGGACTCACCACTTTTAACAGCCATTGATAACAGGGATGACATTCCATGCCTATTCGCAACGAACCGCGCTGGCCTTTAGCGATTTGGGTTAGTAACAATTCGGTATGTTCAAACTGGGGTAACAGGCGTTTGGCGAGGGTCAGTATTTGCCGGCCAGCCTGGGTGAGCCGCAGTTTACGGCCGTCTTTTTCCCATACCGCCGTGCCCAACTGCTGCTCCAGCTTTTTGATGCTGTGGCTCAGTGCCGACTGACTCAGATGCAGCTTGTCGGCAGCGAGCGTAAGGGTGCCGCACTCATCAACCGCTGTCAGTAATTGTAGGTGAAAACGTTCAATCATTTTTATTTATGCATCAATTTCATGGTTTGGCTGAATATTATCACTATTTTTAATCAGATGGTGCCGTACTGTTAAACCACAATGGTACGCATAACATAAGCCGTCATGACCTTGAAAAGTAGAAAGTTGAAGTTAAAAAGCGCTATTAAGTGGTGAATATGCAGTTAAAAGTTCAGTTTTATGCCTTCTGTGACTTTGCCTGAACGGTGATGTAATCGCCCAGTCAGGCTTTTACGGGATAGGTTTTAAGAGTTGGCTCCTATCTGCACTGTCTACCACCCCAGGGGGGGCACACTACAGACTTCCGCTTCCCCATCCCTAATAACCATTGAAAACAGCGATTACTCCTGTGTATCGGTAAGGCCCCCTTGCCAAATGGTTGGCAGGCTAGGCTATCGTGAGCCAACTAACTGTTTTTACCTCTCCTTAGGACACTTCTATGCTGGAAACATGGCGCTGCTGATCCGGGCGGCAGCAAGGCTGGCAGCCTGAGGCTCTATCAACAAGCGCGCTTCGAGTACTTCAAAAGGGCCCGGAACATCATCAAGGCTACGAGGGACGAGTGTTTCCGTCTGGGCCAAAACATAAATGCCCGAGCCGGTTTTAATGTCTACCAAACCGGCTATCTCCAGTGCAATCATGGCTTCGCGAATGGTAGGTCGGCTAACCTCAAAGCGACCGGCCAGATCCCGCTCCGAAGGCAAACGTTCGCCCGGACGAATTTGCCCATTCTGAATCTGTTGCTCTATCTGGGTGGCGACTTCCAAATACAAACGGCGAACTTTTACGGCATCCACTTGCATAATAATGTCGGGTTCTGACTGGCGTTAATCTGATGGTTGAGAATATCGCCAACCGGCAAATAGTCAAGCACCTGGCGCCGCTCTGTCTGGGGGGGTAATAGGGAGACACTACCGGTCGTGAATAGTTAAGTATAAAAAGTTAAACCTATAGTGCTGGCGTGATACCTATCGGGCGGGGTAGCAGGCTGCCAAGTTGTTATACTTTTGGCTATATTGCAACTCTGGTGTCTGATGGAGATTTAATACTTCATGTCGTCCGGCCTTCCCATCGGCATAATGATGGCTTTTGTCATCAACGTGCTGGTAAGCGTTTATTTTTTCGCTGTGTACAGGGCGCAACAGCGCAACCAGTCGTATCTGTACTGGTCTGTTTCATGTGCCCTTTTTGCGGCAGGTATCGGTGTGTCTGTTATTGCTCATGCTGCAGATGGGTTGCAGGCCGTTAACACACTGGCTTGTCTGTTATTGTTCACGGCTTCTTTCGGGCTCTATTGCGGGCTGAATAAGTTTGAGTTGTCACCGGGCTCGATAAAGTTTTACCGCCGGGTGAGAAGTATTTTTGTGGTTGGCTGCGCTCTGATTACTGTTGCTGGTTTCTATTCCGCGATGGTTAACGTAGTGGCTTCCGTGGGCATGGCATTGATGTTCGTGATGACCGAGGGGCTGTTTTATCAGCGCAAGTCTCCCTATAAAAGCGTCTATCTGGTTCTGCGGGTACTGCTGTTGCTGCATGCTTTTGTACTGTTTTTACAAGGCATTGTTATTCTGGTCCAAACGCTGGCCGCCCAGGACTCTGATACCCGTTATCTGTTCAATATTGTTCTGCTTTCTCACCTGGTACTAACTGTGGCTACCGCGCTGGTGTTGCCGTTACTACATGTAATGAACCAGCGTCGGCAATGGCAGAAACTCGCCAACTTAGATGAATTAACCGGTTTACCTACCCGCCGCGCCTTTGTACAGAAAGCCGCGAAATCCTTATCTGCCGATGATCAGGCCTGCCATTCCCTGCTGATGGTCGATATTGATCACTTTAAACAAGTGAACGACCAGTTTGGTCATACTTTTGGCGATGAAGTGTTAAGCCGGTTTGGAAAAATGTTAGCCGAAGGCTTGCGACAAACCGATATTGTGGGTCGTATGGGCGGAGAGGAATTTGCAATCCTATTGCCTGGTGTCAGTACCGAGCGGGCCCAGAGCGTTGCCGACAGACTAAGGCACAAAGTGTCTGAGCTGCAATTTAAACGGGATGATAAACAGGTTAGTATTACCGTCAGTATTGGTATTGCAGTCTCTCATGAAGTGCTCTACGACTGGGAGCATCTTTACTCCCAGGCCGATCAGGCGTTGTATTCTGCCAAGCGGGAAGGGCGTAATCTGGTGTACGTGTTCAGCTGAGTAGCGAGCGTTGCCAGCCAATCTGCATACTGCAGCCTCTGACAACGGATTAACCATGGACCATCACGCCTTTAATGCCTTTTGCCGGACCTTTAAAGCCACCACGCATGTGGTGCAATGGGGGAATTCCGAAGTCTGGAAAGTCGGCGGTAAAGTGTTTGCCATAGGCAGTCGCTCGAAAGCCGGCACGCCAGCCTATACCTTTAAAACCTCACCACTTAACTTCGAATTTTTATGTCAGGCCGAGGGGTATATCCCGGCGCCTTACCTGGCTAGTCGCGGCATGAAGTGGATCCAACAAACCGATACTTCCGGCCCCCTTGATGACGATTTAAAATACTATCTCAGCGAGTCCTACCGCCTCGTGGCGCTAGGCCTTAGCAAACGTAAGCGGCAGGAACTTGGCATCGCTGATATTGGCTAAATGCGCCGGTTGAACCACAGGTTTAATTTTGCTTCTCTTCCTCAAGGATCCTGGCCCCGGGACCCTCTTCGCCGAGCCTATCCTCAGGGTTTCGCAGTGGACAGTCACGTAAAGATAGGCAGCCACAGCCAATGCAGCTGTCGAGCTTATCCCTGAGCTGGGTCAGGCTTAGAATTCGCTTGTTCAGCATCGCCCGCCATTCACTGCTCATCTGCTGCCAGTCAGAGGGAGACACTTCGCGGGTAGGGAATTTTTCCAGATGCGACTTAATGATCCGTAACGAAATACCAGCCTGTTTGGCGATACGAATGATCGCCACCCGGCGCAGAATACTGCGGTGGTAGCGGCGTTGATTGCCTTGAGTGCGCAGGCTCTGAATTAACCCTTTTTCTTCGTAGTAATGAAGCGTAGAAACGGCCACACCGCTGCGCCTGGCCACATCGCCAACACTTAATGTGTTATGCATCATCATTCACCAAAAATAATTATTGACCTTAAGTATACATGAGGTTTTAGTATTTGTGTCGACTAGTCAAATTTGCGCTATCCACTATTTGAGTCAGGAGACAAAGATGAGTTTTACTTTACCCGATTTACCTTATGCAAAAGATGCTCTGGCACCTCTGATGTCACAGGAAACCCTCGAATATCATTATGCAAAGCATCATGCCACTTACGTGGCGAAACTTAATGATTTAGTTGCCGATACGCCCTATGCCGATATGTCGTTGGAAGCAATAATCTCAGACGCCAGTGGCCCACTGTTCAATAATGCTGCTCAGGTGTGGAATCATTCTTTCTTCTGGCAATGTTTATCGCCACAAGGCGGTGGCGAGCCGGCGCAGGAATTGGCTGATGTTATTGAGGAAAACTGGGCATCGGTGGACGCCTTTAAAGCCGAGTTTACCCAGCAGGCGATTAACAATTTTGGTTCCGGCTGGACCTGGCTTGCGCTTAACGCCGCAGGCGAGCTGGTAATTGTGAATACCGCTAATGCCGATACGCCGATTGCCCATGAAGGCCTGAAGCCTTTACTTACCGTGGATGTATGGGAACATGCTTATTATATCGACCACCGCAATGCTAGGCCGGCATATCTGGATGCTTTCTGGCAGCTGGTTAACTGGGAGTTTGTGGAATATAACCTTACGGGTCATTAATTCATTTAAACATTATGGCAGGCTGGATGTCTGCCTCTGTTGCGCTGACTACTTTGCTCAATATTCACCTGCAACGAAATCCTATGCGCTATCTTAATACATTATATAAATAGTAATTATTCTCATTTGTGTTGACATTGGTGTTTCTTGTTCTATTATAGCGGCGCATTCTTAACACAGAGCCACCTAAACACACATATCTTGACATTCGATAGGAAGCGCATGAAATCCCAATATATTTATTCTGGTCTGGCTGTTGCCATTCAGTTTGGTCTGGCTTCGATGGCCTTGGCGAACGCTGTGCCTGACAGTGACGACATTGAACATTTAGTTGTGACGGCAACGGGCTTCGAACAAAAAATTACCGAAGCCCCTGCCAGCATTTCTGTGATCACCGCGGAGGATCTTAAAACCCGCTCGTTTACTTCTTTACTCGATGCGGTGCAGTTTCAGGAAGGTATTGATATCGGCACGACCCGTGATAAAACCGGCAAAGGCAGCGTTAGCATGCGTGGTCTTACCGGTGAGTACACGTTGCTACTGATCGACGGGCGTCGCCAGAACAACCATGGTGATATTTATCCTAACAATTTTGGTGGTAACGCATTCAATCATATGCCACCGTTGGACACGATTGAAAGAATCGAAGTCATTCGTGGACCAGCGTCAACCCTTTACGGCGCTGACGCGCTGGGTGGTGTTATTAACGTAATTACCAAAAAGCACCGCAGTGAGTGGGGTGGCAACATTACTTTTGGCCGCAGTCTGCAAACCAACGATGACTTTGGTGACGACATCACTACGGATTTCTCAGTGACCGGCCCGTTGATTGAAAACCTGTTAAGCCTGGGCATTCGTGGCAGTGTTTATGAGCAGCAGGCGTCTACGCCACAGCTGGCACCGGCAATCGATCCGAATGGTGTTGTGCATATGCGATCGCTGGGTTTTGGTGGCGGTGGTCGCACTGTTGATAACGACAGCAAACATTACGGTTTCAGCCTTACTTACACGCCAATTGATGGCCACGAAATTGGTTTCGATTTTGATGACTCTCATCAGCAGTACGACAACACGCCCGAATTTAACCTGGATACCGGCGAAATTATCTATCCGCTGGGTACCCGCGACAGCATCGAAAGTTTATGGCAGGACCGCCGGGGACAGGTTAATCCGCGTGCTGGCTATGCCGCTGAACAGGAATTCGACCGTCAGTGGTGGTCATTAACTTACGACGGTAAGCTGAACTTTGGTACTGTTGCTGCGTCACTTGCCTACGTTGATACTCAGAACAATGGCCGTACCTTACCGCTGAGCGTGGCAGAACGTCAGTTGCTACAAGCGATGTACGATGGTACCGGTGAGTACGAAGGCATGAGTGAAGAAGACCGCCGCGATCTGGCCGAACAAACGTTTCTGCCGCGTCCGGCACGTCCACTCGACAGCAGTCAGTATACCTTCGATTTACGCTTTGATATTCCGGTTGAAGACTTAGCTGGCGACCATAACTTTGTACTGGGCGCGCAGGTTATCGACGGCGAGCTAAAAGACGGCGTATTTGGTCTTGAATCCGGCGAACCCGGCGCTGTACAGGAACAAAAAATGTATTCCCTGTTCGCCGAGGACAACTGGGGGATTATCGACAACATGACGCTGACCGCTGGTTTCCGTTACGACGAGCACGATGTGTTTGGCAGTCAGACTTCACCGCGGATTTATGCGGTGTATAACATCACGGACTACTGGACAGTTAAAGGTGGTGTGAGCACGGGTTACAAAACGCCGCAAACTACCGATTTGTATGACGGTATTATTGGCTTCGGTGGTCAGGGCACCAGCCCCTTTGCCGGTAACCCGGATCTGCAACCGGAAACCAGTGTTAACTCTGAAATCGCGGTTTACTGGAGCCGCGACGAGCACAACTTCAATATCACGTACTTTAAAACTGATTTTGAAGACAAGATCGCCAGAGGAAATACCGTACAAAGCTGTAACACGACCGGCGGTGTTCGCCCTTGTGTAAATCTGGGTGAATATGATGAACTCGGTTACGACACTTACAGCCAGCGTATTAACATCGACGAAGTAGAGCTGCAGGGTATCGAAATGGCCGGCCGTTACGGCATTACCGAAGACTGGTCTGTGTATTTAAATTACACCTGGACTGACAGTGAACAGAAAAGCGGGCCAGAGGCTGGTTTACCTCTTACCAATACTGCAGAGCATATGGCTAACGGTAATATCACCTGGCAGGTGAATGCCGATTTAAATGTGTACCTGCAGGGTGAGTACCGGTCAGATCGTTATCGTGGTTATGATTCAACTCTGGATCGTGAACTGTATTTTAAAAACTTCGCCATGCTGCACTTAGGCGCACGCTGGCAGTTAAATGATAGCGTGATCCTGAATTTGCGGGTGAACAACCTGCTCGACAGAGACTTTACTACTTATTCCGTGACCTATGACGACCTGAACAATGATGGTCAGTTTGAGTACCTTACCGGACGCGGTGTAGTGAGTGAGGTGAATTTTACCGACGATTACAACGTCAAAGACAGAGCCAGAAACTTCTGGGCCGGCGTAACAGTTAGCTTTTAATTACGCTAATCCTGATTCTTTTGCATAAGCGGCCTGCGGGCCGCTTTAATTTTTGTGGCTGGGCGAGCGCATCCACTGCTGGCTGTTTAAAAAATAAACTAGCAGACTAACCCAAAGGGTGTTACTATGCGCCCGCCTTTGAAAGGTACTATTTCAATTTGCTTCACGCTTCTTCCGTTAGTCCGAGTAAGTCCCCGTAGAGATTCACATTCTGACCGTCTGATATGAGCAAGGTAAACACCAATAGCCTTTTTCTTTCGTGCAATTGCGAGTCGTGCATGGACTCATTATTTCGTACTAACTAATACACCGAGGTATTATGTCTTTTAGTCAACTAGGGCTGTGTGACCCACTTCTTAAATCTATTAAAGAGAAGGGCTACAGCTCGCCTTCGCCGATTCAGCAAGAGGCGATTCCGGCTATTTTAATCGGCCGTGATGTGCTGGCCGCAGCGCAAACCGGTACCGGTAAAACCGCAGGCTTTGCCCTGCCGGTTCTGCAACGCCTGGCGGCGGGTCCGAAAACCAAAGCCAATCATGTGCGTGCACTGATTCTCACGCCAACCCGCGAGCTGGCCGCTCAGGTCGAAACTAATATCCGCGAATACAAAACCCACCTGCGTTTAAAAAGCGCCGTGGTATTTGGTGGCGTGGGTATCAATCCGCAAATGAAAATACTGCGTTCCGGGGTAGACGTGCTGGTGGCAACGCCGGGCCGTTTACTGGATTTGTATCAGCAAAATGCAGTGAAGTTTGAGCAACTGGAAATCCTGGTACTGGACGAAGCTGACCGTATGCTCGATATGGGCTTTATCCACGACATTAAGCGCATACTTAAATTACTGCCTGCACAGCGTCAGTCGCTGTTGTTTTCGGCCACTTTTGCCGACAACGTAATGTCTTTGGCTGAGTCAATTACCCGTAATCCGATTAAACTGGCGGTCACGCCGGCGAATACCACGGTTGAGAAGATTGAGCAGCAACTGGTTGCCGTCGATAAATCGAAAAAAATTCCGGCCCTGACCAGTCTGATCAAACAACAAAAATGGCAACAGGTGCTGGTATTCAGTCGTACCAAACATGGCGCCAATCGTATTGCCGCCAAACTCGAAAGTGCCGGTTTGCCCAGCGCTGCCATCCATGGCAACAAGAGCCAGGGCGCGCGTACCGCTGCACTTAAAGCATTTAAAGACGGCAGTATAAAAGTACTGGTGGCAACCGACATTGCTGCCCGTGGCATTGATATCAGCGAGTTACCGGTAGTCATTAACCTGGACCTGCCAAATACCGCTGCCGACTACGTGCATCGTATCGGACGGACCGGTCGTGCAGGGGCTGCCGGACAGGCGTGGTCGCTGGTGAGCGCAGACGAACTGGATCAGTTAAAGGATATAGAGCGCTTGATCCAACAGTTAATACCGCGTGTTACGCTGGATGGCTTTCAACCTAACCAACCGCTGGCAGAAAGCAAATTACTACCACCGAAAAAAATTAAAAAGCCGAAGAAGGCAAAAAATACTTCGTCAGAAGCGGCCGGTAAACCCCAGCGCACTGGTAAGAGCCTTCAGCGAGACGGTAAAAGCCATCAGCGGGACGGTAAGAGCCATAAGCCGAATAATAACAACCCTCAGCGGAACGGTAAGAGCCCTCAGCGGAACGATAATACCCCCCAACGCTCTGGCAAAGCCGCTGATAGCAACAGTCAGTCCCGTCCGCCGCGTCGTCGCAGAGTCAACCCTCAGGCCAAACGTAAAGCGGTAGAAGCCTGATATGCTGTAAAGCCCTGTACATTGCTTGCAGGGCTGTATGCACCGAAAAGTGCTCTGCTTAGACAGTTGGCTAAATGCTATTTGCGAAATGTAAATGATGTTAGCCAAAAGTTGCAAGGAGCATGATCCCTTCACAAAAAGACCTCGTAACCGTATTTGTCACAACACAACAACGAGGACTTAACTATGAACAGGACCATGTCGCTCCTTGCAGCATGCAGTCTACCACTTTTTTTGGCCGGTTGCTTATCCGACGATGACGACGATGAGGTAGTACAACCGGAGCCCGAATTTGCCAATGTACGAGTCATCCACGCCGCATCTGATGCACCGCTGGTTAACATTACGGCCAATGATGCCATCCTTAATAACCTTGAGGGTGTTGATTATCAGGTTGCGTCAGGCCGCTTTGAGGTTGAAACCGGCACTTACGATATTGGCGTAACCGCCATACTGCCAGGAGACGATGCTGAAGTTCTGCAGGCGGACGTTACACTGGAAGCTGATACTAATTATGACGTTTTTGCCGTAGGCAGTGTGGCGGATGATTCGCTGATGCTGTTGCCGGTAACCAGTACTGAAACGCCTGTAACAGCCGGTAATGCGCAGGTTCAGATTGTCCATGCAGCATCAGCGGCGCCCACTGTAGACATTTACGTTACTGCCCCGGATGCGGCACTGGCTGATGAGCAACCCCTGGTCACTGCTGAATTTACCGATGCCACTGACTTAGTGCAGGTGCCAGCCGGTGAATACCGCATACGAATCACTCCGGCAGGGAGTATGGATGTGGTATTTGACTCCGGTACCGTGGCGCTTGCCGATGGTGCTGATTTACTGGTAGCTGCTACTAACAACACCGGCAGCGGTGAGTCACCGGTAACATTACTGGTTGCCGATGGCGAGAGCGCAGTTAAATTGTGGGACGTGAATACCACTGCTGATATTCGTGTAGTGCACGGTATAAGCGATGCCCCGGCGGTTGACGTGATTGCTAACAACGAACTGGTATTAATTGATGCTCTGGCATTTCCTATGGCCACCGATTATCTGTCAGTGTTGCCTGCAGACTACCTGATTGATGTAGTGGCAGACGCTGATAACAGTATTGTGGCCATCGATGATGCTGCAGTCACTCTGGAAACAGGTATGTCTTATACGGCCATCGCCAATAATGAGCTGGCAGCTCCGGAGCTTGATTTGTTAATGGATATGCCGCGTCGTGTGGCGACTGAAGCAAAAGTTCGTATTATTCATGCCTCACCTGCGGCAGGCAGTGTGGATATTTATGTGACCGGCGACGGTGAGATTGCGGATGTCGACCCGGCGTTTGCTGGCGTTGATTATTCAACCGACGCACTGGCTGAAACCGGTTATGTTAGTCTGGCAGCTGGCGAATATTTTGTGACCGTGACAGCGGCGGGAAGCAAAGAGGCTGCGATTGCTACCGGTTCATTAATGCTTGATGCCGGCAATGTGTATACTGCCATTGCAGTAAACGGTGCAATGGAAGGTGCATTGCCACAGCTGATACTGCTGGATGATTTTGTGACGACACCTTAAAGCCGTCAGTCCATAGGCGCCCCGGTTTGCAAGCCCGGAAAGCTTAGTTTTTTAATAGAGCCCGATGGATTTCGTCTGTCGGGCTTTATTTTGTGAATGAAGCTTTCCCCCGGAGCAAAAATCGCGGAAAATAAGGTTTTCTAATTCGGCATATGCCAGCAGGCAGGCCATTAAGAGCGGAAGTGAACATGCCAAAGGCGAGTGAAATTAAAAAAAATAACACCATCGTATTTAACGGAAAAACCTGCATTGTGCGGGACATTGACCGTTCTGTGCCCCAGGGACGAGCAGGTGGCAGTATCTATCGGATGCGTATGTACGACGTGGTGAGTGGTGCTAAGTTCGATGAAACCTTCAAAGATTCTGACATGCTCGAAATGGCTGATTTGGTTCGCCGGCCAGCTATGTTTTCCTACATTGATGGCGAGGAATATGTGTTTCTGGATAAGGAAGACTACACGCCGTATCACCTCAATAAAGAAAGCATTGCAGATGAGGTACTGTTTATCAACGAAGATACCGATGGTCTGCTGGTCGTAATAGTCAGCGATGTGCCGGTAGCCCTCGATTTACCGATGAGTGTAGAACTGGAAGTTACCGAAACCGATCCGTCAATCAAAGGGGCTTCAGCCACTTCCCGTACCAAACCGGCCACGTTATCGACCGGGCTGGTTGTGCAGGTTCCGGAATACATCAGCACCGGTGAATGGATAAAAATCAATACCGAAGAGCGCAAATTTCAAAGTCGCGCCGATAAACACTAGGCCGGGCTTAACATGACTCGTGAAGTGAAGATTGAAGACCTGGTGGTTGGTGACGGCAAAGCCGCGGAAAAAGGCGCGTTAATTACGGCCCACTACCGGGGCTGGCTGGACACTGGCAGTGAGTTTGACTCGTCGCATAAAAAGGGGCGTCCATTTCAGACCGTGCTATCAAAAAACAAGGTAATACAGGGCTGGTTTATGGGCTTGCAGGGCATGAAAGTGGGCGGCAAGCGCAAGCTTTGGGTACCATCAGAACTGGCCTATGGGGAGCGCCAGATTGGTGAAATTATTCCGCCGAACAGCGATTTAACCTTCGAAATTGAGTTGTTAGAAGTCCTTACCCGCGACGACTAAGTCTTTTCCGCTATACCCGCTGCGGCGGTTGTTACGCCGCAGCTACCCATCTGTACTAAATTGATTTATAAATTGCTCGCAATCACCGCCGTGCACGTTGTCGATTAAATAGTGAATCTTCCAGTCCGGGCCCGTTCTGACCAGTTGGAAGCTATTTACCCCGCAATGACTGAGCTTGCCATCAAGATAAAACACATAGGGCGTCCATATTGCGGCCAGATTATCGCTTTGCTGCACGGTAACCGCTAACAGCTTTTCATCCAGGTGTTTGTCGGTCTGACTAACAAATCCGGCAAACTGGCTGATATCGTTGCTTTTTATGTTACCGCCTGGTTCAGCACGTTGCAGTAGCGCGCCGTTAGTGAACTGCGCTGCCAGTTGCTCGCCATCATGTGCACGCATGGCGTTAAACAGCGCTTCAACGGGCGCTTCCGGAGACTGGGCAAGCCCCTCCCCACTCGTTGAAAACAACGCCAGAGTAAATAACAATGAAATAGACTTGGGCATGAGACTTGTTGCTTTTAAGTTATAGAGTAAGCACATTATGAAAATTTCAGTGAGGCGTCAAACTGGTAATTTTTTCGCCAGGCGGATAAATTAAAGGCATCTGCGTAGTGGTTGTATAAACAAGTGGTAGTGTTTTCTGAGAGAGCAGAGGCACATTCGCGGTTGTCAATATCACACGCAGGGGGACGAATGACCACTGAATTGACGTTATCGAAAAAAGGCCGGCGGTTATACTTTCTGAACAGCCATACGCATACCATTACAGCGGCTGGCGACAGCACTAAATGTACAATCAGCCAGCGAACATCAGGGTAGTTGGTTTTAATGGTATTCAGCACGTCAAAACCGGAGGCTTCCTGCAGTGAAATATCAATGATTGCTACGTCCACATCTGCCAGAACATCTGCATTCGGCAGCTCTTCTATCGCTGCAACATCAAACAAAACATGCCAGCCAAATTCCTGCTCAACCAGGTTTTTAATGCCGTCCCTGACTAATTCGTGATCATCAATAATTATAATATGCATCAGCAAGTCCTTTTTTCACCGCACCAGTGTAACGCGACTTGGGATTACCTCAAATAAGCCAATGGCTTAGAAGGGGAGGTGTACGCAAAGTATGCAATTATGGCTTCAACTCTTTTTCCAGTTGGGATAATGTCGAAACAAAACTGTAACCCTATAAAAACAGAACTAAAAGCGATATTGTATGCTGTTTAACTCCTACGAATTTATCTTTGCGTTTTTGCCGCTTACCATTTTACTGGTGTGGTTGTTTGGACGGTATGCTTCATTTCAAGCCGTTGTGTGTACTGTTGCTCGCCTCAATCCAAGAGTAGTAGAAGGTACCCTAGATAGGTTGTTTTGATTTCAGCGTGTTCAGCAAGCGAGTGTATTAGCCTCAAAATTACGATGAAAGCAGGTGTTACACAATGGGCGTCAGGCTGGGGCAGTGATAGGTCTGATTGCAAGGAAACGGAGTTTAGTTGGGTAAATAAAAAGGGAGTTCAGTAGCTACTGAACTCCCTTTTTTCAGTATTATCAGATATGCTTATTTTGCTTTTCTGCGGCGCACAACCATGATGCCCAGACCACTTAACAGAATTGCCAGCGTAGCAGGCGCATTTACGTTAGTGATGCTGTTAATCCAATCAAGATAAGGCGCGTACAGGTTACCACCAAAGATGTGACCGTAACCGCCGTTAGCAACAGGAGAGCTATCAATACCAAAGGTATTGTTGGCTGCTAGCAGGAACTTATCATTCGTGGAGTCGTAAACAAATGAAGGGCCACCTGAGTCACCACCACCAATATTTGCTTCAAATAATCCGGTAGTTGTGTCGCTGCCGAAAGCATCGCCGCATACACCAAATACGATACAGAAATAATCCAAGTTAGTGCCGTTTGCTACACCGTCAAAGTCGGCATACCACACTTCTGCTTCTGTTCCGTAATCAGTAGGACAAACAGAAGATGAAGACCAACCGCCTGTTCCTTCTACCGCCATATTGGCATCATCACAGTCAAAAAACTCAGGGATGTTGAACCCATAACGTTTATTCACCCAGCTCGAACTACCAGACGTGTACCCATCCAGGCCGTTACCGGTAGTGCCATGACCGACCATAGTGAAAAGATCACCATTATCGATATCACCAGTGTAAAAATCATAAATTTCAACACCAGCCGGGATATCTTCTTCGAGCGTTAAGATAGCGATATCATCGTTAAGGCAGCCGCCAGAAAAACCAGAGCCATCGGTTGCTGAACAAACACCAAAGCCAAGATAATCTGGGTGAGCTACTACGCTTGTGCTAGGAATATAATCAACAAAATTACCGCCGTCAGAGAAAACCGCACTTACTGTGCCTGCTGACAGGTCCATAATTGAACCGTCATCACGCTCGATACAGTGCGCTGCAGTGATAATGTGTCGGGGAGAAATGGCACTACCAGTACAAATGTAATAGCCACCGTCGCGGAAGATTTCAATGCTCACTACGCCGGTAAATTCACCTGCCGCCGTGAAAGGAGCACCGCCAATGCCGTACAGGTTAGAGTCGCCTGCTGCAATAGTAGGACTAACTGAATGGCCCTCTAACGTTACTGGTGATGCATTAACCAGCCCTGCCGCCAGAAGACTACAAAGTAGAGTCCCTGTTTGTAACACTTTGTTTTTTTATTTTCATTTTGCTTTTCCACATGGTTTTTTTCGATATTTCATTAAGCAAATATCGATCCTCTATTGTATTTTTGCTTAAGCTATTGAAATTAAATGATTATATTTATATTTAAAACTGCATATAACATTCGGTAAAACAATTCTGTTAAAAAAACTGACATTAAGGTGGTATGCTGAAAACTGGATATAATAAAAACACTCGGTAACTATTCTAACGATATGAAAAAGTCTACAGTCACCCGAATTGCTGCAATTTCTGCGCTACTGCTACTCGCTTCTGGCTGCGGCCAGAAAACCACTGATGAGCATATTAGTGAAGCAAAACAGCATTTAGAACAAGGCGATAATAAAGCCGCTATTATTGCGCTCAAGAATGCCATTCAACTGGATCCACAAGCAGCACAGCCACGATTTGAACTGGGCAAAATTTACTTGCAGGAACAGGATTACGAGTCGGCGGAAAAAGAACTTTCCCGGGCACTGGATTATGGCTATAAACCGGCCGATGTATTGCCCCTTTTATCTAAGGCCTTTCAGCAAACCCGCGCTGATGTGGCGATGACAGAATTACCCCTGGAGAGCAGCGGATTATCGAAAGTTGACAAAGTAACGGTGGGTTACCGCAAAGCTTTATCACTGCTGACAATCGGAGAAAATAAGCAGGCCGTGCTACTGTCAGAAAATTTAACAGCGCTAAATGTAAACAGCGTTTACCACGATCTGATTCAGCTTATTCCCTTGCTGGCAGCCGAAAAATATGAGGAGGCGGTGAGTAAGGCTGAACAGGCCAGAGATCGCTCGCCTTTAAATAGTGATGCCCTGTTAATATTGGGGCGACTTTATACGTCTACCGGTCAGGGGGCCAAAGCTGTTGAATCGTTTAAAGGTTACCTTCGCGTTGAGCCGACTGATATACGGGTGAAATTTATTCTGGCCAGTTTGCTGATTCAACAGCGGGATGCAAAGCAGGCAGAACCTCTCGTTGATGAGTTATTGGCGGTCAACAGTAAGAGCCCGTATCTGAATCAGCTGAAAAGTATTGCGCGAGCTGTCGATAATGATTACGAGTCGGCTCTGAAGTATGCCGAGATCGCCATTAATACCGGGCGACTGGACCCAACGTTAAGAGTGGTGGCCGGCTTTGCCGCTTATAAAACCGAGAATTACGATAAGGCCGTAGAGCACTTATCAACGGTTGCCAGCCTGCTGCCCGACGACCACAGTGTGTTGCGCTTACTGGCGGCAAGTCAGGTAAATTCGAGCACCAGTGCTCAGGTAAAATCGGT
>CEQU01019665.1_pt1 | contig 31416 bp, 20 predicted proteins | sample 531031 | NCBI WGS metagenome assembly CEQU01 (sample SAMEA2621216, study PRJEB7988) | marine metagenome | isolation source: saline water (ENVO:00002010), including
GGACTTTGAGCGTAAACAATTGGGTGTCCGGGCGTTGATACGATTTCCGTCTGAAATTGGATAGCCCGAAACTGATCGGCCACCCATGCTGCGGCCGATTGCATGTCATCTTTGTGGCGACTGTCGGTGCTGACGCTCGGTATTTTCAATAACTCGAACAAGTCCTGTTGAAAGGCATCGCGATTGTCTTCGATATACTGATCGATGAGTTCCATGGCGGCGGGCATCCCAGTTCAATTTGGTCATTGATGATTAAGGCGGTTCGTAATAAAGCAGATCCGTCTCAATTCGTGTTACAAAAGCACTTGCCTTCGGTGAGGCTACAATATAATGAGTTGTTGGATTAGTCACCATGAGCGCTGGGTATTGCAGCTCATTTAATTCCTTCAATCCAAATGCCACGCCAGTATGTTTGAAGATATTGTTGTTAGCCCAAAGCGATCCACGGACGCCGATTCGCGTGCAAAAAGACAGCCGCGTTACAACGTGATCCTGTGGAACGATGAAGATCACACTTACGAATACGTGATCCTCATGCTTAAGGAACTGTTTGGCCACAACATTGAAAGAGGTTTTCAGATTGCGACAAAGGTTGACGCCGATGGTCGCGCAGTATGCCTCACAACAACACTTGAGCATGCCGAGCTCAAGCGAGATCAAATCCATGCATACGGAAAAGATGAATTTATAAAAAATTGCCAGGGTAGTATGACGGCCACACTTGAGCCTGTTGAATAACTATTCGCATCCAACCACAACGTCACAGATCTATTGCTTTATGACTGCCAAGCTAAAAACCGTAACACTCGGCTGTAAAGTCAATCAATACGAGACTCAGTTTGTGAGCGAAGGTTTGCAAACAGTTGGTTTTCAGGAAGTCGATGATGGAGAATCTGCGGATTTGTGTATCGTCAACACATGTACGGTTACCAATGAAGGTGACTCCAAGAGCCGACAGGTAATTCGCAGACTAGCGCGAGACAATCCGGACTCACGAATCGTAGTAATGGGATGTTACGCGACTCGCGCCCCGGATGAACTCTCCGTCCTTCCCAATGTGAGTGAGGTGGTGACGGACAAACGCGAATTACCCGATATGTTGGGCCGCTTCGGTGTAGTAGATATTCCAACTGGAATATCAGAGTTTGGAAATCGGCACCGTGCGTATGTGAAGGTCCAGGATGGATGTCTCTTGCGGTGCAGTTACTGCATCATTCCGCATGTTCGCCCTGATCTCACTAGTCGCCCGCAAGAACAGATTTTTGATGAGATTCGGCGGTTGGTCGACAATGGATATCGCGAGATCGTGCTAACCGGGATTCATCTAGGCCATTACGGTGTGGACTGGAACTGGGATAAGCCAAAAGAGAAATGGGTGCGATTGGCAACGCTCGTACGACAGATTGCGGAGATTCCGGGGGATTTTCGAATACGCCTTTCAAGCATAGAGGCAACGGAAGTTACCAGAGAGCTCGTGGCCGTTATGGCAGAGTATCCGCAAAAAATCTGTCCGCATCTGCATATCTGTTTGCAAAGTGGAAGCGATGAGATCCTCCGACGTATGAAGCGACGTTGGAGTGCCCGTACCTTTATCAATCGTTGTAACTTGGTACGAGAGAATCTCGATTATCCATCGTTTACGACGGATGTTATTGTTGGATTTCCCGGAGAGACAGAAGAGTATTTTCAGCAGACCATCGAGACGGTAAAGGAAGCGGGATTCTCCAAGATCCACATTTTCCCGTTTAGTGCCCGACGTGGAACCCCTGCGGCTGACTTTCCGGATCAGTTGTCTAAGAAAGAGAAACAGGCTCGCGGGCGGGAACTCGCAGGCGTGGAACAACAACTGAGAAAACAGTATTTTGACCAATTGGTTGGCAAGCAGCTACGAGTGTTGGTTGAATCACCTGTCTCGAGTGAAAAGTCAGTGGTATCTTCAGTGCCGTCTGTGACAGGTACTTCTTGCAGATATGCTCCCGTAGAACTAGCGGGCGGTGACGCACTTGTAGGACAACTGGTCGATGTTAAGGTTCAGTCCGCCACCGATGATCGAGTTGTTGCTGAACAAGTGTTAGCGGCTTCTGGCAAAGCTTGATGATACCGACTTCCCCGGAACTGGAATGGGTTCTGGGGTTACGTCAAACGGAATTCCAGCAAGTCGTTTTGGTTTGACTGAGACCTGTGTAGCACCCGGAGCAAATTGCCGTTGCGCTTTGTAAGCATTAATGATTCCCTGGATGCGAGGGTCGAGCTGCAGGTTACCGTTGAATTGACGCGTACCTACGTTTTTAAAGGCGCCAACCGTGACAATGCTCGAAGTTCGGTCATGAAATTCGTACGCCTCAATGTTTTGCGATCTTAACGCCATGGTCAGCTTGTGAGCGTTTTCAGCAGCGACGACCAACTTGTTTGAAAGTTTCTGTTCCGCGTTGAATCCCTTTTGAATGTTGTAGGAGACATTGCCGGTGAATTTAGCAACGCGTACGGTGAATCTTCCCGGACAGTCAAGCAACGAGAATTGCACATCTTCATTTAGCTGCTGAATAAAAGGATCGACGCCCTGTTGCTCGAAGTAACTTGCGGGAAGAAGTGGGTTGCGAGTGAAGAACGCTTTGCCCATCGGGCCCCGCTCATGTTTTCCCGGTGTAAGGTTGATACGTCGTTGGACTTCTCTGAAGAATGCATATACCTGAGAAGTTGATCCGCCTTTGTTTACTTGCAGGCATTGTGGATGCAGGTGTTTAAGTACCTTGAGCGTTTCTTGTGCATCGCTGCTTCCGATATCTTCAAAGTTGCCAACCAATACTGCAATTTCATTGAAACGGCGTTCGTTTGCATATTTCATTTTGACCGGTGCTGCGTTTTGATCGACTCCACGGCCATATACCGTGCCGGTGAAATCGTACGACCGGTAAAGCGTATAGGCTTCCAGTTGTGAATTCTTTCTCAATTCATAGACCAACTGCTTTGCTTGCGATTCGGCACCAGCGCCGCGGAATGTACATGCAAGAATCAGCCATGGCCCGTCATCTTCTGTGAGCTTGTAGTTTTTGCCTGGATCAGCATCGACTTTACTGAACGGAAACAGGGAATCAAACGGGAACTGTGCCGATGCAGTTTGCGTAAAACAGACAACTGCGAGGGTAACACACGATGTGATAACAGCATTCATTCGCGGTGAGATTCGATTCATTTCGCATTATCCTGCGGCAATGGTAATTCGGAATTGAGCGGAAAGAGTACCAAATCAACGTATGTGGCACTACATCGATTCAACGACAGATAGGTGTCCATTTCACGTGATTCGGAGAAACTCTGCAGTTGGCTCATTCGATGAGATTCACTAGAATCCTCACCGACTTGCTGTATAGATTTTCGTTATAGAGGTCGTAGGATTCCTGCGGTATTTAAAACAAATGTTGAAAAATGGAACTCCGTTGCGCGAGACTGGGCGATTTGCTTTTGCCTGCTTGCTGACGCTTCTTGCATATACCTCTACCAATGCGTTGGAGTCGCCTCGTCCATCACGAGTGAATTCACTATCAGATGCGGCACTTCAGGATGTCTGCTTTGTTGATAGGCTTCACGGTTGGGCAGTCGGTGATCGCGGTGTGATTTGGCAAACACAGGATGGCGGTGCAAGTTGGCGACTCTCTGATTGCCCGGTGACGTGTCAACTCAATTCTGTTCATTTCGTAGATAGAACAACCGGTTGGATAGCGGGGGGCTGGCATCATGCCGGATCAACTTTTACTTCAGGCGTTGTCCTAAAAACAACCAATGGTGGCATAACCTGGCAACGTGTGGATGATGGTACGCTGCCGAGCTTAAATCAAATTCGAATGATGTCGTTTGATCAGGGGTGGGCAATCGGCCATGGATCACCTCTTCATGCATCTGGAGTCTTCAGGACTCGCGATGGCGGAAAAACATGGATTACTGTCGGCGGATCTACATCCACGTCGTGGACGGCAATGGGATTTTCCCGTTCCAAAGTGATTCTTGGGGGAGTGACTGGCCGTCTGGGAAGTGTGGAAACAGATTTGGTGAAAACCAACTTACTTCCCCCGCGACCATCATCGGTGAACCAGATCGAAATGTTATCTGAAACTGAGGGCTGGCTTGTGGGTGATGACGGATTGTTACTTCAGACCAGGACCGCTGGAGCAGCGTGGAGTCAGCTGGCCAGCGGCGTACTGCCCAATGTGTTTGAGTCATTTCACTGGAATGCGATTGCCCAGGTCGGCTCCACTATTTGGATTGCAGGAAATCCCGGAAGTGTGATTTTGAAATCGAGCGATGCCGGTGCAAGTTGGCAACCTATGTATACACAATCCACAATCCCGATTCGAGCTATGACTTTCGTGGATGAACAGTTGGGCTTTGCCGTTGGTGATCTTGGACGCATACTCGCATCAAGTGATGGCGGTCGTACCTGGCGAACAATGCGATCCGGTGCTAATCGGTTAGCACTGAGCATCCTTTGTGAAAATGAAAAGCAGGTTCCATTTGAGTTGCTTGCCGAGCAAGCCGCGAACCGTGGTTATATTTCCGGAGTAACTGTGCTGGGTATGAGTGAAGACATCTCAATTACCCAGTCAAGTCGAACGAGGTCCGCGGTTGTTCATTCAGGAGGAGCTTCATTCAACAAGCTATCCCAAGAGAGGATTGAGGCAGTAGATGGCCTTAATCCTGAAAGTCGGGCCAAATTAATCCAACGCATCACACAGCATATCCATACATGGCGTCCTGAAGTGCTTGTTCTGGCTGGTGCCAGTGCTTCGAAGGAATTCCTGAAACTTGTCGAGGTTGCGATTGAACGTGCGGCACTTGAACAGCCCACTTTACAGGTGGCAGGCTTGCATTCCTGGCGAGTTAATAAGGTTTACCACCAGAAACCGAAGGCGGGGAGCATTAGTTACAGGTCTGAGCAGGTAGCTCCGGCAATTTCCGACACGCTGCAGGGATACTGCTGTTACTCCAGATGGGTGAATATCCCAACCGGCGAATCCTCAATTCCAGACAAGTTGTATTTCGAGTTGCTGAGTAATGAATCAACCGCAGAGCCTATTCAATTGGTTTCCAGACGGGGCATGATGACTGGGATTTCATACCTCAAAGGGGATCGGCTACGGCGAGATGCTGATGTTCAAGTAGTTAAGATCTCTAACTCGACGCTTCAGTCGATTCGATATCGGACCACAGTCGACCGAATTATCGATAACGCATTTGCCGGAAACGATTTGCAGAAATTAATCGGGGAACTCGGCCACATTCTGAAGGGATTGGATGCACTGACAGCGATAGACCGGTTGTCTCACCTGGTGATTCGACTTGAGCGGCAGCACCAATACTTACATGCAATGCGGGTAAATCATTTCATTTTGCAGGAGTATGCGGGACATCCTTTTACCGAGCGAGCATATTTAAGTTTGATGCGCATGTACACAAGTAGTGAGCTGATGATGCAATTCGCACGCATGGCAACTCAAAATGGTACCAGCGATTTCAAAGACTCAAAACAATCCAATGTGGCTAGGGCTTCCGCCACGGTCGAAACATCACCGGCTTTGGGAAGTAATCGGAACCAACGGGCAATTGCATCAACGGGATCTGTTAATACATATCTTGAACAGTTTCAGTTGGTTGAACGAGACTTTTTCAAAGAGGCCATGGATTTGCTCGCCCACATGAAACGGAATCTACCTGAATTGTCCATGGATCTGAGGGTGAGAATTCCATTGTTGAGAGTGCAGCACAAAGTTGGTGCAAGTGACAATGCTGCTAAGTATCTACGGATATGGCAGTCACGACAGTTGTTCAATCCGCTAGATCCGGAATCTCGGCATGCAACATGGTCTCAAGCAGCAATTGATGAAGTTGGGATCAAGAACTCGCTCAAATCGAACATGGGTAAGCTCATCCCGGCTAGATTCACTTCCGAACGACCCGTGCTGGACGGAGAGCTTTCGGAGTCGATCTGGGAACAATCTACATTTGATTCACAGTCACAGCGTGTCCAGTTTTACTGGGACGAAGAGTATCTAATTATTGGTATAGAGTGTGCGAAAAAAGAATCCGAAGTATATGGTCCGGTCACGACGGAGAGATCCTATGATCAGAATCTAAACAATGCCGACCGAATCGTTTTGGAATTGGATTCTGACCGGGACTACTCTACTTTTCAGCAACTCGTAATCGATCATCGTGGTAGATGTGCAGATTCCAGGATTGGGGATGCCACTTGGAATCCAAAGTGGTTTATTTCTGCAGGTCAGACGGAGTCGACCTGGACCATTGAGTGTGCTATCCCCTGGAGTCAGTTAGCGATGCGCGTGCCCAGACGCGGCGACATCTGGGTAGTGAAAGTCAGTCGGTTGTTGTCCTCCGAAGATCAAACGCGGCGTAAACCGGAAACCGCTCTATTGCACATACATTAGCGAGTGTCCATGGGAATCTATGTCTTCTACTCTTATCATTAGCGTCAGTGGCTTGCGCGGTATTACCGGCAGCGGTCTTACGCCTCAAGTCATTGATGATTACGTGGCCGCATACGCAGCATGGCTTGATGCGTCCTTAGATGACGGCGCGGAACGTGCCGCAGTGCTCATCTCACGTGATGGTCGGGCAGGTGGTGCGGAGATTGCAAGACAAGTCGCAGATGGTCTGAATCGTGCAGGATTTGACGTGTTGCTGGGTGGTGTTGTCGCCACGCCAACTGTAGGTGTGTTGATTCGTCATTTGCAGTTGTCCGGGGCTATACAGATTACCGCGAGTCATAATCCTGCCGAATACAACGGTATGAAGCTTTACACATCCCGCGGGCGGATTCTAAATCAACAACAGGGTGAACAGGTATTGCGCGGGTATGAATCGAAGAACTGTGTGGTAGGTGTAAAAACCGGAAGCACTAGTGAAATTGATGACACCAGCTCTGAACATATTCGTTTATTGATGTCTTCGGTCGACGCGGACTCCATCAGATCAAAGGTTATCAAGGTACTTTTAGATTGCAATCATGGTGCAGGTTCACCATTAGGTAGACGACTGCTTTCTGATCTTGGATGCGATGTGACCGTGTTGGGAGGCGAACCCAACGGTGCATTTGCACATGGTGCTGAGCCAACACGTGAAAACCTGTTGCATGTGGGGCGTAACGTGATTGAAGGTGGATTTGATATTGGATTCTGTCAGGATCCGGATGCGGATCGCCTTGCTGTTCTGGATGAACAGGGGAATTATATCGGGGAAGAGCTGACAATGGCGCTATGCCTTAAGTCCGTGCTACCTTCCTTGTCAGGCCCGGTGGTTGTGAATTGCGCAACAAGTGGCATTAACAGATTGATTGCCGCGCAGTTTGGAGTTGCCTGTTATGAATCCGCAGTTGGCGAGGCAAACGTCGTAGAGCAGATGGATGCAGTGAACGCGGTGTTTGGCGGGGAAGGAAATGGCGGGCCAATTGACCCGTCTATTGGATACATCCGGGATAGTTTTGTGGGAATGGTCAGGATTCTTGATTTGATGACACGCGAAGCGGCATCCGTTTCGCAAATCGTTTCGGAGTTGCCAGTGTTGGCCATTGAGAAAACGAAAATCCCTGTGGAGCCCAGTCGCGTTGCACCTTTATTGGATCTCCTTTCTGCCCAATTTTCCAACGAAGAACAATCGCGACAGGACGGTTTGAAAATCATGTGGCCAAGTGGTGAATGGCTCTTAGTGCGAGGAAGTAACACAGAGCCGATCGTGCGTGCCATTGCGGAAGGACCGTCCTCAGAACGAGCCCTAGAGTTGTGTGGTATCGCTGCACAATGTGCTGCTCAGCTAGACTAATCAAAAGGACCCGAACCATACTCGGTCGAGTCTTGTTCATATAGGCGAAATTCAAATGCGGTCATTAATTGCATATCTGCTGTTTTATCCGACCTTGTGGTACAACCAGATCCTCTGCCGGATTTTCAGTTGGCGGAATTGGTGGGATCGTATCGATGAACATCTGATCATCGGAGCACTACCCATGAAACGTCACGTGAAACCACTGCATGACGAGGGAATACGTGCAGTAGTGAACACGTGCAATGAATATTCGGGACCCATCGAGCATTACGATGAGCATGGGATTGACCAGTTGCGTGTGCCAACGGTTGACTTCACTCCGCCATCGCTTGAGCATGTGCAACAGGCGGTGCAATACATCAATGCTCAGATTAATGATGGAAAAGGAGTCTACGTTCATTGCAAGGCAGGACGCGGTAGAAGTGCAACGGTGGTGATGTGTTGGTTGCTCGACAATACCGACATGAGTCCAGAACAGGCGCAACAGCACATGCAACAGATCCGACCGCATGTGCTAAAAACGGTTTACCAACGCGATGTCGTTCAGGAATTCTATAAGACGAAGCAGTCTCAATAGGCTGCTGTATCTTTTTAACGTACTAGTACGAAAATTCGTCTCAAAATAGACTGAACAGGTAACGACTAACCGAGAGATCAAGGCCCGCACGTATGGATCCGCATGCATATAAACAGGACTTTCCTATCCTGAGCCAGCGTGTGCGCGGAACACAACCGCTTACCTATCTGGATAACGGTGCAAGTACGCACCGGCCACAGTCGGTTATCGATGCTCAAATACAAGTCGATACGGAGTGTTATTCCAACGTGCATCGCGGTGCACATTGGTTAAGCGATGTTGCAACGGATCGTTATGAAGAATCTCGAGATCGAGTACAGCAGTTCATCGGTGCATCAGATAATCGTGAAGTCGTGTTTACCAGTGGTACAACAGCATCGATTAATCTCGTGGCGCGAGGGTGGGGCGATAAGCATCTTGGCGAGAATGATGAAATCGTTATCTCTGAGATGGAACATCACAGTAATATTGTCCCGTGGCAGCAACTAGCGGAGCGCACCGGCGCGGTTGTGAAATTCATTCCAATTGATCAAACCGGTCATTTGGATCTTGAGGCTGCTGAGGACCTTATATCAAGCCGTACAAAAGTGATTGCGTTCGCTCATGCGTCCAATGTGCTTGGAACGATCAACCCGGTGGCAGATCTGATAAGACTCGCCAATGCTGTAGGGGCGGTCACCGTGTTGGATGCTGCCCAGTCAGCACCTCATATGAAGTTAAACGTCACTGACCTGGGTGTGGATTTCGTTGCCTTTAGTGCACATAAAATGCTCGGCCCTAATGGTCTTGGTGTGCTGTACGGGAGAGCGTCTTTGCTCGAGGGAATGGATCCGGTGCTTGGCGGCGGGAGCATGATTCACAGCGTGTCGGTCGATGGTTATGTTCCAGCTGCCATACCAACCAGATTTGAAGCGGGTACACCTGCTATCGGACAGGCATTGGCATTTCCAGCGGCTTTGGATTATCTGGATGCGGTCGGGTTAGATGCCATTCATGCACATGAGCAGCAGTTATGCGAATTGGCTCACCGTCAACTTGCCGAAATCCGTGGTCTGACCATTCTGGGTCCGGAGCCGGCACAAAAAACGGGGATTGTGTCTTTCGTAGTCGATGGGGTTCATCCTCAGGACTTGGCGTTTGCGCTAGATCAACAAGGTGTGGCAATACGTGCAGGTCATCATTGTGCGATGCCACTTCATGCAAAGCTTGGAATTCCTGCAAGTGCTCGGTGTAGCTTCTATCTATACAACACCGAAGAAGACGTTGCGGCTCTCGCTGCTGCCGTACGAAAAGCCGTAAATCTCTTTAGCTAAATCAATCATCATCGTTTGGCACATGACGGATCAGGAATACTTCTGTGAAATCTGTGCAAATTCTTTGAAAAAGGCTTGCAAGTTAAAATGCAATCCTTAAACTCTTTTTTGTGGGAAACATACCCAAAACAGTTTTAGTTAGTAACTATACTGTGGGTTAGTTGCCCATTTATGTTGATCAGGCTGTTTTCAGTATTGAGATGCATAAGCAAGGAGGCAACGTGGCTATTCAGTGGATTAACACCCGGGATTTGTCGTGTCTGACTCCGAAATACTGCTCGGTGAATTTCGCCGCACAATTGATGACCGTTACCGGTTATCGATACCACCAGAGTTGGCCGACCAATTACACAAAGAGGGGTCGGAACTAGTACTTGCTAAGGAGAGGCCGGGGTGTTTGGGTTTATACAACTCCACCCCGTGGCAAGGTCAACTCGACAAGGCCGTCGATTGGGTGGCGGACAAGGTGGATGCGGGGAAGCTCGGCGGGCAGGTCGACGACTTGTTGACGCTTGGACGATTGCTGTCGACTCGCCATTGCGAAGTGCAACTGGCTGGTCGCGGGCGTCTGGTCATCCCGGAAGGATTCCGGGACTTCCTGGGGGTTGCCCCAGGTGATCCGGTGTTTGTCGTGGGAGCTGCAATAAGTGTCGAGATTTGGAATCCTCCGGCGTGGGTCTCTTATTTAGAAGATCGCATGCCGGAATTTCGATCATTACTTACGCAGCTGTCTGAGTAGGCTTGCGGCATCGTACGGATTAAGGGACTAATCCAAACGGCTAGTGTTGCAGGAGACTTCGATTGGACGCGTCCTGTTTCATAGACTGCCAGCCAGTTTTGGGGAGGTTTGCGGAAATACATTCATAAGTCAATTCAAAGACAGCGCTGCAAGCGGCTTAAGCCCATTGTGACTGAACGGATTTGATAATCTTGCCCAGGTGATTTTGTCGGGACACAGATAAACCAGGGATCGGATTAACGTGGCATGGAAGCTACAACAAATTGTCACCGTGGATTAGGCCGTTTGTTTTTGCGCTGATGGTGACGGGCGACGAAAGTATATTCACCGTTGGCGCCAAAGGATGTCGTCGGAAATACCAAGATCACTTTGCACCGTTTCGATCTCTTGCTTGAATCGTTTGGCATCAACAGGATATCCGGCTGTCGGTTTTAAATCGGCTACCTGCTGTCTCCAAAACGTGTTGAATGACATCATCGCCAATTCCCGTGCATATTTCGCGAAGTTGCTGGCCAATGCTGCAGGTAAGAATCGATCGCCTTTGGCAACAAAACGACATTGGATATTGCCTTCCCCAAGCCCGGCACCATCTCCCCAACGATACTCACTGATCTCACGACCCTCTCGTGTAACCTGAATAAATACGTCGGGAAACGTCTGCATTAGCAGTGGGAGATACTGATTGCGTCCTCCGTGCTTATCAAAGTGAATTAGGACTGGTTCCTCTGCTCCGATCGAAAGTCGATTGAAAAGTGATTTAACTAACCCTGCAGAAGCGTTGGAGAGCAATTCACCCTTACCGTTATTCACTTTCAGTAATTCGTTGAATCGCTTGGCAGGAATCAGGTTCATTTCGACATCAATCAATTCAATGCCACATTGTGCAAGGCTCACGGTAATCGAATCACTTAGGTCGTTGATCACGTCCGGATCGGCTGCCACTGGTAACTGCCGATCGCCATGAAACCACGGGACATCAACGGTTTGATTTGTCCACTGAGGATCGAATCTCGAAATCCAGCTGTGCCAATCACTTACAAGTTCCAAATGAAACCCGGTGACTCTCGACATTACCTGGACTGTGTTCTCAAGAGTTTCGATTCCGCTGCCAGGCTTATACATGACCTTCGAGTCAGCAATTTGGATTTCATCTTTACCAGGACGGTCAGCAGTTATTCGAGGAATTACTTCGGTGAGGTTGTCTGAATTTAACTCGGATGGAATGCGCCATGCTGTGGCACAGACTGCAAGGGGTCCTAGATTAGGCCCATAACCTGCTTCGTCTACACCGATAATTAAACCCATAACAGTTATTCGTCCAACGTACGTTTACGCCTCAGCATGTGATGGTAATGCTGTGCAAATCGATGTGATTCATCACGAACATATTGCAACAATCGCAGAGCATAGGAGTGCTTACTCAACTTGATAGGCTCGGGATCACCAGGTCTGTAGAGCAGCTCTTCTTTCTTTGCAATAGAGAGCATTTGAGGAGGAGAAATAGCCAGTTCGCGAAATGCGGCCACCGCTGCACTCAGTTGTCCTTTACCACCGTCAATCAACAATAGATCAGGAAAGAGTTCGCCTTGTTCAGTCAGTCGCTTAAATCTACGTGCGACGACTTCGTGGATACTACGAAAGTCATCGACACCGTCTACGGTCCGAATTTTGTAGCGACGATAGCCAGGTTTAAAGGGTAGCCCATCTATGAATTGCACAAGGCTTGCGACGGTTTCCGTGCCACCGAGGTGTGCGATATCCACGCCTTCGATAGTACGTGGTGTCTCGTCTAATCCGAGTGCCTTTTTTAGTCCTGCCAGACCCTTTTTAGGATCAGTAAAGAATACTTCCGGCTGGGCGTGATCTTCCAGATTTCCGCGGCGGTCTAACGTCTCAAGCAGGTGTATTTCATCACGCAGTCGGGCTGCCTTCTCAAACTGCAGTTGCTCGGAGGCCTCTTTCATTTCAGACTTCATATCACGCAGCAACTTGGTCTTTTGGCCATCGAGAACCAACTTCAGGCGTTTTATATCCTTGGCATACTCGTCCGGAGAGATTTGCAGGTTGCACGGTGCAGTACATTGTTCAATCGAAGCTAGTAGGCATGGACGATACCACTTCCACTTTTCGTCATCCGCCTGTATATCGAGCGAGCATGTGCGAAACTTAAAAATGCGCTGCAGCACGGTAATCGCTCCATTGAGTGCGCCGGCACTCGTGAACGGACCAAATAGCTTTGCATTTTTTGACGGCGGATCTCTGGTAACTTCGACGCGTGGGTAGTCTTCACGCGTGGTAACGACCAAATATGGAAACGTCTTGTCGTCCTTTTGTATTTTGTTATGACGCGGTTGAATGTCCTTAATCAACCTCGACTCGACAAGCAGTGCATCGACTTCGCTCTCACATTCGATGAAGTCTGCATCACAGACTTCGTGAATCCAGTGCGCCGTGCGGGCATCCTCGCTGGCGGCCTTTAAAAAGTAGCTACCTGCACGAGACCGCAAGTTCGTTGCTTTACCAATGTAGATGACACGACCAGCCGAATCTTTAAACAGGTAGACGCCGGGTGATTGTGGGAAATTGCGCACCTTCAGACCTGTACGCTTATAGGCGTCCAAATCATCTACAACCGGTTCAGGTTGATTCGATTCACTTGATGTGGCGTCACTCACAATATCCGTTTGCAGCCTTTATGCTGTCTCTGACTTTGCCTGAACAAATGCCATTCTCAATTGATGAAGAGAGTTCTCAAGCATTGCAGCTTCTGCTTCCGTTAGGTTCCCTTTAGTTTTCTCTTCCAAGATTCCCAGCATGTCTACGTGATGGCCAGCTAGCTTGAGGTTCTTTACGATTTCACCGGTGGTTGGATCAGGCATAAAACCCATTGCCAACATCGCCTGGCTGGCGTGCGTCATTACGAGTAAATCAAATGAAGCTGGCGGGATAGGCATTTCATCAGCGGCGCTAGCATCGTCATCTTGCTGCGGTTGTTCATGCGATTCAGTACTCGCTTCGTCTTCAGCCGACTCGCTAGACGCGTCATCCGTTGTTTCCACGGAGTCGTCACTTACCGACGCCTCTGCTTCCGGGGCAGTGGGTTCATCGGATTCATCGCAGTTATCCCCAGGTGTCTCAACACGGTAATCCTCTGCAGTCTGGTCATCCGCTGCTGCACTAGTTTCTTCCACAGGCTGTTCGTCTACTTGTTCGTTTGAAGGGTTATTTTCTTCAGCGAGATCGTTATCGAGTTGATCATCGGTCATAGGTATCTCCACGTTTTTGTAAAAGGGCGCAGCAGCCAATGCAAAGGAATGACTCTCTGCTGCGAAAGAATGATTCTACGTGATGCTCGCCGAGCGACGCCATCACAGGATTAGTCGAGTAGTGATTCCCAAGCTTCTGGCTTGGGTTCATTGTCACCGCGGATCTTGCGACGTTCAACCGTTGCAGCGATGAAGCCGTTAAAGAGCGGATGAGGACCGGTTGGTTTGGATTTGAATTCCGGATGGAATTGTACGGCGACAAACCATGGGTGATCCGGTATTTCAACGATTTCCGGTAGCATTCCATCGGGGCTTGTACCGGTTACTTCCATGCCGTGTGCAGCAAACTGTTGTCTATACTGATTGTTAAATTCATATCGATGACGATGTCGTTCAGAGATTTCTTCGGCTTCATAGCATTGTTTAGCCTGGCTCTCGTCTTTCAGGATGCATGGTTGAGCCCCGAGACGCATTGTGCCACCCTTGTCGGTGATGTTTTTTTGCTCATCCAACAAGCAAATCACCGGATGGGGCGTGTTCCTTTCGAATTCCGTGCTATGAGCATCTTCGAGTTCGATAACATTTCGTCCAAATTCGATACATGCTGTCTGCATCCCCAGGCAAATACCGAAGTATGGAATATTTCGTTCTCGGGCATACTTGATGGATTCAATCTTTCCTTCGATTCCACGGTTTCCAAATCCACCGGGAACTAAAATGCCGTCGAATCCGCTTAATAGACGCTCGGCGCCTTCCTGCTCGATTAGCTCGCTAAGGATAGGAACGATCCGCACTTGTGCGCGATTTCGAATCCCTGCGTGATCGAGTGACTCGTATATCGATTTATATGCATCTTTATGTTCTGCATATTTACCGACGACTGCGATATTTACTTCATGAACCGGGTTGCGCATGTCATGCAATAATTCATGCCAATCATCGATGTTAGGCTCGTTCTTGGGCAATCCGATTTTTGAAACGATTAATTCATCGAGCTTATGTTCGCGAAGTGCGATTGGAACTTCGTAAATCGAAAACTCCATATCCTTTTCTTCGATGACCGATTCAAGTGGCACGTTACAGAACAACGCAATCTTCTCGCGTTCTTCATGTGAAATCTCTTGTTCGGTTCTGCAAATGAGGATGTCAGGTTGGACACCGATTTCACGCAACATGCCAACACTGTGTTGGGTTGGTTTGGTTTTCAATTCCCCGGCTGCTCTCAGGTAAGGGAGCAAGGTGAGATGGATATATAGGCAGTTTTCTTTTCCAGCGTCGAGCGAGAATTGACGAATCGCTTCGAGGAACGGTTGCGATTCGATGTCTCCGACCGTGCCGCCGATTTCAGTGATGACAACATCGGTTTCGTCATCAGCGAGTTTATGGATGCAATTCTTGATTTCGTTGGTGATGTGTGGAATCACCTGAACGGTCTTACCCAGGAATTCGCCACGTCGTTCCTTTTCAATTACCGACAGGTAGATTTGCCCTGTCGTATAGTTGGAATCGCGAGTAAGCGGACTGTGAGTAAATCGTTCGTAATGGCCCAGGTCCAGATCCGTTTCACTGCCATCATCAAGCACGTAGACTTCGCCGTGCTGGTAGGGACTCATCGTTCCCGGGTCCACGTTGATGTACGGGTCGAGTTTCTGCATTTTGACCGTCAATCCATGACGTTCAAGCAGAAGGCCAATCGAGGCACTAGTGAGACCTTTTCCGAGGGAACTAACGACTCCACCGGTTACAAAGATATGTTTGGTCATACTTATCTCTCAGCGTTGCATCCGTTCGCTGTTTCGCACATCATGTGCGTCCATCCATGAATTCCAAGCCTCTAATCATGTTCATTTTTCACCGGATTTCAAGACTCAGGAATTATTATTCTCAGATCTTTCCGTCCTTTTTGGGACGAATCGTAATGAGGCTATCTGCTCCGGTGAAAGGATGTGCTTTCAGGTTGTTCCATTTTCCCGTAAACCACTGTGACATTTTAGCGATTTCGATATTGGCTGACAAATTCGTCGTAGTCAGCTTGCGTATCAATCCCGATCGCTGTTTCGTTAATAACCCCTACGGAAATTGCATAACCGAGTGATAAAACCCTCAATTGCTCCAGGCTCTCAACCTTCTCATACATAGATTGGGGTAGTTTGGACAGTTGTAAAAGGAAATCACGACGGTAAGCATAGAGTCCAACGTGTTGTAGGAAGACTGGCGGATTTTGTTCTAGTAGCTCATCAGACCACTCTCGTGGGTGAGGGATTGTGCTGCGACTGAAGTACATCGCCAAGCCATTGGAATCCACTGTCACTTTTACGCATGAAGGATCCTCCAGCTTCTGTTGTGTGCGGATAGGTGTAGCAAGCGTTGACATTACTGCATCAGGATTTGACTCCAGCAATTCGATCGCCAGATCGATAGCAGTTGCCGAAATGTCAGGCTCATCACCCTGAACATTTACAATGATATCCGCCTCCGGAATCGTCGTGGCAGCTTCAGCGACACGGTCAGTACCACTTGGTGCATCTGGATCGGTCATAACTGCATGGCCGCCAAATCCTTGCACAACCGTCAGGATAGACTGATGGTCGGTTGCGACCAGAACGCCAGTGGGCTTACTTGCCTTTGATGCAGCTTCATACGTGTGTTGGATCAATGGTTTACCCGTTTCTGCAAGAAGCAATTTCTCTGGCAACCTGGTCGAGTGAAGTCGAGCGGGTATCACGATATGGCTTTTTGTCATGTTCTGGTAATACCCTTACGCTGCTGGTTGCATAACCCATTGTCCGATGAAGTATGTCAGCAACGGGATGAGTAAAATCGCGACGAGATTCAGCAGGAATCCCGTTCTGACCATTTGCCTGATCGAAACATGTCCGCTGCCAAACACGATGATGTTTGGGGGGGTAGCTACAGGTAACATAAAGGCACAACTCGCGGCAAGCCCGGCTGGAATGAGCACAAGCATCGAGTCGATTTCAACTCCAGAGGTCGCTTCCGCGCCGGCGATGGTTGCAAGCAGGATGGGCATAAACAGCGCAGCTGTGGCGGTATTGCTCGTAAATTCAGTAAGGAATATCACAACAGTCGTGACTGCGATAATGAGTATCCACGTTGGAGCACCACCGCTGAAGAGTTCTTGTGTCGCGTTGCCGATGAGTTGATCTAAGCCACTACTTGATACAGCAGCGGCGAGTGAAAGCCCTCCACCAAATAACAACAGAGCCTGCCACGGTAACTTCACGGCCGTTTGCCAATTTAACAGCGCCTGACCAGTCCCCGACGGGATCAGGAATAGAACGAGCCCAGCACTGAGTGCGATAATCGTGTCGTCCACCCGGCCAATCAAAGGCACTTGTGCTACAAGCCATTCCCAGTTGGTAATCGGAACTCGGAAAATCCAAAATGCGGCGGTCAGAATGAATACGACAAGTACTCGCCACTCTGCTTTATCCATCTTTCCCAAGTCATGGATCAATTGATCGATGAGATCTTTGCTGCCGTCAATTTGCAGTCCCTGCAGACGAAACAGCAATCGTGTCATGAGCAGCCAGCTTACAAACAGAAATATCAGCGACAGTGGTAATCCGAACATCATCCATTGGGCAAAGCTAATATCGTGGCCTTCCTGACTCAGTGTCTCAACTATCAACAAATTGGTGGGCGTGCCTACAAACGTCGCTAAACCACCGATAGATGCTGAGTATGCAATCCCGAGAAGTAAGCAAGTTGCGAATTGAGCCATTTTCGTAGCATCACTGCCACGATCTTTCAGAACGGTTGCCACACTTATGGCAATTGGGAGCATCACCAATGTTGAAGCAGTATTGGTAATGAACATGCTGAGTAACGCAGTTGCTACCATGAACCCAAGGATAAGACGCATAGGATTGGTGCCGATCAAGCGAATTGTATGCAATGCAATCCGACGGTGCAGGCCCCACTTCTCGATGGATAAGGCTAGCAGGAAACCACCCATCATCAGAAATACGTATTTATGCGCGTAGGGCCGCGCGGCAAGTTCAAACAGTGAAGTGGTTCCGGTCACAGCCTCGAGCTGTTCTAGCGTTACATCGATCGGTGGGCCGGTCGAACCATCTGAAATATCACCTTGAGCATTGTCGGCTACTTGGGCAGTGTCTTCAGACAAAGAGATGATAATCGCTGATGATAGATGTATTTCCTCAGATCCCTCGACGAATACAACAACTTCCTGCCCGGGGTAAATGGGTTTAGAGGATGCTTCGTGCACGCCAAATAATGGAAACAAAACAAGTGGAAGCAAAGATGTAGCGCCAAGTGGAATGGCTTCAGTCATCCACCAAATCCCGATCAGGAGGATAACCGAGGCAGCTGCGGGTGCTTCAGGAGGTACATCTTCGATTTGCGACAGGCTGAAATAGCAGAATACTGCCAGCAATGGCCCTATCCATCGACCTATTCTGGCAGCAATGGAGGCACTTTGTACGGCGGAATCGGCGTTTGTTGCGGTGGACATTTTTCTTGTAAAAACCGGTCGTGATGGATTCTGTGAGGAATCTGTGAGCTGCGTGGATAGCCGATTTAGTTGTTGTTATGGTAAAACAGTGGAATTGCTGTTTTACACAGTCATTCCAAAAGAATCGACCTTAGTTAACACGCGTTCACGGTTCAAAACAATCCTACCTAACATCGCCGGCCGGCGAATTAATGTATCGAGAGCACAGATGAGCATGAAATCGCTAAAAATCCTAACCATTACACTGTTTTTGGCAGCTAGCAGTTTAGAAGCAGCGGATTGGCCAAGTTGGCGCGGTCCGAATCGAAATGATATATCCCAAGAGACGGGATTACTGCAAGTTTGGCCGGAAGGTGGACCAACGCAGGTTTGGCAATACTCCAATGCAGGTCTTGGATACTCAAGTTTTGCAGTGGCGGACGGTCGTCTATTCACTTTAGGTACACGCGGCGAAGCTGAAATTCTCCTCGCGATTGACGCCGATTCAGGCAAGGAACTTTGGGCAGTAGAACTGAGCCCAATTCTGTCCAATGGTTGGGGCAATGGTCCTCGAGGTACACCCACAGTGGATGGAAACAACGTTTATGCACTAACCGGCCCAGGCACGTTAGTTTGTCTTTCGGTTAAAGATGGCAAACAGGTTTGGACAACATCGATGGATAAATTTGGTGGCCGGCGACCAGGTTGGGGTTACACAGAATCTGTGTTAATTGACGGCGATAATGTTATTTGCACACCAGGTGGCGGTCAGGGAACCGTACTTGCATTGAATAAGAAGACAGGTGCCAAGGTATGGCAAAGTGCTGAATTCACAGATGGCGCCCAGTACGCATCGGTCGTTCCCGTGAATCACGCTGGACAACGACAATACATCCAATTGACTCAGCAACACGTTGCTGGAATCGATGCCTCAAGTGGCAAGCTCTTATGGAAATCGCCGTTCCCGGGACGCACGGCGGTTGTTCCGACTCCGATTTACAGTGATGGCAAAGTCTACGTTACCTCTGGATATGGCGTAGGCTGCAAACTCGTTCAGGTTGGTGCTGATAATGGGGTGCAAGAAGTTTACTTCAATCAGACGATGAAAAATCATCATGGCGGAGTTCTTCTGAAAGATGGATACCTATATGGCTATTCCGATGGCCCCGGTTGGATCTGCCAGGATTTTAAAACTGGTGAAATGATTTGGAATAACAAGACACACGGAAAAGGATCTGTAACCTATGCAGACGGCAAACTCTATTGCGTCGCGGAAGGTGACGGTTCGGTTGTCTTGGCAGACGCATCACCTGAAGGATGGAAAATCTCAGGTAAATTGACGCTTCCGGCTCAAAGTCAGATTCGAAGCCCACGTGGTCGTGTTTGGTCTCATCCGGTCGTAGCAAATGGCAAATTGTATCTACGCGACCAGGAGCACATATTCTGTTACGACGTGAAGGCGAAATAGCGCAGCACACTGAGTTGTTCCAAACGTCGTTACCGCCGAATTACATGGCGAACATGACTGGATTCAAATGAGAATTCAGTAATAATCATGTTTCGCATTGCGGGCCCGTAGCTCAGTGGTTAGAGCAGGGGACTCATAATCCCTTGGTCGGAGGTTCGAATCCTTCCGGGCCTATTTTTTGATTAAGAAGTCGAGCATGGAATCAGAAAGCAGCAGGAGCCTGACCACCGCCGATGGACGGCCGATTGAGCCGCTTGATCCTGCGATCCGCACCATTCAGCCGGGCGGTGGAACCTGTATGCGAATCGAATTGGCATGGGGTTTCATTCGGCGGGCATATTTGAAGCTCTTCCGACGTGGATATTTGCGGCGTATGGAGGCTTGCCGTCAGGGGGACACAAATCCATGCCCACATGACTGTCTTGATCCTCGTGATGTGAAGTTCTATCGAAATCAAGGTGGTTATCACTGGGATCTGAGTGACGACCCTTTTACATGGCGTGACCGTATTCCGTTTGCACGCGTCGGTTTTGCTGAAATGATCATATTCAGCTTACTGTTTGTCGGTGCGGCTATTGGTCTATGGTTCGTACACCCACTGTTATCCATTGTTCCGGCACTGCTGGAATTGGAGATTATTTGGTTTTTTAGGGATCCAAAACGTGTGACACCGAGTGAACCAGGCCTGGTGGTTTCGCCGGCGGATGGAAAGATCGATGTAATCGAGTATCTCGATCATGATGACGTGATCGGTGGCCCAGCGGTTAAGATTGCTATCTTTCTTTCTGTCTTCAACGTGCATATCAATCGGTTTCCGGTCGATGCACAAGTGTTCAAGATTTCTCACCGCAAAGGCAAGTTCAAAAGTGCTACGAGTCCGGAGTGTGCTCTCATTAATGAACAACTGGAATTGTTCCTTGAATCGACCGATGATGCACGTCGTGTCATGCGGTTACGCCAAATCACCGGTGCAATAGCTCGCCGAATTGTCTGCTGGGTCGCTCCGGGAGATTCTCTCAAGCGTGGCCAACAGCTCGGTATGATTAAGTTGGGATCACGTACTGAGCTAGTCATTCCGCAGGAGCAAGGGCTGGAGATCTTAGTGGAGCTTGGTGACAAGGTTCAAGCTGGAGAAACCCTGTTCGCCAAGTACGCGTAGCCACGCGTTAAACACATAAGCCATAACCCAGCGCTTTTGTGTAACATATATTGCTGGCACTCATGAAAATTGCTTTGAGAAACCGAAGTGGCAAACGAATCTAAGAATATGCCGGTACTCCCAACGCTGATGACGTTGGGTAATGCCATTTGCGGCTTGGCCGCGATTGGCCTTGTAGCGCGCGTGTTGCCGATTCGCGGTCTTGAAGTTGCAGACGCTGCGGCACACGCTCAAAAGGTCACCGAAGCACTTTGGGGCGCCGGTATTCTCATCTATATCGGAATGCTCTTCGATATGCTTGATGGCCAGGTGGCGCGAGCACTGAATCAGACAAGTCGTTTTGGTGTGCAGCTGGATTCGTTGTGCGACGTCATTACTTTTGGCGTCGCACCGTCTTTCATCATGCTTGTTTTTGCACTTGAAGTGGATTTTGTGCACTTGCGTGTATTTAACGGTATAGCCGGTTTGTTCACGCTTTGCGCTGTCTTGCGTCTTGCACGATACAACGTTGAGGCGGAGGAAGATACCGGCACGGGAATGTACTTCAGTGGTATTCCAACTCCGGCTGCTGCAGGCGCTATCGCGGCATTTGCGATTGCCATGCCAAAAATTAATGAGCTGGCGGCTGAAGAATCAACACGGCAATATGGCCAGTGGTTACTTGAAGGAGTGGCGGTGGGAGTACCAGTGCTCACGTTTATCTTGGCGGCGCTGATGGTTTCCAGATTGCCTTATCCGCATCTAACCAAGTTATTAGTCAATGCGGCCAAGACGGAGAGTTCGGACAATAAACTCGCTTTCCATCATATTGTGCAAATCATCTTTGCAGTGATCTTGGCACTCATCATGCACGAATTGGCTATTCCACTATTGTTCTGTTACTACATCCTCGGTGTGCCGATCAACTCACTATTCGGGCGAGTTGTTAAGAAGGATGAACCTCTATCTCAGCAGCACCAGAATATCGTAGATCACTCTTAGGTGACTCTATTGCTTTGGTGGTTTTGCCTCGTGAACTTCTGCTCCGTTTTCGTCGCTGTAGACCAGAATGCTAAAGCGTTGGACATGATCAAGTTCATTGGTACTTAAGGTGGCGTAGTCAAATCTACCTCGCAGGTCGGTATAACCGTCTTTGTAGAACTTCACTTTACCATCCTTGGTACGTGCATAGACCTTTACATAAACGGTGTCGATTGGCGCTCCTTTGTCCTGATCGGTAACACGTAGCTGTCCGTATTGCTGGATAAGTTGAACTCCCATCGATGTTGCGTAATAGGCAGCACTTGCATTGACACCCTTACCGGTCACCTCAACGAGCACATTCTTATTCAGAAACTCATCGGGAATCGCGATCTGCATGTTACTTTGTTTCTTCGCCAGTTTGATGACAGTTGATTGATTTGGCCGAATGAAGCTGAATGCATCTGAATTCTGTTTTACAAACGGATTTCTGCTGAATAACAACTCGAGATCCATTAGATAGTAGTTCACGGTCACTTCTTCCAGATTGTTCCATTCAAGTTCTGCATTTTCTCCGACAACGTCTAACTGAATAGTTGGTTGTGCGTCGGCTAACCGCTGCTGATTCTGTTCGCGGTTTTCGTCGTCAATGACCTTTGCAGCATCACCTTCGATTTCTTCCGCCTGAAGTACGACCTGAGCAAACATATTGTTCCATCGAGTAATCGGGTAGCCATCGTAATTCTCAGCAAGTTGTTTGGCTTCTTGTGGTTGTCGCTGGTAGAACAGTGCGTAGCACTTGAAGTAGTCGTACTGCATCTTCAATTCAACTTGTCCACGGTCGACTTGTTCAAACATAGTAAGTGCTTCACCGACCCGGTCCTGCAACATGAGATAGTAGGAGAGTGTGAGTGCGGTTGTGTCATCGATTTCTGACTGGAAAGATACCAGGTGCAGTAGCCTCGAATACTGAGTATACAACCGGTCATTGAGAATCTTATGACTTGGTCCCAGCTTATGAGTTCGAGCATTCACAAGAGGCATGTATTCAAGATGCTCATAGAATCCGTCTAGTAGCGGATCAATTTGCAACAGCGGACTGTCAAGCGAAGGCTGTCCAACAGAGTTTGCCCAACCTGTATGCGGCAGGTATTGCTTGATGCGAATTGCATCGTAATGCATCACAGCAAACTTCCAAACGATTTCACGATACTGGTGATGTTTGTCCAGTAGCGAGATTACTTGCTCCCAAAACCCTTTATCTTTGAGTCGATAGGCAATCAGCTTAATATTCAGTTCCGTTAGATTGTTCGCATTAAGGAATCTCAATACGTCTTCGTTGCTGCCGTTTGCTGCGATGTATTTCCAGCTCTTTGTATCAACATCCGTTAGTTCGTCAACGACGTTAAAAGTAAGTGCTTTGGCCGCAGCAATACCAGCCTGTTCCTTCACCATTTGTGCCGGATAGTGAGCGAATTTGCCTGATAACGGGAAGTAGAAAGCATAGGTAATGACTTGGCTTTGAAAAGCTTCAAGAGTGAGATTGTGATTCTGCGTGTATTTTTGCAGCCCGACAGGTACGGCACCTGTAGGGATTTGAGTTAACACATCTACACGTTGCTGACGAGCAAACGTGTTTGTCACGACAACTTGTCCTACGTATACAGTTTGTGGCAAGAATTCTTCGGTGATATAGTTTTCGACTTCCTCACCATCGACCACTGTTGTTTGCTGACCTTGTTGATAGAAGTTTTCATTAATCAGAATCGACGAGTTTGAATCATCTCGGTCTACTGGCAAAATCGACTCATGAAACAGTAGCGTGGCTGAATCAGCGCTGATAGTGATCTTGTCATCGTCCTGCTTGACACCAAGATCTTCAGATTCAAACGGCATATCCATGACTGCAGTGGCAAGGAGACATTCAGTAAAGTTGCCTGTTGCCATCAGAATATTCTTACTTAGAAATGGCAGTTTCTGATCGTGCTGTGCATAGTCAAGCCAGAACTGATTGGGTGCAACTAGATCTGCTGTGACACTTGGATTTCTAATTTGGTAGTAATTCGATTCAGCATATTCCATGGTTTTATCAACTTGTCGAAACAGCTGACGGGACTTTGATTTCAATTGCTCCCGGAGCACTCGTCCGTTAGCATCCGCTTCCAAGCCACTGCGTCCAAATGCTGCCTCAGCACCATCCAGTTCGCCCGCTAGTCGTTTCTTTTCCGCCTTCAAGCTATTCATCGATTTATCAAGACTCTGCAGGCTTTGTGCTTGTTCGGCTTCTTTACGTTGGTAGAAGTCGCGTGACTCGGCTTGGTCTTCACCTAGTTGACCTAATTGATTATTGAAGCGACTGCGGCTTGGTGGTTCACCCATGCCACCCATACCTCCACCCATACCTCCACCCATACCTCTACCCATACCTCCAGATACCGCCCCGTCTTCTCCTGCGATGCCTAGTGCAGTGACTTCTGAAGATAAAGAACTACGTGAAAGAGCTGTTTGGAACAAACCGCTGATATAGCCAGCGGAAACAGGGTTGAGGATGACAGATTCTCGTATGCGTCGAGATGTAATGTCAGCTTCCGCTTCGATGCTCAGCCCTAGCAATACCTGTTCGACAGAGTTTAGTAAGCGATAACGAATGGGATCCAGAAAACCAGAAAGGTCATTACCCAGTAGATAGTGGTCCATGAATTGCTTTTCCTTCTTGCTTGCAATTGATGGCAACACGTTCGCAGTGAAGAATTCGTTGTCCTTTTGATACAGGAAGAAATTCAATTCATGACAAGCCTTTTCGGAATACTTTTCTTTCTTTGCATCGTCACCAAGCATATGCCATTGCCCCAGGAATTCGAATTCCGCAAACTTGGTATCTCCACTGATCGTCTGAAGTGTTGTGATTAGTCCTCTGATGTCACTAATGAGTTCAAATCGTGTGGCGCCTGGATCAGTGATGATATGCTCATCTCCTTTTGCCATGATGGTGACATCCTGTTGCTGAGCAAATCCAGTTTCCACATCGAGTGAGGCACTCATTCGTAAATCACGTTGGAAGGCATCAGCAGCGTCGATCGTTACTCGGCGACTAATCGTGTTATAGAGATCTGTCCCGACGATTTGCAGCGTGTTGTACGCATCTAACAAAGATCGATCAAAGGTGATCTGTCCGTTTTCATCGGGAATCAGATTTGCAAGTACGAGTGAACCGCTGTCGAGGAAGTCAAGTTGCGGAGTCAGCTGTTCCGAATCACTTGTTCCATCCTGCATCTGACCTGGTACAGGTGCATTTTCAGCAGTTTTCATATCGGCTTCTGCGTTTTGCTCGAACAACTCCTGATCACTGGCTTCCTGAACAGAGGTTTTTGTGGAATTCACCGCCCAGGGATTAATCAGCAAGCTAGGCCTCGTTAGAAGATTACCCGGATACAGCTCACCCTGTTGTCTGCTGAGGATGTAACGATATTCGTCGCCAATATCACGCCCTTCTAAATAAGTCGATTTTGTCTGGCGATAGTAGTCTCCACCGCGGCGATGGTAGTGAAGCGAGGCAAACGGCGTGAATGCGCTGAATCTCGGTTGGTAACGCGTTGCGATAATATGGACTCGCGCCGTGTTATTAACATTTGCAAGCTGGACCGTTACAGCTTCATCACCGATGTCGACAGATTTTATGTTGATGCGTTGGTTATTACTCTTTGGACGAATACTGAACTTGTTTACCACGTGTGTGGACGAAGCGGCTCCACGCGCGACGGTGATTTGAATAATCACTGGCTGAGATCCAGCTTGTCCACCTTGATTGATAATCAGGTTATAGTTGCCAGATTCAAGTGGCTTAATGCTCAGCGCGTTGTCGGCAAGTTGGAGACTTCCACTGTGATTTGAAACGGGTACACGCGGATTGCCAACTACACGCAGTAGTGTGGCCTGCATGGCTCCTGCAGCTCCGGAGACATGTGGTAACCGGATTTGTTCTCCTTCAGAAGCCAGAATACGTGAAGGGTAGGTGAATTGGTCTCCTGTTAATTGCCATAGTCGGTACGGTGTGTTGTCAACTGGTGGTACAGAAATGTGATCAATGCCGTTTAATGCACCAAGATGGATTCGGCCGTTTTCATCTGATTGTAGGGCGATATCAATATACGGCCGATAATGGACGTGCTTAAGTTCCATGTACAACAGACTATTTCTAATAGGTTCCCCCGTTCGTCCTCGTACATCAACGAACCATCCCTTGGAATTGCGACCAAGATGTAAGTCGTGAATTAAATTGTCGGTTGCCTGAGTGTTCACCTGAAACGTCCTGGAAAGACGAAGATCAACCTTAGAGCCGGTGCTAAGCTGATCGACCTGAGCTGACAGCGTAAGGGTGAGAGACAGTAGACGCGGAGGCACAGAGATCAAGTGCTTATAAGCTTCATTGGCGTCGAGTTTCAATTCATCAATCAGGCTCGTTGTCATGACGTTGTCTGCTGCAACAGCTTGGATGCGTAGCTTGACATTTTCCAACATGTCAACGTTGGTCGGCTGTCCATTCACAAGTAGTCGCGGCTGAATGAGTAATTCCGCTTTTCGATAAAGCAACAGTTGTTCTGCATCAACATGCATACCGGCCTTAAGCGTGTAGTTTTCAGCTGCTTGTGAAAACGGGTGGATTGAAGCACGAGTACCTTTGGTAATGATGATGGATTGACTGCCCGGCTGATTTGTATAGGGAATCGCAACGGCGCCACTTTCGCTGCTCTGATATTCATTGTTCCCAAGCCAAATCGAACAATCTTTAACGACGCGATTGTCGTCACCGATGATGGTAAATAAATGGCCAGCAGTGGTGTTGCGCTGAACATAGCGGAATCGCCCCTTGTGGATGATCGCACGACTATTGATTCCGTTTCCAATGAGGTCGATGACGTAACTGCCCGGCTTCTTGACTTCCGGGAATTTAAATAGCCGTTTGACTCGTCTTACCGGGGCATCGTCGTAGGTTTCTATACGCTCGACATTTGGAACAAGGCCATCGAGATTGATATCCTGACGGATTTCGCGTGAATTTGTCCGATAGTAATTGAGCGCGTTGATCTCGTAGACTTTGATTAGTAACGAGTCGATATTCTTAGTTGATACTTCAAGTGCGACGTCGGCATCTGGTGCAAATTCGCTTGGATTCGTCTTGGCAAACAACAGTTCAACTCGATCACGCAGCTGTTTCAACTGCGTGGGTGAAAGTGCCGCGTACCAGCGCTGCGGATCACCAATTCCATTAGTGATTCGACTCTCGGCGTACTGTTGACGCACGTACGCGTCATTCAGGTAGGCTACCCACGGCTGGAAGTCTTCATCCTCAGTTGCGAAGTGTTGAAGATAGTCCGATATGAGCTTGCTGTGATCAACCGCGGTTGGAAATAACAGGTTCAAGAATGTATTTGCGGGGCCACGAACCCAAAATCGCTGGTTGATACTGTCGATATACTTTCGGTTTACATAGTTAAATTTAACAATCGGCAAGCGGATATATTGTGTAAACAACTCGCGGTTGTATGTGCCCTCGGATTGATCGAGCAACAGAAGTTGCTCAAGTACGGATGCCCGCATTGCATTGTGAACTGGTGCAAGCTGGCTGATAAAACTCCAAATGCGATTGAGATATGCACGGCGATCTTTTTTGTCGTTTTGCCAATCGAGTTCTGTGCTTGCTTGTAGTCGTTGTACGTAATACTGCACGTACTGATTTTCATTGAATACTGTTGGTCTAAGCTGACGAATTTCATCCAGCTGCGCAAGGGTGAGTGTGTTCCAGGCATTTACGTGACGCGCAGACAATGGTCCTTTGTAATTTAGGTCTGCGGCACTATCGACCAGCATCTTGGGCAATTCGGCAATGAATTGGTTTGGCCGTACCTGTGCCAGAAGGTTTTCACGCTGGTTGCGCGTTAGGGGTGCATTAAATAGTTGCGGAAATGCAAGCGGCTCGAATTGGCCGACATCATTAGGGTGTGCCGTTAGAAATTTTTTGGTTAGCGTCTCATCTGAAACAACGGATTGGCTCAGCGTTGATGGGAATTTTGCAGGAGGATTTGATGGATTTCTGTAGTTGTAGGTAAGGTTTAGCAATTTACGTAACTTGTCGATCGTTGCCTTTGGATCCGATTCCGTATTGAGTAATAAGAGCCGGTTTCCCAGTTTCTGCATCGCGGCAGATTGACCGTTCTTACCATGTTGCTTAATCCAGTTACCTAGTACTTCCGTAGCTTCGTCTAGTTCTCCTTCGTTCAACAGATGTAAGCACCAGTAGTAGAAATGATCATTCGTACCTGGAATCAGCGTATCGACCGTTGCCTGCCGATCCTTAGACAAGGCAAATTCTTCCAGATAGCCGGGTTCCTGCGCATGTGTCGTACCTGCCATGGTCAAGAACATGGTAGGTATGGACATCATGGCTACGAAGGTGATCATGGCGTAAAAAGTTCTGGATGTGCTTACAGTGCAGAAACAAGAGCGTTTCATAGCAGGTTCCTCGAATGGTCTCATTAGTTTATGTGCAGAGAACTATATACGTTTCCGAGTGCATTTCAAAAATGACGTCGTGCTTTATTGTTCGTTCATGTAATCCATTTAGCAACTCGGGAGTGTTTTAGACGCAATTTCGAGGATATAAGTTTCTGAAAATTGAAGATTTTGATGGTCTGGCAGAACCATCGGATTCTGTTACGGTGGACTCTTAGATACCAAGTGTCGAAACGACCTGTTGCAATTCGTCATCAATGCCCAACCACATTTTCAAATGACCCAACAAGACGCGTCCAAGAACAGCCTAAATGATTTGCAGTCGGAAGCATGTTCTCTCCCCGGTTCAGATGGAGAGCACGTGCTTCAGGCACAGTTTGGTACTTCCAAGCGGGCTGAGAAATTTTATTCCAATCAAGTACTGGATCACTTGAATGAAGAAATGCGTCGCTTCATTGACAGAATGGAGATCATGTTTGTATCTACTGCAGACAAGCATGGGGAATGTGACTGCACGATTCGTTGTGGATTACCGGGATTTATTATCCCACTTGATCAGCATACGGTGATCTATCCGGAATACCGTGGAAACGGTGTTATGGCAAGCTTAGGTAATATCTCGGAGAATCCTCACATCGGTCTACTGCTGGTAGACTTTTTCTCATCAACCATCGGATTGCACATCAATGGGACTGCGGAAATCATTGAGAACGACGTATTACTTGAGTCGGACTCAGTGCCGGGTGATGTGCGTGTTGCCATGGAGGCTAGTGGAGGAAGAAAACCTGAGCGATGGGTGCGTGTAAGGGTCGAAGAGGCGTATATCCACTGTTCCAAACACATTCCGATGCTCAAACGAATGTCGAAAGAGATTTCATGGGGCACAGATGATGAGAGTCTAAAGGGTGGCGACTTCTTCGGAGTTAAACGCAATTCGCGTTAGAATTCGCGTATTGCATGTATTTCAGCTGGCTTGTAAATGGCGCAGCGTCAAACGAACATTGCAGCGCTTTTATAGAGACCGGGCAATGATCGGGCGGTAGAGAGCCCGTTGCAGACCTAAATGGCTAGCCCGGTAAATAAGGGTGTTTCTAGCCCTTACGATGACGAATCTTGGCACGCATACGTCGTTTCTTGCGTCCGATCTTACGCCGACCTTTACCTGTCTTCTTGGTTCCCACGCGATTCTCCTCGTTGGTATTCCGTGTGAATGGAGTGACTAAAATGTATTTGGTTTACGATTCTGGTGAGTTATTCATAGTATCAGACGATTTGCTTTTTGTACAACAGCCTAACCGGTTGCATTCCCATCTTAACCATGGCATATTTCGCGATAGGTTTCCCTGTAAATGACAGGGATATTTGCCTCTAAAAGGAACTGAAAGAGAAAACATTCCATGAAATTCAAACTTTCAAATCTTGCAACTCTGGCAGCCGCATTCGTCATAATCTCGGGCAGCATGAATGCGGCAGAGCCATATAAACATGGTCCGGACTCGATGCGGCAGGATGGCGTACCAGTAGGAAAAGTAACGAAACACCAATTCAAGACCAGCCAGTTGTTTCCCGGCACTGTGCGCGATTATTGGATTTATGTCCCAGCTCAATATGACGAGTCAAAGCCAGCGGCGCTGATGGTGTTTCAGGACGGCGGATCCTATGTCAATGAGCGGGGATCGTTCAGAACCCCTATTGTTTTCGATAACTTGATCCATCAGAAAAAAATGCCCGTGACGATTGGTGTATTCATTAATCCTGGTGTGATTCCGGCCACACAATCCGGTGGTCGGGATCGAAAGAATCGAAGTTTCGAATATGACAGTCTTGGTGATCTGTATGTTCGTTTTCTGATTGAAGAGTTGCTGCCAGTTGTAGAGCAGGATTACAACCTTACAGATGATGAGTCTCAACGTGCCATTGGTGGAATCAGTAGCGGAGGCATTTGTGCCTGGACGGCAGCGTGGGAGCGGCCGGACTATTTCAGTAAAGTGCTAAGTCACGTTGGAAGCTTTACCAATATTCGCGGTGGTCACGTATACCCGGCTTTGATTCGTAAGACGGAGCGCAAGCCGATTCGTGCATATCTTCAGGAAGGCCGGAACGATTTGGATAATCTTCACGGCAACTGGCCTCTGGCTAATTTGCAAATGGCCGCGGCATTAAAGTATCAAAAATACGACTACAACTTTGCGTTTGGTGAAGGCGGTCATAACGGAATCCACGGGGGTGTCTTGATGCCAGAGTCACTTACTTGGTTATGGCGAGAAGAGTAATTATGCAAGAAGATATTCCAAAAAGAAAAACCACTCCAATGATGAGATTCATATTTAGCCTCGCCTTTTTGTCCACGATAGGATTACCTGTTTCTGCTCAGGATATGCCGTTAAGCCAAATCCTTATAGAAGGAGAAGGCTGGGAGCTTGTAAGTGCTGGGTACAAGTTTACAGAAGGACCGGCCGCCAATGAGAAGGGAGAAGTCTTCTTTACAGATGTTTCCGAATCTAAGATCTACAAGATCGATTTAGATGGAAACGTGACGCTTTGGGCGGAGGAGACCAATGCCACAGCCGGGCTGATGTTCGGGGCTGATGGCGTGCTTTATGGTACATCGATCGGTGGTGGAGCGATCGTTAAGTTTTCGGCTGATGGCAAAATGGTACCGGTTGCTGATGGAATTTCCTGTAATGATCTGGTGATAGACGGAAATGGGAATATCTACTTTACCGATCATACAAACGGGAATGTAATGCATATACCAGTGGGTGGTAAACCAAAGGTCGTCGCCCAGGAAATCACGTTTCCAAATGGACTGATCCTCTGGAACGATCAGCAGTCACTTGTCGTGTCTGATATGCGTGGTGCGAATCTCTGGAACTTTAGGGTTGAAACAGACGGCTCGCTTTCTTTCAAACAACCGTATTCCACGATGGAATTACCGGTCGGCAGTACCGAAAGCGGAGCAGATGGTATGACCACGGATAAGGATGGTCGCATATATGTATGCACCACAAAGGGGATTCAGGTCTTTGACACTACCGGCAGATACTGTGGAGTCGTCTCAAAACCACAACGAGCATTTCTATCAAACATCGCGTTTGGTGGCACGGAGCTGGA
>CEQU01057395.1_pt1 | contig 31178 bp, 27 predicted proteins | sample 531031 | NCBI WGS metagenome assembly CEQU01 (sample SAMEA2621216, study PRJEB7988) | marine metagenome | isolation source: saline water (ENVO:00002010), including
TGACTTAAAGACCGCCTGCAGCAACACTTCGGCAAGAACGGTTAATTTATCGCTGACTTTAGCAATGGGCAGCGAGCCTGAGATATCACTGGCTGCTATACGCAATTGCTGGCAAAGCTTAAATTGGCGCCACTGCTCCATTAGCAGTTCGGTGTCATCGGGCTCTACCCGCAACAGACTCTGGCGCAGTTCATCGTTGTACTCTTCGTATACTACCGGCAAACTTGTTTGTTGCTGCTGCAGATAAAGTGGCGTGAGTAATTCATCAAGTAAGAGCGGGAAACTGCGGATCTGTTCGGTGATCCAGGCGCTTCTGGCGCACAGCTTAATAAGCTGTTTTAGCACATCCGGGTTCTCATGTAACAAATCGAGATAAGTGGTACGGCCGGTAATGGCGCCAATAACGCTGATCAGACGCGGTAGTAGCTGAGTGATGTTAGTGGGGCATTGGCGGAGCATGTAGTAAATCATCTCCGGCATGAGTTTGCCCAGCGTGTCTTCGCCGCGTTGACCGATGCGATGCCGGCTCAGCTGCCCTTTGAAATCTCTCAGTTGTTCAAACAACACCGTAGCGGAGCTCTCATCGAGGGTATCGCTTAGCAACTCACAAAATTCGTTTTCGGATACTTCCAGCAACCAGGCATCTTTGCATCGGCTGAACAGTGAGTCCTGCTCCTGTTGCTCGTCACCGGGTTCGGATACTAACTGATTAAACTGTTCATGAACCCGCTCCATCACCACCGTCAGGGCGGATAAGAACGCAGGGTAGTCAGGGAACGCCATGACCTTTGCTATGACAGCCTGGGTCCAGTTATTTTCGGGTAACAGCTGGGTCTGCTCGTCATTAAATTGCTGCAGGGTATGCTCTGCCTTGCGCAGAAAATAATAATCTTCCAACAACTGGTTGATTGCCTGGGATTCGATAATCTGTAATTCCGCCAGGCGGGTTAGTACCGGGTGTAATTCCATTGATTGTAGCGTTGTTTCGCGCCCGCCGTGGATAAGCTGAAAGCTCTGGGCGAAAAATTCCACCTCACGAATACCACCGGCACCCAACTTAATATTGCCGGTTAAGCGGCGCCGGCGCAGCTCCTTGCTGATCAGTCGTTTCATATCGCGGATGGCGTCAATGGTAGTGAAATCCAGGTAACGCCGGTAGATAAAGGGCGCCAGTATGGCTTCCAGCTGGCTGGCATAGTGGGACGCAGGGTTGAGTATACGTGCCTTAATCATGGCGTAGCGTTCCCACTGACGGCCCTGATCCTGATAGTAATCTTCCAGTGCACCGAAATGCGCTACCAGCGGACCACTGTCGCCGAAGGGACGCAAACGCATATCTACTCTGAAAACCTGGCCTAAAGGTGTGGTTTTATTCAAGGCGGCAATGAGTCGTTGCGCAAGCTTGGTAAAAAACTGCTGATTCTCGATGGGCTTGCGGGGGTGATCGGTTTCGCCCTTGTAGGGATACGAAAAGATAAGATCGATATCGCTGGAAAAATTGAGCTCCTTGCCGCCCAGCTTACCCATTCCCAGTATCAACATAGGTTGGGGACCATCCGGACCCTGCGGCACCCCATATCGCGCTGAGTGAGCCTGATAAAGCCAGTTGTAGGCGGCCATAATTAATGTGTCAGCCAGCTTGCTGGTTTGGCTAAGGGAGGTCTGAATAGTTTGCCGGTTAGTCAGATCCCGCCAGGCGAGCGCTGCCATTTGCTCCGCTCTGAACAGCCGCAGGGCGGCCAGCAGTTTTTCTTCACTGTCGGTCTCGGCGAGTCGGGCTGTAAACTCGCTGCAAACCTGATCAATATCAACCTGTTTATGCCATTGATGCATAACAATTCGGGTAAACACATCGGGTTTAGTCAGTGCAACCTCAGCGACGAAAGGGCTGAGCCCCAAAATCTCCGTGATGGCGTTCTGATGCTGGTTTAGCCATTCTGCCGGATAATCACTACCCTGCAATTTTTGCCAGTTTTCGTCAGCATGTTGTTGAATAATCCCGTTTATTGTTTTTTCCGTAGACATATTAACTTAGGATGGTGTGTTATGAGTGTGAGTCTGGCACAAAGGTGGCCTTGCCTCCAGTGTTATGAGCGGAAACTCAGCGCTGATTAACCCAGAGGTACCACACCAATTATGAACACAAATTAGAGGTATAAATGGAGACATTAGTCAAGCTGGTGCCACTGGCCCGGGATTTATGGGTGTATGTAGCAATTGATGTGGGACTGGCGTTGTTGTTGTTGCTCGTAATGAAATGGCTTTCCCGCTCCCGGGCCAAGGTCTCGGTGAGTGACGAGTTAGGCGTTAAGGATAACTTTGCTTTTGGAATAAGCGTAGCCGGCGGCATGTTGTCGCTTTGTCTGGTTCTCAGCTCAGTCGTTGGGCGTCATGTAGGACAGGGGTACGAGCAAGCTGCTGTAGGCATGGTGATTTTTGGCATTATAGGTATTTTACTGGTCAAGGTGGGGCGCTTTGCTCACGATAAAATTGTGCTCGATGCCGTTGATACACAGCATAAAGTCAGCGATCGGAACGTCAGCGTTGCGCTGGTGGATGCCGCCAGTCTGGTATCCAGTGCGATTATCTTACGCAGCATAATGGTCTGGGTTGACGGCAGTGATGTGAATGCAATGATTGCCATCGTTACCGGGTTTCTGGTGGTGCTGACCATCCTGCTGATCATGACCCGAATTTATGAAATGCGTTATGCCATGCAAAACCAGAATCACTCCTTTCAGAGTGCCCTGGATACCGGTCAGTTAGCATTGGCTGTTCAGCATGCCGGCAACCTGTTGGGCACAGCTATTGTGGTATCTTCTGCCGGGGCCTTGTTGAGCTATAGCCCGCAAGGCTATGTGAGTAATGTGACCGGTTGGTTGGTGACCAGCGTATTGCTGTCTTTGTTATTGTGGGTCCTGGTTGCTATCAGCAAGCGTGCCATTTTAAATGATATTAATTATCAGAAAGAAGTGGATGAGCAGCATAATGTAGGCGTTGCCGCTGTGGAGCTCACGTTAAGTATCGGCCTGGCTATGATTATTAGCAGTGTGTTGAGTTCATCTGCCGGATAGCCTGGTTGGTCAGGCGGATTGCCGGAACCGGCAATTCGCTTTCCGCTCTGACCAGCGCTTCTTTAGCTTGCCGGTTGCGCTGCTTTATCCAGGCCTCCAGTCTGAGCGCCTGAGACTTATTACTCACCTCAAAGATGCAGTAAAAGGAAAGTGGTGTTTTGCCTCGCAGCGCCTTAGCCCCGCCTTTAATTGCACCACTGTGTTGCCGCATACGCCTTTTAGGGTCGGTAGTAATGCCGGTATACAAAGTATTACTGGCAGTTTTAAGTAAATATACGTACCACGGGGTCATGAGTTGGCTCTTCGTGTCTGATCACTGTTATAATCCCGCCATTAGTGTATCGAAAAAGACAGAAATGGCACTCCCGAATTTTAGTCAAATCAAAGTATTAGTTGTTGGTGATGTAATGTTGGATCGCTACTGGAGCGGTGCAACGGCAAGGGTATCACCTGAGGCACCGGTACCGGTGGTTAACATTAACGACGCGGAAGACCGCCCCGGTGGCGCGGCCAACGTGGCGATTAACTTATCTTCGCTGGGAGCTAAAGTCACTCTGTTGGGGATGACCGGTAACGATGCAAATGCAGATGCACTGGAAAAACGGCTGCTCGGGTACGGTATTGATTGCCATTTCAGCCGCTGTGACGGTTTCGATACTATCACCAAACTCAGAGTCATGAGCCGTAATCAGCAGTTACTGAGAATGGACTTTGAGCGCTCTTTTGCCGATGTGGATAAAGCATCGCTGGAAAGCCAGTTTGCTGCAGCCCTTGCTGACCATGATTTGGTAATCCTGTCAGATTATGCCAAGGGGGCGCTAAGTAACCCTGCACGTCTTATTGAGCTTGCCAACGCCGAAAATAAACCGGTAGTGGTAGATCCAAAGGGGACCGATTTCAAAAAATATCATGGCGCTACGCTTATCACGCCTAACATGGCTGAATTTACCGCCGTTATGGGCGAAGTGAAAAGCGAGCAGCAACTGGTGGAACTGGCTAATAAGCTTTGTTCAGATCTGGCACTGGACGCGTTACTGGTTACTCGTTCAGAACAGGGGATGACGCTGTTTACTCCGGGCGAAACCGAGTTTCATCTGCCTGCCAAAGCCAAGGAAGTTTTTGATGTTACCGGTGCAGGTGATACGGTCATCTCGACACTGGCAGCTTGCATCGCTGCGGGAGAGAGTTTGCAACAGTCTTGTGTAATGGCAAATCTCGCTGCCAGTATAGTGGTGGGCAAATTAGGCACATCAACGGTTACTACTACTGAGCTTGCAGTGGCTGCCGGCCAGCACAATCACCCGGATGGGGGTGTGATGACAGAGGAACAGCTGGCCCTTGCCGTATCGGCGGCCAAACAGAGGGGCGAAAAAGTCGTCATGACCAACGGTTGCTTTGATATTTTACATGCCGGTCATGTGTCTTATCTGGATGCTGCAGCCAAGCTGGGCGATCGGTTGATTGTTGCGGTAAATACCGATGCATCGGTACAGGCATTAAAAGGTCCGGGGCGACCCGTTAACCCGGTACAACGCCGCATGGCCGTGCTTGCCGGATTGAGCGCGGTTGACTGGGTTGTGCCTTTCAGTGAGGAAACCCCGCAACGTCTTATCGCCGGGATTTTACCGGATGTGCTGGTTAAAGGCGGCGATTATAAGGTTGAGGAGATCGCCGGCGGCAGGGAAGTGTTGGATAATGGCGGTACGGTCAAGGTTTTACACTTTGAGGAAGGCGTGTCGACCACCGGGATTATCGAGACCATAGTGAAGCAGCAAAGTTATGGTAAATCCTGAGCATTTTAGGTGTTGATTTAATGCACACGCAGGCACTTTAGGATAAGCTAACAAAAATCGTGTCGAGCGTATAATGTGCGCAACACATTAACAGCGGTAGAAGCATTTCATGTACGAAAGTTATTACGGACTTAACTCAAAGCCTTTTCAGTTAACGCCTGACCCGGCGTTTTTCTTTGCCAGTAAGTGGCATAAGCGGGCGATGTCCTACTTGCAGTACGGCTTATCTCAGGCTGAGGGGTTTATTGTTATCACCGGTGATATTGGTACCGGTAAAACCACTATTGCCAACAGCCTGCTTGCGGATATGGAAGACGATATTGTGGCGGCACAAATTGTAACGCCGAAATTGTCGCCGGATGAGCTGGTTAAAATGGTGGCCGCTAAGTTTGAAATTGATGTGGCGGGAAAATCTAAAGCCGATATTCTAAAAGACTTTGAAAGCTACCTGTTTACTCTGAGTGCTCAGGGACGTCGCGCTTTATTGCTGGTGGATGAAGCACAAAATCTGCCGCTGGAAACCATCGAAGAACTACGGATGCTGTCTAACTTTCAGCAAAAAGGTAAGCCGTTATTGCAGAGCTTTTTGCTTGGTCAGGAAGAATTGCAACCCATTTTGCGGGCGCCCAATATGGAGCAGTTTCGCCAGCGAATTGTGGCATCCTGCCATTTAGCACCACTCACCGACGAAGAAACACAGAAATATATCGACTACCGACTGGCTCAGGCCGGTTGGAATGGCGCGCAGTTATTTTCTGAGGCTGCGTTTACCACTATTCATCAGTTTACCCGTGGTATCCCACGTAAAATCAATACACTTTTAGATCGAACCTTACTGTATGGGTATCTGGAAGAGCTGGATGTGTTTAGTGACGAGTCAGTTAAAATAGTTGTAGAAGAAGTGAAGGCTGAAATGTTTGTGCCGGAAAACAAGTCTGCGGCAGCCGATAACGCCGCAACAGAAAGTGAGCAAACCGAATCGGAGCCTAACGCAGACAACAACTCTGATAACGGCAACGCAGCAGCATCGGATTCACCAAAGCGGGAGCGATTGATAACCCCTAAAGGCAATGAAGTACAGGATGCTGAGTATTATAAAGCCATGCTGGGCGAACTGGTGGATGCGTTAGATGATGCTATAAGCCATAAAATCAAACTTACCCAGTACATCGACAAGTTGCTCAAGAAAAAGTACCGCACCTATGTTCGCTTAAAAGAAGAGAAGTAAGTCTGCGGTAATACCTGCTTTAGTAAATGGCCCTTTAGTAAACGTTTTTACCAGAAAATCCACCCAGGGCCGTGCGGAAAATAATTTTTAAATCAAACCATAACGACCAGCGGTGGATGTATTCCAAATCAAACTCCACCCGCTTAACCATTTTGGTAATGGTTTCGGTTTCGCCCCGTAAACCATTTATTTGGGCCCAGCCGGTAATGCCAGGTTTAACCTTGTGCCGCAGCATATAGCCCTTAATGATTTTTCTGAATTCTTCGTTGTGGGCCACGGCATGAGGGCGCGGCCCAACAATAGACATACGGCCCTGGATCACGTTAATAAACTGGGGTAGCTCATCGAGTGATGTGCGGCGCAGAAAACTACCCAGCGGCGTAATGCGCGGATCGTTTTTAGTGGCCTGTTTTACTACATTGCCGTTATCCTGAGTCGACATGGACCTGAACTTATAAACCAGAATTTGTCTGCCGTCTAAACCGTAGCGTTTTTGTTTAAAAATGACCGGGCCTGGTGAGGTAAGTTTGACCGCGAGGGCAATGCATAGCATGGGGATCGCCAGCATAATTAGAATCAAAATACTCAATACAATGTCTTCGGCCCGTTTTAATACGTTATTTAATCCGTCAAAAGGGGTGTCGTATACGCTCAGCGCTTGTACAGAGCCAACACTGTGCCAACGGGCATTCAGTAAGTTGTACATAAAGAAGTCGGGAATTAAAAAGACGCTGGCGGTGGAGTCGCTGCACCGCTCCAGAATGTTCTGAATACGGTTTTTGGCGCTCATTGGCAATGCAATATAGATGTAGTCAACCTGGTTGTTTTTGGCCAGCTCAATGGCTTCTTCAATTTTGCCTGCAATTTGATTTTTAAACTCATGGGGTAGCCTTTCTTCGGCGCGGTCGTCATAGATCCCTTTAAAGCGAATACCCAGTTGCTCATTTTCGAGCATTTGCAAGGCCAGGTTGTAACCTACCTTGTTAGCGCCTACCACAATGGCAAAACGACTGTTATAACCGCTCTTGCGCAGCTTAAACAACAGTTTGCGCATAACATAACGCCAACTGGTTAGGGCTAAAAATGTAGCGCCAAACCACATTAAGATTACCGGCGTAGGCAAGACGGTAGGGGCATATAAAAAGTAGCTCAGGGAGATAGTTATTGCACAGCTGGCTGTCCAGGCAACGGCAGTGGCTTTAAGCATTGATACCGTGTGCTCGCCGCGCCATGAGCGGTAAAGCTGCAAGGCCTCAGCACTTAGCTGATACCCCACCACAAAAGTAAGCAATAACACCAGGTTGCCGGTATTGTGCTCTGCTTCGAAGTAATAAATGGCATAAAAGTAGATCACCACCGTTAAGAACAGATCCACTAAACGATACAAAGTAGAAAAGCTACTCTGGTGTTTTACCATCAGCCCCTGCTTTCGCTGGTATTTTTGATCGTCAGCATCAATAAGAGAGTGTTGTTCTGAAGGCTTGTTATCCACTATTACCTCTGAATATCCATGTTGATTTTATCCGCAGAAAAGCATGGTCGACCTAACGGCGGTATGTTGTTTCTTGTCCTTGAGAAGCATTACTTTAAAGTTGTTATTATAGCTATTACTTACTCAGCAGGTGATTATGTACATGCCGAGTTACAATTCTGTATAGATTCAACAAATTTAAAATTAAGTATACGCGTTTTCAAGAGGGGAAAAAGCGATTTTTGCTTATACTAAAGTAACAGCCCGACACTTTGCACTCCAACCCTGTTAAACTCGTGTAATGATTGCGTTGAGGTTTGTATTTATTGTGTTGCATCAATGTTTTGCTTGGCTTTTCTGAAACCTGCATACAACCCCTGAAACCGCCGGCAACACTTTAATTTATCGGGTGTTTTGGTTATTGGGAATATTGTTGTAACCTATATTAACAACCGCTTACAATTGACTGTAACAATAGGGCTAAAGCCCTTAGTGCCTGTTCGTAAACCTAAGAGAGGAATTCTTTAGTCATGCAGTACCCTCTTGGCGCTGATATTATTATTCTCTCCTGGGATCGAATAGACGACACCATCGCTGCTATTACCAGTGCGTTGAACCAAGCACTGGATGCATGCAAAGTGATAGTGGTCGATCAGGGGTCAAAACCCGAAAACGTTAATCAACTGCGCGAGTTCGAAACGCGCTGTAATACGGCAAAATTACAGTGTATTTATCTGCAAGAAAACCTCGGGGTGGCAGGCGGGCGCAATGTAGCTGCTGAGCATGGGCAGTACCGGTATATTATTGCGTTAGATAACGACGCCGAATTTGCCGACCAACACCAGGTGCAGCGGGCCGTCACACTAATGGAAAGCGAGCCTGAAACTGCTGCGTTTGGTTTTAGAATTAAGTGCTTTGGCGAGGATATTGATGATGCAAGTAGTTGGTCGTATCCGCAGGTAATGAAACAATTTGCCGATAAATCCTTTGCCAGCACGCATTTTGTTGGGGCCGGTCATATTTTACGGCGGGATGCTTTCACTAAGGTTGGCATGTACGACGATGTGTTGTTTTTTATGCTGGAAGAAAAAGACTTGAGCATGCGCCTACTTAACGCTGGTTACCATATACGTTACGAACCTACAGTGGAGATTGCACACAAGGTTGCAGCAGAACATAGGGTGCAGTGGTCGGGTAATCGCTGGCAATTCAATGTGCGCAATACCCTGTATATTCAGCTTAAGCAGTCGGGCTTAGGGGCAAAGTGGCTTTTCAGTGCCGTACTTTTTTTACATAAAGGCATAAGATCGCAACTGCTAACAAAAACGCTCAACGGTATCTGGCTGGCATTAAAACTGATGCCTACAGCCCGTAAGAAGGCAAAAACAAACCCCTTTTATGCCGTATCCGCAAGCACAATGTTGTATTGCCGCAAATGTGAAGGCACTGACACTTTTACTCCCTGGCAGCGTTTTACCCGACGCGTGTTTAAAGCAAACCGGCGGGTTGCAAAATAATGAAACCATTTACTGTTGCCGAATCCACGTTAAACAAACTTCAACAAACGCTGTTAAACAACATGGCGGTATTGGCCGGTAAACGTGTAGTGTTGGTTGATTACCCTTTTTATCACAACCTGGGTGACTGGCTCATTTACCATGGCACGCTGCATTTGTTAAAACAGCTCAGGGTAGAGGTGATCAGGCAGTACTGTTTGGCCGACTATCAGGCGTTGTTAACCAGCGAATTGCCACCAGACGTGGCGCTGGTGCTGCAAGGGGGAGGGAACTTTGGTGATATTTACCCTACCCATCAGCAGTTAAGGCGGGAGGTGATAAAGCACTTTAAAAGCCACACCATTGTAATGATGCCGCAGTCTATTCATTTTAATCAGCCGGAGTCGTTTAATGAAGATGCCGAGCTATTTGCCCAGCATGGGGATTTGCATTTGCATGTGCGCGATCACGCCTCGCTGGCATTTTTGCAGCAATTCCCGGCGCTGAACAGCCAGTTAACCCCCGATATTGCTTACATGTTAAGTAACCAGTTGCCCGGTTTAGCCAACCCACAAAAGGTGCCTCGCTCGGCCAGCGATACCCTGATGTTCAGACGACGCGACGTTGAATCGACAGACTCCGCAAACGGGGCCGATGTGAATGGGTTTGACTGGTGCGATGTATTTACGCGAACTTACTATTTCCAGTACCGGTGTATTCGTTGGTTGATCTCGGCAGAGCGAAGGCTGCCGCTTTACCCGTGTGCCCCGTATTTATGGCAGCGGGCTACTACTGCGCAAATTGCTATTGCAGTAGACTATTTTAATCGTTTTCAGTGTGTTGATACTGACCGCCTGCATGGCATGATACTCGCGACAATGCTACGCTTACCCGTGGTGGCGCGGGACAACAGTTACGGCAAGTTAGCGCGCTTTAAACAAGCCTGGTTAGATTAGCAACGTAGTAGGACATAGCAGTAATGTACAAAACGCGCGCTTTCAGGCTGATTTGGATCTTTATTGAAAAAGTGGGCTTGATTGCGTTGTCCATTTTGTCTTTTTGGATTATCGCGCGTTATCTTACCCCCAGCGAAATTGGCACGGCAGTGATCATCCTGAGTGTGAGTGAGCTTATCGCTTTGTTTTACACCACCATTCTTACTTCCCCTATGCTCAAGTTTAGAGTGATCACGCCCGAAGAAAACGGCAGTTACTTTTGGGGGAGCCTGATGTTGGGCAGTGCAAGCTTTATGTTGGTTTGCGGAATAGGGGCGCTCGTGCTTAATGATACTGCCGCGTATTTTATGCTGGCAGTAGGCGCCCTGAGTATTCCAATTAGTTTGCTGGGTAAGCTTTACATATGCCACATGCAGCGTGACGGTGCGTATAAGCAGCTAGCGGTGCGCAGTTTACTTAGTAAGGTTATGGGTATGAGCTCGGGCATTTTACTGGCCATTTACGGCTTTGGTGGCTGGGCTGTTATTGGTCAGGCCGTAGTGATGCAGTTGGTTAGCACAGTAGTGATCATGTTTTCCTATAAGCTACGGGTACCTTTTTGTTTTGATGGACATTTTTTTTATACCAAGCTGATTAAAACCGGTTGGCCGATTGCGCTTAAAGCGCTTAACTGGACGGCCATGAATAAAGGGGTTGAAATGATCCTGGCGGCGGTAAGCGGCAGTGCGGCGGTGGGGTATTTTAATGTAGCCAAACGGGTAGTGGACTTGCCGGTTAACGCCATCACCCAGGGCTTAAACAGCTATGCAATACCGGTAATGTCACGCCGTCGCGATGCCGATACTCAGTTGGAGTCTTTTCGCACATTTTTTCTGTCGGCCACCAAATTCAGTAGTTTTGTGGTATTCCCATTCTTTTTACTCATTGCGGTAGCTGCTGAGCCTATAGTGCTCACCCTTTTAGGTGAGCGTTGGGCCGAGTCTGCACCCATATTAACCGTACTGGCCATTGCGGCAGCACTGGCAACGTCTGCTACCTTTATTCCAGCTATGCTGATTGCCTTAGACAAATCCCAGTTAACCGTGAATGCGATATTTGTTACGTCGATCATTGTGCTGATCATAGTGTGGTTGCTGGGGGCAGAAATTGGCGCGATGGGGGCGGCGGTGGCTATTTTTACCCGCACATTGTTACTGTTACCTTATAACCTTGCGGTGGCTGGAATGCTGCTGCAAATCCCTAAAAAAATGTACCTGTCGACCTTTGCTCATGCGTTTGTAGGCAGCGGTGTAGTGTTGCTTTGCTATGCTACTTGGCAGTTCACCACCGGCGCATTTATGCAAACACTCGTTGATGTATTACTTATTGGTACATTAATGGGAGTGGCTTATCTGGGCATAAACTTTGCGCTAAACCGTAACTTGCTGGCCGAATTTAAAACGTTCTTTAAAAGCTAAAACGTTTTTAGCACCAACTACAGGCTGGCTTAAAAAGATTTCAGGTAATTTTTTATCGACACTTTTAATGCATTTCTGGCGGCTATGGGATCTGACAACAGTATTTTAAGGGTATCCCAATCCTGCAAACATTTTGTAGCACCGCCGGTACGAAAATTAATGTCCATGGCGGTAGCTGCCAGGCGGCGTTTTAGCAGGCGGGTGTTTTGTTTGGAAGTTTGCAGTGCAATGTGGTTTTTGAGCACACTCAGCCGATCAGCGTAGTAACGACTCTGAATGTTAACCGAGATACTGTCTTCCCGCTGAATGTAAGAAAACAGCTGGCCATAAGACTGACCATAGGTAGCCATGCTCGCGAGCTTTAGCCAGAGGTCGGTATCTTCTGAATAAGTTAACTCAGGGTTAAACATACCGGCTTTAATAAACAGTGCGCGTTTTACCAGTACGCCCTGGGTCATAATAAACCCGGTTTCACACAGCAATCCTTCTAAAGCCGCAGCGTTAAAAGTGCGGCCATGCTCACTGTGGTTAAGTTCAATCTCGTCTAACGCTTTTGAAATACCGGTGCTGGCAAAAAAACTTAGCATGTACTGCTTGTGCGCGTATTTTTTGACATGGCAATCGGCAAACACCGCATTTACCTCGGGCAACTCGGCAACGAATGCCAGTTGCAGCTCAAGCTTGTTTTTAGTCCATTCGTCGTCGGAGTCTAAAAACGCCAGCCAGTCGTACCGGGCATGTTGAACGCCGGTGTTTCTTGCCACCGAAGGACGACCAGAATTTTTGGGGTGGGTGATAACTTTAATTCTGTCATCTTGTGAAGCCATTTGTTGCGCTAAAGAAACGGAGTTATCGCTGGAGCCGTCATCTACCACAATCAGCTCAAACCTGGTATGGGTTTGTTCTAAAACACTAAGAATAGCGCTTTCAATTGTTTTTTCGCGGTTAAATACCGGTAATATAATCGATACGCAAATGTCTGCTTTATTATTTAAATCATTGCGTTGCATAATGGTTTTATGAGTATAGCGCTTACTGCAATAGGCCAGAATTCGCTTTAGTATAAGACACTTTGTAACAAATAGGTAAATTCATCTAAAAAGTGCATTGATAACGCTCGTTTTAATTGTACATATGGGGGGATACAGTGTTGCAGATAATCACTATGCGCTACCATGATTCGATACGAAGGCGAAGCGGTTAGCGCCAGCTAAGCCAAAGTAAACAACAAAACGCGTTGATACTGTGAAAAAGTATAATGTTATTTACTGTGGGGACTTGTGCGGGGAACTTAATCACCTTAACCTAACGCAAAAGTACTAATATATAGGAATGGAGAGTTGTGTGTTATTACTACGAACTTGTGTATTGATAGGGACGCTTAGCACAACCGCAATGGCACAAGCGCAAGAACCAGCTTCAATTAACTATGGTGGTTTTCGCATAACTCCTACTGTTGATACAGAGTTAGCATACATTGACAACGTGACTTTTGTTCCAGAGTCATCAGAGGTTATAGATAGTTTTCAATTTGTAATTAGACCAGAAGTTGAGATTTACACAGAAAATAGCTTTAGTGAACAGCGGATATATTATCGTTTGGAAGATGCGCGGTATTATTCCAGTCCAGAAGATAACTACACAGATCAACTCCTAAGTTATAACGTTAAACTGCGATTTAGTGACTTTCAAGGAATCAGGTTTGGAGCGCAACACTTAGAGGGGCATGATGCTCGTGGGCGAGGATTTACAGCTGGAAGGCCTACGGTGATTAGGACAACAGATAACTACTCAGACTCGAATGTTAATGGCGCATACATATTGGGAGCAAGAAGAGCTCCATTCTATGCTGTTGGTAGCGTGAGTGTTAGAAATCTAAATTATGACCTTGATACAGCACCGTTATTTAATCGTGATAGACAAGAGGTCTCTGGTGGAATCGTCCTTAGATACAGATTAAGTTCAGTAACAAGCTTTGCATTAGATGTTAAACGTACAGACATAACATACGATGCAGATACTCGTGATTCAATTAGCCTAGATAGCACACGTGACTCAATACTAATAGGTATGGATTGGGATGCATCAGCATTTTTGAGTGGTGAAGCTAAAATTGGATACGAAGAGCGTGATTTTGAATCTGCATTACGCGAAGATTTTAATGGTGTGGATTGGTATGTTGACATGACTTGGCGACCAATCTCGAACACCGCTCTTACGTTGCTTAGTGACTTTGATACAAGAGAGAACAATGCTTTAGGCGATTTCATAGATACAACGACAACAAGATTGAAATGGATGCATAATTGGTTGGAAAGATTAAGCACTTCGATGGAGTTTGGTTACGTTAGTCAAGATTACCAAGGACTGGATAATGAAATCGATTATCGCAAGGACAGCACAGCCATAGCAAACCTGCAAATAGATTACCAATTTAGACGATGGTTGCATGTTTCGACGTTTCTCAAATATTCGTCGAGGAGCAGCAATTTAGAAATTATAGAGTTCGATCGCCAAGTTTTAGGTTTAATGTTTAAGGTAACACTTTAATGAAAAAAATAAGTATATTCTTGATAACTCTTTGCTTGCTAACCTCAATAAGCATGAGTCTTTTTGCCCAGCAATCGAACCAACAGATGGCTCAGTACCAATTGGGGGCGGGTGATATTATTACAATTAACGTATATGGCGAACCTGAATTATCTATGACAACACGCCTGCCAGATGTAGGCACAATTAATTATCCTTTTTTAGGCGAAATTAAGCTGGTAGGGCTAACTTTAAATCAGGTAGAGAGTACTATTTATAATGGGTTATTGGGTGATTACCTTATCAATCCCTCGGTTTCTGTAAACATCACGGAATACAGACCTTTCTTTATTGATGGTGCGGTGAAAAAGCCAGGTGGATATCCATATCAGCCGGGATTATCGGTCAATAAAGCAGCCGCTATTGCTGGCGGCTATACCGAGAGGGCTGACAAAAAAGAAATTCAAATTGTACGCACGATTAATGGACAAAGTCGCACCATAGCGGTTTCAATCAGTGACATGATTCAGCCCGGTGACGTGATCACTGTGGCCAATGGATATTTTTAAGCAAGGACAGAGTAGGAAATAACGAAAATGACAATACAGCAAGAACAAAGTGGTAATAAATTGTTCGATGATGAAACTCTGGACCTGGGACATTATTGGAAAATCATAAAACTATATTCCTGGCGTATTATATTTTTAGCTATTGCTTTTACTCTTTTGGTTATAGCCATTTTGCTAAAAATAACGCCCAAGTATACGGCAAGCGCCTCATTAATAATTGAGTCGCAGCAAGCGAATGTGGTGTCGATTGAAGAAGTGTATGGCTTAGATACCAAGCGCAAAGAATACATGCAAACGCAATACGAAATATTGCGTTCCCGGTATATTGCCATGCGTACGGTAGAGGAATTGTCGCTGCACGAAAACCCGGTGTTTATGCGTGAGTTTAATCAACCCCCGGGCATTCTGGCAGAAGCTAAAGTTTGGGTTTTAACCACCGCAGGGTTAAAAGAAGACAAGAAGCCGCGAAAAATAACCGCAGAAGAGCGTGAGTTTAATTTAAAACAGAAAGCGGCCAGTAAACTTATGAAATCTGTTGAGTTTACTTTGGTGACTAACACACAGGTAATTGATATCGAAGCAACTAGCGAGTCACCCGAACTGTCTGCTCAAATTGCCAATACACTTGGTGAAGTTTATGTAGAAAGCTATTTGCAAGCCAAAGTTGATATGACGTCTAAAGCTACAACGTTTTTGACTGGTAGCTTACAAGGCCTTAAAGACAAATTAGCGACCGCAGAAAGAAACCTTACTGCTTTTTATGAAAAAAACGAGGTAGTGGATCTGGATGGTGTAGTTGGTCTAGCTCGAGATGAATTAGAAAGGTTAAATGAACAGTTTGTGAATGCCCAGTTCACGCTAAAACAAAACCGAGCCATCTACGAGCAGACAGTCTCTGGCGGTGCAGACCTTAATAAAATTGCGCAATTACCCGAAGTGTTAAACCATAGCACTATTCGCGACGCGCGCCGTCAAGAATCTGCGGCATTGAGTCGCGTAGCCGAACTAAGTGAGCGCTATGGGCCAAAGCATCCAAAAATGATAGCTGCTAATGCAGAGCTTAAGTCGATCCAATCTTCTATTAACAAGCAAATCAACGATTTGATTTCGAGTATCAATACTGAATACCGTATTGCAGAACAGAAAGTTAAAGACATAAGTAAAGAAGTCGAACAGGCGAAGGTTCGATATCGTAACTTGTCCAGCTTGGACAATGTTAGACGTGCGCTGCAACGCGAAGTAGACACCAACCAGCAACTGTATAATGCCTTCTTTACCCGCTTACAGGAAACGTCTGAAATTGGCGGATTCGAAACGGCGAATGCACGCATTCTGGATGCAGCTTTACCGCCTGGTCAGCCATCGGAGCCGAACATTAAATTACTCTCGGCAGCGGCTTTTATATTTAGCGTTATTGCCGGTGTATTTTTAGCCATTGTGTCAGAAGCGTTGAACAGCGGTATTCGCTCGGTGGACGATGTAGAGCGTAAATTAAACCAGCGCATGCTGGGGTTAATTCCCTGGTTGCCGCATAAAAAGAATACCCGCCTGCCATTGCGCTCGTATTTCGACAAGTCTAATCATCAGTTCTGCGAGGCAGTAAGAACCTTGCGTACCAGTGTGTCGCTGTTGAACATAGCTAAAGAAAACAAAGCGCTGATGGTAACCTCGAGTATTCCTAAAGAGGGTAAATCTACGGTTGCGGTTAATTTGGCGTTTGCTTTAGGGCAGCTTGATAAAACCATTATTGTGGATGCCGATTTACGCCGTTCGAGTATTGGCCAGATGTTTGATGTGCCTAATTATCAGCCGGGCCTTTCGAATGTACTGATGACCACACACCAGTTAAGTGAGTGCTTAGTGCACGACGAACAGTCAAACGTGGATGTATTGTGTGCGGGTAATCTGCCGCCTGATCCCCAGGAATTGCTGGCCGGCCCGCACTTTAAAAAGTTGATTGAGCATCTGCAGAAAATATACAAGTACGTTGTGGTTGATACGCCGCCAATGCAGGCCGTGAGTGATGCCATGCTGATAGCTGAGGCCTGTGACTCGGTGCTGTATGTAGTACGTTCTGACAGCACAAGTCAAAAGGTAATCGAAAGTGGTTTAGGCCGTTTTGTGCAGGTGGGACATCGCCTGGACGGCGTGGTGCTTAATCGGGTGGATCTTAAAAAGGCCGGTGTGGCAGACCGTTACGCAGGTTTTTATGATCAGTATGGATATACCAGTACCAGCAAAGACTAATTTTGCATGATTGATCTGCATAATCATGTATTGCCCGGGATTGATGACGGCGCGAAGTCGTTAGATATCTCGGTAGAAATGATTGAACAAGCAGTAGAGTGCGGCGTCACACATATTGTGTGCACGCCGCATATTCATTATGGTTACTTCGATAATTCCCTGGCTACCATTGAACCCGCCTTTAATCGGCTGCAATCGGTAGTGCGGGAAAATGGCTTGCCTATTACGTTGTCTTATGCGGCAGAGGTGCGGGCCGACGAGTTCTTAGCCGAAGGCATTAAACACCAGGCACTACCTTTTATAGGGCAGTATAAAACTTTGTCTGTATTGCTGTTTGAGATGCCACACAGCCATGTGCCGGTGGGCATTGAGCAGTTAATCACCTGGTTAATGGCCAGAAAGGTTTTGCCTCTTATAGCGCACCCGGAGCGCAACCGGGAGCTACAACGCAAACCCGAAATGATACAGCGCCTGCGGCGCCTGGGTGTGTTGTTTCAGCTAACGGCTGGCTCTATCATCGGGCGCTTTGGTGATAAGCCCTTTGCGCTCAGTGAGTTTATGCTGGCACAAGGTTTTGTTGACGTGGTGGCCTCAGACTCTCACGATACCGTTAAACGCCCCAACGATATGAAAGCGGCCTATGACTGGGTAAATAACAACTGCTCCGCGCAGTTGGCACAACAGCTGTTTGTAACCATGCCAGCCACCTTGCTGCAAAAATATGTGGTAAAACCGCTGGCGCGCTAAAGCGACTTAAACCAGTCCCACAACCCTAGCGAAAACCCATCAAATAAATTAATGCCCAGTGCCGATTTAAGCAAATACAGGATCACAAACCCCACCGATAACCCCAGAAACAGCATAATGGTAACAAATATTGCCAGCGCGAAGTTACCCATGCGCTGCTGACTACGAGACAGTTCCCGCATGTCTTTACCGGCCAGCACAACAAAGTAATACCGCTTGCGCCACAGGTTTAACGTGCCTCGTATATCCAGCGGGTGTTTGCCCCAGGTTCTGCCTGAGAGAGCGACATGCAAGGCTGCCAATTGGTCATCTGTAAAGGTAGCTGCCACGTCGTCGGGCAATCGTTGTAATAAGTTTTTAATGGCGGCTTCGTCGCGAATGGTATGTTTAATGTGGTAAGCCATTTACCTTGATCCTCAACATCCGTGCGTTTTGTGTAAACCCACAGGAAATTCACACTGCGTGAAGGTATATTGGCGAGTGTATGCAACTAACCCTGCCTGGTAAAGCGCTGATTGTTTATTGCCTGCACTATGGGGTATAAATAAACCCGTTAATATTGTTGCTAGCCAGTCACTTTATTGAAAGAATACTACATTACGCTTACCTGATAGATTAGTATTGAGGGGTTAGCGTATTACGCATTGCTAAAGGAAGTTCATTTGTCTTATAAAAACAACAGCACGGATAGCATTAACAGTACGACAACCAAAAACGTCGCCTTTATTATTAATTCGCTGGAAGGTGGGGGCGCAGAGCGCGTAATGGCCAATGCGCTGCGGATCATGCAGTCGTACTATGAACAACAAAACACCGGTGTTTACCTGGTGTTGCTCGATAGCACAGAAGAGTCGCAGCAGGTTCCTGAATACGTTAATAAAATTACCTTAAATACTCAGGGCAGCCTGGTTAACGGGTATAAACAATTACGCACCACGTTACAATCTATTGCCCCTGAGTATTGCGTTAGCTTTTTAACCAGAGCCAATTACCTCACCGTTTTACTGGCTAAAAAACTTAAATTTAAAGCTATCATTAGTGAACGGGTTAACACATCCAGCCATTTCTCGGGTGGTTTAAAAGACACGGTAAGTAAACTCCTCATTCGCCTGCTTTACCCAAAGGCAGATAAAGTAATAGCCGTGTCTGAAGGGGTAAAAAACGATTTAGAGCGAAACTTTGGTGTGCCGGGCAATAAAATAGGCGTTATGTATAACCCGTTTAATGTACCCAATTTAACCGCAAGAGCAGCCAGCCCTAACCCCGAGGCAGAAGCGCTAAAACCCTATATTGTTGGCACCGGGCGATTGGTGAAAAATAAAAATTTTTCACTGATGCTAAACGCCTATGCGCAAAGCGGACTCACACAAAACCTGCTTATTTTGGGTAAAGGCGAGCTGGAAGACAGTTTAAAAGCAGAATGTCGCGATTTGGGTATTGCCGATAAGGTACACTTTTTAGGGTTTCAGCAAAACCCGTACAGTTTTTTAAAACACGCTGACTTTTTTGTGTCGACCTCCAATGCCGAAGGTTTTCCCAATGCCATTGTTGAGGCCATGTGTTTGGGCAAGCCCGTTGTGGTGACAAATTGTGAATCGGGCCCGGCCGAAATATTAACCGGTGACAGTGATTATACGGTAGAAAGCTATCAGCAATGCGAGTTTGGCATGTTATGTGCCGTTAATAACCCTGAAGGGGTGAAACACGCACTGGTAGAGATGGCGAAACCGCACATGATTGAACATTATCAGGCTAAAAGTGCAGAGCGCTCTCAGCAATACTCAGAAGACGCGTTTCAACGTACTTTGTTAGCACATATTAACTCTGTAGTGGCTACCCAATAATATGTTTGAACTCATCAAAGTCTTATTTACAGTGATCAGTGGATTGCTAGTGTATAAGAGCATAAACACTGGATGTAATAAGTATTTAGCTTTTGCAGTTTGTGCTATATGGCTGCGTTTGGTGTTATCGGCGTTTCACGAAATAACTTATGATCCGCTGATAGCTGGCTTATCAATCAATGCTCTCGGGTCTATTTCGATTGCGGGTTTTGGATTATTACTATTGCCCGGAAAAGTGTTCCTGCTAAAAAAATTCGTGCCGTTTTACCTTTTGTTTGCAGTTATAATTGTTAGTGGAATCGGTAATTTCGCTGCAATTGAAACCATTAATGTGTTGGTCAAATGGGCCTATTTTTTAGTGATAGCTTGCGCACTATTTTTAAGCATTCGTGCACAAGGAATGAACACTAGCCTGCTTAAATTATTCGTTCCTTTCATGATGCCGATTGGATTACAAGTTATGTCTGTGCTGATGGGTGAGGTGAAGGCCACGGAAAGCGATGGCTCTGCAAGTTACGTGGGCGGTTACAATCATGAAGCCGCTTTCTCAATGATAGTAGTCTCTTTTTTGTTTATTGTAGGCTTAATCGAGCGAGGAACGCTTAAATTTCAGACGACCATTTTCAGCTTAGGGATCATATTACTAGTTCTGGTTAATTATCGAACTGCAATGTTAGCAGCACTACCGATTATTAGTATTTACTTTTATAATTCAATAGATCGTAAACTAAAATCTAAACACAAAGTGCCAGTTTTGTCAGTAGCAGTGTTGATTGGGTTTATGTTTCTTTTTGGGGCCGGCATGGCTTTGCAGGAGCGGTTTGCAGATATTGCAACGGTGCTGTACAACTTTGATGAGCTAATTAAAGCCCCTGAGTACTACACAAGTGAAGAGAAACGCCTTTTTTCTGCTCGCGTCTATTTGTGGAGTAGCTATTTATCGGTCTTCTTTACAAGTGATTTGGCTACTCAATTGATCGGGCTGGGTCCCGAATCATGGCAGGATTTGTTCCGCTATTACGCACATAACACCTATGTCTCATACTTGTTTGAATATGGTTACCTTGGCTTACTATCATTTTTTATCCTGATTTTTTATGTGTTCAAACTCACAAAAAGTATTCCTAGTAAACATTATAATCGCACCACATCTTTTACGTTTTTGGGGTTACTGGTAATGTGCCTGGCGACCATGCCATTGTGGAATATCGAAGGACTGATTTTCTTTGCGCTGCTTTTCGGCGTTATTTTGGGTACACATCAAAATAGAAGTGCGATGTGATGTTAGGGAGAAATATGAAAGTTTGTGTCGTTGGTTTACGCGGAATCCCAAATATCATGGGAGGGATCGAAACTCATTGTCAACAACTCTATTCCAGGATGGATAAACAGACTCAGATAACAATTTTAGGGCGTTCGCCTTATCTCAAGTCATCTGACTATAAGTTTGAATCTATCAGAATAAAGTCTATATGGGCGATTAAAAATAAGTTTCTAGAGACGTTTTTACACACATTCCTTGCTATTTTGTATGCTGGCATTTTTTTCAGGCCTGATATTATTCATATCCACGCTATCGGTCCTGCCATTTGGACGCCATTAGCCAAGTTGTTTGGATGTAAGGTCGTTGTTACTCACCACGGTGCCGACTATGATAGAGATAAATGGAATGGCTTTGCTAAATTTATTTTAAAAACTGGTGAGCGGGCGGCTTGCCATTTTGCCGATGCTGTTATTGTTGTAGGGAAAAGCCTAACCGAAGCGCTCCAATCCGAGTACCCGAAAAAAGCAGAGCGTATTCAGCATATTCCAAATGGCGCCTTTGATAACTTTAGTAATGATGTGAGTGAAAGTGAGTTACCAGATGATCTGAACATCAAACCAGATGAATATATTTTATCTGTTGCCCGACTGGTGCCAGAGAAGGGCTTACACGATCTGATTGATGCATTCAATCAATCCAAAATAAATAAAAAACTGGTAATAGTTGGTAGTGCCGATCATGAAGACACTTATTCTAAAAAATTAAAAAGCAATGCCTCTGACAATGTTATTTTCGCGGGGCGCCGGGAAGGACAGGCGCTTCAGGCACTGTATAAGTTTGCTAACTTATTTGTTTTACCTAGCTACCATGAGGGACTACCGATTGTTGCTTTAGAAGCCATTAGTGCTGATACCAATGTGCTCTTAAGTGACATTACACCCAATAAAGACATCTTGTTACCTGAAGCTAATTACTACAAGGTTAAAAACGTCTCACAATTAAGCCAAAAATTAATGCACACTTATCCGGATAAATCGCCGTTAAACAAAGAGGATTACTTAAAGAAGTACAACTGGCAGTTAATTGCCGATCAAACATCAGGCTTGTATAAATCTTTACATGGCGGAATAAGTTGAAATGTCGAACAAGGAAGTTTCCCTAATGAGTAAGAAAAAGATAGTTCTCATTCATCCTGAGTCTGGTATTTCATCGACCGGAGGGTCTCAATTAAGTGCACTAGAACTCGCTGATCACCTTGCTCCATATTATGACGTAACGCTGTTATGCGGTGCCAAATGCAGTCCTACAAGTAAAGTTCTGCCCTGTTTGCCCCGGGGTAAAGTAAAACCTTGGCTCAATAAACCCATTATCGGCCCAATGCTTAAATTGCTGGCGGGAAACCCTGCAATGCTTATAGAGGCAATAACAAGTTTGGTTCCTTATACACTGTACTTGCTATTCACGAAAGTCGATCTGGTTTATCCCAATAATGACTATGGCGGATTAACCATTGCTTACATCATACGGAAATTAAAAAAAACGCCTGTACTTTATACTGAGAGGGCGGGATTGGTCTCTAATGGCGTAGTGATGCGTCGTAATCTTAAATTTAAACCCGATCATTTAGTGGTTTTCAACAAGGAAGTACAGGAAGCAGTTAAACAAGTAAACCCTGAACAAGCTACATCGATAATTACTAACGGTGTAAATATAGAACGATTCTCTCCAACGGGTGACAAAATCGATTTTGGTTTAACGGGTAATATTGTTTTGGCTGTAGGTTCTTTGGACCGCAAGAATCACAAGCGAATGCACCTCGCGATTGACGCCGTAGCAAAAACAAATAATTGTTCTCTGGTGATATGTGGTAGTGGTGTTGACCGTGATTACTACAACGAGATGGGGGTAAGTTTACTTGGCGAAACAAGATTTAAAATAGTAAGTAGTGCTTTCGATGACATGCCAATTATGTACCGTTCCTGTGATGTATTCACACTTGCCTCTGATAATGAGCCGTTTGGACGTGTATTCCTAGAAGCGATGGCATGCGGTAAACCCGTAGTTGCTCCAAATGATGATATGCGAAAGATCATTATTGGTGAAGCAGGAATCTTATGTGATGTAGAGGATGCTGATATCTATGCGATCTCCTTAGAAAAGGCTGCAGAGATAGAGTGGCAAGATTTACCTGTAGCTCAGGCAGATAAATTTACCTGGGAAAAGATTGCAGTACAATATAAGCAGGTAATTGATTCTATGCTAGAACAGTAAAAATGATGGGAAGCCCCTCGGATATTAAATGGATATTGCATGCTCTTAACTAGGTTCAAAACCTTATTAAAGGGAAATTTTCTACGCAGCATACTGGTTTTGATGACGGGAACAGCATCAATCCAGCTCATGAATTTCCTTATAACACCAATTATCACCAGACTTTACTCGCCTGAAGCTTTGGGGGCATTGGGTTTATTTACTTCCATTATCGGACTTATAGTTGTAGTAGCTGTGTTTTCCTATCCCGCTGCTATTGTAATTGTTAAAAGTGACAGAGCAGCTGAAAACTTGATAAATGCTTGTATAAAAATTATGAGTCTAGCTTGCGTTTGCGTAATATTCTCAATATTTATTTTCTATCTAATCCAGTTGAATGAAATCAACTACATTCCACTATTTATCCTCTTAGCAGCATATCCAGCCTGCATTAATTCTATATACACGCAAGCAGTTATTAGAAAGAGACAATTTAAAGCTTTAGCGTTTATAACATTTATATCTGCTCTCGCTGTGGCTGTTTTTAAAGTCTTATTGGGGGTTTTGAAGCCTAGTTCGGAATCTCTGTTGTTATCAGCGACTATCGGCTTTTTTTTATCCTCTTACCTGATGCATATTTCGCTTAAGCGGGAAAACCTCCCTATTTCCTTTACAAAATTAAGCATAAAAGAGAATTATTTTTTACGTAAATATAGTCGATTCCCTAAATATAGGATGCCACAAGCTTTGAATGCATCTTTGTCTCAGATAATACCAATATCTTTACTTTCTTATTTTTTCGGCATCGCAGAGGCTGGTTATTTTTCTCTAACAAGGTCTGTGATGATGGTGCCGGTTTCGATAATGGGAAAGGCAGTATTCGACGTGACTTATCCAAAGCTTAGTCAGGATTTTTCAGAAAAACCAATCTTTAAATTCTTAGTACTATCAAGCGTTGTTCTTATTGTTATTTCAGCATTACCGATTTTAACACTCTTTATTTGGGGCGAAGAATTATTTATTTTAGTTTTTGGATTAGATTGGAAGCAATCAGGAGTTTATGCTTCCTGTATGTCAATGTGGTTTTTATTTGGAATTGCCAATAGAACTTGTTTAGCAGCTATACCGTTATTACACTTAGATAAATTTCAACTAAAAAATAGTGTTGTTAATTTGATTCTGAGTACATTCGCTTTCCTTTTTTCGTTTTACATATGGGAAAGTGATACTAAAGCCATTTTTTCCTTTTTCTCTGTTGCAACTTTAGCTCAATTGGTACTTATTATTAAGGTCTTAACTACTGCTAGAAGTTCTGACCTTCGTTTATTTTAACATTTGCGATTACTGGAAAATTCGTTTTGAAGATTAGTGTTCTTGTATTAATTTATGGAATTGAGTTGCATGAATCAAAAACTATTCAAAGGTTACTAGACTTATGTGAACCTATGGATAATACACAATTGATTTTGTGGAATAATGGTCCTCGAAAAATTAGTGAAAGGTCAATAATAAATAGTTTAAAAGAGTGCTTCTCTCAGGTTGTTTTAGTAGAAACAATTGAAAATAAAGCGTTGTCAGTCGTGTATAACGACTTTATATCAAAATTCAATGCTGATAGGTATGTTCTTTTAGATGATGATTCAACTTTAAGTAAAGAATATATTAAATCTGCTTTAAGTGAAAATAGTGTGGGAATTGGAGTGCCATTAATATCATTCAATGGTAGGGTTGAAAGTCCTTCGATGAATATTAGAAGTGGTTACGAGAATGGACCTTATAATTCAAAGGATAGGATTGTAGGTATTGGTAGCGGGCTATTTATGGATGATTCTGTTGCTAAAGTAATACATGCTCATTTCGGAAATGTTTTTGATACACGTTTTTTTCTATATGCTGTTGATACGACATTTTTTTTCCGCGTTAGATCTTTAGGATTAAATAAGAAGATTAAGTTGGTGCCTGGTTTTGAGCATAGTTTATCGCGTTTAGAAGATGAATCTGCAGAGAAAGCTCATTTTAGAAAGTTCGAAAGAAGTTATGCAATCGGTTTATGTACTAGATTTTATTTCAAGCACTGTAAATTACAATTAGTTAAAATAGTTGTTAAGAAATTGCTAAGAAGAGATACATACTATTTAAGTACTACATTGAAAGCATTATGGTATGGTAAACACCATAGGGCCTAATTCTGACAATATTTGTAGGGACATGATGGGTGGATCAAAATTTTTACGGTACCGTATTTCATTATTAAAGCTCAAATTGAGACTCAAGCTCAATAATGGAGTCGACTATAGCAAAACATGCCTCTTTAAGGATTATCACAAAAACTTGCTCTTCATTCATGTGCCTAAGGCTGCAGGTATTTCCGTGGTAAAGTCTGTGTATGGAGTCGATAAGTCAAATCATGCCACGATCTTTGATTACATTGCTGAAGACGAAATCAGAACAAAAACTACCAAATCTTTTGCAATTGTGAGAAACCCTTACGATAGATTGATTTCAGCTTATTTTTATCTTAAGTCTGGCGGAAGAGCGATAATCGATCAAGCTTGGTATGAGTTGTATATTTCAAAATATCCTACGCTTGACGATTTTGTGCAAAATGGTGGTCTAGAATCTGCGATTAGCCATAACGCTGAACATTTTATTCCTCAACATAGATTTATAGCTGAGTCTGGAATTTTTTACGTTGATCATATTTTTAAATTAGAGAGAACAGAGGACTTGCTAGTTTTTTTAAGAGAAAACGGCGTGACTAAATTAGAGAAAATAAACACTAATAAAGCTCCAACTAATAAGCAAGAATTTTATCTTTCTGAAAAGTCTAAAGAAATTATAAATAGATTATATAAAACTGACTTTGATTTACTCGATTACAAAACTCTCTAGATATATTAATTTATGAAATCACTTGCAATTCTTGATAGAACAATCAGGTATATACGTAGAAAGTACACGAAAGCACTTTATAAGTCTTTCATTTCAAACCCTGAAGCGGTGACTTTTGGTGTTCGCGTGAAATTTAGACAATTTTCTGGAGGCGGTTTGAATGTCCATTTCTGTGGAAATAACAGAGTTGGTGATGATACGATATTTCAAGGTTCTGGCTCATTAAAGTTTGGTAAGAATAGTTTTAACGGCGAAAGGTGCGTTTTTGGCTGTAATGCAAAGATTTCTATCGGTAAGGATGTGATGATAGCGCCGCACGTGTCTATTCGTGATACAGATCACACCTTCCTAGACAGAACAATACCAATGAATCAACAGGGTTTTGTTAGTCAGGAAGTAATAATTGAGGATGATGTGTGGATAGGCCAAGGAGCCGTCGTACTTAAAGGTGTCATAATAGGTAAGGGGGCAATAATAGCTGCGAATGCAGTTGTAACTAAGGACGTTCCTTCTTATTGTATCGTTGGTGGAATTCCGGCAAGAGTGATCAGAAAACGGTAATATATTGAGAGGACAACATGAGAAAAGGAATAATCTTAGCCGGTGGTTCAGGCACCCGCTTACATCCATTAACCAAAGTCGTCAGCAAGCAGTTGATGCCTGTTTATGATAAACCAATGATTTATTACCCGCTTTCTACTCTGATGATGTCGGGCATTCGCGATATCCTCATTATTACAACCCCAGAAGAACAAAACCGCTTTATTGAATTGCTAGGCGATGGCTCGGCCTGGGGACTCAATCTTCAGTATGCGGCACAGCCTTCCCCTGATGGTCTCGCTCAGGCATTTTTGATTGGCGAGGACTTTATTGGTAATAACAGTTGCTCGCTGGTATTGGGCGACAATATTTATTACGGTCACGACCTTCGTGCTTCCTTAAAAAATGCTTATGGTCAAACCGAAGGCGCTACTGTTTTCGGCTATCATGTGAATGACCCTGAGCGATATGGCGTAGTGGATTTTGATAAAGACTGGAACGCGTTATCGATTGAAGAGAAACCTGAAGTTGCAAAATCTAATTATGCTGTAACCGGCCTGTATTACTACGATAACAGGGTTGTCGATTTCGCTAAGGAAGTTAAACCGTCTCCTCGTGGCGAACTGGAAATTACCGATCTGAACAATATGTATCTGCAAGATGGCTCTCTCAAAGTTGAACTAATGGGCCGCGGTTCTGCATGGCTTGATACCGGTACACTTGATAGCCTGCTTGATGCCGCGAACTTTGTAGCCGCGATAGAAAAGCGTCAGGGCCTCAAAATTTGCTGCCCGGAAGAAGTGGCTTATCGCATGGGTTACATTGATGCTGAGCAGTTAGAAAAATTGGCGGCGCCGCTGGTTAAAAGTGGTTACGGCAGTTATCTGCTAAAAGTAATGGGTGATCGGGTTAAGTGAAATGCTTAGCATTACATCCCGGCCTTGAACCGGGATGTCCATAAAGTCTGGTGAAACGGCAACGAAGAAATAAATTGCAAATCCCGGAGAAGCGCTGGGCCCTTGCCGGGGTGACAGAGCAAAGACAGGAAAAGAATAAACAATGCAAGTAGTAAAAACCGACATCCCGGATGTCAAAATTATTGAACCACGTGTCTTTGGTGATGAGCGTGGTTTTTTTATGGAAACTTTTCGCACTGACTGGTTTAAAGCTGAATGTGCTGATGTAGAATTTGTACAGGATAATCACTCCAAGTCGAAACAAGGTATTTTGCGTGGATTGCATTATCAGCTAGAGCAGACCCAGGGCAAATTGGTCCGTGTTACGTCTGGAGAAGTGTTCGATGTAGCCGTGGATATGCGCAAAGACTCTGAAACCTTTGGTAAGTGGGTGGGAGTTTATTTGTCGGCCGAGAACAAACGCCAGCTTTGGGTGCCTGCCGGTTTTGCGCATGGCTTTTACGTTACCAGTGAATCGGCTGAGTTTGTTTATAAGTGTACTGACTACTACCACCCTGAGTCTGAAGTATCGGTGAATTATAATGACCCAACCATTGGCATTCAGTGGCCGTTGGTAAATGGCGAAGCGCCGTCTTTATCGGGCAAAGATGAAGCGGGCACCGCATTTGTTGACGCACCTGCGTTTTAAGGATGAAGGTTTTAAGGAAAAAATCATGACGAAACTCGTGGTTATAGGCAAAAGCGGTCAGCTGGCGTGGGAAATTGCTCACCTGGTGCCGGAGGCGGTGTGCTTGGGTCGAGAAGATATCGATATCACTTCAAGCGACGCTATCACTGCCAAACTGGATGAATTAAAACCGGACGCAGTAATAAACGCTTCGGCCTATACCGCTGTGGATAAAGCTGAGTCTGATGAGCAAAATGCCTATCTGCTTAATCAAACAGCCGTAGCCAACCTGGCGCAATATTGTAAGAGCAACAAGGCATTTTTCGTGCACGTGTCTACCGACTATGTATTCAACGGCGAAAAAGGCTCCCCCTACACTGTGGATGATGTCATAGAGCCTCAGGGCATGTACGGTAAAACCAAAGCCGCGGGCGAAGCCGAAGTCAAGGCAATACTTCCCGAAGCGAGCGCCATTCTGCGTACATCCTGGGTATATTCCAGCCATGGCAATAACTTTGTTAAAACCATGCTGCGTCTGATGGCCGAAAAGCCTCAACTCGGTATTATTGACGACCAAATAGGTAGTCCTACCTGGGCAAAAGGCCTGGCACGAGCATGCGTTGAAGCCGCGTCACAGCGCACTGCGGGTATCTTCCATTGGTCTGACGAAGGCGTATGCAGCTGGTATGATTTTGCCATAGCCATCCAGCAATTAGGGCTAGAAAAAGGGTTGCTGGAACAAGCAGTGCCGATTAATCCTATTCCAAGCAGTGCTTACCCAACGCCTGCAACCCGTCCGCATTACAGTGTACTGGATAAAACGTTAACGCGAGATACCTTTAACTCACCACTTAATCATTGGAGCGAGCAGTTAAGCGCTATGATGGATGAGTTAGTGTAAGCGCAGCAGAGAATTAAAAACGATGACAACAGCAAAAACAATTATTGTAACAGGCGGCGCCGGCTTTATTGGCTCTGCAGTGGTTCGCCACTTAATAAACGATACTGATCACACCGTGGTGAATCTGGATAAACTTACTTATGCCGGTAACCTTGAGTCGCTTAAAGAGGTGGACTCGAGTGAGCGTTATCACTTTGAGCAAGTGGATATCTGCGATGGCGAAGAAGTTAAGCGCGTACTGGATTCGTATCAGCCGGATATCATTATGCACCTGGCCGCCGAGAGCCACGTTGACCGCTCTATCGACGGCCCGGGTGAGTTTATTCAAACTAACGTAGTGGGTACTTACGTACTGCTTGAACAAGCACGTGCTTACTATGCTCAGTTAAGCGATGAAAAGAAATCCGGGTTCCGTTTCCATCATATTTCTACCGATGAAGTGTACGGCGACTTACCGCATCCGGATGAAGTGGCCGCCGGTACTGAGTTGCCTCTGTTTACCGAAGAAACGTCTTACGAACCAAGCTCTCCTTATTCGGCGTCTAAAGCTGCTTCTGATCATCTGGTTCGCGCGTGGCTAAGAACCTTTAAATTACCTACCGTGGTGACTAACTGTTCTAACAACTATGGCCCTTATCATTTTCCGGAAAAGCTTATTCCGCTGATGATCTTAAACGCGTTGGCTGGTAAGCCACTGCCGGTTTATGGCAAGGGTAACCAAATCCGTGACTGGCTGTTTGTGGAAGATCACGCCAGGGCGCTGGTGGTGGTAGCCACTCAAGGTGCAATTGGCGAGACCTATAACATTGGCGGCCACAACGAAAAGCAAAATATCGAAGTGGTTCATACCATTTGTGACATTCTCGATGAAGTGAAGCCAAAACCAGAAGGCAGCTATCGCGACCTTATCACCAGTGTTGCCGACCGCCCAGGGCACGACATGCGTTACGCTATCGATGCCAGTAAAATCCAGAAAGAGCTGGGTTGGTCACCACAGGAAACCTTCGAAAGCGGCATTAAGAAAACCGTTGAATGGTACCTGAATAATACAGCCTGGTGGCAGGCCGTGTTAGATGGTAGTTATCAGGGCGAACGATTAGGGTCTGTTTAAGATATATGACATAATTTTTCGATGAGTTTTAGTTTTTTGTTAAATGGCCGTAAATCATACATATGCACGGCCACTGCACAGAGTTATAAAGTGAAATTAACTCAGCCTTTTAGTTTTCTATTGATTAACAGATTACGATTGCCATTTAAGCCGATACTTTTTTAAACTATTTAGAAAGTTGACGAGGATTTGTCCCGCCTCATTGATTTGGTTATCATGATAACTTCTAAGCTCTATAATCTAGCCTACCATTATTGCTAATAATCTTAGCTGGAATTCCAGCAATAGTTATATTGCTATCAAAACTCTTGTTAACGACGGAATTTGCACCTATCGCAACATTGTCACCAATTTCGATGTTGCCATACATTTTTACTCCTGGGGCAATGTAGCAGTTATTCCCAATTTTTGGAGCAAGATTACCGTCTCTGATATCTGCCCCAATATTAACACATACGTGAAGCCTGCAATTACTGCCAATTTTAGCTTTACTATTAATTACTATTGTTCCTGCGTGAGCTATAGCAAGTCCTGGCCCTACAGTGTTTGGAGGAATAGAGAAGCCAAGTTTTCTTCCTTTCTTTCTTAATGAAATCCTCAAATAGGCTGTAATTATTTTACCAATGAGTGAGTGAGAACAATTGAGCCAGTACTCGAGCTGCCTAAGAGACTTTTGATATCTCCAAATGTCATCAAATAGGTAAGCTTTTAATGACCTTTTTACCCCTAAAGCTTTTTCATCCATTTCTAGGGGCGAAAATACTCTTTCTTTGAACTTATCATTTAAAACTTTCCTTTATAAACTTCAATTCACAGCGCATATGCATAAGAATTAGGGGTAATTGACAGTTGTTTTTTTGAACCAGTACTATTATGTAAAGCTACACTAAAATAATAACATATTGTTTAGATCAAAGATTTAACGGAAAGTACTTATAAGAATTCACTATAAATTTAAGCATCTAATTAAGCACTTCTGCTGACTAAGTATTTTCTCCTCAAGCTTATGACCTAGTTCCTTTATGGAGGTACAGGTTTAGTCTCCGTTCTGTCAGTTTATTTTTCTCATTTCTCCTAAAAACAGATTTACTTTATCATTTTGGCAATAAGCGACAATTTTTAATTCACACTTTGCTGAATCAGGTTTTATTGCAGTATTAAAATTATGAAGTGCCAGTAGCTTAATACTGAGCTATCCCCACGAATAGTAAAATAAAGTCAAAGA
>CEQU01110152.1_pt1 | contig 31086 bp, 26 predicted proteins | sample 531031 | NCBI WGS metagenome assembly CEQU01 (sample SAMEA2621216, study PRJEB7988) | marine metagenome | isolation source: saline water (ENVO:00002010), including
TTATTCTGTCATTTCAGAAAGGGGATCGGCTTATCCGGGACTTCCCAACTGTCCAACTGTACTCCGTCATCCCGGAAAGTGCACAGCGCTTTTCCGGGATCTCCTTATTATTTCTTTGTCACCACTTTACCAGACTTTTATGGAGATTCAGGCTCAAGACCGGGATGGCTTTGTTCTACACCGTCATCCCGGAAAGGGCGAAGCACTTATCCGGGATCTCCTAAATCACTCTTCGATAACAAGTATACAGACTGCTTAGGAGATCACCGCCTTAGCGGGGATGACGAATAAATTCGTTACTTAACCCGATCACCAATGACTTTTAGCAGATAACTGCCATAACCACTTTTCACCAGGGGGGCGGCCAGCTTTTCTAACTGCTCTGCATCAATGTAACCCATGCGAAACGCCACTTCTTCGGGGCAACAAATTTTTAGCCCTTGGCGTTTCTCTATCGCCGCAACAAAATTTGCTGCATCCAGCAAACTATCAAGCGTACCGGTATCCAACCACGCAGAGCCACGCCCCATCAGCTCCACTTTTAAAGAGCCATCCTGCAGGTACATATTGTTCAGATCGGTAATTTCTAGCTCGCCTCGCGGGGAAGGTTTTACTTCTTTGGCGAAATCGACAACGCGGTTGTCATAATAATAGAGGCCAGTTACTGCATAATTAGACTTTGCAACTGCTGGTTTTTCTTCGATGGATAACGCATTCCAGTCGTCATCGAAATCCACTACACCGTAGCGCTCGGGATCATTAACGTGATAGCCAAATACCGTAGCACCTTGTGTTTGCCCATAAGCATTTTTTAATGAAACCCGCAGATCGTGGCCATAGTAGATGTTATCACCAAGCACTAAGGAACAACTATTGTTACCAATAAAATCTTCACCAATAAGAAATGCCTGGGCAAGACCATCCGGCGACGGTTGAGCCGCATACTGAAGGTTGAGCCCCCAGGCACTTCCATCACCCAGTAACTCAATAAATCGACTCTGCTCTTCCGGGGTAGTGATAATCAGAATATCTCTTATCCCAGACATCATAAGCGTAGAGAGCGGATAGTAAATCATTGGTTTATCGTAAACAGGCATTAACTGTTTACTTACGACTTTAGTAAGGGGATGGAGTCTGGTTCCTGAACCACCCGCTAGGATTATTCCTTTTCTCATATTGTTTATTCTCCAAACTAAATCGTCATAGTAATTCTCAAAGTCGCTATTGAGATTATCATGAAAGCACAGCTGATAAGGTTCTCATTTAAATATTTCTTATTCAAAATAATTGAATAACGTCCTATTTTTAGCGTTGATATCAAATAAAGTCTTAAACCTTGCAGTATTATTTTGAACCAACTCAGCTACATCATTACTATTATGATTTTCAACTATCCATAGCATTTTGTCAGCAGCATCATCTATCGATGGTTCTGCCCAAAATTGCTCATCAGACCACGGATACTGATGAGCATCTACAGGCACCAAATTGTAATCAATGTTTAAAGGGTTATCTTGTCCTATTATATCAATGCTTCCGGACCAATTTGTGGAAATCACTGGCAAGCCCAATGAAACTGCTTCAGCTATTGTTCGGCCAAAGCCCTCACTACGATGCAAAGAAACATAGCAGTCAGTTTTAAGCCACAGCGTGGACATCTCTTTTTCATTGTACGAATCATCAATTATTTTGATTCTTCGATCTTGCGTTGCGAGATGCCGAACCAGGTTCCATTCAGGTGAGTCATTTGTGTTAGAAACTTTTAATATCAATCTAACGTCATATTTCCCTGATTTGAATGCTTTGATAAATGCATTAATAACTCCAGTTGGATTTTTCCTTGCTAAATATGATGCCGCGTCAAAAATATAGAGAAATGTATAAGGTCGAGACTGCCGGGGTATTCTAGAACAAAGAGGTTGTGTTTTTTGTATCACGATCGGGTTAGCAATTTCCACTTTGCTCTTATTCTCACTACTATTCAAATAAGCTTGCTGAACAAACTCGGAAATTGCCCATATAAAGTCAAACTTATTAAGATGATTGAACCAAGAATCGGGAAGTTTAGGTAATTCCCATGGAGGCACTGCGATTGTAGTGCCAAAGCCGCTCAGTTCACCATCAAAAACCTGCACAAATTTCTGCAACTCAATTGGATTTAGAAAAAACAGAGAGTATTGATAAGGCAACTGCGTGGAATAATACTTTTTAAGATCAAAGTCGAGTTTATCTGTCAGATGGCCAATATGATAAATTGAAAAAGGAATACCTTGCTGCTGGAGCAAGAGCATGTAGCTCCTTAGGTCTTCACCTAGTCCCAGGCGCCCCTGGTCATACCCAATCAGATTAAAACCGTATTTTTTGTTCTTTGCTACATTAGCTTTCTTACCCTCAAGTAACGAAAAAAGTTGCGGAAGATTAAAAATAGACTGAGCATAAGTTTGATACCATCTTACCAATACACGCCGATGAACAGTTTCTTTTAAACTACATTGTCCATAAATTTTGGTATGTAGGAGAACCATGAGGTTGGTTATTGGGATTGATTGATCCTGCTTTATTGCCGCGACAGGTGACAGCAAAAGGCGCCATTGGTCTGTATCTATGCTGTTAACACGGAGTTCTGTCCAAGGTAAAAAGTGGTCAAAAATATCCATCTTCATTTATTCACGTTTCTTACAACACTTTTAATAGTACTTTATTTGAAACGCTTAACAATATGGCAAAACCAAAACCTAAACTTAAACTTCACAGGTATTAAGCCTAAAATAAGCTTAATACGGTGAGGGCTCTTATAAGTTCCGTCGTGGGCATCTCGCATATTCAAAGTCTTAAATACTACTGGCGCCATTTCAGGATAAGATGATAAAAAATCTGTAGCAATTTTTAAAAACTCTTCATCAGGCAATACTTGCCTTGCAAATGGGCGCTGTTGTTGCTGACGACATGCCTCTATGAACTTATCTAAGTTTACAATTCTAAAAAAGCTGCCGACATCATTAAGAATTTGCAAATAAATATTTCTATAAGTTTCAAAAGTTTCTGATGGTATCAAAGAATAGTTAGATGTCGCGCCCTGATAAACTTGTAAAAAGTAATCTAATTTATCCTGTAACTCTTTAACATTAAACTGATTAAACCAACGTTTAAATTCTAACGCTTCTAATGAATATGAAGTGTTAACCCTCTCGTTACTTACTTTCAATTTATTGGTGACTAAATCCCAATCTATTGCTGCCAAAAAATCAGAGACTATTTCCCCACCAACAAAACAACGAGGGTGATATGGCCTTATCTGAAATCGTTCGATCCCAACGGCTTTAACTTCGCGAAATAATACATGCACCTGAAAATACTTTGGATTTTTATCTATTCCAAACGCCTTAACCTCCTGGTGACGTTTTACCCCTTGATTGTACGCGGATTCGATGACTTCGGCAGGAAAACGTAAGTAGGCAATAAATTTAGCATGAGGTATTTGTTCTGCTAATATTTGTATCTGTTGAAAAAAAAATTCTGAAGAAAATACGACTGTATGGCAATTTTGACGTTTAGCTTCAGTTACTAAGTCAGTATACCGATGCTTATCAAAAACTAATTTACCCTCTGTATCACGCGAGAAAATCGAAAATACATTGCCAGAACTTATACCATTAGGATCAGAATCATGTGAAGGATAATAGAATCCATTATTATTCAGCCGTTCAATATTACTGAGAAGCCATTTTTGGATTGCAGAAGTACCTGATTTCGGCGGTCCAACATGAATTACGATATTCATAATAGACACCCTTTCTAAATTAATTCATAGGCTTGAAGTTTCGCGAGGATTGTGTCGAAATGTCCTTGAACCTGCGATCTTACATGACATTTTTCGGCATCCAGAAAAATTTTGACATCTGCTCTTACATCGGCCATGAATGCTTCGTCATCCCACCCACGTATAGATAACCCTTGAGAGCAAATGAATTCTTTAACTTTTTCTTTATCGCAGATCGTTATGCCTGCGTCAGTAGCTGGAGAGCCATCAGCTCTAAGTCCAGCAACTAAATAGCCTATGTCGTGATAAGTTAGCTCTTTAGTCCTAGGAGTAAGTAAGCCCTTAGCCATCAACACATTTGGGCGCCTTTTTAATATTCGGACATTACAATTCATACGCCCAAGTAATTGAAGGCCATGGATAGCCGAGCCTTCTGAAAAAATCAACGTCTCAGCTTGAGCATAAATTGCTAGTTGCTCTTTCAAGGGCAAACATTCTGGCTTTATAACCGTTATACCATTGGCCTGCATTATATTTTCTATGTACCGCTCACCAGCCAGCATCCCCTTGAGCATACCAGCCCGCGATATATAGTACGCACCACTTTTGTGTTGAGAAAACAGGCCATTTCTAGTTGTATTATCATCCAGTATATCGAGGTACTCATATGAAGGCCCCTCTTGAGGTAAGTGCTCTTGTTGTTGCTCAACATACAACTTTTCGACAATTACAGGCTGTTCCACGAACAAGATATCTGAGGAGTTGATGCCAAACCATTCAAAAATCTGTTTTAAGAATAATGGGACGTCTTCATATGAAAAGCCCTGCCCTTTTCGAACAGAAAAAAGATAAGTACATCCATAGTCTCGATATACAGCAATTCGGGTGCAGAAATCAGCTATTTGATGTCCAAAATGATTTACTATTGGACCACACCAAACATATTTTCCAGTTTTGTAACGGAAAGGAGTATTTGGCCCTACCCATGGTTTATCATCTTTTGGTTTACCCTTTCTAAAGAAGCGTACACTACCCGCATTGTCCCAATCTGGCCAAACAGGCCCTAATTTGTGTTCTGATCTGCCAAAAGGACTACCCAACATCTGTTGAATAGGCATTACCGGTATATTTTCAAACAACATATTAAGTTACTTATATCCAACTATTTTTTAGTTGAGGGCGCACAGAAGAAACTAGCTCTATCTCTTCTTTCGATAAAAATTGTGAACAATCCACCTCATTTTGTTGTGGAGCGAGATTTAACAATGGATCCCAAGCCTGCGTGTTGTCCGGAGAATTATTCGATGACGGCGCGAAATAATCAACGCCAATGAAAGAGTAAGCTTTCTCTAATGTAGATTTAGGGTCGTTTGTTAATTGACCATAAGGTACAACAACTTTATTTGCTCCATATTCCTGCGCTAAAGAAGATATTTTCTTATCAATATTTAAAAAATACTCTAAATAAGTTTTAGTGCTGTGTGCTAACCATGCTATTGATGGGTCTTCAGGACTCTTTCCGAGTTCAATCTCTTTCTTATAGCGTTTTTTATGCGATGCGATTATTTCAGCGGGATCTCGGGTACAAATTAATAATTTAGCATTAGGGAATGTTTGCATTACTTCCTCAGCACACCGTATATGGGCAGGTGTCTTTTCAACCAGCCGTTTCTCACCTAAATTCATCCAGGAATGATAAAAGAAAGCTCGAATAGCATGTTTATAGCGCCGTTCAAACCATACTTCATGCCGATTACTCTGGTTTATATATGATAACGACAGGCCTTGCTGAGTTAATTGTTTATTTCGCTCTATTATTGGCGCAATACTCTCATGAAACGTTGCTAGATTTCTTTGCCCCAAATAAACTCGCATTTCATAATTTTCCGGCCGCGCATCTTCCAAGAGCATCCAAGGCTTAATAAAACAAAAAGTTTCGACTGTCGCATGTGAAAAATCGCAAAAAGCAGGGTGATTTGAGACCTGCTGAAACAATAAGCTGGTACCACTTCTTTCAGGTCCCATAATGAATACCGGCTGTTGCTCAAGAGCCCATTCTCTTAACGTGTTTTTATAAATCTGAAAATCCATTATTTCTTAGCCAAATAGTTTTTTAAAGCTGGCGATTTGCTGTTCGTTATAATTCTCGAACACCTGACTGGAGCTACGTGTTAGCTCAGTCAATCGACTGTTATTAAACGTTTGCAGTTTATCTACCATTTCATTAATTGTAGCGCATTGTTGATAGGGCTCAGAGGTGGTTATACCAACCATCGCGTCTAACGTTGCCATTAAAGGTTTACCAAATGAAAGCGCTTCGAGCGATTTAATTTTTAGGCCGGTACCACCGAGCATTGGATTAACTGCAACATCAATATCGCGGTAGAATGTGTCTAAGTCATCTACCATACCAACAATTTCAAACACTTCATTATTAGCGCTAAACGTTTTACATATACTTCCACCTAACACGAACTCAAAATTGTCAAACAGTGTTGGCGATTGTTTGATTGCGTTTTGAAAGGTTTCGATAGAGATAATATTAAACGGGTTACCGCTCCCGATGTAGCCCACTCGTATTTTGTTGCCGTCTCGCTCTGCGCTAACAATGGATTGCAACGGCGTAACATAGCCAATTACTTCAACGGGTTTCGAGGTTATTGACTGAAAATAGTCCTGCTCCTGGTCTTGAATCGCAATAGCCAAATCTGCACGCTCCAGAGCATAGGCCTCTAGTTCTTTTGTGGTGTAAAACCACACCGGTTCCAGCCCAGCTTCTTTCGCCACAATATGTCGGTCGCCAAATACATCGTGGGTATCGATAACTTTGTACACGTCATCAGGTACTGCTTCGAGTACTTTAGAAAACCAAACGTAATTCACCAGGCATACATCAAACTTCCAACGTGTACATAACTGCTCTACCAGAATGGATACCCGTTGATCATACCAGTCATCTATATCGAAATACTCACCATAGCTGGGCTCGGCCGCCGGACCTTCCGGTTGCACGTAGTGAAAGTAATCCCAATCTTGCTCCATAGCAGCTTGTTGCTCGGGCGCTAATCCTTCCATCCCAAAGTACACAAAGTGAACTTTATAGCCACACTGCCGAAACATTTGATTGAGCCGGTATATACGTGCGCTGTTGCCCTGAAATTGCGGGTGAGACGGAATGGGTGACACTATTAAAACATGTTTATTCATTCGCTTAGGTTCCACACCACTTCTATGCCGCTAATGGCAACACCGAGGTCACGACCGCCACAATTTTGCAGGTCGGTTACGCTTAACAACAACTCTACGGGTTCTTCCGGCTTGTTAGATACATAATCAAAAGCAATCGTATCACCGGCGCTAATGTATTGCCCAAAAACAGGTACGCCGTTCATAAAACAACGAACAAAACCACGCTCCTGCCCTTCGGGCAAGGCCAGTACAGACAACGACACCCGATATAACCCGCGCGCACGCATAGGTAATAAAATGCTGGTGTCGTGGCCTGGCCCTGTCCAGCGCCATTCGGTGTCATCATGCCACTCAGAGGAATATAGGTTTGTGGCCATCATGGTGGCTAAGGGATACTGCCGGGTACAGGTTTTTAAGTATTTTTGGGTAAGATTGCCGAGATTATCGCCGGCAGTGCACAGCGCTGGCCATTTTTGCGCTAATTGATTGTTGGCCAATAACACTTCATCGGCGCTGATCTGATCAGGCGTGAGGTATGTTTCAACCTCATCAAGTAGCACCTGATCGGGAAATAAATACACCTTTTGCGACGCTGTACTAGTAGTTGATAACGCCCTTAAAGTGGCATCAACGGCAGTATAATGATGTACTTCGCACCATTGCAGCAAGCTGGTAACAGACCCCTCGAAGGTCAATGAAATAAGTGGCCGATGTTGCGTAACACAGTTAATCGACTGATTTAAAAAGCTCAGATCCACCCGCTCAAATGCCAGCCAGTTAATGCGTTGTAATCCTAGCAAGGCATCGTCTACCGTTTGTACCGCAAGCGTTAACGGCGCCCGGGCTAACAACGAGAAACCAGCTTCTACCCGCGGCGTGATCCGCAACGTTGAACACTCGGCCCCTAAGCATAGGAGTGGCAGGCCTGCCTGGGCAAACATGTCTGCCAGTTTAAACCCATATTTACGTATTAATGGTTCAAACACCACGAAATCGCAACTCATACCCGTGGCTTCTACCAGACTCGCCATAATGCTTTGTGGCAGGTTATCCATTACTACATGCGCATTGCGTGGAAGCGCCCGACAAATTGCCGACTGGATCAGAATTTGATTACTAATAGCGTGTTGTTGCGTAGCTGCATTTAATGCCTGAAGGACGTTTTTCATGACACCCCTCGGCCATTGGCTGTGGTAACTGCCGGTTGCAACCACTTAAGCTCACTAATCCCCGTAAAACCGTATGCCTGAGGCGTAGCGTTAATCATCCAGGAGACTTTTGTAAGCTCAAAACACCACTCCTCATGGGTTATGGGGGGATAGGTATTATTCATATCGATGTGTGAAACACCCGTATGGATGTTATCTACCTGAAAACCACTGGCCTCAAGGTACTGCGTAATATCTGCCCGGGTAACCGGAACATCAGGACACGCCAGATTATCGGGCTGCACCGTAACAGACACTTTTGCGCCAAGAGCGAGTCGTTCGCTGAGGGCTGCAAAATAACGTACCGGATCGCACTCGATAGCCCGTATGGGTATCACCATAATCGCTAACTCGGCCAGACTAGCCGGTAATGCGTTGCCCTCTGACTGTTCCAGCTCAAAGGGCGGGATAATTTGTAGTGCACTCTCGGCGTAGCCAAATAAATCGGTTAGTAACTTGTTCCCGGAGGTTGCTTCGCCAACCAGTAAAACCGGGCCACTAACGCCTACAGGAACGGTATTATTTAGCCACCACAACATCCCGCTTGCCTGGGTATCGAGTGTAGTTGTAAAGGCTTGGTTGTTCACCAGCCAGCGGGCTATGGTTGGCTCTGCCAGATAACGCCATAACGTAGCAGGTAAGGCCGGTTCTGCAGCGCTTCTGCTGCTGAGTAACTGTTGTTCTTGTGCTATAACCTCGCGATATTGTGCCGTAGTGCGCACAATATTATGGCTGCGCTCTACCCAGCGCCGGGCATTTAAGCCTAGCCTAACCCGCTCTACCGGGTTTTCAATTAAGTGTTTAATAGCAGCTGTAAGGTTGGCATTAAATGCCTCATCGTAATCTAGCTTAACCGCGCACTCATCCGGGATCTCAGCAAAGGGCCCAATGTTTACCACAATACACCCTAAGCCAAGCCCCATGGCCCGCGACAACGTACCGGAGCTTTCACCGCCCGTGGGATAGCGAAGGTTTATAATAAAATCGGAAGCTAGCAAATATTTAAAGAAGTCCTGCTCGTTTAAAAAGCCGGTTACCACAACATGATCAGCCAGACCACTATCGGCGATATCCTGATACACGTCATACTCATGAGGTTTACACTGGCCGGCTAACACGTACACAAAATCCAGGCCTTGAGCTTTTAGCTCGGCCAATGAATTAAGAACGGCTTTTATCTGCTTGGCCTTGGCAATAAAGCCCATTGAAGTGATCACTACCTTATTACCTGGCAAACCAAGCTGGCCACGGTAGTTCATTTTGAGCTTGGGCTGAAACTGGCGAATACCGGGTGATAGATGGTGAGGAATTAACGATACTCGCTTGTGCCCCAACGCAGCAATTTTTTGCGCTGAATACTGCGAGTGCACGATGATCTGTGACGATGCGTCAATAATGGAACTGTGCATCATTAATTCATGAGGCATAAAACGCCCTTTCCAGCCATGGCTGGAAAGTTGCTCACCTATCACTTTGCCCTGAGTGCCATACTGATTCGTTAGCGCTTTGGTGTACCCCGCCTTATCGCCTTTGGAAAGGTTGGTGAGGTCTATCAGATAGTGCAGATTTAAATCGTGCACAACCGTTATCCCCGGGCGGGAGAGTAATACTTCGAGCATGTAAACTGTATCGGGGTTATTGCCTACGTGATAGACATGCACAATCTTAGCGAATTCATCCCACTGGGCTAAATACTCTGCAAGTCGCATCACTCTTACCCGCGGGCAAATAGCCACCGGATCTGGCGCATGGTTTTCAATTACCACTGTTACATCGATGCAATCACTGAAGTAGGGCAACTGCTCTGCAAGGTAATCAGCTATGCCATTGGGTTTTGGAGGTAGCGGGCAAAAAATAACTACCTGCGCAGTTGTAGCCATTAATTTTTGTTTTCCAGTTGGCTTTTAATGTAGTCGAACTCGCGTTGCATACGCTCGTTCTGGATAGAGAGTAACGCATCCATCCGTTGCTCCACCTCGGTAGCAAAATCGCCCAGAATATCGGTAAAGCTGCTTTGTAATTTTATGGCCGCGTCGGTAATTCTTTTGTCATCGATATACACGTGTACTTCACGAGGCTCTGCAGAAAACGGCAGCATTTCCAGATCGATAGTAAAGCCGTGACAACCATTACCAATACCGGCAGCAACCAGATCGTCCCGCAGGGTGGCTGCTTTAGTAGAGGCTAAGGTTTTATCGCCTTGTTTCACTTCAACAACGCATGGCTTGGTGGGTCTGGCAGTATTACACGCCCAACCGGCAATTTGATGGCTGCTAATGGTATCGATGTGAAACTGTACCGATGATTTTCCTAACAGTCGCTTAGCTATTTTTTTTAATTTCGTTTTCATGTTACATCCAATGACAGGCACTATTTAATTCAACCTGTAATGGTAACCTACTCAATCACTTTATGCATCTTGCGATAACTGCAAACAGGTTAAAAGCATGCAATACCTTTAACCTGCATAGATTAGGGTCTATCCTCTGAAATTATCCTGATTTGCCAGGAACCAGTCAAAGGCATGCTTCAGGCCATCTTCCAGGTTATATGTGTGCTGCCACCCTAACGCGTGCAAGCGAGAGACTTCCATTAGTTTACGTGGAGTACCGTCGGGCTTGCTGGTATCCCATACAATCTCGCCGGTAAAACCGGTCACTTTTGCAACGGTCTCCACCAGCTCTTTAATGGTACAGTCTACGCCTGTTCCTACATTAATATGACTTAGCATAGGCTCGGTGTTTTCTTCGTAAGTCGCTTTATCCAGCTCCATAACGTGCACGCTGGCGGCTGCCATATCATCTACATGCAGGAATTCACGCATGGGCTTACCACTGCCCCAGGCAACCACTTCTGCATCACCTCGTTGCGCGGCTTCATGGAATCGGCGTAACAATGCTGGAATAACGTGAGAATTTTCCGGATGGAAATTATCGTTAGGGCCATACAGGTTAGTAGGCATTACCGAGCGGTAATCGCGGCCATACTGGCGGTTATAGCTTTCGCACAGCTTAATCCCAGCGATTTTAGCAATGGCGTAAGGCTCATTGGTTTCTTCTAAGGTACCGGTAAGCAACGCCTTTTCGGTCATCGGTTGCTCAGCCATCTTCGGATAGATACAGCTGGAACCTAAAAACAACAGTTTTTGCACATTATTCGCGTGCGCCGCATGAATAATATTGGCTTCAATCATCAGATTTTCATAGATGAACTCAGCCGGATAAGTGTTATTAGCGTGAATACCGCCAACTTTGGCAGCAGCCAGATATACCTCATCAATCTTATTGTCAGCAAAAAACTGCGACACCGCCGCCTGGCTGGTTAAATCCAGCTCACTTCGGGTACGAGTAATAATATATACACCGCCACGCTGTTCTAAATTTCTTACAATTGCTGCACCCACCATGCCGCGATGGCCTGCTACGAATACTGTTTTCATTTTGATTTCTTTCAGTTCCTCTAGAGCGATGATTATCATTAATTCGATGGCATTAATCAAACGTTGAATGAATACCGACATTAACTTAAAACCTTTGCGTAAAATTAAATCTTTCGCGCTATATGTTATTCTTAATGTAAGGAGCCACAGGAACATCACTCGCAGTAATTGATTCAATTTAGTAGCAATATGTTTTTAACTAGCATCAGAACAACTGCCATGTACCTTAAACCATTCGTATGCAAAACTAATGAAAGTTGACTGTTTTCGGGTTATTTTAGTTCACCAAACCAATCTAATGACAATTAAGGAATTGTGAGTGCTATCTACGAAACACAATTTTCTATTTATTCATATTCCTAAAACAGGAGGCAATGCCATACAAAAAGTGTTGTTACCGTTTAGCGATGACAATATGGTTTTCACAAATGATATGCATGATGGAATCGACAGATTCGAAATTCGTTCGCCGAATATTAGTATTCACAAGCACTCCACTCTAGAAGATTATCGCTCTCAGTTGAATGAGAAAACGTTTGACAGTCTGATGAAAATAACTTGTGTCCGAAATCCTTGGGACAGATGCGTTTCATTTTTTTTCTCGCCTCATCGAGGCCCTGTTGATTGGTCTGAAGTCAAATTTGCAGAATTTATTAAGACGACAGTAAAGCCACATGCGCACTTCTTAAAAACAACATCCAATAGTGTCAGCTACTTCGACAATATTGATTTTTATATCCGCTTTGAACAGATCAATGAGGACTTCAGCGCGCTTTGCAAAAGACTGCAAATTAATCACTTACAGATACCACATATCAATAGGTCAAATCGTCAGAGTTATCATCAATACTATAGCAACAAACAAACTGTCGATTTAGTTGCAGATATTTTCAGAGACGAGATTGAGCGTTTTCAATACACATTTTAGTTTTCACCGTGGAGAACTCCATTGAAACCCAACATTGTTATTATCAATCCTGACCAGCTTAGATGGGATTATCTTTCTTGTTACGGACACAAATTTATTGAAACTAAAAACATCGACCAGTTGGCACAAATGGGAACATTATTTGAGCACGCATTCGCCTCAGCACCAATGTGTGGGCCCAGTCGAGTTAGTTTTTTGACCGGATTGTACCCAATCGAGCACGGAATTCGGCAGTATGGCGGACAGTACGACCAATCAAAACCCAATGCCTTGAAAGTATTAGGTGACGCCGGATACAAACGAGCGCTTTGGGGGAAAGATCATTGTTTTAAGGGCAATGTCATTGGCGCCTTATATGACGAAGGTGAGGATATATGCATTGGAATTATGGGTCAAAACCCAAATTATATTAATGCATGGGACTCAGCAGAATTGGACAGTAACTCAGAATGGAATTTGACCAAACGTCTAACTGATCATGGCATAGACTTTATCGAAAGAAATGCTAAAGGTGAGCAACCATTTTTTCTTACTTTAAATTATCAGGACCCCCACCCGTTTTTTACTTGTCCTGAACCTTACTGTTCGTTATTCGACGCATCTCAGTTTGATTTACCTGCAAACTATAGGAATAAACCGGTTGAAAATGAAATCCGCAGATTAACTCACTGGCGAATTCACAGTGGTGAAATCAATATGCCACCCGATGAGTTAAAAAAAGCTATGGCCATATATTGCGGCCAGATTAGATACGTAGACGAGCAGGTCGGCAGAGTAATTGAAACACTTAGAAAATCAGAAATTCTGGATAACACGATTATTGTGTTCTGGAGTGACCACGGGGAATTTATTGGTGATTTTGGTGTTACCCATAAGATTCCTGCATTCTACGAATGCTTAATAAGAGTACCACTAATCATATACGACCCAACAGATCGATTAACCAGTGGTAAAAATAGTAACTTAGTTGAATTGATGGATGGAATGGCCACAGTGCTTGATTTGTGTGGTTTAGAGCAACCAGATGGCTCACATGCACTATCACAGTTAGATGAGAGTAGCGATCGTAAAGACATTTATGCTGATGCAGGAATGCTTTTGCAGCAACCTAAGGAACCTGTTGACGGTTTGAAAATGAAAGGCGCAATGCCACCAACCCCCTATGGGCCGGGGGCAATGTTACGAGATTCGGAATGGAAAATATGTATGTATGCCGACGACCAAGGCGAACTTTATAACATTCTCCACGACCCGAGCGAAACAAAAAACCTTTTCGACGTACCGCAGTATAGTGATATTAAAAATAAAATGATGAGTAGACTAACACAGAGAATGATGTGCTTTGGTCAGATGCCAGAACGATTACCTCGAGGCGAATATTAATGTCTTCAGAAAATAAGCCAACGGTCAAACACCAGGGTTATGAGGGTGGTGCGTGGGATAAAAAAGCCCATGAGGAACTACATGGTAAAAATTTAAACACAGGTCTAGGGGATTTTATTATTGGTAAAATTAGGCCTAAAAACTTTCTCGAATTCGGCTCAGGCCTTGGCGCACTGGCTCAATATATATCACAAGCTGCGGAATTAGAGCCCTCATACTGCATAGAACCTGCGGTGGAGTCTAGCGCGTCTTATGGCAGAAATGTATCTCTCTTAAATGTTGATATTTTTAATCACATTGTGCCTAGTGTATTAGATAAGCTTTTCGATACTGTGATATCAATAGAAGTGGCTGAACATATCCCTCTTGAACAGCATGAGGCATTGTTCGACTTTCTTGTCAGTCGTGCAGGCCGCATGATTGTATTTTCTGGTGCCAGACCTGGACAAGGTGGTCATGGTCACATCGCTGAACGCCCGGAACTTGAATGGCGCGAAGAGTTCACCAAACGAGGTTGCATATTCGACCTTGAGCTAACTATAAATGCGCGTAACCAAAGCAACACGAGAAACATAAACCATCGCAAAAATCTGCAAGTTTTTCATGCACCTATGCGCAGTCTTGAACTTTGCAAATTAGAAGACACAGCAAAACCTTATTTAAACGATATAGCGTCGATTGTGCTTATGCATGGCGCAAAAATTACGGGAAACCTTTTTTACGTTAATCTAAAAAATGCTCTGGCTGGCAGACCCGAACACTCTCTATTACAAAAAAGAGAAAACCTACTCTGCCTTGCAAAAAGTGCGGAACATATTTTGGAAATAGGTTTTTGTGCTGGTCACAGCGCTTTATTATTTTTGTTGGCGAATACCACGAGCAAAATAACCATTATCGACCCAGCCGAATATGAACATACACGGGATTGTATTACTTATTTGAAGCGAATGTTTCCTGATCGCATTGTTTATATAGAAGGCTTCTCAACAGAAATATTACATACTCTACCGCCTGGAAAGTTTGATTTTGTTCACTTAGATGGAGGTAAAGATAAAACGATTCAAACAGACTTAGATTTGTTAAAGCCCTTAGTTGTACGCGACCACGTCATCTGCATAGACGATATGCAAAACAGCGGTGTTAGGGCTGAGGTAGAACGTCGTATTAAAGTTGGTGATTTAATTACAGACGAGTTTAATATCATCAACTGCAAGTCAGAGCAGGCGAGTCGATGGAAACATAGCACAGCTAGATTTAATTTTGGTAAAGAAGAAACATGTGCCGAGATAATGGGAGAACTCAAAAGCATTTACGCAAATGTAAATCATGCTTCTATTTACACAAACGAAAAGCAAACGGGTACACCAAGAGCAAATTATCTTATTCACGCAATGCGAGATATCGAGCGCTCTGGCCTTAAAGGAGCATTCGTCGAAGTTGGCGTTGCTGCTGGTCATTCTAGCGTTATAGCAGCATTAGCATCCTCAAAGTACTCCAAAAGACAGTTCTTTTTATATGACACGTTCATAGGGTTTGAAGAGGATCTTCCTAATGAAAAGGATCTTAACGGTATATCAATAAATGAATATGATTTAGATAAATATCGTGACACGCCTTGCCAAGAATCCAGTGTAAGGAAAAAAGTAATAGAAGCAGGAATAGAAGACAGCAGGTTATTCTTAATAGCTGGGCCAGCTCAAGAAACTGTAATGAAAATCAGACCAAAATCTATTTCCATACTGAGACTCGATGCCGACTTATACGAGCCGACCATAGCTGCATTAAGAGTGCTATACCCTTTGGTCGAACCAAATGGCTATGTAATAATCGATGATTATGGTCATTGGCAAGGGTGTAAGGAAGCCGTTGACGATTACTTTACCGAGATAGGCATTCCATTTTCTGCCGAAAAAATAGACTACACTTGCTATGGGTGGAAAATATCATGATCAAGATAGTTACCTTTTGCGATAAAACTTATGTTCCCGTTTTAAAAAATTGGTTCTTAGCGTTAAAGAAGTTAGAGCTAGAGAAACATGCTTTGATAATTACACTTGACGAAGAAACAAAGAAATCGATTGACTATTGTGACACTCTGCACAGACCTATTTCAGTAGAAGAGCGAAACTTTGGTAGCCTTTGGCAACACCGACTAGAAGTACTTGATGAGCTTCTGCAATCTCACACTGAGATTATACACTCAGATGCTGATGCAGTATGGCTACGTAACCCATTGCCAATGTTTACAAGTCTTGATTCCAATATTATTTTTACTCAAGGCACGGTTTGGCCACATGATGTACATGCACTATACGGCATTGTGTTATGTTGTGGTTTGTTTTACTTAAATAATAGCGAACAGGCCAAGCAGTTCGTAAAGCAAATACGAGCACGTGTAGTAACAGACAACGATGACCAGATTTCGGTAAACAGAGAAGTTGCTAGCCGAATAACTGGTTGGCGAATAGAAGAGCCGCGTCATATACCTTTCAGAGAAACAACTTTCGTTACATCTAAAGCGGTGATAAAAAGTATTCCGAAAAGCGAAGGTGATGACCTGAACATATGCGTGTTGCCTCATCACCTTTTTCCTCGAATGGTCGAACACATTAACGAAGATGTTTATGTTGCTCACCCATTATCAGGAAAGACTCTTGACGAAAAAGTACGATGCCTCTCGGATCTGGGTATCTGGTGGGTTTAATTTTTCTGGCTTTATAAATTAGAAGGGCTGGTCCCTTTTCAGGACAAGCCCAAATATAGCTTTGCTACTACTCTTTCGCTACTGCAACTGAATAACCGTGCTTCTTAAGCAGTGCATGTTGCTTGGCCTTTTGCAGATCGCCTTCCACCATTTCAGCGCACATTTCTTCAACGGTGATTTCGGGTACCCAGCCGAGCTTTTCTTTGGCTTTAGCCGGATCGCCAAGCAGGGTTTCTACTTCAGCTGGGCGGAAGTAGCGAGGATCCACTTTTACGATTACGTCACCAACGCTAACACCTGGTGCATTATCACCTTCAATCTCAGTAACTGTGGCTATTTCATCTACACCTTCACCACTAAATTCAACGGTAATACCTGCTTCTTTACAACTCATGCGAACAAACTCGCGCACAGAAATTTGTTTACCAGTCGCGATAACAAAGTCTTCTGCATGATCCTGTTGCAGCATCATCCATTGCATACGTACGTAATCTTTCGCGTGGCCCCAGTCACGTAGTGCATCCATGTTGCCAAGATACAAACACTTTTCCAACCCCTGAGCGATATTGGCCACTGCACGAGTGATTTTACGCGTTACGAAGGTTTCACCACGGCGTGGAGATTCATGGTTAAACAAAATACCGTTACACGCATACATGCCATAAGACTCACGGTAGTTCACCGTAATCCAGTAAGCATACATTTTTGCAACCGCATAAGGCGAGCGCGGATAAAAAGGTGTAGTTTCTTTCTGCGGGATTTCCTGCACTAAACCATACAATTCTGAAGTTGATGCCTGGTAGAAACGAGTTCTCTTTTCAAGGCCTAAGAAACGAATCGCCTCTAACAGTCGCAGAGTCCCGATAGCATCAACATCCGCAGTATATTCTGGCGCTTCAAAAGATACCGCAACGTGAGACTGCGCCCCTAAGTTATACACTTCATCCGGCTGCACTTCTTGCAGTATACGTGTTAAGTTGGACGTATCCGTTAAGTCACCGTAGTGCAGTTTGAAACGCGCGTTCTCGACATGTGGATCTTCGTAAATATGGTCAACACGCTCAGTATTAAACAACGATGCACGACGCTTGATACCGTGCACTTCGTATCCTTTCTCTAACAAAAACTCGGCTAAATATGAGCCGTCCTGGCCGGTGACGCCAGTAATAAGTGCTTTTTTCATCTTTTTGTCTTCTGTAAATTCTTGAATATAGATTAATAATGTAAACTTTGTAATTTGGAAAAATCTGTGATGAAGTCAGTTAGAGAATCTTTGACAGCTCTTACTTGTTCTTTACTTGGATTTATTTGCCTAGTCCAAAACACTCTTTCCCTTAAAACCTTTGCAGGTACACCAGCAACTAAACAGGTTTGATCAACACTTTTAGTTACAACAGCTCGCGCGCCAATTATGCACCCTGGTCCAAGAACAATATCTTTCATTATAAGTACATCTTGCCCCAGCCATACATTCGGAAACAAGACTATATGACTCTTAAAGCTATTAATGTGATTGATTACATATTCTGATTCGAAATCAATCATTGCATGCATATCACTTGTTCTAAGAAAAATATTATTCGCAAACATTGCATTTTCACCAACAATAATTTCGCAGTTTCCAGCTAATGAAAATGTAGTTCCATTTGAAGATGACCTTTGCCCTACATAAAGAAAGTTTCCATCATTATTAATATTGATTGTCGCATAAAAGTTTTCTACAGAGTTTCCACAAAATATAAATATATTATTGGAACCACTAACACTCAAGTTACCTTTAAGCTTGCTATTTTTTCCGACTACAACTCTATTGTTTCGGCTGCCTGCGGAAAAATTAATTCTAAGATTCAAATGTTCGTTTTCTTCATGAACTAAACAAACATTACTATCACCTGCATCATTGATATTTGCTTTTGAATAATCGCTATAATTCAAAAAATGCTGGTCAACATTTAACTCAGAAAAACCTATCCGTCCAATTAGATGTTCAAACGATTTCACAAATCTGTATACCCTAACGTTTCAATAATATCTGAGTGAAATATCTTGAACTTTTCTATGCTCCTTTTGTTCAAGTAACGTCTATATGTACCGGATGACTTTTTCCAAAAAAACTTGCCACCATCATTAGTTCTTGAATCAGCTAGTTTGAAAGCAGAGGTAATCTTCTCCTCATCAACACCCAGTGCCTCTGTAATGGGCTTTAATGCTGTTACGATATCAGAGACCATGTCCTCGTACCTAATCACAATTACATTTTTACTTTCGTCTGCACGCTTGAGCCAATAAGATACATTTTCTATCCAGTTACCCGCATCCCAAAAATAAGGGTCAAGAGTACCGTATACGGAAAACGCACTAAAATAATCATCTATCACTCCTTTTTCTTTGGCTTCATCCACGGATTCACATGTAACGATTAATCGCCCTTTATTCTTCTCAAATCCCCTCAACACATAATTAAGTTGAGAGCAAAAAACATCATATGGGTTTCTGACAATATAAATGATTAGGTCGTTTTTAATTTGTTGTTCTTTATACTTCGTCACCTCATTCTTTGAGTGAGACTTATAAAACATCCATTTTTGTCCGTCATCAGCTATAACTGTTTTGCCATTTACCCCCTTTTCATAAATATCAGGGATAGAGTCACTAGTCGAGTCAGAAATATCAAAAATCGCTCTCAGCAACTCTCTCATCCACGTGTTCCCAGACTTAGGGAAAGAGTAGATTCCGCAACGTTTTACTTCATTCATTTAATTCTCACCTGTATAACTTTTCTATCATCTCATCTATTACAGTCGACCATCGATAGTCAATTTCATGTTTTTGACAAAAGTTCGAATTAGTCAACATCTGTTTAATTTGCTCGGCAAAATCCATTACCGACATACAGTATTTTCCAGAATTTCTCGTATAAAACTCTGTCGATGGCAGCTTGCTAGTAACAATGGGAATGGAAGCCGCAGTAGCTTCCAATATAGCATTATTTGCCGCCCCTCCCTCTAATGGAAGAAACATGAACTCAGCTCTTCTGTACAACCAATGAAGGGTTCTATCCTCAAGTCCTGAATTCAATAAAAGAATATTTGAGTCGGCTTGAGTCAATGGTAGCTCCAAGCCTCTTGAGACAGCCACAAAAAGTAACGTCGGATCATTTCTGAACTCTCTAGCTACACTTAGGAATGTTTCGTAATCTCTTAACCAGTTCCCTACGGTCAAACTTATCTTTTTGCCTTTGAGAAGAGCTTGAACACTTTCAATTTCTTGCTTTGCTGGACCAGCCATACCTAATTCGATACTAGATTTATGATGTTCTTCAGACACCCCATGTGGAACAACTCTAAGCTTTAAATCATCTACGCCCAATTCTAAAAATGCCTCTTTCTGACAAGGAGACATGATATGAATAGTGTCGAATGCTTTTAGAAAAGTAGCATCTGGTACAAGTTCTTTCATCACATAATCCGGCTGATGGAAGGTAGCAACTAACTTCGGGCCATTTTTTATTACGCCGTTTAGTTTTGCCAAAGCAACCAATAGTCCGCTATGTTCGCCATCTACAAAATGAATCACATCATATTGTTTGTAATCACGTATTATTTCACATTCAATATCAAACGAGTTTACTTGATAGGACTTTAAGAGCTTACTGAAACTATCCAAAACCTCCCACCGCTTCCCGTCATTATCGAAATGCGCATTCTCATGACCCAATGGTACTAGTACGTCTTTAACTTCATAGCCATGTTCCGGTAAGTAGTCGACAAAATTGCCTGGTCCAGATAGCTTGGTAAAATGCCCATAGTTTGTTCGTACCACCAGAATTTTCTTGGTAGTTTCTTTAACTACAGCTTTTATATTATCTTCCTCGGAGCTTACTCTTGCTTTAATATGCTTTCCGAAATCACTAAGAAGCGTTTTAACATACGTTGACTGATATAACTTTGGAGATAACGGCTGGAAAGTATTGGAAGTCATCGTGTTAACGAGGTCTTCGCTATTACCAAACTCTACACTCGCGAACGTTGCTCCAATCAAGGTGAGTTCTTTCTCATGCCAGGAGCCTTTACTCACGATAACTTTTTTACCTTGTGCATGCCTTAATACATCCCATAATACACCTGACGTTTTATTGGCATAATCTTTGGGGTCATAGAGCATTATATAAGTAGAGCAGGACTCAAGTAACTCTTCATATTGTGGTTTATCCAGGTTACCTCTAAGCACTTTAATATTTGGGGTAGTACAAGCTTCTAACTTGGCAATTAGTGGCTCATAAGCATCAGCGCCTGGAAACTCATCATTAAAATGAAATATGAACTCAGAATCGGCACAACGATTTTCAATATTACAAAGTGCGTTTACAGTAAAATCAATACCTTTATCCCACTTAGGCCCACCAAGATAAGCTAACACTCGATTAGTTGAAGGATGGCTTACTTTAACTCCGCCACCACAAACGGACGGATGCAGCGTCACATTGCCACTTGGCCATATCATTTGATATGCATCTACGTACAGCTGAGTTGGGGAATCTATAAAAAACTTTACATTTTTCTCGCTCTTTACTTTTTCAAACAAAGAAAAAGCAAATTTGTGCCGTGAATACTCTCGAATACTGGTCGTAGAAACATCTCCAAACTCAACAACCCTGCCCGGAGAAAACATAGTTGAAATAAAAATTGAGTAATCGTTAAAGCTCAATCGCAACATCACCCGAGCTAATGCTTCGTACAAATAACTAAACGCAGTATGTAAAATTAAGCAGTCATTTTCAGTCGGCTTTAGCCTTTCAAAAAGCTCCATTAGTTTTCTAACGAAAGAGTCCCTAATGTTTACGTATTCGAACATTGGGAGATTATGATAGTTTACAGGGTATAAGTTGATATCAAAAAAAGGAATTATTTGCGCGTTCAGATTCAATGGCGACGCATCTAAATTTATACCGGCAACAATTATTACTTCATCACTCTCACCTGCAGATGTGATTTGATTATTTACAATCATGTGATGAGAGTCTTTATGCTCAAATCCGGGGTCAATTACAATCCATCTACGCCCCATGTATCATCTCCATGCTCACGGCTTTAAAATAGTCGGCAACTTTGTCTGAATATCCTGTTGAAGGAAAAACGTTACACTTTGCATCTGCTAAACCTGTTCGCAATGCAAAGAATAACTCTTGATTAGTTAAAGCTCTTTCGTGGGGCACTAAGAGAATTCTTGTTAAAGGAATAGAAAGCTCCCTGCCTGAGCCAAATTCTTCTTTTGAAGCATTTAACTTGATATGAGCGTAGCCTTTGATGGGCGCTCTTGATTTATAAACCGCATATTCTGCGATGCCATAACTAAAACTTTGAATAAGGTCTAATTCTAGAGAACCGTCACTTAGTATGAAACGAGATTCAATTTCATCCTGACTCACAAAATCAGTTCTTACGGCAAGATAAACATCCTGGATGTCTGGCTGGATTGAAAATATCTGCAAGCAAGATCCCAACCAACAAAACTCATCGCCATTGTATGGCTCGCACGCGAATGCTCCAGTGACGAGTAGGCACTTATTTGTTTTTAGCTGTTGTGCGAAGCTCTCCAATGCTTCGATATTGGCCACTTTTCCGTCAGAAATATAATCATAAAAGCTAGTCATTTGCTTCAGTTCCTTCCAATGTCTCCCGATAAAATGTTTCTAACTCCCCAGCTATAAAGGAATAGGAGTAATTTTTGAAAGATTGATGTTGCCAAGCTGTTGTTGATGCTTTCAACTCTTTTAATTTATTGTTGGTTACTAAATCAATTAACGTAGAAGAAAAATTATTTCCATCAACTTCATCCACTAACTCCCCATTAATACCGGAACTTACTATATCTGGGATTCCACCAATCTTGAAACCAAGTACGGGGCAGCCGCACATTAGTGACTCTAATATTACGTTTGCAAAATTTTCTTCTATTGATGTAAAGGCAAGCAAGTCAGCAATTTGAAACAAGTCCCTAACTTGATTTTCAGCTAAAACTCCCAAATGCTTATAGCTAACATTTGGGTGAGTTGATTTAAGTTTGTGATCGCCACCTCCAAAAGCAACAAACGTTATCTTTTTATCAAAGGAAATACCAAACAGGCTACGATTTAGTGCTTTAAAGGCCTGTTCGAAATAATTAAATCCTTTACGAATTTCGTGGTTATTTTCAGCACCAGATACGATTAAAATTTCATCCTCAGTGAACCCATGAGACTCTCGGAGTTTAATCACTTTGGGCAATTCTAGTGGTGAGAAAAAATCTGTATCGATACAATTTCTAATGACTTTACTACTATTTTCCCCAAGACGTTTTCCAATGGAAGAACTTAGATATTCTGTATTTAACCAATCACTTGGGAATATATATTTAGGCTTTAAGGAGCTGTATAAGTCTTCTTTTTCTTTCATAGATGATGCGATTAAACCTGCATTATCACTTTTTAGCTGGCAACAGTCCTTGCATCCTACTCTGAAGCCATGACATCCCGCATCATAATGACAAGCCCCTGTAAAGTGATTCATATCGTGACCAGTAATCACAACTTTAATATCATTACTTTTAAGCTCATAAAAGAGCTTTGAGCTCACCAAGTTAGAGGTCCAATGACAATGAACAATGTCAAACCCCTCGTTTTTAATAAAGTTCAGTAGCAGCTCATCAAAAGGCGATGATTTGCGCCATAGTGACATATAGGTATTACTTATATCCGTTCTATTTTCATAAAGAAAATTCTGAAATAGTAGGTCTGTTTTTAAGTACTCATGCATCGGTGCAGATATAAAAACATTATCGCCTTCATTTATGATTGTTACTTTATTGCAGCTCCAATCTTGACGCACATACATATGTTGAACTGTGTGGCCAATATTTCTTAGCGCTTTTGCCTGGCGCTCAGCTGCTGTCGTGGCACCGCCACCCGCATTTGTTGATAGTTTAAGAATTTTCATACGGCTAATTACTTTCGTACCACCCTAATTCGCGTATCTTGTTAAAGTTTTCGGACTTGCTCACTTCACTTAATAACTCTTTATCTGCTCTTCTATCCCGCTTGGAAATTACGCTTGACTTCCGACCACTATCCCCGGTTAGTTTAATCAAACTAAAAGTATCGATAAAACTTTCATCATATGTGATATCTAGTGCCTGGCAAATTTTCGTCATCGTTGATTTAGGATCTTCAACAAAATCTTCGTATCTGAAAACTGAAGAATTATCCAAGTCACTTAAATGTTGTAAATATCTCTTACAGTATTCATCAAAAGTCGGTGGTGAAAAGTGAATCCAACCGTTGGTTTTCAGCGACGAATAAGCATCAATCGGATTTCTGATTGTTAACACGCTCAACACCTCACATTGACTAGAAAACATCGTGTCAAAAGAACTTACTTCAACAGAGCCTTCACCGACATGATAGTCAGTATGGGTGTGATACCGAACGACTAAGGTCCCACCTCGATCATCGATATGCTGATTGATTTCAATAACATTTTTATTAAACAGTTTTTTCAATAGGTCGTTAACATCAGGAATATGAGCATATTTAGTTAAGGCCGCGAGATCTGTAGGCGAAAAACTTGGCGTATCCCTGATCGCTAAGTCACTTGTAGGGTGCGCTTCACTTAAAATATGAACGTTAGCTTGTGCACCAATACATTTAGAAATCAAAGTACCACCACTACAAGCCAAATGCTGTATTACTCTTAGCTTCGGCTTAGCCAAGTCGTAAGCCTGAGTTATCTCTCTGCATTTAGTCAGTAGGCCAGAGGTCTCGTTACCCTCATTCGACATGCTGTCAGATACTTTAATTTTATTCAGCCTTTCGTCTAGCAAATTAAGGATAGAGCCTAGCTCTCCCCTGAGCTTTTTTGATAAATACTCAGTCATCTGATTTACGTTCAATAAGTTGCTTATTATCAGACTGTATCTCATCGTAATATTTTTCAGCACGTAATAGCTTACCTTGGATATTACGAATGAACTCGACTAATTCTTTTTCTTGTTCAACTTTTTCCTTGTAGCGTTTGCGGAGTTCCTCTAAATCCAGTCGGTCTTTTGTAGACTGCTTGGACATTTGAGAGAGAATTTGAAGGTGCTGCCTCTCTCTTTCTTTGATTTCGTTAATTTGATTTTCAAAGTAGGCTGTCAACTCTTCTTTTTTCGCTCTTTCAGTGGATATTTCATCTGACTTCTGTCTGATTCCCTCTGCTAATTCCTCATTTACTTGCTGTAACTCATTAACGGAGTTTTTGAGATCTTCACATTCTGTTTTCAGGCTGTGAGTCAATTCCTCAATATCATCTTTCACGGGAGTTATTGCGTCATCGCAGCATCTCAGGAAATAATACAATTCTGGTGGAGCAACACCAAAGGTGCTTACCTTTACAAAACCCTTTATTCTCTCAACCAGGTCAGAATCGTATTCACTATTCTCTTGACAATGAATTATTATGCTTTCAAAGATACTAAGATATTCACTTTTTACACTATCGATAATAGTACGTTCAGCACCTTGAACCGAAAACACAATATGGTTTTGCTCAGACTCTACTAAATTAAGATCCTCAAGAAACTCAGAAAATTTAGTACCCTCAACTGTTTTAGTCTCAAGTAACTTAATATTCTTATGCGTATTTAAAATTTCTTTAGGCTTGGCTATGGAATTAAAGCGAGGGTTGTTGAACACATGCCACTCAACTTCGCTTTCTTGCCCTACAATCAAATCCGGCCTGCAATTAATAAAATTATATTTTCGGGCTTTGCGTTGAATAGACTTAAATAAAGTTGGTTCGGGTTCAACAATTACAACCTCTCTAGGGCCCAACTCAATTAGCTCGTCAAAGGCAGGCGTTAATTTAGAGCCAATAATAATGATAACTCCAACTGGCTTGCTTTCTGTACATATAAAGCGACTTAAATTTAAATTCATACTAATACTCGCTCTACTTTAAAAGCCAAGATAAGAAGTCACTAAATATACTACTGAAATATTCATTTAAATTATGCTTTCCAACTTTTTCATATTGCTTAATTTCAGTACTAAATTGTCTTGATTGACATGGAGAATTCAGTCTGAATAACTCACGTTCTATCCAACACGAACCAGAAATAGCAACTGGCACCCCGAAGAATGCAGCCAACCAAGCCAAGCCTGAACTTTTATTCATATAAGTATCTATGTCATACCCACAAACTGCTGCATCTATTGAGTTAAAAGTATTCACGACTTTCTTCATCGGCCAGAATGATTTATCCACAGTCAGCTGTTCGTATTTTCCTGATAACTGATCTAATTCATTAATCGATTCGACTAACTCCGGATAATCCCATGCTAAAGTATACTGAATGGTCAGTCGCACATTACCACTAAATTCAGTCAAATAATCAATGACTAGAGCAGGGAGTTGATTGAAGCCCTTATTAACTTTAGCATCTCCCATATACAGTAAGATGTGTGGCCTTTGCCCAACTGCTTTTCTGACTTTATCTATAGTCATCCATGGCATCAGATAACAGGGGTGAATATCAATGATGTTTACCTCTAACCTTAAAAAGTATTCACGAGTTTCCCAATCCGAAGCGTATAACTCAACCCCTTCAAGCTTACCTAGCCGCTGAAACCCTATTCTGTAATGAATATCATTTGAGCTGCAGGACTCTGGTGGCTTAAACATACAACATACCTTATGAGTTAAACTGCAACCATCATCACCAATATTTGATAACGCTAAATTTAGGGCTAATGCATGTTCCCAATTTAGACAGGGATAAAAACATACGACTTTCTCATTTTTAACAGTATCGATTATTGAACTTAGTATCCTCGTATATTCAACAGCTAAGTGCCGGATATAACTCTGTATACCAGACAGCTTGAGCCTTAAACCGTCTTCGTAATGTTGATAAAAATTGCATTCAAAATGTCGCTGTATCAATATACCGGCCATTTCGGCTTTTTTAGCAAGACTACAGTCTAAGTTCTTGTGAGCGATAAGACTCAATCGAACATTACTAAGGTCTGACTCAACTAAAGTCTCGATAAGAGCAGCGTGATGACCTCCAGCTTCCATCATGCCTGGATCAATCACATAGATAGCATTTTTCATGTACTAGATATTATCTTTCTTGCGTTTGATCATGTTAAGCCACAAGCGCTTAACGAGTTCGTCAATACCATCGCCTGATTCGAGTTTATTGAAAACTTTATCGTATGTATTAACTAACCACCCAAATTCAGAAATTCGACTTTGTAAAATATCTCCGAAAAATGATTCAGCAGGGATCATGACTCTTGGCCCAAATTCATCTTCCCCGAAAAACTCTGTGTCACTGTAAATGATTTCTGGGGTACCGTTTCGAAGTTCAATAAACAGTTCTGCGTCAAACGTATCAGGATTGATATTTTGAGCCTTTAATTTTATTTTTGTTTCTTGATCTTTATAAGCAAACAGCAGGTGCTGATAGCTTCCCATGCTAATAACTTCTTCTAAGGTTAAAGTAGAGCGTTCTTCTTGCTGTATAACTTCTTCAGCTTCATTCGCGTTATTGAACTTCAAAGATGACGCCGCTTTCCAATCTGACTTCGGTCGGCTCATCGAAGCATCCTGCTCCTCGAGTTTATCTATAATACTTGGTAAATTATTGGCCAAATGAGTAATGAGGTTTTTATCTACTGTAGCTAGGTTGGCTATATCGTCGAGGTTACCGATGGATACAACATACTTAGGACCATACTCATCCTCTGTTTCTGCCGGCCAAGACAATAGCGGAGGAGTGCCATCGTCACCTTCTCTGAACTCTAATAATATGGCTTCACAGAATGATTCACTGCCACTTTTATTTACATCCGTTGCAGCAACTTTTATCTCAAGTTGTTCTTTCCAGAACTCACCAACCAAAACGTTTTGAAATGCCAGCCATAAATGTTCATATCCGTCCGTTCGATATTCTTCTTTGAGCAAAACTCTGTCGAAGCTAAGCCAGTTAGGCTGTTGTTCAATGATTTCAACTAGTTCGATAGCGGATAAACGCCAGTTACGCCATTCCTCATTGCTTAAATTAACGTTGCAGCTTATATCCTGCACCTGCATTAACTCTGCAAGCAATGCTATGGTACTCATCACCAAAATTCGCTCACTGGCATTCATTCGGCTGTACACATGCGCCTGTTGCTCCACATTAGATTCGGGTGGGTTAGCAAAGAAACGAAGATAAGGGCCATACTCATCAGTAGCATCTTCGAAATGCTGAAAGAGCCCACCTTGTTCCTGATCACGAAATTCAATAGCGACATATTCGCCGATCCTGACTAATTTAACAGGTAATTCAGCGAAGCTTCGTCCGTCACCAAGCAAAACATTAGTGAGCATGAAGTGCACATCCTGGTAGCCGTCCTCGCTATATTTACCTGTAACAGCCAATGTCTCAGCCTGAGCCTTATTGAATACTTTTTGGTGATGTTTGCCCATTTTAACTACCTGAGTTCCTTTTTGTTGTGCTTGTTGCCAGGCACTGTAGTAATACTCCAATTCTTCTTGAAGCTGACTGATTTGTAGTGACGCAAGTTCAAGCTCAGCTTTTTGAAATTCGTTATTGTGACTCATTCCTGCCTCAGATTGGCTTAATTGCTCTTGCAATCTCGCATTATTATTCTCTAATAATTGAGATTGTTTAACTTGTTGTTCTATTTGCGCTTGCAACTCATGTATGAGCTCTTGCTCTTCAAGGCCTCGTCTCTTAATTGTTGCTTCAACTTGCTTTTTAAGGCTGGAGGATTGAGCAGCAAGTTCTTCATTTTTATGTGTAAGCAAGTCAATTTGCCGTGACTTTTCCGCTATTACATTTTCACTCGAGCTGTTTGCTGCTTCCAACTCGGCCTTATGAATAGTTATTAATTCGAGCTCTTCCTGTAACTGACTTATTTGCAGGTCAGAAAGCTCTTTCTCCTGAGTCAACCGTTCTACTTTTTGTGTAATCGCGGTCAATTCATTTTGTGATTCTTCGTACAAGACTTCAGTGGCTCTTGTTTTTTGCAGCTCAGAAAAAGTAGCCTCAAGCTCTTCCTGTAATTGTGCTACTTGTAAATTGGCGAGTTGGAGTTCTTGAATAGCCCCTAAATTTTCATCGTGATGCTTAGCCAGTTTACCAGTGGCTTCCTGCAAAGATGCCTGAGCTTGTGTAAGCTCGTTAGAAAGTTCAGCGCATTCTTGTTCTTTAGCCTCGTTAGTCGATTGCAGCTTAACTAGCTGCTCTTTAATCTGTTGAACAGTGTTAGTTAACTCTGTTTTTTCAGAATGCAGTTCACTGACTTGCTTATTAACTGACTGCAGTTTGTTTTCAATTTCTTTTAAAGCAGCCGTTTTAGCAGCTCTATCCTTTTCACTTTCGGCAATAACCTGTTTCTGATGGCTAAGCTCTTCGGTTAGTTCTGCGGAACTTGCTTTAAATTCCTCTAACTGCCTTTGCAGTTGTGCATTTTTCTGCTCTTTTCCCTGAAACTGTGACTGTAAATTGGTTAAACGCTCTTGGCTCTCTGTCAAACTTGCTTCTTTAGTTGAAAGCTCGGATGCTAAAGCCGTCATTTCATTTTGCGACTTCTCTAGCTGAGCGGTTGTAGCCTGGAGCTTTGATTCAATATTTTGCTTACCGTCCTGTAGAATCGCAATTTTGCTTGATAGTTGATCAGCTAGCGTCTCATTCTTTTTTAGCTCTTCTTGCAACTGAATGTTATTTTCTTCAAACGCCATCTTAGCATGCTGTAATTCGGCAATTTGCTTTTCTAACGCATTAACATTTTCACTGCTTTGGGCTTTAAGGCTTTGGATCTCGTTGCTTTTAGACTGTATGTCCTGATGATTACTGATTAGCTGATTAAATACAGACTGGCCAGAGTCGACAGCAGACTGTTTTACCTCTTCGGTATCAGGCCCTAAGTGAACTGTAAACTCACCGAATAACTTACCAATTGATAACGCTTCGTCATACAATGCAAACGCATCGTCTTGTTCGAATAAATGAAGCTTAGCAAGATGGTTAGCAAACTGCTTTTTTGTGTACGTAGAAGGCTTTGACTCGGCTGCTTTTTCGATTGCAAAAAACTCTGCAAGGAAAGGTGATGGATGATCTAATATATCATTGAGATCGCACAGTAAGTACGAATCACACTCTTGAACCAACTCCATAGCCTGACTGACTGACTCTTGCCACCAATTAATCGCCTGCTCGGGTTCGATGGAGCCGTTCGATATTTCAAGAGAGTGGCTTAAAGTGGTGGTTGGAGAGCAGTATAACAAAACCAGCTTTTCTGTTGCGCCAGCAAATCGTGCGATGTGCTGGCTCGACAAATTTACGCCTTTTAGCAGCACACATTGGCATTGCTCATCCGCTTTAATAAGTTTGTCTATCTCATCCACTGAATTGGCAGCGGCGTCGATAACAATAGTACTTATAGTATTTTGTTTTAGTAAGTCATTTAAAGGGTTGAGGGGGGGTTCTCCCACCGCCACCACAATGGCTTTAGGCATGGTGTCTCCACATACTACGAATATAGACGAACTTGTCCGTGTTAAGCCTTCCAGTTTACCGAGTTTGTCAATTTAGTTAAACCTTAAAGCCTAAGTATAGCGGACTTTAATCTGTTTAATCCCATATATATAGTTGTATCCCAGCAAGTGCTACTCAGTACGGCTAATTCAAACTTCAAGCGCCGGAGTAACAAACCCAGGGCCTAATATATCTTTGAATCTTGGCGCAAACTAATGCGCGCTAAATTCCCGCTATACGTACAGTTGGCGCCGTCATTTAAGTGATTAATATTTAATTACAGCATTTCGCTGTAACTTGAAAAGGAGATTATCATGCAAACTTTAATGGCAAACGAAGTTGAAGAAGTATCAGGTGGTGTTATACCAGCAATATTGGCCGGCATTGCGGGGGCTTATATTTACGATGCGGTTGGCGGTAAAGAAGGTATTGATGAATATGTTGAAAAGAGCGTCGCTTCGGCCAGCGCTTCTATTGAGTATTGGTATAACCAGCTAACATAGAAGCAGAAAATGTGGGGGGAATTGTATGAAACGGATTGCCTATCTTGCTCTAGGAATATTTTGCTTATTCCTAAACTATAGTTTTGAAGGGCTGCCTTCGCAGTATCACTTCCCCTTTTACCATAACCTGCCAAATTTTTTATCAGTATTTATCACAACCTCACTGCTCAACGCGTGGTATCAAAAGTATCAATTAAAAAATGTTGCCGGCGCTACGTTTGGTTTAGTTTGTTATGAATTTATTCAATTAACTATCTCGGCACGCACCTTTGACGTAATGGATATTGTAGCCTCACTATTTGGCATGCTTATATATATAGCAGTCTATTTTCTCATTAAAATGACTGTTACTCACATTAAGTGCTGAGCTATCCCCACGAATAGTAAAATAAAGTCAAAGAGTTAG
>CEQU01018168.1_pt1 | contig 30057 bp, 40 predicted proteins | sample 531031 | NCBI WGS metagenome assembly CEQU01 (sample SAMEA2621216, study PRJEB7988) | marine metagenome | isolation source: saline water (ENVO:00002010), including
CCGGCTAGACCTTCTGGAGAGCAGAAGTATTCGTACCATACTTTACTTGCGTGTGAGTAATACTCCATCTCCTCCCTGTTATCTAAAATCATATCTATAACATCTGGAAGGTTAGTCCAATTATTATCTACAGTAATTGTTGGAGCCACATTGTACATCGGGACAACCGGCATTTGCTGACTAACTATTACGCAACCCGCCATTGCAGCCTCAAAGAACCTAAAACTCTCAAGGCTAGCCGACCCATTAGGCACTAGAGCTATTTTGGTATTGCTCATAACATTAGCGTATTCTTCTATCGGACCTCCGTTATTCCAGCCCTCATACCAAAGAATTTTACATGTATGTTCTCTTGCCTGTCCAGTGATAGGATTGGTTTTTAGGTCATTCACAGAATTTCTAAAAGCTACTCTTGCATACGGATCAAACTGCCCCATCCAAGACCAGTCATAAGTCCGTTCGTGTATATTTATTGGCTGCGGAGAGAAACCCTCTAAAGAGCAGAGAGGAAGAGGACTAACTCTGTAATCCCATTCTCTTCTGACTGAAGTGGCATTTTTCATATCGTACATAGGTGCGTATTGTTTAAATATATGCACATAAGACTCGTCCTGAGCCTCAACAGGAACATTATGTTTTTCATCAGAGGTTGATATCAAAACTTTGGGATACTTTGTTTCTTTAGGTTTCTCATGATCCCATAACTGTATTACAAAAGAGTAATCTTCCTCTAGAGTATCGCACAGTATTTCAGCGGCTTGCTGATATACATAAGTATCAGGCTTGTCTTTAGCCAAGTTTATTATTTCTGACATATTATTTTATCCATTGTAATGTTCTGATGATGGCTGCCAACTTGAGTGCCATAAGTGACAGGCTAAACTCCAAGGTCTGTAGTAAGATTTAATTAACTCATCGGTAGCCTCATGTCTAAGGACAGCGGGGAAAGCGTGAAAGCTTGTCGTTGGATATATCATTATGCCTTCGTCGCCCATATGTTTTATATAGTGCAAAACACTCTTAGTTAAAGCCCAAGGACCAGTCTGATAAAGCACGAGGGTTTGCGGACACTGTATTCCCCAAGGATTATCTAATCTCATTTGACGTATGCATATATCTATAATGGGATGGTTAGGGATAGAAGCTATGATCCCATTGCCTAGCTGAACTGGCTTTTCGTATAATATACCAGCATAGAAACAATACTTACGATGAGCATGAGCAAAACTAGCTAAACATACAAAATCAGTATCTACATACACACCTCCGTATCGCTTAAGTATTTCATATCTTAAGATGTCAGATTTGTTACCGAAGCTTGGTGCGCGCAAGTATAAATCTTTATTATACATCTGTGGCAAAAAAGTCTCAACCTTCTCATCGTCCCAGAGCCAAATTTCAAAGTCTGGGTTGTAATGTTTCCAACCCTCGATGATTTCAGCATACTTTTCTGGAAGCTTGCTGCCCACCCATATAAAATGGATTATCTTAGGGATCTCGCAGTCTTGGTCGTCTCTTGAAAGATTATTATCATAAGCATCCCTCACCATGTTCCAGTCAGGATCTTGCCTTGCAAATTCTATATCAAATGGAGAGCTTTCCACTTGGCACATTTCAAAAAAACTCATACTAAACCCTCTAATATGTCTATCTCTGTATGTGGACACTCAATAAAACCAAAATGAAGTTTACTTAAATCTATCCTAGCTCCATCTAAAAATTTGTCATTCAAATCCTGCTGACTATAAGAGTACCTGTCTCCATGAGAGTTCGTAGCCACATCTTGAACTCTATTATTAGGACTATTTACAAAGCAGCTGCGAGGAGGACATGCACAGACTGTTTCAAGATCATAAATGGATCTTTGCATCTTACTTTCTATTACGTTTGGCGTTTGGGGCCAAGCACTCTTTGCTCTTGGAATTCCCTTCATTGAGTAGTATTTGTCTAAGACTACAAGTTCCTCAAATACATTACCTATTGTTTTAGTCTTATATATATGCCCGTCAGTAGATAACGGATATCCCCAATAACCTCCATATGGAATACTTGTCCAACTCCAGTAAATGCAGTCAGTATCGCCATCACTTAGGAAAAGAGGCATGTGATCAGGCATTGTGCTTCTCACTGCTGCTGAATTTCTTTTTGTTATGTTTCGCCCATTCCTCAAAGAAAAAACAGCTATATTTATAGTGTGTCCAGCTTCATGGGGTAGAGGTGTTTGAAATGCCTTATGTATATTTACGCTACTTCTATAAGAGGTGTAGGCTATCATATCGTCTGTACACATACAAAAGTATTCGGTGCCACAGTCATCAATTATAGACGACACATTCCTAAATATGCTACCCTTTTGACGGATGAACTTTACATCAGGATGTTGCTTCATCAGTATCTCATAACCTTTATGAAATAAGGGTGATGAAATATTATACAAAACAACTATATTGTCGAAGAAGGGCAGATTTTCTTTGACGCTATTTAGTGTAAGGTCAAGCTGTAGCGCTCTATCCTTACTGAATACGGTTAAGGTAAACATCAAAATCCTCCTTGTTTTTCATGAACCAGTCTACTGTAGACTCAAGACCTTCTAGCAGATCTATCTGTGGTTCGTAGCCTAGTCTTTGTCTGGCGCGAGTAATGTCTAATTGTCTTCTCGGTTGACCGTCTGGATAATTGGAATTAAAATATATAGCTCCTTGGTAGCCCATGACTTCTGCGATTGTGTGCGCTAAATATTTAATCTGTATTTCGCCGCCAGTTCCAATATTGATCGGTTCTGGAGATATATCCTTTTCAAGAGCCAAAGAAATAGCGTGCGCACAATCATGTACATGCAGGAACTCCCTGCTCGCCTCACCAGTACCCCAGACTTCTACTGATTCCAAATCAAACTTAATGGCTTTATAAAACTTTAATATCAGTGCTGGAATTACATGGCTTATAGCAGGGTCAAAATTATCGTGAGGCCCATACATGTTAACAGGAATGAGGTTAACCCCGTTAAAATCGTACTGCTCATGATACGATTGCACAAGCTGCATAAGTGATTTTTTTGCAATTCCATATGGCGCGTTTGTCTCTTCTGGGTATCCATTCCAAAGGTCTTCCTCTTTAAAGGGCACGGGAGTAAACTTAGGGTAAGCGCAAACAGTTCCAACCATAACAAACTTCTCGACTTTGTTAAGTCTAGACGCTTCAATTGTATTGGCTCCCATTACCAAATTGTTGTACATAAATAGACCGGGATTATCTTTGTTGGCGCCAATACCTCCGACAGTTGCTGCGAGATGGATTACCACTTCTGGTTTTTCGCTTTTGAAAAAATCAAGTGTTTCTTCACAACATGTGAGATCAATAGATCTTCCTCTAGGGACTAGATTTGTGTAGCCCTGTGACTGCAGTCTTTCCACGACAGCCTTGCCTAGAAATCCAGTACCTCCAGTTATTAAAATCTTTTTGTCTTTATACATTGGCTGTATTCCTAATGCTATCCCATTTATTTAAGATCCTAGTGGCGTCTACTTGCAAACCAAAGAGGTTCAATATCTCGGAAGTCCTATGAAAATTTGTGTGATTTGAGAGCACAAAATCTTGACCCAAAGAAGCAAGAGAACTTCTCTCTTCTGTATTGTCTATATAATACTCTATCTTATTGACAAAATCCTCTGGTGACTCTGCGAATACGACCCCGTTACCATCGAAGATTTTTCTTATTGCTGTTACATTATCAGCAACGCAGAAGCCGCCAGCACATAATATTTTGAAACATCTTTCATTAATGTCAAAACCATACTCGTGTGCATGAGGTTCACTTAAGTTAGGACATACCTTAGCTGACTTAAAAAGATCTTTTACTTTGTTATCTTTTATAAAGCCGCAATACTGATTCACATGCCAAGGCTGGTTGCCAAAAATCTTGATATTATATTTGCCTACTGGGTGACACATCGGAGTAAGATACTTATCAATTATAATACCTTTATGTGGCCAGTATCCACCAACAAACCCTATATCGCAGGCTAGAGAGTCGTCATATGAAGCTCCAGAATACTCATGTACATCTGCGCACATTATAATAGACCTAGCATCTATTCCGATATTCTTATATGAAGAGTGTGTCTGGTCTACAGCGTCTTGCGCATAGTGTATATGTACAAAATCTGGCTTACCTGTCTCTTTCTTTAATTTTTCCAGTATTCTTTTTTCATTCTCTGATATATGCAGAACATTGAATCTAGGGTCATGTTCAAAGTCTCCCCAGTCTCCTGCCCTGAGACCCACCTTAAGATGAGGTCTTTCATATATACATTTAAGTAAAGCGCTATCTAAGTTATAAGACTGCCCTAAAAAAACGTCCGGCTCAAATGTATCAAATACATCAAACGCTGGAGTATTCTTGCAATCCCATAAAAGAGTTTGTATGCCGCCCTCAGTAAATCCTTTTAGCCATGCCGCTCTTTGAAAGTAGTGTGCGTGCATGCCGTCGCTAGAAATTAAAATTTTCATTATTCAAATCCTTCATGGAGTCAATTTCTAATATCGAGTTTTGTGGGGCGTAGTGTATGTTGAAGACGCCACCTTTGTTAATTATAGCATTAAGAATCTCAAATGTCAATAAAGATTTCATTTCTTGGTTTGGTTTTTGACATATTTGGCGTAACATGGACATTTCTTTACCTTTGAGAAATGCAATCTGGCACCATTTGTTATCAAGTCCGTAAGAAAAAATAGTAGCCCTTTCTCTGCTTTCGGTGACACCAACCTCTTTGTCTGACATGTTTCCTTGATTGTCACAGACGATAAACGACCTAGAATAATCTAAGTTGCGAAAAAACTCTTGCCTAAAATAAAGGTCTCCGTGAAAAAAAATAATATTATCATCTTTAGTATTATTCACTATAAGTCTAAGTGTCTCAAAACTCCCAGATGTTTGATATAGCTGGTTCTCAACAAACTTTACTGATTGCCCTATCCTCTTCATTATCTTCCAAGGTTCATAGCCTACACCTACAATAATTTCAGGATTAGAAAATGTTTGATTGATTAGCGATATTTGGTGTTCCAAAAGCGAGGTTTCTCCCACCTTTAGTAGAGCTCTAGGTTCATGTGACTTGATTCTAGAGCCCACACCTGCCGAGAGTATAGCTACCGGAGATGACTTCGGAACACCCTTTATTTTATGAATAAATCTAGACATTTTCCCTCAAAATTTTAGCATTTTCTTGAAATATATCTGAGGTCATTTTCATAGACTGGTTCTGTCCGGTTTCACGAACAAAAGAAAGAGGTTCTGGGATATGTGTTATAATACAATGTTTGGAAAGCCTCAACCACAAATCATAGTCTTCAGTACATCCTATAAAAGCTTTGCTTCCCGGCCCATGTAGCCTACTATCATAGAACTCTTTATTTGGCAAAACTATCATTTCTAGATACTCTTTTTTGATAAGTCCTGCACTATGAACTATACATTGGTTGTCAAGTTCTTTTCTACAATAAGGATACTTGTATTCATACTTAGAATAATCGTTATCGTTGTAGGTCTTGTGAATTATATAATCTGAGTAGGTAACTCCAACCTCTTCATGTTGCGTAAGCTTTTTAACTTGCTTTCGCACTTTGTCACTGCGATATGTATCATCTGCATCGAGAATAGCAAACACATCGGCCCACTGCCAAGCCTCCCATATCGCTACGTTTCGGGCTGTACTAGCTCCGGAATTTTCGATACGATAGCACCACAGATTTAAGTCGCTGCATTGAAACAATTCCATCTCTCCACTATAGTATGGTCTTGTTACCTGATGTCTATCTGTTACGGACGATACGTCTTCACCTGCGTAAGTTAATAACTTTTCATAAGACCCGTCGGAAGAACCGTCATCTATCACATATACACGCACTTCGCCTTCATAGTCCTGCTTGAGCGCACTATCTATAGCATCTAATACATAATCTCCATAGTTGTAGTTTGAAATTACAACAGCAACATTAGGAAGTTCCATTTATGAAATCCTCCCAGCTACATATGATATTTGGATCACTTTGTTCCATTCCTTCAACACGATCAACAAAACTAAAAGGCATTTCTTCTCCTGTTTTTGAATTGATGACTTTTCTATTGCCGTCAAGATACTTATACAAGCTGCTTTGAAACACAAGTCCATTTAAGCCATCATACGGCTTGATAATTGCCGTGCGAAGAAGGTCTCTATTTATTCTGTTGTTCATTTTTTCAATAAAGTCATGAGGTATCTCTTGACCTATAGTTGTGACTAAAACCCAACCATTTTTAGCAAAAGAAATGGCGTCATCTAGATGATGTAATTCAACGTCCTCCGATAACACCTGAATTAGGTGATACTCAGTTTCCTTAAAATCAAAGCTATCAGCTAAGACACTCTGTATTTCTTCATTATAGGCGACATCGGAATTTATAACGACAACGTATCTAAACTTTGATAGCGTCTGTGACTTAACGTCTCGGATGGTTTCCAAAAATTTAGGTATGCCCTCCTTCTTGAATGATTTATCAAATATCAAAAACAATCCAATACGAGGCACGACTTCTTTGAGAACTTCTTCTTCTTGTATAGCATTCTCGCCTATTAGATCAGCCCAAGCTTCTGGCCTATAGCAGTTACAAAATCTATCGAAAACAAAGCTGAAGTTTCCATCTTCATCTGTATCTCCTGTGGAGTCTGGGCATAATACATCCGATCTACCCAGCCGGCACCCAACCTGTTTGGTTGATGATCCCTGCTGTATATTTGTCATGAATACACACCCTTTGCAACGCATCTCAATTTGGTTGTTGTTCTGTTGTTCTGAATCTTCCATGTTTTACCTCTCAGCTACAATAATACCCTGACATGTTTCCACATTTAAGTGCTTTTCTTTTACTGTTAGTCCGCACTGCGTTAAAATATCACTTACATTTGATAAATTCAGAACAGAAGCTATAGCTTGGCTATCTTCAAAGAACAGCGAATTTATATCTGATATATCTAAAGCAAGGGACGATACATTGTGACAGATCAAAGAAATATCCTTGACATAAATTGTGATAGTCCCTCTAGTTCTCAACTTAGATAGTATTTTTTTTAGCGCTTCTCCAGCGAATGAAAAGTTAAAAGAGGATAAAAAGTTATCAACTAGGATCTCAGTAGCTTCTGCATCGTCTACGATTTCATCCAAAGAAGAAATGTCTTTAACCCAAGTGTAATTTTTTAAAGTCGGCTCTGTATTAGAGAGTATAATTCTCATTGCTATTTCCTATAATTATCTATTGTTCCAAAAAATAGTTCATTCCAATTATATACGAATCTTTCTAGATTGTACTTTTCTTGTATTGTGTCTTGTGCATTTTGTCCCAGCTTTCTCGCTTCGTCTGGATTGTTAAGCAGATACTCGCAAGATGCGCGTAGCTCATCTGCGGTATCCGCAAGCAAACCGTTCTCACCGTGCGTTATGATTTCAGGGATCATGCAATTATTAGTGCTCACTATCGCGCAACCAGACGCCATAGCCTCCATCAGAACGGTAGGGACAGGCGAATGAAGTGAAGTATTCAAAAAGATAGATGAGGCTCTGTATGAGTCTCTCAGCGCCTCTATGCTTGGAGCAGGTTCGGATAGTCCGGGACTATCGCCAAGAACTCTTACAGGCAAGGAAGATTGCATGGTTCCTTCTGAAAATCCTACTGTTTGCTTCCACAATTCCCAACCACAACACCAATCTCTATTTGGCCATTGATTAACTACGGAGATACAGACATTATCTCGCTCTTCCTTATCATTGGAGCTGTCAGCCCAGAAGTTACAATCAATTCCATGCTCTATAAAAGAAGTGTTTTCCCCCACGCAAGACCAAGCAGATCTATTGTAATTAGATATAAAGCTATTGTGTTCTACGTCAATACCATTGAATGAATATATTTGATTCTCTGTGTTATATCTTACGTCCGGTAGTACATGAGTATGCCTAATTATAGGTATATTGTACATGGCTTGAATCTTTTTTGCTGTAGTAAGCCTGTCACAGCTAGTATGACATAAGATCAAATCAAACGGAATATGCCAAGGCAATACATCTATTTCGTGATAATTATTAGGTATGATGCCAAAATCTTTGTTCCAAGTCTTTCCTTGAATAATAGAATAGAAATTATGGCCTGTCTTGCACAGATTTTGCTCATATCTTTCGTGTGTGCAAAAGGTTAGGATGTTCAGCTTTTTCTGAGGTGTAAGCTGAGATCTTCTAATTATAGATCTTATAGCTTGTTGGGTAGCGTTAGCCATTTTGTAGCAACTCCTTTAGTTTTCTACCTATGGATAGACGGTCGTATTTTACAGCACAACTCTTTGCATTCTGCTGCATTTCAGCATATTTCTGTGGAGAGTTTTTATGGGTTTCAAATGCAACTCTCATGCATGAAGCTAGCGATTCAATGTCCGGCTCAACCCATTTAGTATTTGATGTATATAGTCCACCAAGAGAGTCTGTAGCGCCATAACATGGAGCTGGTTTAGAATCAATCGCCCAGCCATAACAAAAGTCGTCCATGCCAGTACCTTTAGTATATATGACAGGCATAGATAAGGCCATGGCTTCTAACGCCGGTATGCACCAAGCCTCCCCAAAACTAGGCATGACAAAACAGTCACACTTTGACATTAATGATTTTAAATGCCTCTTGTCTAGATGTCCAGACACAACGACTTCATCTTTGTACTCGTTTCTAATTTTTAGACTTCTTCTAACATGCTCTGACATTCCCTCGAAATAAGTCAAGGCATCCTGAGAATTATATCCAGATTTTGTTACTTTTATAAAGAGGTTGACCGGCTCAGAGGGATGAAACTCTGTATGAAAAGCCCTGAGTAATCCCTCGATGTTTTTGCGATGTATCATTTCACCAACAAAACAGAAGTTAAAAGTTGAGTCGATATTGTCCATAGATGCGCAGTCTTCGACATATCCATATTCAGCCATATCTAAGGAGAGGGGAGCAATATTTACTGGGATATCAATCAAGCTTTTCTGACATGCTTCTACCATTTGATTATTGGCAACCCATGCCTCATCCAGTAGGTTTATATGCTTGTGCCACATGCTTTCAGTAAAAGTCAAAGTTTCAGTATAAAATACACCTATATTTTTAAGGCCTTGATGATAAGAGTAAAGAGAAGGCAATGTGTGCTGTATGCATATATCGCAACCTTTTGTGCTATTAAGTTCGAGCTGTTTAATTCTTGGATCAGTAGCAGAGTGTGAATTATTAAATGTTATGGATCGAGGAACAACATCTACACCTGCGGAGTCCAGAGCAAGAATATTATTCAATGCCGCATCTCCCCAGCCTGTCTGGTCGTTATAATTTCCTATATATAATACCTTCATTATCTGCTGACTCCTCCAGACATTATAGCTTCAACTTTTTTTAGACGATAGCGTTCCCACTGATTGTTTACTTCTGCCGCCTTTAGAAAGCTTTCGTGGGCATCCTGTAAAGTAAAGCGACTCCAAGCCCTTACATCATGAGAGCCAGTATGAGATTCACTAAAATGAAAGTCAACAGCAGTGCTGGCCATTGTGCTTTTATAAGTCAGATCTCTGACGGTTCTCTTCCAAAAATAATTACCTATCCACTCTGGACGACCAAGAACATCAGTAAATAAAAAGTCAACTTGGTCTTTGACCGACTTTAGATTCGCTGGTATTTCTTTAGCGGGCATGAACACTCTTGATGGCGAAAGCCATGTTTTCTTCAGATCAAGCACGGGAGTTCTATCAAAATAGTCACCCCACTTCTGTGCCGTCGTATCCCAACTATAGTTTTCTAACGTTGCCTGTCTCATTCTTTCGCCGGAATCAACCACAGCCTCATTCCCAAGCGAATAAAGTTTCATGAGATACAACATTGCTGCATCATTGTCTGGTATAGCTCGTAAGCATCCAGTTTCACACTCGGTGTGTAGTTTCATGACAGGAACTTTGAATGCACCAATCTTATTTCCCACCGACTCCATCGCTGAATAATCAACCGTTATCAAGGGTAATCCAGTACTGGTTGCCTCTAGTTGAGGCATCCCAAAACCTTCGCTATTAGCATACTGAATATATACATCGAATAACCTATAGACCTCCGCTAGATCCTCTTCAGTTGCTTTGTTATTTATTCCAATCATCTGAGATTCGTAGCTTCCGCAGTGAGAGCAGTGAGATATTACGTCGCTGAATAGCTTTGGGGTAATTGTGCCACATTTTTTACATCTGTATGTAAATAATACCCTGTCTCCGATACCGTATTCATGAAGAAGTTGCGGTATTTCCCAGCCTAAATCTGGATAAGCGGTGTGGCAATATAAGTAGGCGTTGTTTGCTTTGGTTGCATCTAAGAAGTTTGCGAATACTTCAAATAAGTCTGGGTAGAGCTTTCTCCTTTGGTTTCTCATTACCGTGCCTATAACGAAAGAATCTGGATCTATACCTCCGAGCTTCTTGTGTTCGCTTTTGCTCTCCGGTGGATGAAAAACAGGACTTGCGCAAGGTGATGCTACATCTATAAAATTCATTCCATCCGACTGCCCTAGCAATACATCCCTACCAAACTCAGAATATGCAAATACTGCATCTGCGGATGAGTACGTGTCTACCCATTGTTTGTTTTGAGGACGAGCGTCAACAGCCGGCATTATTGCCCATTGAAAGAAATCTCGGAAAAGGGTGCGACCAACGAACTCCAACATCCACCAGTCTCTTATATCCATAACAAAATCTGGCATAAAATCAATCAAAGTTTCGTTAAGCCTGAATTCCCCGAATTCACTAGAAGGACTTGATTTATATAGTTCCCACTCCGGGCCATTTTTTAGTGGTTGATTAGCTATAATTTTCCAAGGTACGTTTTGGCCATCAGCCTCTTGTTGTGTGACATAGCAGGCTAACTCAACTATTTCAAAATTAGGGTTTCTGCTAAGTCTACTTAAAACCTCTTTGGTATACACAGAGTAGCCAGTAGGAAGCCAGTGAGCTTCTGTACATATTAGTATTTTTTTTCTTCTCATGCTTTAGATTTTACCTAGTCCTGAGTACATAAAGTTATAATATTCATTCCTTGTAAGATTAAGATTGTCACAAATCTCTTTTCTCGAAAGGCCTAGAACTTTCATATGGAGCAGGTTTTTTTCTAAAGGTAATAGCTTTTTTGTATTATCTATCACGTTTTTGAATTCCATGAAAGTATGGTCGTCATTGTATTTAGGAGAAATATTTGAAATTAATTCTACCGACTCAGACCATCTCCTCTCGCTCTTCAGAAATCTGAGTAGGTGATTTCTTACGCAAGAAAATACGTAGGGCTTTAGAGGCCCTATCTCTTCATCGTAACTCCTTATAGCTTTTAATGCGCCTAAATATGCCACCTGTAGTAAGTCCTCAAATTCATATGAATCTGTAGAGTCGCTAAATTGAGTAACTAGATAAATAATTATCTCTAAATTAGCCTCTAGACTCAGGTCATCATTTTTCATCACTGGGTTCTTTTCCATGAAACACCTTAAAGCTTTGCATTCTAAAATTTACTTTTTGTTTTGACTTACCCTCAGAGTCTGTCCATTTTTGTTGTCTGGCACAGCATTGAACCGCTATCATATCACCCTTTTTGCACATTTTCTGTATTGTTATAGCTCCCGTATCCCAAGCCTCGAACTCAAAAAAGTCAACTCTTTTCTTCTTGTTTCCTTCTTTGTCTTTTCTATGCTCTTCCACAGCTATTGAAAATATTGCCAGTTTAGTAGATCCTACATCTTTTAATTCTACATCAGATGCTAGTCTACCTACAAAGTTGCAGTTATTCATTGTGTCTCCTATTCAAATATGTATAAAAGATTATAGCAAAGTTTTATGCTTGAGACACTTTGTTAATGATTAAACTGGTATCTTTTTTCTTAGAAACTTGTCCAAACGCTATTACAGTATTGCCTTCATATAGTATAGTCTTGAACTCTTCGTATGCGTCTGGGAATACTATAGCAGAGTCTAGAGTAGCTGTGCTGTCTTCTACAGATAAGAAAGCCATGATTTGACCGGGATTTTTTCCATTCTTGGTAGTGTATTCCCTGAGAGAGTTTATATGCAGGGCAAGCGTAACCTTCCCTATTTTGCCAGATAGAACTTCTTTGCATGTAGAATCAACTATCGAGCTTTGGATAGAGTCAGTTTTTGAAAACGTCAAGGATGTTCCCATGTATTTCTTCTCAGTATCTGCTATCCAATCCGGATGGTCAGAAAGATCAAACGGAGGTGATTCAATAACATTGCGAACATCAAATACTTTTATCAGCCTGTTTGAGTTTATTTTTAGGTTGTTTATCATATTGTCAATATTCTGAACCAAAGAACCCTCAGTCAAGTAGTTTTCAGATAACCACTCTCTTTCTCTGGAAGAAAGATCTCTGTAGCTTTTGTATTCATAAAGCATTGCATTTCTATGTTTTCTGTTTTTAGAACCGTTGAAAGCGCCCACATTTATCAAGGATTCCATGCAAGTCTTATTTATCTTTAGTCCAAAATTAAATAATGTATCAGCCCACGTAAAATCTGAAAATGATTTGTCTAATCTCTCTTCAAGCTCAGGTATAAGCGATAGCATCTTGCTTGCCTCTGCACTACCCACACCTTTAACACTGGTAATTCCAAAGTATATTACATTGTCTTTGGCGGTGAAGTCTTCGTAAAAGTGACCTAATCTAGGTGGAAGATTTTCTATATCATACATCTTTGAATCAGAGACAAGTTCTTTAATTTCTAGCTGGCTATCCGGCTTTCTTTCAGAATGATTCAGATATACCTCAAAAAACTTTAACCTTTTGTACTGTTTGCAATATGCGCTCCTGTAAGCATTAACCGCATATGATACTGCATGAGATTTATTGAACGCATATCTATTTGACTTCTCGATCCAGCTAAATATTTCTTCAGCGGTCTCTTTCTCTAGACCTCCAACTGAAACGGCGCCCTCAAGAAAAGACCCTTTGATCTGGTTCATTAGGTCGGCTTTTTTCTTGCCGATAGCCTTACGAAGGTTGTCCGCTTCTTTTAGGTCAAATCCCGCAAGCTGTTGCGCAATCTTCATAGACTGCTCTTGATATACCAAAACCCCATAAGTTTCCTTTAGGATTGGTTCAAGGCTTGGGTGTAAATACTTGACTTCATCAATACCAGCTTTACGGTCAACATAATGCTGCGTCATTGACTTACCTTCAGTATAGGCTTTTAGACATCCGGGCCTAATCAAAGATATTAACGCCGCTAATTCTTCAATGTTCCGAGGACGCACCCTCTTAGCCCACGATCTACCAAGCTGCGACTCTAACTGAAAGACACCTTTTGTCTGGCCTTCACAGATTAAATCCCAAACATTAGAGTCACTATAGTCATCAATATTAAACGTAGAATTCGCCATTTGCAAATGCTTTCTCAAATTTGGTTTTTTCCGAAATGTTTCGTTGAAACTTTAGAAACTTAATAAGTATATTGGCTGTGTCCTTAACGTCCTGCAGCGCGTCGTGAGCGTTCTCCTTGCTTTCTTCAGGGAAACCCATATAGTCTCTCAGAAAGTCCATACTGAGGCTCTTGAAGTCCTTGTTGTTCTCAGTCCAAGAGAATACCATATCCATCAGATCTAGTTTAAAGATCGGATTGAACACCGTTTGACGACCCCTTGAGTCAGTAGTCCCATACATATCGCACATGCGCTGAACGATTGGCAGGTCAAAGCCGATAATGTTGTAGCCCGCAGCAATAGGAGCAGTGTAAGAAGTCCCTCTGAAGTTGAACTTGTTGCAGAAATCTTCAAACTTCTGCCATACCGTTTTAGGTAGGGGTGCCTTGGCTAGCGCTTTACGTGTCTTGCCTGTAATCTCAAGTGCCTCATCTTCAATCGGATCAAAACCAGCCTCGATAGCCTTTTTGTCATCTAAGATAGGACGGATTTCGCTGTTAAACACACCTCCGGGCTGCAATGTTAGTTTACGCCCATGTAGTGCTATCGCCGCGATTTGTGTCGGTTGTGTTTTATGTGGATTTCTAGATCCAGTCTCAAAGTCAAAAACAATTATATCTCTATAGTTCATTTATCTCTCCTCTTCAATTCCAAAAACATAGCGACAGCATCATCAATGTTTTTATACAACTTACTAAACTTGTGTCTTTTTGAATGGACTTGATACGTTCTAGACATACCGAGTCTTGAAGGCACATAAGAGCCTAGATTGCAAAGGCTAATATCCTTATACTCAATAGCACATCCTTCAAATAGAACAGACTTGTAATCACTTGTAATATCCATCATTCTTTTATCTCCATTATTTTACTAAGTAGGTCAATGCCTAATATATCAAACTTTACATGTCCCTGTTCTTCAAGGTCTCCCATTTCAAAACCAGCGACAAGGTTATTATTTTTATCTTGAACCATCGGACAAACTTCCGTTAGTTTATTCGACGATATTATTACTCCAGCAGCATGTTTGCCTTGTGACTTAATTGTTCCCTCTATATCCATAGCCTGCTCAAACACTGACGATAACGGCCCAACCAAATCATCCTCGCTATTCAATTTGCACCACCTGTCTAAGACTTCTGGCTGGTATTTTAAAGTCCACTTTATCAAGGACTTCTCTCCGCTTTGCTCAATCAAGTCAGACACATCTGCTTCGTTAGGAATGTTTTTGGTTACGTCATTCATTTCCCCAAAAGATACAGTGCTATTTATTCTCATGACTTCTTTGAGTGCAGCTCTACCTTGTAGCTTATTAAATGTAATCATCTGCGATACATTATCTTCGCCATATTTTGACTTAATATAAGATATTACTTCATCTCTATTTTCGGCAGGAACATCTAAGTCAATATCAGGAAGTGACACGTGATCCTCTGTATTACGCCCTGCATTGTAAAATCTCTCGAAAATAAGATCGTACTCGATTGGGTCGATTTCCGTGATTCCAATCAGATATGAAATTAGACAGCCAGCGGCAGAACCTCTTCCGGGGCCCGGAAGCCAACCTTGAGAACGAACATGGTTAACAATATCTTGCACGATCAGGAAGTACCCAGAGAGCTTAGCGTCAAATATAACATCCATCTCATTTTTAATTCTATCCAAGTATTCTTGCTTTTTGCTCTCATCATTAACCTTGCCTGTATCAGCAAGTAGTGTTCGCCAACCATCTCTGCATAACTGTTTTAGATATTCATCTTCAGTTTGGTCTTGAGGACAGTCAAACTCAGGCAGCATTGGTGCGCCTAAGATATTATATTCTTCGCATTGCTCAGCTATTTCTACACTAAGTGCAATCTGTTCCTCTGTATATTTGTCTACAGCCTCTTCCATGTTTGGCAAATAAAAGCCGTCTGAGGAAAAGAACGGCTTTAAGTGTTTGAACGAATCCAGTTTGGATTTTGCTTTAGACATTGTGGTTTTCATGCCAGAGCATAATAGTATTCTATGTACCTCTGCCTCGTTGGACTCAACATAGTATGTGGAGTATTGCTTCAATCCGTCAATACATATTAGATTTTTGTCAAGCGAAGACTGCACAAGCTTATATACAACATCATCTTCATACATGTTCTTCTTCGATACTAGGTCAATTAAAGCATACCAACCATATTTGTTTTTAGCCAGAAGTGTTTTCTTCTTGCCGTTATCGAACTCCAGCGTGCAACCAATTATAGGTTTTATGCCATTCTTTTTGCATTCTTTATAGAATGTAACAGCTCCAGAAATAGTATTAATGTCTGTAATGGCACAAGCCGTGTACCCAAATTCTTTGCACTTTTTAGCTAGCTTGTCAGGTTTAGAGAATCCTCTCTGAAGACTAAAATGCGTCTTCACATTTAATGGAACCCAATTCATGTCAATATGTCCTAATATTAAAATTCATTCAATTCTGAGATAGCCACATTGTGGCAATCTGCTCTAACAACAAACCCATTTGAGGGGTCTATCTGTCCTTTAGTCAACTTTCGAGCCTTGTCAAAATACTCATCGTGGCCCATCCAGCCTAAAACCCAAGCTCTGCCCCATCTTCTGTTTTTATTCTCGATCCTAACAAACACATAACGATCACATTTTTGTTTGGTATTAAAGTTTGCTACCGAGCAATCATAAAATGGTTTAGGCGCTGAGGTACATCTCTTTGTTTTTACATCATATTTTAGACCATCCTTAGAAACTAAGTCATAGTCATATGTGTTGTTTATTGTACCATCAATAACAACATTTGCAACCTCTTCTCCCAGAAATCCAGCAATATTTCCATCGCCCTTCATGATGGAGTTTTTGATAACTCCCATCTCTCTAGATTTTGTCCATGCTCGCTTCTTCATCTCTTCTGTAATTTTTACTTCAATCACTGTAATTTCCTTAAGCTCCCGCTTCCGTCGTTTTGAAAAAAAATGGCATTCTCATTTCTGGCCGATGCTTTTCTGGCCGCTATTTTAGTGGTGTAAAGCTTTATGATCGGCTCTGTCTTATTTTCTTGGTCTAACTTGTTGTATTCTATACTATCCTCCCAAATGAAGCTCATTTGCATCATATCGAAAAAATAAGGATCAAGTCTCTCTAATTGTTCAGGATACCATACCTGCGTTATTTTAACCTTTTTCTCGGTATATAGCAGTTCATTTTTATCATCATCAAAATATAACCACCACTTATGTTCGGTTAAATTGCCAAAAGTTAAATTGTCAAACAGGGGCGTTGGAACTTCAATATATCCTCGCTTGCCTATTCTTGTTAGCTCAGAGATAAACAGTTCAATGTCCTGTATATGCTCGGTTATATGGCTAGCAATAACAAAGTCAAACTCTTTATCGTTGAACGGAGTCTTGCATGCATCCGATTGTACAAATCTTTTGCCTTCATAGAGACCACTATGGTCTTTTATGTCTAGTATTGTATTAGCTTCAGGCCAAGCTCTTGAGCCTCCACCAATGTCCACAATATTCCAATGGGTATTGTCAGCTAGTAAATTTTTTACGTTTTGTTTTGAAGTTCTTTTTATCATCCCGGAGCCTCATAATATCCAATATCAAATCCTTCCCTAGTACACTCTTGTATAGTGTCAAGCATCCCAAACTGTTCAAGATGATTGCTGACATGTCTGCACATACTATCATTAGTTCCGGGCCAATCTTTCTTGCAAAAGTCGCAAAGCTTCTGACACTTCCAGTGAGATTGATTCCTAGATAGCAGTCTAGGTTTGGTTGTTTTCTTTATTTCCTCAAATCTATCTTTGAGCATGCCCAAAAATGTTTGTCTATCACCTTCCTCAAAGCAGACACTAAACGGACCGCCATCTCTAATAAAGTATATCGACATAATTGCATCTTCATATTCAGGAAAAAGCTTAGAAATAGCATAATGATAAAGCATTAATTGTGGATCTTTGCAGAGCTTTTCATAGGTTTTTTCTTCCCCTGTAGCCCAGTTGAGTCTGCGTCCTGTTTTCCAGTCAATGACCTCAATGACCCCATCGTCAACTTCTGTAACTAGGTCAATAGTTCCTTTGATTGCAAGTCTCCCTTCAACCTTGGTTCCATCCGGTAGATCGTATTCATACTTAGCCCAGTCCTCCTCGATAGCGATGTCAAACTGCGGTTCAGCTGCTACAATATTCCTATTGCGAGGATCAAAGTTCCCATCATCATAAGTAAGGGCTTCCCAAGTTGTTTTGTCGCAAAACTTATAATCAGCATTAGTATAGTGATGAGTACAGTTGGATGTGTAATGGTCGTAGCTACGCTTAAGGATTTCGTTTACAAATTTCTTTGTTCCGAGTCTACGTTTAGTAAACTCGACCTCTCCGATAGCGTCATCCTCAAGCAATAGCTCGGCCTTGTCTTGATGTAATTTTTTGCAGCCAGCTAAGACTTCCATTACCTTATGAACAACAGTCCCAAGCTGAGCTTTCTTGCCAGATACTGTTTGATGACCCAAAACATAAGTCATGAAGTATTGCATTTGACAATAATCAAAATTATTGTAGCTAGAGCTACGTATGTATGTTACTAACATTTTATTCCTTAATTTTCTGGATTCCGCCGACTAAATTGTCTGGATCTTTTTCTTTAGGTTTTTCAATCACGCTACCTAACCAACCCCAAGAATGCATGAGTTCTACAATCTCTCCATTGGTCTCTTCGACAGTTAATTTAGAATTGTCAATGGTTGCATCACACCCCTTGAGTTTATCTACAGAGGTTTCGCTAGAATGACCATCCGAATCTATACCTCTAGTAAGCTTAATTACTTTTCCGCCAGCTCTCTGTACAGCCTCCACTTCGTTTTGAAAGCGACAATCCGAGATGACCGCCAAGGCAGGAGATTCGCTGCCAATACTAGAAAGTGTCCTATCTGTCCATATGCTTGGATGTATACTCCTAAAGATGTCTGTGCCAACATATTGCATAAACTCTCTTGCTGTCATCTTATCTTTTTTCTTTCCTTTATATCCGGGCATATCTGACCATCTAAACCAAGTGAGCTTATTTTTGTCTATGTCAGAGCCATAACACTGTTCTTGACTGAGCCCAAATAACCCAACACATATTTCTTTAAGTGCCGAAGCAAAAGAATAATGCTTAACAAAAGGCCACATGTTTGACGCAGCCCACATACTAAAGTCGTTATCTGTTCTGGTTATATCTAGTGCTCCCATTGTCTTTTGGGCTTCTCCAGATGCGCCAAGCATCATAGTATTAACGACCAGAGAGCCTTCTTCATCAAGACCGAATTCATCGACTAAATGAAATGACCTCAACTGATACCCATGCAAAAAGGAACAACAGGTGTTTTTGCCGGATTGTTTCTTGCCGGCAAATGCAATAATCTTTGTCATTATATTACTCCATGTAATTGGTCTATAATTTGTGTTTGTATCTGATCTACCGTCATATCTCCAACATCTTTTTCTGTGATTTCAGGCCGGTAGTAATTGAATCTTCTTCCACATTTGGCAATTATTTGTTCTGCTGCTCGACAGCCAGCATCATCATAGTCGGTAAGTATAACCAAGTTGAGCGCTCCGCTTTTTTCTAATAGTACTAATTGGTCATCACTAAGATTGGCCCCAAAGATACCTACAGTATTTGTAACTCCAGCTTCATGCATTCGCCACACGTCACCTTGGCCTTCGACCAAAACAGCGGTTGATGTAGAAAGTATCTCATCCTTCGCTAAGTTTAGACCATAAAGGTATGAGCTTTTCCTAAACCCCTTACTGTGAAGCCATTTAGGTTTCATGTTTTCGTATTGTGCTCTTCCTATACAGCCAATGTAATTATATCCCTCATCATAAATTGGGACAACAACTCTTCCCGACATTGGTCGGCTTTTTTTATTACAAGTTCCTATATCAAACTTTTTAAGTGTCTCTTCTGTATATCCTCGATTAATATAATATTTAGCTGGAATGTCAATACTTTCGGTCACCGTATTTCTATCTATAGAAGATTCTACTCTTTGTGGGGTTCTGTCGAAAATATCTAGTAGCTTAATATCATTGTTAGTCTCGACATCTTTAATAAACTGCAAGTCGTCACTACTAAGACCAAGAAACTCTAAACAAAACTTAACAGTCTCTGCGATACTGACAGTCTTAGCCCTGTCATTAGAAAGAACACCTCTAACAAAACCAAATAGGTTCCTACCAAAATCTTCTTGACAGTTATTAGTCCAACAATTCCAGTTGCCTTTAGCAGTATTGCCATCGGTGAAGATACTACATCCTTCTGGGTTGTCTCCACCATGCACAGGACAAGCAAAAGCGTATCTGTTTGGGTATTCGATATATTCTATCTCAAAGTATTTTAGCAAAGATTCTAGCTTGCCAAATAACTGGTTAGAGAGCTTCAATATCTGCTGGTTGTTCACCTGTTGAGTCGAATCCATTGTCTCTTATCCTAGATTTAGTTTTTAGTTGATTTCTTGTTTGACCCTCTACAAGCTTGCCAAACTTTCCGAACATATTCATATTTATGTAATCGCCGTCATCGAGTCCCGCGCCATGTCTAGCAACAATAGGGACAAGTTTCCTATTGCCATTATCTTCATCATCATCAGCCATCTCTTCGTCAGACTTCATTTTGAAAATAGTAAAGCTAGTACATAACCATATAAGCCTGTCAGATCCTGATACAACATCAGTCGATTCCTTTGTTATGCCGTCTCTGTTTAGCTGTACAAAACTTAGGCATGGAACATCATACTTAACGCAGAAGTTATGGAGCTGCGTGATTTGAAAACCAAGAACTTGAAACTCCTGCATGGAGTTTGATATACTGTCCGAACTCATTAGTTTTAAGTAGTCATAAATAATCAAACAGTCTTTTGTTCTGCCGTTTTCATCAAAGCCCACCTCTTGATAAATCCACTTTCTCATAATACTAAGTATATTCTCAAAGGGCTGTCCAGCGATACTTACGTAGTGGTATGGTATCTCGGAAAGTTCTTCTGCTGCACACTCAATTTTCTCGCTATTTAGGTTGTTGCTTGCAAAATTTCCGCTAGCAATATTGTTTATTTCAACCCCACTGATGTTGGCAAGCATCCGATTGAGGTGGTCTTCTTTAGACATTTCAGTATCCAGCATCAATACGGGAATATCCAAGTTTTTTGATACGTGCATAGCTACAGCATCTCCAAACATAGACTTACCCACTTTGGGACGCGCTGCCACAAGATCAACACACTTCCTTCTCAACCCGCCTCCGATTGCCTCATCATAAGTAGGAAAGCCAGTGCTAATCCCCATCATCTCGCTCTGGTTGTCTTTCAGGAATTCAATATACTCTTCTAGCTCACCACCAATAATTTCCGGCTTATTGTCAGATGTTTGATATATCTTGGCGGTGGCATCAAGAACTGGCGTTTCTACGATAGATATAATATCATTTATATCCTCATCTCCCGTTATCTTGTCAATCCTAGAGGAGCAGATATTAAGTGTCTGCTTTACATCTCTCGCCACTTTGAGCTTTGCTAATTTTTCAGCATGAACCCGAACATTCTCTTGATGTATCGGAAAATTAAACAGAGATCGCAGAAATCCTATCTCTTCTTGATTACTAATATTAGCGTACAGATCAAGCTGGTTTGCTGCCGACAGAATTGATGCTAGCTCAGCCCTTTGGGTTTCCTTTAGGGCCTTCTTGACACAATTAAATATAACTTGATTTTTCTCATCGACAAAATAATCTGTGTCAATGTAATCAATGTCAAGGAGAACATCTATTCCATACTGGCAAAGCCCTGCAAGCACAGCTCTTTCAGCGGCCAAATCTTCTAATTTCCGCTTGTTTTCTTTATTTCGTACCATAATAATCCAATGTTAGCCATAGCATAAGAAAACCACATCAGTGCGTGTGGATAATCTTTTTGTTTTATACAGGAAATACATACAACTAAGTACATTAGCGAAGCTGTAGTGATTGCAAGCATCCCAAAGTTCATTTACATCCCTCTAAAGATGTAGAAGCCCATACAAATAGTTGCGCTCATAAACACGCCCAGTAAAAAATCTTTCCACTCTACAGTAATTGCTTTTTTCATTATCCAAAAAATCCTTTGATCTTTGTTAAAATATCACCTCCTCCAAGTCCGCCCTTGGAGATTACTAGGTATGCTACTATAGCACCTGCAATGATAAAAAACAACCATTTTCTTTTAGCTGCGACTGCATAAAATTTATCTTTTATTGCAGACAGCCGTTCTAAACGGTATGATCGTCTTTCTTCAACCCTTTCCTCTCTACGTTCTTGCCTATCCTCTTTTTTAAGTTCTTTCTTTGACTTAATAGAGTTCTCGGCGTCCTTTTCAGTGTTGTAGGATGCTAGCTTTTTGTTGCTGTAACTTCCATCTTCACTTTCTATTTTTTCATAGACAACGAATAAGCCGTCTTTTTCTAGAATGCTGTATTCTTTCTTGTTAAATAAAGGCATTTATCTTCCTGTACTCCCGAAGCCACCATCTGCACGATCAGTATCATCTAGACTTTCAGCTTCTAAAAATTCAATATCTTCAACTTTTTGTATAATTAACTGTGCGATTCTATCCCCCGGATGGATATGTACTACCGTATCTGATGTGTTAAATAAACAGACTTTTATCTCGCCCCTGTAGCCGGAATCAATTACACCAGCAAGAACATCAATTCCGCTTTTGACTGACAAGCCAGACCTTGGCCAAATAAGGCCGCAATAACCTTCAGGAATAGCCAAAGATATATCTGTGGATATTAGTCTTCTTTTATGCGGATAAACTGGTTGTGATGTGCCGGAAGCATACAGATCCCAACCAGCATCAGACTTGTGTGATTTGGTTGGCACTTTAGCCTCTTCGCTTAACAACTTAACTTTTATCATTATCTAATCCTATTGTTTAAACAAGTGTCACATACAAAAAACTCTCTAGTGTGAACTTTAGGTACTTTGAACTTCTTACCACACTCCTCACATGTTTGCATAACACTTCGGGCAGCTCCTCTTCTTTGTGTTGGTACAAAATCAGGAGTGTCTATATCAGTATGCTCAGTTCCATCATCAACAAAAAGATTGTCTCCACGAGAGACTTCATTTACAGCCTGAGATTTCTTCTTAAAAGACCTCTTTTCTACAGTAAACTGGGACGGATCAACCCGTGTATCTGAAACCTCAACTTGTGGTTCAGGCTCTGGCAATGAAACGTTTTTGACTATAGCGTCAACCTCATCTTCCAATAGAGCATTAGCCATTTTAATTAATTCATCATCGTTTAACTCAATAGCTTTTTGTAATAGCTTTTTTGCGGTATCTATAATACTCATTAGTATCCTCTTCTTTTGCCTATCTCTTGTAAAACAGAAGCCATTCTTCTAGTGTTGTCGGACTTTGATTGTAGGCGGTTTAATCTAGCCTCCGCAGCTAGTTTAAGCCTATACAATTCAGATGCTAGCGGGTTCTCTTTAATTGCGGAGTGATATCTAACTTCCCACTTTGCGTATTGGCCACCATAGTTATCCATCTTGTCGGCTATGATAAACCAAATACTGTTAGCGGAAAAATCTAGAACAGTTCTCTCTTTATTATGTAATGTTTGTAGATATTCTGCATGCGCAAAAAGAACAAAGCTATGAGAAAGTGCTGTCTGAGGATCTAAGTCCTGTACCTGCTCCGATGTTAAGCTCATTATTTCCTTAACTTCTTCATTTACATCAACCAAGTCGGCATGTCTATCTTTAATCCAATCATCTACATTGTTTAAAAATTCAGTAAGTTTTTGTTCGTTAGTCAAATTTACTCCTCCACTCTTCTATGGACTCGCTGTGCGACAATACAATTAAAGTTATATGGTTTAACTCACACCAAGCCTTTTTGTCGTTGTCTCTAGCCTTTGCTTTAAAGAAAGCCATCTTATCCTTGTGAAAAAACGAATTAAATTCATAGTGCTGTTGTCCATGCACCTCTACCATTAAGTCTCTGTTTGGTATATATAAGTCTGCATAAAGAAGTGTTTTCCTTGACCCAGTTTTTGTGCCCGGAAGAGTGACTTCTTGCAAAATTCTATCATACGGATAGATCTCTTTCAACAATATTTTTGCTTTTTTATGAAAAGAAGATCTATTTTTTTCATCGACTGATGCTTGGCTTCTCGTTGGATTCCAAACCCAAACCTTTCCATCAAGTCCTGTCACATTCATATTTTATCCTTTTGATGAGCGCTGAAATATTTTCTTGTTTCAAGAGTTCCGTATCGGCGTATTGAAAGTTGGGATTCTTCATAAGGAACTTGCACATTTTGATAAGAAGCTTCTCGTCAAATTTGTATAAGTCCATCTTTATCATTGGCCAAATTTTAGAAAATATATCCATGCAGAAGCTGGGCTGCACTATCGGCACACAGTTGCACAGTATTGACTCCCAAGTCCTGAATGTATCGCAAGCGTTTCCTTCTGGGCAGATAGAAAATCGGTGCTCTGATAACATCGCATAAAAATCTGTCCTGCTAGGGAGACTGGTTGGCGGGAAGCGTGTTACATAATCAAGATGTTGAATTGCATTGTTTAGATCTTCTCTATTATGATGTGTAATATCAAAACTTGAGAGCACTAAATGGCGTTTATTTTCTGATGGCACCAAATTGGAATGTGAGTCCGTGTCAGGAAATGGCCCAATAGGAATAGGATATAGCTGCTTACCGATAGAAGAAGAAACTATTGGTGACTTCAGGTTGGTTACGAATATATTGTCAAAATGAGAAAAAAGTGAATCCAAATCAATAGGAGCCCATCTATCAAAGTCGGTGCCAAACCAGTAATGATTTTCAAGTCTAGTACCTCTTCGGCTTTTGGAAGCCCTGTGATAACCTCTCATGTCAAAATGAGCGGAAAAATCATCGCAAAATACGATTAGGTTTTCTCTTGGCAGATCATTAAAGCAGATATTATTTAATTTACATGCGTTCTTAAGTCCTTTCAAACTTAAGCCTAGTACTCTAGTGAGACATGTACGAAATACATCACTATCCCCAGAAACATGACCACCGCGCAAGCCGAAAAAACATCTAGTTATTGTATCATCTACAATATCTATTGGGCTATGTACTTTGTTTTCTTCGTTAATTTTGCAGTGTTGCTCTATATACATTAAAGCATTAACCTTATCTCTTTTTCTAGAATATCAACTACTTTATCATTCGATAAAAAGAAATTGTATAGCTTTTCCTGCCCTTGAAATTTAACAGACTTAAGCACAGCTTCTGTGTCTTCTATATTCACTTCGGGCTTTATTTCCTTTACGATGCCTGTGTGACCTAACATAAACTCACAAGTCAGCCAAGCACCTGCTTTTCCGATAAGACCTAGATCTAGACCTAACATAATTAACTCTTGAACTTTGTCGATCCCGTGCCCATATCTGACCCAGCTTTGGCACTCTGTTCCCGGAGATCCCATAGAGGAACATACAACTTTCCAATTAACAGCTTGACCAACTTGACGATCTCCTTGAACCCAAGGACTGATTGACTTAACTTCCATTCGTGTATCGGCCTGATATTGGATTTTACGTCCACAGTCCGGCATTCTTGATGCGCCATACCCTGAAGTATTAGCAATGAAGTGTGTGATAATAATCAAAGTGGCTCGCTGGTTTGGAACAATCTGTCCCATCTTTTTACAGAATACAGAAAGAATCTTTGGTAGACCCGCTCGTCCGGGAGTCATATCTCCATCAAGCTCTTTCGCTGGCATGAGTGATGATGTAGAATCAATAATGCAGACACAGCCTTCATTCTCTTTTGCACTGACTAGCTTGACGGCAATATCTAAAAATGCTTCCGCACTGAGTGGTTCATCTTCCGAGTGAATGATTTGCATCTTTTCTTTATCAAGACCATCGACTCCAAGCAGATTCATTTCTTTGAGTCTACCTTCGGCATCAAGATAAATAATTGGCCGTCCTTCTTTTTGGCAGTTTGCAGCAATTTGCAACGCAGTAGTGGTTTTGCCACATTTAGGATCGCCCGTCAAGATAACCCAAGAGCCTTCTTTTATACCTCCGTTAAGAGCTAAATCAATCGCAGGGCTAACAGTTACGACTTTGTAATCTTTTCGGCGCTCTAAAATTTCATTACCAGTAGAGATAACATTTCCATATTTCTTAATAATATCCTTGACAAACGCAGGATCATTCTTCTTTACTCTTGCCATTAGAGCTCCTTAATTTTGAAAAAAGTGTTTTCTTTCCATATGTTTTTCTGGGTTTGGAGTTCACGCTTTCCTTGCGGATCTGCTTAGGTTGTTTGATAACCTCTTTTTTCTTGCTGAGAAAATATGCGTGCTTTTCGACTGCCTCTTTCACCCACTTTGGCATTGCAGAATAAACCTTTTTGTTTTTGTTTACTATATAATCAAAAACTGCACGCTCACCAAATTCAGATATCAGCTTACTAACAGACTGTACCTGTCTAGTGTAAGCCGCTTTTTGGGTTTTGTTCCAAAACTTATACGCAAGAGACCCTTTGTTTTCGGACTCTGCTTTACGCTGTATGAGTATTTCTGCAATGTATTGAGCTACTGTACAATATTCACCCGTTGAGGGTGACTTGAATTTGCTCGTTTGACTTCTTTGTTTCGCCATTTCGCCAAATCATAAAAGAAAGGTTTTCTTGTGTAACATTTCTAGTCTGAACGAAATCAACAAATTCACATTCAGGCCAGCTATACTTCTTAATATCAACTTGATTTAAATTTTCATTCAACAAACCAAACGTCATATGCTGATAAGAAGGCCCATCGCCTGTAGCCATATCTATATCCTTGGAATAACCTCTAGCAATGAACACACCGTCAAGACCGTTTTCGTCTTCATATACGACCTCTTCTGGTGCGCCTATGACTATAGACTGAATTTTAACTATATTTCTACCGGATTCCTCACAGTACTCCCTTAATCTAACCCAAGGACTTAGGTTAAGGCCGGGCCTTTCATAGTCACCCCAAACAACAGTACCATCGTCTAGAGTACACTTCCAAGTCATGGAAATATCTTCCATAATTAGTTTTCTTATGTAGTCATCTCTGACGGTGCATATCATTTTTCATCCCTCTTGATCTCACAGATATAATCTTTCATTCGGTCTGGTACAGCTCTAGGAGTTTTCTGTTTATTTTCGTCGCCAGTCATAGAAGCACTTTCAGTCATCACTGTAGCTCCATACTTTTCGTTACGAGCAAACTGTTCGCCTGCTTTAGGAGGAGACCATTCTTCTCCCTCTTCAGTACCTTCCTGCTCGGGCTTGACTGTCGTAAGGTGTTTGTTGACAATGTTCTCAGATCTATCTAAATCTTTAGCGATAGAGTCTGCGCTCTTGTCTTTGTTGTCCTCAATATAAGTCTTTTCTTCTTTAGAAAGTGGGCCTGTCTTAGTCATTTAACTATTCTCCATTAATGCTCTGCGAGCTCTTGTCAAAAAAATCCTGTCCAACGTAGAGAGATATTCCATATAATAAGCAAAAACTTTTTCGTCTACTTTCCTAAATGTAAAGTATGGACGATTATGCTTTCCTTTGTCTGCTCCTAGCGGATCAAACAAATCACCTCTCCCGTATTTAATATAGTATGTTTTAAATCCCTTGTTGTTAGCAAGCTTAGCAAATGCCGAATCTTCTGCAGTTTCAGACGCATCCGATCCATAATAAGTATGAGTTATCCTATCTGGATCTGGCAGATCTAGATTGCTAACGTCTTCATGTTCCCATCTAGCCATTTAAGCTCTCCAATTTAGAAATAAGGTTTTTAATACAATTATGTTTGTCGATTCCGTCTACGAAAATTTCAGCAAAGTCTGTAATTCCATATTTTGTCAATTCTTCAGCGCTGACGGGAGTTGGGTGCAATGAGCCGTCTTGACCCATAGGGAAGATGTCTATAGCGAATCTAATTCTAGCTTTATGTGGTTGTTCTGCTCGTATAACCTTAGACATTATTCGCCTTTCTCTATATATTTTTTCTTTTGGGTCGGTGTCATCTTGTTTATTTTGTTTCTTCGTTGATTGACTTCTCGGTCTTTCTTAACCTTGTCCATGTTGTCAGCCTGCATTTTAGATTCAAGCTCATACCTGCCAAGTTTTTGAGTGTTGCGGTCAGCTAAATGCTGAATTGTAGTCGGTTCACCCTTGACGGAAACATGAGGAGCGCTCAGGATTACTCTTCTGAATTTGTGCTTTTTGCATTTTGGGCACCTTACAAGAGGCTTCTCAGAGAACTTCTGAAAAACTTCTTTGTGATAACCACACTCACTGCACTCATAATCATATGTCGGCATGTATAACTCCTATAAATAATCTATGATATTATAGAATCACTTATCGAGTTTGACATCTATTTTCTTCAAATTTTCTGAGAATTGTTGCAGTGTGCTTATCGTTGTTTCTCTAGCTACTCTTTCTGCGGCCTCAGTAGCGTAAGCCTCGACCTCTATTGGAAGCTCATTAGAAAGAGCCTGCAAAAATGTTTCAAGCTTCATAGATGTATCAGTTTGTATTTGTTGGTTAAATAGCACACCGTCCTCTAGAAGGTTGAGTCTTTTATCTAATTGATGGCTATTATATTCAGCTCTGGCTCCTATAAGTAAAATAGCAGCTAGAAACACTCCTCTAAAAATATTTGACTGGCTCATCATCATCTTCTTTCTTGTTTAATCTAATTAGAATTTTTGACACAATATCGCTTCGCACAATATCGCTATAGTCAAGCTCACAAACTCCTACACCGGAGACCTCAACTAATTTTTCCATACAGGTATGCAAACCTCCTTGTTGCTTGCCTAAATCGGACTGTCTTAAGTCTCCGTTTATAACCGCTTTTGAATCTTTACCAATTCTAGTAATAAACATTTTAATCTGCTCGAACGTGGCGTTCTGTGCTTCGTCAAGAATCATGAAACAATTATGAAAGTTTCTACCCCTCATATATTCCAAAGGACAAAGTTCGATAATGTTTTTATTTCTATATGCCTCAACAGTATTCTTTGTGAGATACTGGTTCATCTCTTCTAGTATAGGTATTAAGTATGGGTTTATCTTTTCAACTAAAGTTCCCGGAAGATGTCCCAGACCTCTACCGGACTCTACAACAGGCCTAGTGATAATGATCTTGTCTACTCTCTTCTCGATTAGATATTCACACGCCATACCAACAGAGACACTTGTTTTTCCTGATCCTGCCGGCCCCGAACAAAATGTGACATCAGACTTATGGATATGACCCATGTAGTCCTCTTGATTTCTGGTCTTTGGTCGTAGTATTTTTCGGCGCTGTCTAGTTGTGGGCTTCTTCTTAGATTGTCTTGCCATTAATTATTCTCTACTGTTATGGTTTTAGTTTCTGAGTCTTGACACATTGGGCACATCGGCTGAGAGCCGGGCTTATGTATCCCAAGTTGGTGATGAGTCATAAGGATTGCTTGCATTATCTGCGAATCTCTAAGCCTCGCATGCAGGGGCAATTCTCTAAGGTCTTTTTCCAGCGGAATTTTGACCTCTATTGATGGCTCCTTATCCATTATATGCTTAAACATATAGAAAGAGCCCGCTAAATTGAGTAAGGATAGCGAAAAAAGCACATAAACTGCGTTCTTGTAAAATTTCATTGTATTAACCAAACAGTTCGGTTATAACCTTACCAGAGTTGGCGATTTTCATAGGTCTACCACTGTTGCTAGTAAACGTAGTTCCCAGAGAAATACCAAGAGCTTTGCAAACAGAAGCCATGACATCCTGAGATGTATATGGTTCGGTTTCAACACGAGTACCATCTGAGTTTGTTTCGCCAATGGCTATGCCGCCATTCATTCCAGCTCCGCCAACAACAACACTCCAACTTCGCGCCCAGTGGTCACGACCAGCATTACCGTTGATACGAGGAGTCCTACTGAACTCACCCATCCAAATAATCGCTGTGTCTTGTAATAACCCACGCTGCTCTAAATCTTCATACAGCGCGCTCATGCCTTGATCTAACATGGGCAGTTTCGTATCTCTTAATGTAGGGAAAATGTTCTGGTGATTATCCCAGCCACCTAGATTAACTTCAATAAATGGTACTCCTGCTTCGACTAAACGCCGTGCCATCAAGCACCCCTTGCCAAAGTTATTGTCTCCGTATCTTTCTTTTATATTTTCAGGCTCGCTAGCCACTTTGAGCGCGTCCATCTGAGCACTTGTTAGAACGCTGAACGTCTCTTTAAGGATCGCCTGATGTTCTTTTGCTAATGAACCTCTTCTCTGGTTTATAAAGTTATTTTCAATAGCGTCTAAGGCGTAAGCTCTTTGGTAGAATCTCTGGTCTACTTTCATGTCTAGATTTCTAATTCTACCATCGCTATTTACAACAAAAGGATTGTACTTAGCTCCTAAAAAACCTGCTCCCATACTTCCTCCACCCACCGAGATAAATTGAGGGATCGCCAAATCTTTTCGTCGGAGTTGATGGGATAGGACAGAGCC
>CEQU01012448.1_pt1 | contig 29987 bp, 16 predicted proteins | sample 531031 | NCBI WGS metagenome assembly CEQU01 (sample SAMEA2621216, study PRJEB7988) | marine metagenome | isolation source: saline water (ENVO:00002010), including
CGATTTCAGCAGAATCAACCCTTTGGTCACCTCTGATGACGATGGGTCTAATGAAAAGACCACAATGATTGAGTTTACCCTTAGAGGCTCAGAGACAGTAAATGGAGTAATTTATGAGGCTTATTCTAATCATGAAATAGCTCTTACCGGAGACGCTAGCGTTGCACCTGCGGATCTTAATTTAGATACTCTTTTAAATACTTACATATCAGATAATAATATTAAAGATATTGTCGACACGAACATCTCTGAGCAAAAATTGGCAGCTCATGAATGGACTGGTAGCTTAACCGCTCCTAGCGTTTCTTAATTTAAAAGACTAATAAAATGGCAATAGAATATACATTTTCAAGAGTAGAGGCTAAATGCGTTTGTAAAGCAGGAGACCCTGACGAAGGCAAAGCATGCGAAGTTGTCGTGGGCATGACTGCCGTAGATGGAGATTACTCTGCTTACATAGATACGGTCGTTCAGTTGAGTGGTGACGCAAGGAAGGCTCCAGCTAGTCTAGACTTGTCTGCTATATGTAATGGAGCAGCCACAGATGGAGACTGGAAAAATATTTTGGCTTCACAAATTAATGGGCAAAAAGATGCGCCAGATACATATACTGGCGTTCTAACTGCTCCAAGCGTGAGTTAATTTTTTTTTAGAAATTTATCTAAGCGAGACATATCACTATATGTATGAGCGAAGATAATACTACTCAAGAACCGTCAGTTACGGAGGCTCCTCAACAGGAAGCCGCTCAAGCACCAACCCCGGAGCAGGCGCTTAATACGCTTGCTGCCGCCGCAAGGCAGGCCAGATTGACTTACGAAGAACACGCAGCTGTAGATGGTTGCGCGAGAGTTTTGGCCGAATTGGTGCAGGGTCAGGCGACCGAGTAGTTCCAACTGACTAGTTCTAGCTAATAAAGAGCGGCCTTTTTGGCTGCTCTTTTTTATTTATATGTGTAATAACTCTTACTATGAAGGTAGTAGATATAGCAGACGAGGTTTACAGAGAGCTAGGTTCTCCCACAGATCTGTCTATACCTGCTATAGCTTTCTGGCTTAGAACTAATATAGGCTCTTTAAATAACCATATAAATACAGCCTTCGTTATTAATTCTACAAGTTATGAGATAGAGCAGGATACAACAAATTCGGAAGGAACCGCAGTTACTTTGGAGATAGCAGAAGAAGAGAAATCTATCTTCAAAAAAATGTATATGATACATTATTACGATAATAAAATCAGAGCTAGTATAATTTCTATAGATACCGACTCTGTGATATCAGTAACTGATGACGGCTCAAGCGTAACTAAAATAAACAAAAACGAAGTAAGTAAAATGATTGCTGGCATTAAAAAGCAAGAGTTTGAAGAACTTAAGAATTTAATTAACCAATATAACTTGAATAAAGCCGCGCCTCTGCAGGTTGCTGGAGACGATACGGTCGAAGGCTTTTATGCTGTAAGCAGAAAGTTCAATAGAATACCAAATAACTACGCTTAAAAATGGCAAGTTTGCTAACAAGTACAGAGACCTCTAACTTGGTCAGCATACTAGGCGACGTTTTTGATACCTTTAAAAGAGAGGTTGTTATTCATAAGTCTCCTAAAAAAGTAATTAGCCAAATTAATGAAAGTCAATTATTTGGTTATGGAGAAGCTGCTAACCCTGTTAACTATACCTATGCGCCTCAATCTGGAATATATAACGCTAAAATAAGCTACATAGAAAACAAAGCTAATGAATACATTCAAGACTTTCAATCGAACATAGATACAAATATAGTGAGAATGAAAGTTCAAAAGGACGCCAAAGACTATATTGAAGAAGGTACTACTGAAAACGTAACTTTTGACGGAAAAACATTTAATCTAATGGGAGATCATATGGTTAAAAACTTTCTTGGACCAAGCGGATATACAACTTTTGTATACTATCTAAAGGAGACTAAATAAATGGCTAAGTTTAATATTCCTGCTGCTGCTATAAGAGACATAAAAAACCAAGTCCAGCAAACGGACCAATTTAAAAAAGCTGCTGAAAAGATAAGTGTAGAAGTATTTGAATCTGCAAAAAAAGACTTTTTAGATGAATTTGAAAACCATCCAATTACAAAAGAAATAGAGTCAGGTCCGGGTGCATCTAATTTAAGTGGGACTTTGACAGGTTATGGAAATTTATTCAGCTTTATTGGATTTAACTCGACCGACCAGCCTATAGAGGAATTAAGGACTATGCTAAAGTCTATGATGAGAGTCTCTAAGATTAGGGTAAATAAAGGAGCCAAATCTAAGGTTAGTTTTAATATTTCTATGCCTGAAATGAAAATTATAATGTCAGCTACTCCTATGCCTTGGGAAAGTGGAAGAAGTTGGGTTAGAGGGGTAGAAAGAGGTATATCAGGATTCGGCTACTATATGAGTACTCAAAATAGAAGATTTAGTAGGTCCGGCACTGCGATACAAGCAGACTCTAGAATTAGGCCGGGAGCTTATATACCGAGGAAATATATGAGTGAAATGCTTAAAAATTTAGATAGAAATTTAAGAAGACTAGTTAAATGAAGGCTCAATTTGAAAATGAAGTAATGTCAAGCTTAATGCTTTATGTAGATCACTACATATTAGACAAGGGTGAGGCCTATACCAATACTAGCAGTATATTTTATAAAATAGAAGAAAATTTTACAGATTACCAAGTCTGGTCTGCCCCTTACAAGCAATTAGTGTGTGATCACTCTATAACTGGAGCAACGGTCATAAGTGGAGCTCATGTAAACGGTTCTGAAAGTTATACTACCCCCTCTCAGGGGCCTAGTCATCAAGATCTAGAATTTGTAAATCAATACCAAGGTCAGATATTTTTCAAACAAAACCCTTCTATAACTCCGATTAACTCTGTTAGTGGAGCGTATTCAGTTAAAGATTTTAATGTTTATTTAACAAACGAGAACGAAGAAGAGTTATTGTTTGAGACTCAATTTGATCTTAGGCCTAAAGTTTCTCAAACGCCTACAGGGCTAAGTTCTGAAATAAGGACATTCCCTGCTATTTTTATAAAAAATAATGGAGGAACTAACGAGCCTTGGTCTTTCGGGGGTCAAGATAATACGATTATAAACGCGAGAATGATAGTAATGGCTGATTCTGCCTATAACTTAGACGCAGCTTGCAGTATATTAAAAGACAGAGCTCACGACGAAATGCCTGTTTTATCCGCTGACGTCATGCCATTTAATGCTGCTGGTGGGTTAAAAACTGATTGTTTTAACTATTCACATTTAGTCGAGACAGGAAGTAATGATAGCATGTACATAGCTAACGCATTCGTTTCTAAGATAGCTCCAAATAGACAATTTTACAAAAACGTTAATAAAGACATATTTTCTGCGTTTGTAGATTTCGAAATGGAGATGCCTAGATACCCGAGATAAAATAAAAAAATGCATTTCCCTTTAATAAAAAAAATATGTAATAAAAGACACAGCAAGGAGATTTAATCATGGCAAGAAACAGAGTAATCTATCAAAGCGAAGGTCTGTATGTTGGCCCGTCATCAGGTCAGGGACATACAGAGACACTCGATAACGGTACAGCAGGGAACCCAACTAGAAACGGAAATACCCCCGCTCAATTATACCGTATACAATCCATCAACTATGGATTTGATATTCCTCGACAGGACGTAAACCAATTTGGTCAGTTGGCCAGAATTGACCAAGTTATCTTGGAGCAGCCGACTGTTGACTTGGACTTTACTTACTATACCGAAACAGGTTATAACGACCGACAGATCGGTTTCCACGTTGGAGGAATTAACGCGCTAGCCCACTTTATATCTGGTAATGTTGGTGAAATAAGCGCTACCCAAAAATTACCGGGTAATAACTTTTATATTAGAACTACTGCAGAAGGTAACGATCTCAACAAAGGTACCGAAGAGACGAGCGACAAAGTTATAGGTATCGGTAATGCATTTGTTACCAACTATACCACAGAAGCTTCTGTGGGCGCTTTCCCAACTACTTCAGTTACAGTAGAAGGTCTCAACATGAGATTCTATACGGCCGGACAAGGCACGGCTGCAGGTTCTGCCGGAAACGTTCCTTCAGTCAAACCTTCTGATGGTACCGACATTAGCTCCAACTTCCAGTTGCCGGACGCTACCGAAAACAAAGACTCTAACATGCCGTCAGCTCTACGCCCCGGTAACATAGTCTTCGAAGGAGACGCGTTCCAAGCGGCCAACGGCACCAGCGCAGACTCAAAGCTCTGGAGAGGTTTAAGTGCTAAAGACTTACATATTCAAAGTTTCTCTATCTCGGCTGATATGAGTCGCGAGAACCTAGAAAGACTTGGTAGTAAGTTCGCTTTCTCCAAAGAGCTTGAGTTCCCGCTAACTGTAACTCTTAGTATGGAGGCTATTGTTAGTGATCAGGTGGCAGATAACTTGTCCAATATCCTTAATACTAGCGATGCTAAGTATAATACTATCATAGCTATTAAAAGCGCTCCGGGCGATACTTGGAGTAACTCTAATGGAAATCACGCTATCGCTTACAAAGTCAAAGGATTAAAAACAGATTCTTTAAGCTTCTCATCTTCAATTGGAGACAACAAATCTGTATCTCTAACTGCTACTGCTCAAATTGGTGCAGGTGATGACCTCGCAAATGGGTTATTTGTTTTTGCCAAAGGAGTAGCTACCGGAGCTCCAAATGCATAAATAACGAACTAACATCTCTTTGTAATAAGAAGCCCTGCCTTTTGGCGGGGCTTCTATTTTTTTATATACCAGTGTATACTATCTTAAGGAATAAGGAGCTATGTCGAAGATCGATAAAGCAAAAGTAAAGGAATATATTATATTTCAATTTCGAAGAAATATAATCAACTTCTACAAAAATCAACTCAACATCATTGAAGATCTTAGAGAAGACCACAAGCAATTTGTGCATAAAGTCTCTACAGTCGCGCCAAAAGACCATATAAAAAATATGGATTATTTTGACGTAGATAAATATAATTACATTAGGAAAAAGATACTAGACGGTGGGAACGAAATAGTTCGAGAGTTTGAAAAAGCTTTTAGCCTTCTAGATGTAGATATAAAGGAAGAAGGAAAAAATGAGTAAGTGGCTGCATACTTTTACTATAAAAAAAGAAGAGGAAGTTGTAACAGAAGAAGTCTCCAAGAACGAAAACGGAGAAGAGACTACAACTAAGAAAAAAGAACTATCCGAAAAGGATATTACTTTAAAAATAAAAAAACCCAATAGAAAGCTTTATGATGAAGCTGATTTATTTTATGGCGTAAAACTATCCGAAGGAATTAAAGCTGGACTATTAACTAAAACTCTCCTTGCTAAGAGATATGAAAATGATGGTGGCCCAATGAGTAATCCAGAAAAGGAAGAGTACGCCAATCTTTATATAGAGTTATTTGAAAAGGAAAACCTTGTTCAAAAAATTCAGCTCAATCTAGAAAAGATGCCCGAAGCTGAAAGAAAAGAGAAGCTGAAGGACGCAATCATAGAAATGAGTGACCTGAAGCAAAAGCTTCATGAGTTTGAACTGTCCCAACAAAGCTTATTTGATCAAACAGCAGAAGTAAGGGCAAGAAACCAAACAATTATGTGGTGGGTGCTTCACCTCTCATCAATTGAAGAAGATGGAGTTGCTAAGGACTTTTTTGAGGGCTCCACTTACGAAGAGAGACTTGAGTTCTATGATATACTGGAAGAAAGGGATAACTTATTTTGGCAGGAAGCTATAAAGAAATTTATATATTTTGTTAGTTTCTGGGAATCTGGCCAACTTTCAACAGAGGAGGACTTTATTAAGGCGGGAGAGGTATTCGACAAGACAGTAGATGAAGAGGATTCTACCGAAGAGGAAATAGAAGAAACTGAAAATAAGGAAGTTGAAAAAATAGCCGAAGAGATTCTTTCAAAAAAAGAGTCTAAACCTAAGCCTAGAGCCAAGGCTAAGAGCAAAAATAAAACTCCTGTAGCTGAAAATGCATAGTGCCAGAAGGGAAAAACACTGAACAAAAATTCAAAAGAATATACCACGAATTAATAAATGGGTATTCTTCGATCGATTACGAAGGTAAGAAAGTTTTTGTTAAGCATATCTCAGAGCATGATTTAGGGGCTTTGGAGCAATATGGTGACGCTCATCATTCAGAGGCCAAATCTAAAGGTCTACCAACAGAGGACGAACAATTAAATATCTTGATAAAGGGAGGGTTATGGTCCACCGAACAAGAAGATAAAATAAAAAATCTAAAAGAAACTTTAGCTTCCTTAAATGAAAGTCATAAAAACCTTTTTCTAAAAAGGCAAATTAAGCAAAGCCAAGAGAAAATAAATGAAGTTTCTGAAAGTTTAAGTTCTTTGTTGCAAGAGAGAGTAGAGCTAATAGGGCTTACTTGCGAAAAATACGCAGAAAGAAAATCTAATGAAGAAATAGTCTATCACTGTTTTTTTGAAGATGAAGGTTTAACCCGCAAGTTTTTTACTAGACAAGAGTTCGAAGAGTTGCATCATTCTAAATTATACGACTGCATAAAAAAATATAATGAAGTCTCTAATAAGTTTTCTTATGAAGAAATGAAAAGATTGGCTGCTTGTACTTTCTTTACTAATTTATTTTTCTCTTCTGATGCTGATCTATACAAGTTTTATGGAAAAGGCGTAGTGCAGCTTAGTGGTTGCCAACTAGATGTGTTTAACGTTTCTAGGTTATATAAGTCAATTATGGAGCAAGGTACCTCTCCTCCTCAAGAACTATATGAAGATATTGATAAAGTTGTATCGTTTTTTGATTCATTTTCTTCTGGTAACTCTACCTTAAAAGAAGCTGGCAATAAAGACTCTCAGAGTATAGTTGGAGCATCTATAGAAGAAATGAAACAAATGACTAAAGGTACAGAAGGTAACGAATCCGTAATTACTTTAGATAGCGCTTTATCAAAACTAGAAGAGGAAGGAAAAGATATTAATAATCTCTCTATGGAAGAAATTGCAAAAATGCATGGTTATTAGTAAATAAATCCGTTTTAAAAAGTGTAATGTCTTCTACGCGGAGCAAGGTTAAATTATGGCTAGAAGAGACGTTACAATACCAGTAAGTTTAGATTTTTCTGATGCAGAAAAAAAATTAAGACGGTTTAAGGATAAAACCGTTAGAATAAAGCTTGATCCAAAAGACTTTAATCAGCCACTTGGAAGAATAACAGGTCAATTAGGGGAATTCGACAAATCTCTAGCCGCATCAAATGCCCGCGTTATAGCCTTTGGTGCATCCGCAAGTGCTATCTATGCAATACAAAGAGCTCTTTCCGCTACCGTAAAATCGGCTATCGAGGTAGAGAAAACCTTAGCGGACATTAATGTTATACTTAACTCTAGTAGCGGGGGACTCAAAAAGTTCGGAGATGAGCTATTTAGGATAGCTGGTAATACTGGACAGTCTTTCTCTGAAGTAGCAAAAGCTGCAACCGAGCTTGCTCGTCAAGGTTTAACAGTAGAGCAAACTTTAAAAAGGACAAATAATGCCCTTATTCTTACTCGGTTGTCAGGATTAGATGCGGCAAGCAGTGTTGAGTCTCTAACGGCAGCGATAAACAGTTTTAATAAATCAGCTTTAAACTCGACCGAAATCGTAAATAAACTAGCTAATGTTGACGCAGCTTTTGCGGTAAGCTCAAAAGACTTAGCAGAAGCTATAAGGCGTGTTGGTAGTACAGCTGCTGATGCTAACGTTTCTTTCGATGAGTTGGTAGCTGCAGTAACCGCTGCCCAGCAAACTACAGCTCGAGGCGGTTCAGTAATAGGTAACAGTTTTAAAACTATATTTACTAGGCTGCAGAGACCCAAGGTTCTAGACCAGCTTAGGCAAATAGGAGTAGAAACTAGAAACGCAGCTGGAGAAACTAGACCTTTAATTGGGATACTAAAAGATTTAGCTAAAACCTATGATGGACTAGCTCCTTCTGTCAAATCTACTACTTCGGAGCTCATCGGTGGTGTGTTCCAAATCAACATCGTTAAAGCTGCCTTGGCAGACTTGGGTAAAGAGTTTTCGATATTTGATTCTGCTCTAAAGACTTCTATATCTTCTACTGATGAAGCTACTAAAAGAAATGAGGCTCTAAACCAAACTCTATCTGCTATGCTTAATAAAACTTTTGCTAACTTGCAAAAAGTAGCTGCAGACGCTGGGTCTGATATGTTTAGTCCCATGTTAAAGAATTTAGTGGGCACTTTGAATAGTGGCCTGTCTGGTCTAGCGGACGATTCAGAAACGAAGTCTGCTGGAGCGAAAATAGCTTCAGGAATATTTAAGGGAATAGGTGACTTTTTATCTGGACCCGGAATAATATTAGGTGCTGTAGCTATATTTAAAGTTGTACAAAAAATAGGGGCAACAGCTAATGACGCGCTTTCTTCTATTATACTTACCGGAAAAAAACAAGAGCAGCAAACACAACTAAAACAAGCAACATTTAATATCTTACAAAAAGAGCCAGATCTACTCAAAAAGATTCTAAATGGAACTATGTCTATAGAGCAGGCTCACGATAGAATTTTAGAAGGTATAAATGACGAAACAGAAGCTTTAAGGCTGCAAATGAGCTTAGCTTCAGATCTAGCATCAGCTCTAGCTAAAGGAGGAGTAAGCGTTTCTGAAACAGGACCTTTCGCTGGAAGAATGAGAAGTAAGCAGCCTAGAGGCGGATATGCTTCAGGGTATAAGCCGGATTGGATGGGAGAGACTATAGCAATGAGCCAGCATGGTTATAGCCGCTCTGATATGCGTGACCCCGGAGTAAGAGCAGAAAGAATACATGACGGTAGAGGAGGAAGCTTTATGGCTTCCGTTAACAAACATGAACAAGTCTCGACCGTAAAAGGCCCCGGAGGTAAGAAGGGCACTTTTGTTATACCGCCAAAAGATTCAGATGCGTTTAGGAATTTAAAAGCAGGAGGTTTTACTCCTAATTTCGCTAAACTAGGGAAGTCTCTCGATTTTTCTAGAAGCGGATCGATGTATGACATAAGTGGAACAGTTGGAGATGTATTAAATATGTATAGTTCCAGACAGGGTATAGGATCTCCTTTCTGGAAAAAGATGAAGTCGGCTTACCAAAATAATTTAGAAGTAAGTGACATGGTCAGAATGACCGCTAAAGTTGGAGGTATCGCTGGGTCAAAGAATCCATACCACTTAGAGGAGTTAGCCAGAAAACAAACTGGCTCTTTTGATCCTGCTGCTAAAGCTCAAGGAAAAGGAAGAGGTATTAGGGGCGCTAAAGGGGGAGTAGTAAGGACAAGGTCTGGCTACGAAGTAGAAGGGGCTCAATTTTATCCCACAGATATAGGTTCAGGTAAATATAAAGGATTTCAATTTTCAAGAGGAGACGCCAAAAGAAAAGCAGGCATGCAAACTAAAATGGCTTTCTTTAAGGGTACTATTGGTAAAAATCTAGTAGCAAGTCTGATGGAGATGGACCCAAGAATTCAACCCGGCAAACCTAACGGTTTCAACGAGGGAGTTAAAGGAGATGTAGATTTTGTAAATTTAGGAAACTATTTATTAGCAATGGACCCTAAAGACAGAGTTCCTCTATCTATGGATCAAGCTCATAATAAAAAAACTACAAAAAATCCTACATTAAAACACGGATTAGTTTCCTCCTTAATGGGTCAAGGAAGAAAAAAGGCAGGAGGTTTTGTCCCCAACTTTGCAACTGGTATTTACGATAGTGATTATATACCCGGAGGTAGAAGTGGCAAGCAAGCTATATTAGACGCTATTACAGGAAGCGGCAAGCCTATCAAAACAGTTATGGGCGCTTCCGGTAGCGGTAAATCTACATTTACTGCTGGAATGGGTAAGCGGATAACTTCGATGGGAGAAGTAGGAAAGTTTAATGACTTTGTAGTTATATATGGAGGGGGCAAATCAAGAAAAGGCGGACTAACAGCCCAAGGGAAACAAGTGTTCGGCGCAACAACAGGCGGCGTAACAGCTGTTGCCCCATCTAATCAAGAAATATATTCAAGAAGGATAGGAAGATTAAACAAGTCTAGACATATTGGAATGCCTGATCAAAGAGACTACGCAGGTATGAAAGGAGCGATGAGAGCTCCTTATAATCAATATGATTTTATGGCTGGAGTCAAGAAGATGATGCAGTCAAGAGGTCAGTCTTTTAACGTTGTTAGAGCGGGAGGTTTCATTCCTAATTTTGCATCAGAAGCCTTAACTATAAAAAATACCAAAGGCGTTACAGTCAAGGGAGGAAGGGCTGCTTATGATTGGGACAACATGTCAGAAAGTGACTTTAAAAAAGAATATGGAGAATCTCATTATAACGAAAGAATAACTGCTAAGAGAGCTGGAATGCCTTATTCCAAATGGAAACAAGCTCAAAACAGAAAAACCAGACAAGGAGAAACTCAATTCATAAAAAGCCCTCATGTTATGTTGACGGCAGACACAAATTTTCCAGCAGGAAAGTCGACCGTAAAGAAAATAGTAGATGGCAAAAACTATAGCGTACAGTTCCCTCATGGTGGATTAAGGAAGAGTCCTGCAGGGGCGGGCTCTTTTAAGAGCCTTGTAAACCAAGAGATGTCAGGCGGTTTAAGCAATGTATACGATAGGCTTGGTTTCAATAGGTTAGAAACGGGATTAGGAGCTAAGCAGAGCCCCGACTTTGATCAAGTAATGAGACAGAGCAATATAGACCAAACTATGGGTAATTTGTTTGACGGTCTCGTTAAAAAAATGATCAGGTCTTCATCTAAGGCTATAGATAGCGACGCTTCTAATACTGACTGGGACGTAAAAAGCACTACAGGAGTTATAGCTAAGGCATTTGATACTAAAGAAGGTCTTAAGGGAGACTTAAAGTTGTCTGCCTATGGTGACGGTCCTCTTGATTTCGCAGAAAAAGTATTAAGAGAAAAAGGAATACTAAGAACAAAGAAAAGAAATTTAGCTTCTGGTTTTATGCCTAATTTTGCGAAAGGTGTCCAAAAGGCTATTATGGCCGAAAAAATGTTTGGGGGTAAAAACGCTTCTCCTGTTTTAGACTATTCAGACGAATTGAGATCTAAGGGCATGTCTGGCTTATTCGTTAGAGATAAAAAACAAAAAGGTATAGGAGGCGTTAAAAGAGATCATGGGGGACTCACGAATGCCCTGAAGGATTCCAAAAGAATGCAGGGTAATATGGCTGGAGGTTTTGTTCCTAACTTTGCTAAAGATGGCGATCCTTTAGAGCCGAAAAGTAGCGCTGGAAGATCATTGGCTTTAGCTTTTGTTGCTCCAATGGTGGCTAATATAGTGGCAGAGCTGGTACCTGCAACTAAAAATTTTGCTACTTCTCTTGGCGAAGCGGCTTCAATCTATGGGACAGGCGCTGCTCTAACAGAGGATATTCAAAATCCAGCTGTTAAAAAGTTTGCGCAAACCGTAACAACGGCAATTGCGGCATATACTTTAGTTAATAACACGTTTAAAAATGTCGTATCCAAAACAGAAGAGTTTACCAAGATTTCGGAATCTGCGACCGAAAACTTAACTCATTTTCAAAATGGCATACAATCTTACTTACAGAACTTTGAAGCTTTCAACTCCACTATAATAGACTCAAATAAAACAGCAGAAGATGTGGCTAGAGTGCAGTTGAAAATGGTAGACTCCTTAAATCAAATAGACTCTAGGTATAGATCTCAGATAGCCTCAGCAAAAAATATAGAAGAAGCCCAATCTATTCAAGCTGACGCTATGAGAGTCTTGGCGGCAGAAACGCAGCAGGTAAATTTTGCTACTGAGCTGCAAAAAATGTTAGATGCAAATAGAAGTATTCTGGATGTAGCTTCTTTTACAAGTATACTGGATGATTCTAATCTTGGAAAGTTAGGAGACAGCTTCTTTAAGAGTATATCTTCTGACGCAATCCTTAGAGCAAATAATATAAACAGCTTACTAGATGGAACTCAGGAAGAGATAATAAGCAAACTCCAAGCCTCTTTTAATATAAATCCTAAATTAGCAGAAAGTTTTGGAGATCTAGGATCTTCCGAGTTCATAGAAGTAATAAACGAATTTAAGCAACAAGTAATACAACTTCAGGACACTAAGCGTTTTATGACTGAAGTTACAAAACTAAGAAAAGAAGAGAACGAAAGACTTCAGAAATTCAGAGACGCCGCAAAAGCTACTCAGAAATCATATACTGACTTTGTAAATGCTTTAAGAGCAAGTGGTAGTACATTCATAGAGATGATGAGTGCTACTTCTAATATAAGGTCAGCCAGAAGAAAGTCTTCAGATAATCTAGCATTTGAAAGGGGTCGTACAATAATTGATACAGCTACAGGGCTAAGCCCTAGCGCGAAAGCAGAAGCAGAGTTTTCTTTAAATCAATCCAAAAGAAACTCTGATTTCAGAAAGTCTATAGAAAAATCTATGAGTGGATCAATAGAGAAGTCCCTAGGAAAAGTCATGGCATCTTTTGAATCCACCTTAGAAACTACAACTGATCCAAAGAGAGCTTCCGAAATTAACAAAAAAGATACTGACGCAAGAATAAAGTTTAACACAGAGTTCGCCGACATATCATCAGCTATAAGTAATCTGGACCCCTTATCTAATAGAGATCAAATATTTAATATGATATCTGAACTAGGGGCAAAAATAGGAAACCCAGAAAAAGCTGCCGCTTTGCAAGCCGACTTAATTAAAGAGTTTGAAAATAGCAATAAATCTTTAGCGGAAATCTCCGTGAAGAACGACGAAGCTAATTCTATAGCGCGAGAACAGTTATCAAGGCAAAAAACTCAAATAAGCCAACAAAGGCAAAGAGGGATGTTGGGAGGAATAGAAGGCTTTCTTAACCCCGGTTCTCAAATGGATGTTTTGTCAGAGTTTACCAAAGGGCAAAGATTGCAAAGATCCGCAGCAGGCATGAGAGGAGCGACGGCGTCTGCAGCTAGGGGTAGAGGATCTATAATGAGTACCAGAGCCCTTCTTCAGCAAGGTTTAATAAGTAGAGAGCAAGCAGGTAATGTAGCGGACAATGCAGCAGGAGCTAACGAAAGAAGAATGAGATCTACTGCTATAAGGCAGCTATTAGCTTTAAGAGGAACTGCTGGCATACAAAGAAGAAGAGGAGATGCCTCTGGCTTTCAGGATACCGCGAGCCAAATAAGAGCGTTAGAAGGCAACCTCAGGGACAGAAGCTTTTTCAGAGACGCAGCTAAAGAGCAAAATAGACAAGCAGTTGGTTTATCCGATCCATCAGATGTGCAAAAACGTTTAGCCAGCGTGACAGCAGATATGAGTAAAGGGGTCGTTGATCTTCAAACAGCTGTCAGAGGTCTTGCTGATAGACTAGACGATGGGTCAGCTCTAAACACGAGTTTAAATCAACAAATTCAAGCTACTATAAATGCATCCGCAGCTGAAATAGCAATGGATCAGACTAGACAAAGGTTAGCTAAAGAAGAAAATGATAGTAGAGATAAATTAAGAGCTGAATTAGAGAAGCTAAGAGTTGCAACCGAAAGAGAAACCGCGTTAAACGCCGAACGAAGTATATTAACAGAAGGCAGTATAGGAAATGAAGCTACAAGTTCTTTCTTAGACAGGCAAACTAGTAACTTTTTAGGTTTTGGCGAAATGAGTAATCAAGAGTTGGTTGACGGCATAAAGACAATGGCTGAAGCTACTGATACTGCTTCAAGTAGCCTTAGTCAATTAATAGCGAAATTTCGGGAAGTAAACGGCAGCCTAGACGGTGTTAACTCAGGATTCGCCGACTTAACCGACGCGGCTCCATCTGCGGTCGATGCATTAGTAAGGGGAGCGACGTCTAGGGTAGCAACTAATGCTGGCGGGTTCGTTCCTAATGTAGAAAGAAGGTTAGCTAGGCAGGGAGGATATACTGCGGGAGGAATAAGAAGCATGAATGTAGGCGGAAGAAGTCTTGTCTATAATTCAAACGAGACAGTTAAAAGATTCCCGGGTATGAGCGAGCCCGCAATTATGCCTCCTATGGATAGTAAGGCTGGGTCAAATTATAGATCTAGATTTGGTAGCGCTCATGGATTCGATCCTTATATGGCTGCTGGATATGTACCTAATTTTGCCAATCAGAGAAGAAGAAGGAGGACTCGTCGCCCTTCTTCTGGGGACAATAGAGGAGGATATAGAGGCAGGCTCGGTCCTGATGCACCTAAGCCTACGCAAGCTCCCGGCATGCTTACCAGAATGGTAGATGATATACCTAATATGACGGGCCGCAGAGGCTTCTTAATAAGAAAATTACTCTCTGATTCATTTACAGCAAAAGTATTAAAAGGCACGGTGGGTTCTGCTGTAGGAGGGGCCTTGGGATCAGGTTATGGAGCTATTACAGGAGCCAGCTTTTTCAGCAATATGGGTACGGACACCTTAAGAAAATTAGCCCAAGCTGCAGATAAAAGAGATTACGGAAGGTTTCTTAAAACCTTCCAACAACATACCAGAGGGCAAGGTCTTGGTGGCGGAATTAAAAATTTAAGTAAAGCAGGATTATCCGCAGCAACGCAAAAAATTGGCCCAAGTGTTTCGCGAGGTATTGGAATGGCAGCCGGTGGAGCTAGATCTACACGCAACCTTATGTTAGCTCCGGGGCGTCAATATTTCGGTACTCCTAGAGGCGTAGGTTTATTAAGGCCCGGTTCATTTAGTAATGTAGGTATATCAGGAAGAATGGCTCCAAATGAAAGGCCGCGGTCAGCGTCGGGGAGAGGATTTGGGCAAGTTACTAGGGGAGATAGAATCGCTAGATTTAGTAAAGATCTTGGGAGGGGCCTTGCTAGAGGCGGAATAGCCGCAGCTGCTGATTACGGTGTGCAGTACGGGTTCGATCAAGCAGGAGTATCTAGAGATACCTACGGAGGCATGGCAACTAGGGGAGCAGGAACATTGGCTGTTGGCGCATATTTTGGAGGCCCTGTAGGAATGGCTCTAGCAGGTACTTTTTATGGAGCTCAACAAACAGCAGAGACCTTAGATATGCAAGGCGCGCAAATAGACAGAATGTTTGGTGGAGCAAATACGCTAGAACAGCAAAGAAAAATAGGTAGGTCTAAAATGGGGGGATCTGGAGTAGCTATTAGTCCGGTGATAAAAAAATACAGAGCTCTACAACAAAATAAAGCTAACATAGAAGAAGCTATACAAAGGAACGAAGGTTACAGGGGTATGTTTGACATCATCGGAGATGACGACTTCGATGTAGAAAACGCTAAGAGAAGTTTAGCAATAATAAATGCAAAGCTGCAAAAAGACTTACCCGGATTCCAAAACGCAATTAAGAAGAGGCGTAAACAACTCGCAATAAATAAAAGACAAAAAGACCCTAGGTATCAGGCTGAGGTTAGAAGGCAGCAGCATTTAGCTTTAGTGCGGCGTTTTAATTTAATGCGTAAAAAGAAAGAAAGAGGCTCAACGTCTACTAAGACTAATACTTTTACCTTAAAACACTCTAATACAGCACAGGAACTATTGGATGCCGGAATTAATCTAACGACTGGCCGCAGCTCTTATCCAACGAAGGAAAAGGCAAGGAATGCTCGACCGAGCATAACTGCTGGTATGAATCGACCGAAAGGGGGAGATTATCTAAACCCGAACATATACGCAAGTAAAGAAGATAGAAGAGAAGCGTTTAGGCAAGGTATAAGTTTAGGTCAGCTTTATACTAACGAAAACAGGTTTATTGATGAAACCGGTAAAAACTGGAACGACATGAGAAAAGAGTTCAGTGGCTCTAAATCTAGGTCAAATTGGACATACAGAGCTGGAGGCTACGTTCCCAACTTTGAGGGTATCAATGATGCCGTAAGAAGAGAAATTAGAGATGGAGGAGTTTCTAGGAACCAAGTAAGAGTACACCTTAATCCAGACGCAGTAACTAATACGAGGGACGAACCAAGAGGTTTAAAAGATGTGCCCAACTATGCAAATTCAGAAGAGATGAAGCAAGTCGTATCAGCTTTGACAAATATGGTCTCTGAAATTTCAGCATTAAGGCAACAACCTCAAAATCTAAACAACCAAGAAGTAGGAGAATCTACTGTAAGACATATAAATTCACCTCTAAGCATAAATGTTTCTGGAAACATACAAGAAACAAACAGTAATATAGATGAACAAGTGTTTAAGGCGGTAGTGAAGGCAGTGGAGAAACTAAGGGGCGGACAACCAATATCTCCCCCAAAAGCTAACGAAGGTCAAAATAATATATAATTATGTCTTTAAATTTTTCAGGAGCATATTTATTAGGGTATAACCAAACGAATAATTTCTTTGGAGATAGTTTATTTCGTCGTAGCTCCACAGCTACCATGACTATCTCTGCAATTATAGACGTAAGGCCCGGCCAAGTTTATCCAGACTCTCCTGTATCAAATACAGATAATGTAGGAGCCAAGGAGGCGTTTGACTTCTTGAATTCTCAAGCGGGTAATATAGGTGATTGGCAAGATATCACAATAGATTATGGCGCAGGCGCTAGTACGGTCGCTATTGGCAGAATAGGGTCTTTAGCTTCGGTTAGGCCTAACCCAGTTAGAATAGGAGAATTTGAAGTAGACATAGAGATACCGGTATCAGGTTCCGAGGACGCTTGGAACATGAGAGGCTCTAACTCTGACCAAGAATTTGCCGGAGATACAATAAAAAATATATTCAATTCTTCAGGAGCAGCTTTTCAAGACTTTTCCGAACAATTCAGTTTCACCATGGGACCAGATAGGTCTTATGAGTATGAGCATAATTTAAACATACAAATGCTCAGCGGCGATCATTTAGCGCCAGACCCAATCCAGACAGCCAAAGATGTAGCTCAAAAAATATTTTACCTAGGAGCTGAGGCTCCAGAATTTGGTTATTTAGATGATGAGTTTTCTGGATTCTATAATTTAACTACTGAATCTAATCCGGCAGATGTAAGTAAATCTGGAGTAAAATACTTTTCAGAGTCTTACGATCTGCAAAATTTAAACTGCACATTCTCTAAAAGAGTAAAGCTAGACCATAAGCTAAAAGAAAATTACTCGGTAGATATTACTCATTCATTAACAATGGATGACGAAGGTTACGTTAACGTATCAGAAAATGGCAAAATAAAAAGTACCAAAAATAAAGCTTTTGCCGATAGATACAATGACGTAGAGCTAGCTTTAGAAAGTGAAATAGATAATGCAAAAGACAGGTGCGAAACAGTTTACGACTCGTATAGAAACGTAGGTTTAATTGACCCGGATTACCGAGGCGCAAACACTGGATCTACGGCTTATGATAACGAATCCAACTTATTTGATAAGCCTATATCGGTAGGGAGAACTTATCAGCCTACTATCGCCGAGGCGTCTTATTCTGTTGCCTTTACTAATAACAAACACACTTACGAAGCTAATGGTATACATGAGTTTACCCAAAGCGTAACAGAAAGTAGAGACGGGATAGTTAATGTATCTTTAAATGGATCTTTTACAAAATATTACCCTAATAAATTTGGCGGATACAATTGGAAAACTAATATATACGATCAGCTAAAAACTAGTTTCGACACAAAAGCTGAGCAAACTTACAACTACTACAAATCTAAACAGATAAGGTCTTATAAAGAAAGATCTAAAACAACTTTACCAGTTACAGCTTATAGGGGAGGGTTGGTTAATCCTAGCTTAGCTATAGTTAGCTCTAGTGTCACCCTTCCTAAGTATGGTCCTAAGATAGAATACTCAAACGAATACACAGATGATCCAGCTATACTAAAGTCAGGGCCGCTTTATAATTTAGATTTCAGAAAGTTTACTATAAATACTAATGATGTTATGATGAAGCCAATTAACAATTCCTACGTCATAGCTGGAAAAAAATACCAAATAGTTCATGACTCAACACAAACAGATATGGGAAGTAGGTCTTTTAGTATTGAGGGTTTTATTAAGAGGCCTAGTAGTAATACTTTAACTACGCCTACTGCATGGAATATAGGGCCAAAACTAGAAGCAGTAAAAGATGAAATATCTCAAATAATGGCAAATATAATCTCAGACGCTCAATTAAAGAAAACTAGTAAAGCATTAATAGGGGACATTTTTGTGCAAGACGTATCTTTCTCTTTAGATTCAAAAGGCAATTTTTCCGTGTCAGGAAATATACCGTTCATAGCCCAAGGGGGAGAAAAACATGACACAGTTGGGAGGATAATGTAATGGCATATGATGTATCACCAATAATTATAAAATATGATAACTTAGCAGTATTTGACGGTTTGGCAGGCACTCAGCCTATACCTTTTGTAAGTAAAACTCAAGAGCCAATAAGATATGGGTCTCATTGGGGGCAGCTATCCACTTATAATGTAAATGGTCAAATAACCGGTGATGGCCAAGCGTTATGGAACGCAAAAAATAACATAATAAATGGATTTAAGAAAGACTTTAGGGCATTTGAAGTTAGCGAAGGAGGAGATAAATTTGTAGATGTCACTGGGGTAATAAAAAACATAAACTTCGAAGAAAGTAAATATTATGGTATAGTAGATTACTCTATAAGCATCGAAGCTTATGAGGAGAGTCTTTTTAGCGGAACCTATGGGGTCTTAAATCCCGTAGACCAAATATCTTATACTCATACAGAACAAGAAGAAATTGAAATAACTCACGAACTTTCGGCAAAAGGATTTCAAACTAGTAATCAAACTAATGGAAGCAACGCTTTGTCAAATGCTAAAAGTTTCGTTCATTCGCGTAGGGATACTTGGAAAAGTAAGGCTAAGCCGCACTTTGCAACCGCAGCAGTAGACTTCTCTGCTGTCGAACCTATACTCGTTAATACAACAGAGTCTATAGATAGATTTGAAGGTACTTATTCTTTAACTGATACTTTTGTGTTTAGTAAAACAGGAACAAGCGCAGTAATTGAAAAAAAATCTATATCGGTCGAATCGGGAATAGCTAAAGAAGTAATTACCGCGACTATAGATGGCGAAATATATGTAGGTAAATCTGGACAACTATCGACCGCTAGAAACCATTTAAAAAATACCGACCATTATTCAATAGCTAATTCGCAGTGCCCAGACAGTGTTGATCTTTATCATGTCCCAGCAAACTTTGACATAAATGAAGATGAAAAAACAAATACTATATCTTATACTATTAGCTATGACAACTTAGATATATTTGACGACGCAACATTAAGTGGGGCAGCAAACGGAACCAAAGGAGCCTACTTTGATTACGACGTTACTGTCAATAAAGACGCTCTAACCGACATAGTTAGTACAAGTGTACGAGGAACAGTAAGAGGCAGAGGAAACGCAATACATAGAAGAAAAAATATACAAGACTATTATAATAACGAAATGGTTAACACGCCAAACAATGGAATATCTGGATATTTGTATACTTGCATGAAAGCTACTTATGATAGCGTTATTGGTACAGCTAGGACGCCAAACCCTTATCCAACTTCAATATCGATAAGTTCTGGAAATGCCAATGGGGAAATACAGATTTCTGCAGAATTCTCTGACGAAGACTTTGTTGATGGGTTTCTGTCTACAGATTATTCAGTAAAGGTTCAAACTGCAATGCCCATAAAAACTATCAATCCTAGCGCTAGATTTGAGGAGAATGGATATTATAATTTTGGCGACATGGATGTAGGTTCTAGAGAAAAAGTAAATCTAACAGTAAATATGACGTACGATAGGGAATACTACGCTACTAATGTAGTGAATGAAAGTGAGTCAGATAACTTGTACATGAATAATGAAGCTTTACAGTCTATTATAGGAAAGATGGCATCTACCTACACACCCTTAACCTATCAAGGAAACGTTCTGCAAAATCAAAATACAGAAAAGAAAGTAAGATTAGAAAACGAATCTTATGACGAAAACAGAGACTCTAGGTCTATAACAGCTAACTACACTTACTCTTTTAATGGGTCTAAATTCGCAGATGAAGATAACTGGACACAAACATTTATGAAAGATACACATAGTAGGAATTACTTAACTAATAGACTCTTTAATACTAGGGACGGAAAGCTAAGAGTTTACTCATATTAAAAAAATGGACAAAGACTCTCTATACAAACTAATGGAAGCTAATGGGTTAATTAGCGGAACCCTTTTATGTCATTTAGGCTTTTCGGGCGTATCTGGGTCAACCTTTTTTAATGAAGCTCATGAAGTTTCAGGTCAAAACTGGATGTCTGGGCACTTCCTAGACTGGCCTTCGTCAAGTAAGTTAAATTCTGACAAATTTGCCGCAATATCTATTAACGATAATAACTTAAAAAATTCATCAACTAACCTCGACGGATCAGGCTACTTAAAAGGAAATGATGTTTTATCAATAGGAACAGGAATAGGAACAGGATCTTGGAGCGCGTTTATTTCTATAAGTGGAGAGATAACTGACGATATAAAAGGTTTATCCAATGTCATACTTAGCACTAGTAGTAAGCCGAATGATACCTCTGGATTTTTCCTAGGTAGAAACTCTAGATCTCTATTTGTAGAAAATTATGATAATACAAACTCTAGGCAAAATATATATACTCACGACAAGGAGCTTTTAAATAAAAGCATCATATCTATTTCAAAAAATCAACTAGACGAAGTTTCCGTGTCGGTTCATGACCCAATAAACTCAAACATCTCTCATACAGAAATATTCGTTATGAAAGGTTACGCTGATTCTGACCAACTAACTATTGGGGGATTTAGCTCTAATCAAAATGAAATCCTCGATTATACTGGGTTCAGTGGGTACTTTGACGAATTTTTATTAATAACAGGAGCTTTAGGTGAAGAGGACAGGGTTGACGTGGCTAAGTCATTTTATGCGTCTTCTTATTCTAAGCCAGAATACATTAATCAAGAGACTTCTTATACCGCTTTGTCAGGTTCAGTCTTAGTAACGGGAGTAATTGATACGGGAATCACTGGGTACGAAAACGTAGTAGTGGACACAATAGGGGGAATTGATTTGTATGCATCTTCAGGGGTCGAAGGTGAGATAACAGGAAGTTTTTATAGTGGGGTAGAAGGCACAGGAACTCAAGTTGTAGTCGAAACCGTATTTAATGATGAGTCGTTTTCTTATAATAATTCAGACTTAAAATCTTACTCTACTCCGGTCGTATCTTTTAAGAATAACTTGGCTGCTTCTGATATATATGAAGTGTACTCCCAAAATCAAAAAAGCGACTCAATTGGTTTAGTTGCGAAATATATCAAATCCAATAAAACATTTTTAACAGACGACTCTTTTTCTGGTATAGATACAGAGAATAAAATTGGCTTAGTGTACGCTAATGGCTATTTGATCGAATCTGGAAACTCTAATACGGGCATGTACACTAGGGTTAATGACTTTTCTTTGTCTGTTAGCGGCTACTCTGGATTAGATACTGTAACATATGATACTCTACCTAATTACTCAGGCGGCCAAATTCAATACGAAGTAAATTCTGCACAGTCTACCGGAATAAGGTTTACAGACGAGCAATATCTAAATAAAGATGTATACTTTGAAGGTAGGAAGCTTCTTTCAGGGCAACATTGGTCAGGGGGATCTAGTGAAGGGTTTGTGGATATCTTAGATTCTAGTTTTGGGGGCGCGTCTCAAGTTGACGCAGGGACTCTTGTATTTGTTCCTGTGTCTAATTCGTTTTCCAGAATAACAGGAGAAGGCCAAAGCTCAATAGATACAAATATAAATTTAATAAACGAACAAATTTGGGTGAATGGCAGAAGAAAACAAAGAGATAAAGATTATTTTTTAATAAGCAGCGGAAGTAACTTAAATTCTACTTCTAGACAAAATCCTGTTGAAAATATATTATATAGTGGACAAACGGGCTTTTACAACGTGTAACCTAAGACAAGGAATAAGGAATGGCTTTTCAAAGCATAGAGAGTATAAAGGTAGGCAATTTCAAAAGAGGAGAATTTGCTGGTGGTTTTATTTATTCGTCTAATTTTAATTTAGGGGGAGTAGAATCTCCTTCTACGCTTACTCTAAGTGTGGTAAACGAAGGGGTGACTTCCCCCGTGACTCCAAAGTACCAAGGACTAAGATCCGGACAAGTTCATAAAAAGGGATTAAATATAAAAGATAAATATGAGATACATATAGGATCTCTTACTTTTGTAATGAACTTAGTTGGGTTTAGCGAAGAGAAAAGTCCTGAGCTTCATACAATGAATTATGAGTTTATAGACACTTCTCATATATTAGATAGAATATTCATAGGCTTACCAAACAGACATCAGAAACCACATTCGAAAGAAGGTGCTTATCTAGTTACTAATTTAGAAGCAGTTTGTCCAGACTGCGTATCAGGTGTAGTTAACCGAAAAGTATCCGCAAGCATGGTAGCCCTTAGAGATGCTGCGTTTTGTGATGAAGCTCTTGAATTTGCAGAAGATTATAATAGCCCTTTAGAGTACAACTTTCAATATAACCCTCCTTTAAGACGAGGTAATATAATAGATACTGGAGGTATCATTACCTTAGGTAGAGAAGAGTTTATAGACCATGGATCTTCTTTATTCAAACCTGTTGAGCCGTACAATATACCCGGAGAACTTCCTTGTGGAGTTCCAAACGTAACTTACAAATTTGTTGATCTTTTAGCTGCCATAGAAAAAATGGACATAGAGATAACTGGTCTACCTAAGAATTGGCAATTAGGGATTAAGGACGATTATAGGCAATCGTATACAGGGACATTAAGAGAAGTATTAAATAATTGGTGTGCAGATTTTGGTTACGCTTTTACTTGGGGAATAGGTGCAAAAAGAACTTTGGTATTCACTGATTTGACTACAGGCATATCTGCTGAATTCGATGAAGTCAAAAATTTTGTAGAAAATGCGCAAAAGGCTACAGCAAACAAGACTCCTAACCAGCCGTTTTTAGTTAATAACATAAGTTATTCGACCGATATGAGAAATACATATACGAGTAACTACTTGTCGTATTATCTCAAGCCTCATAGGCCGAAATCTTTTCAGCCTTTTACTTATTATTCGTTAAAATTTCATTGCCTCAAACTTAATGAAGTGTTTACCCCTGCTGCGTGCGGTATGCCGGGCGAAAGTTGGACGGCTAGCACAATGGAAATCTTTTTAGCCTCATGTGCTTTTGCCAAATATAGCAGTGCAGCCAGAACTCTTTTCAACATACAAATGAAAAGATGGTGGGCAATAGGAGTTCATCCAACTTACGAGTTCACAAAAGAAGAAAAAGATGACATATTTCAACATTTGGAGTCCGACAATTTACAAGCAGTGCTGTATGAGATGGAATGGAACCGGATTCCCAATGAAAAGATGAGAGATAGAAGCAATTGGTGTGACGCTTACATAGCTTATCATGACGAAGATCAGGCGGCAGCTTGGGAAGAATTTGAAAGGTCTATAGCTGATGAGTTTTTAGGTCAGCATTATGTATGCAATCCAGCTTCTGGCTCAGTAAAATTTGATTTAAATGAATTTGAAGCTTGTCTTCCTGTCCTAAACTACAAGCAGTCTATAGAAACTACTCCTAACGTAGAGAAGATAGTAAATCCAAGTGAAGTACCTTGGGTAAAGATAGCGTCAAAGTCTCCCGCTGTTTTAGCTGGTGCAAATGCTTTTGTTGCTAGTTGGCTTAGTAGTCCCAAAGTGTCTCAAGTGCTCTATACTCATGTACCTGCTTCTTGGGGTACATTGCAGGAACAAGTCGATGCAGTATTTAACGGAGAGGATGCTTCTGGAGAAGGCTTTAATGACTTAGAAACTGGCAAAATATTTTTTGATCATATTTTTATAGATTCTTCTTTATTTAATTTAGCTAGTCAATCAGCAGAAAATTTAGAGGACTTACTTAAAAAGCTTAAAAAAGATGGGGATACCAAAAGAGATCCGTATGCGGAAACTGGTTTAGATAGGCTTATATCAGAAGCTAGATCAGCATCTATTTCCGAAAGAGATCGACGGTCGACCTATATAAACAAAGGCGACGTATATGAGGTTCAAAATGATGATAGCAGACAGCCTACGTTGTATAAAGCGGGCGAACACCCAAAACTACTAGTAGTCTCTCCTAACTATATTTCTAGAAATCCAGTAGATAATGGTTTGGGATTCGCTTTTGGGGGTATAGAACATAATATGCCTAATGTCTTCGCTTCTTCTGGAAGTGATAGCCCTACGACCGTAGCGTCAGAATGCTCTATAAGGTGCGAATCAGGCTTACTGGAAACTATGTGCAAGTGTCCCTCTGATAGCGCTGTAGCAGCTAACTTTTTTGTAGGATTGCCAGCTGGAGAAAAAGGCTTATTAAGCTCTGCTTTTGGTATACTTGGCCCTCATGGTTCTGGGACTATAACTTTCCCTGTAAATTCTGTACCTAAAGCTTTTGGTGGTAACGTTGCGTTTTATCATGGTTTTGCAAAAGTCACAGCTTCAATAAGAGCTCTTTTAGAAGGAAAAAAATTAGTATTAGATGGAAATAGGGAAAACGCAGCTGGATATGAAAGAATAAATACTGAATTACAAAACTTACCGACAAATTCTTTAGGAATCAGAGTTAACGCGAAAGACATCACCAATGATGCAGATATGGTTTTTCAAGCTCTAGGTTCTTCAGATAATCCACTTGATGCGCCTGCATCTTTAGTAAAAGTTGTAGTTCCGGTCAAAGAAGCTGATTCTAGAGACCAACTAAAACACAAGGGAGCAGAACAGATGATGACCTTAGAAGAGTATCACAAAAGAATAAAAAGCCACTTCGAAGAAGATAGCGCCGACTCCTCTGATCCTTCTAGGACTTTGTCTTTTTCTATATTAGGAAATTTTTATGACGTAGAGTATAATGGCAAAAAGTTAAGCGACTACCTTAAGCCAGAAAAAGGTCTTACTTCCTTAAGTTTAAATTACGGGTCGGAAGGTATTGTGACCAACTTTACTTTTGAAACTAAAAGAAAACAGCTTCCTAAACTTGAAGCTACTATGAATAAAATTGGACCGACGGTTTGGAAATCTTGGTATAGTTAAAAATGGATTTATCTGGCTCACAATTTAGAAGTATAGCAGAAAGTACGGACTTTTCGTTTAGTTCAGACTTTTCTTTAGCTGGTTTAACAGGTTTAGGCGAGTTCTCGCTGTCAGGGCAAAATAATAAAATTAAATTTGATTTTGAAAGTGGCAAGATATTTGATAATGAAAATAATTACATTCGCTCGTATTCTAATAATGAAACAATAAGTATATCAGGAGATGTTTCGTCTAACGGCTACTCTTATTATATAAATTCTGAACCTTTTGCTCTTGGGGCAAGTAAGCCTAACTTTAAGTTGCAAAAAGTTTGTTTTGAAAGCACTGGCCTGAGTTTCTCTAATGTGGCCACTGAGATAAGAGGCACGAAGCCAGACTATTATATAACTTTTCCAGAAACTTTTGTAGCTAGCGGCTACCATACTGGCCATATAGTAAACGATAGTGCTTCTTTAGGTTTTAGGGTACTTGGGGTAGATGTAGTCGGAGACTACAATACCTATTGGTCAGTTACAGAGTTCGACAAAGATATATTGCCTAATAATTCTGGAAAAATTGTAGTTCAAGATTTGTCCGGCTCGCCTGTATACCATACAGGAGAATATAAAATAAAGGTAAATACTAACTTCGGGCCAATACAAACTGGGGTGTCTGGTTACGCAAGCCCTTCTAGTTTTAGAAATGTAAATTTTTCAGTTAAAAAAACTGTAAACGATATACCTAAAAGTGGGATAGATGCTAAATATAGTCATTCAGATACTAGATATAATTCTTATCTTATTTCTTATTCTGCATTTAGTGGGTTTGAGCCTTCTGGAGATAGGAAGTTGTCTATATCTTTAGAATATTCTAGCGGCACAACAGGGGACTTTTTTGGCGGTCCTTCTAGCAGAGTGTTGGGCACAGGACAGTACGTTAGGGAAATGTATAGGACTGGGTCTTATGATTTTTTCAATCAAGCTACAGTCATTACTGGATATAAAACCGGAGAGTTTTCAGGTATAGAATACGTTATAGGAAGTGGGGAGTTTGGTCAATACAGCGAAAGGAAGCTATTAAGTTTCGAAAGCCATACCGGAAACTTTTTGTCAGGTTATACTGATGCAAATTTATTAACCCTTGTTCATGCTAGTGGCGTAGAGTCGAATTCTAAAATGACGGGCGTAAATACCCTATCTCCTTCCGATAACAAATTTATAGCGACTGGTTCTGGCATACTGACAGAATATTATAACGGTACTTGGAACTATACTCCCGGAGCTTACGTTGCTACTACTGGTGAGCTTACTGGGCTATTCTCGGGTATAGACATAGTTGCTTCTGATTTAGGCGACAAACACTATTCTGCTTATGTGACAGGTAGCGATACAGGTACTACTATATATAGCGAAGACTCTTTCTCTTGGTATGCGGATTTGTTCAACGAAATTAAACCAGATGGTAATGTTGGAACGGGTTCAGTTAGATCGGTCGACCCTTCGCATGCAGCAAGCGGGATAACAGGAGTGACTATGCATTCTGGGTTGTGGACTGGTGACGTAATAGCCTCCGGAGAAACCTTTTATTCTGATTCTGGTCAATACTCAGGGTATCTTACAGGGTATACTAAAAGTTTTACAGGCTTATTTAATTTATATACAGGAGCTCAAGAAAGATTTGACTATTATAAATCTGGAGTAGAGTACGGCTCATATATATGGGGTCCTCATGGAAATATAGGCTTAGGAGCCGGTGCAGGTAACGTAGGTGTATATACTGGGTATAAGACAGCAACCAACTTAACTTTAGAAGGTAGTGGAGCATCTCAAGAGGCAGTTCACGTATCTTTTACTACTCCTTTTGATTACGAGCCAGTTGTGGCAGTTCTTACTATAAGCGGTATAGATGGGAACGTATATACCGATACTATAACAGGAGCAAGGTAATGGCAGAAACAGCAAAACAAATAGACTTTAGCCAATCTGGCAATAGCAGAATTTCCACAGGAGGAGTATGGGCTTACTCGGTGCAGCCTTTTCTTATATTTTTTAAATATCAGGATAGCTCAGGGGTAAGGACATATGTTAGCGCCGGGGTTGGAGCTGACGGATTATGCAATGAGCCGACATATGATGTTCATAGGGAACTCGTTAAACCGGGAGATGTAGGTCCGCCATATCCAGAAGAATACAAAGAAGGCGATCCAGATGGGGTGATAAAAGCTATTATCGCTAGGAAGACTGGTCGGCAATGGAATACTTTTTGTCAGGGAGAAGGGATGACAGGCGTAAAAATAAGCGGCTACTCATGCTTCCTTCTGAAAGGTTTTCCTGCTTGGGGGTCACATGCGAGAACGGTTAGTTTCGATGCTTCTAGCGGGGCAAGCCAAGCGGTAGTAGCTCAAAGCAGAAAAATAGAAAAAACTTCAGCTGTTCAAGCTTTTAAAAGTTTCGACGACGGATCAAAGGCTTTTTACCCTTATATTTCTATAGAAACAGATTCTTCAGGGGTCACTAGGACTTTTGAAATTTACCATTCGACCGAGCAAGCCTCTCAAGTAGACGCTCTTAGGAACGTAGGGTTTGCGCTATCTGCAAGCTCAAGTGACTCTAACGAGTTTAAAATGCTGTTAAATAAACAAGGTGGGGTCAGCAGCGATATTGAAATAGAATTAATAGAAAATGAGATATCAATGGCTTCTAATTGGGCTAACGGAAAGTCGATCAAAGAGCTTAATGAATTTGCTGAAGACAACAAGTTAGTTGCAGAGTCTCACCAAGCTCATTTAAATACATTTGCTCCTTCGTTTATAGGAGGGGCAATAGATGGGACATTATTGAAGCCTATAGTTGGGGCAGGAGGTCATCAATATATATTGAAGCCTTGGGCTCTGACTGATATAGGTTATGTCTCAGGAGGGAGAAGGAATGATGTCGGCGATGAAAATTCAGCTAGAGCTAGATTTGACAAAGACGAATGTAATAATTCTGATATACATCCTGACGACAGGGAAGCGAATTGTGGCGGCTGCGAAGGTAAGTTTGCTAGAAGTCCAGTTCACCTCCCCTACAAAATAGGAGACCATGTATCTGTAGCTAGTGCTAGAGAGCTCATAGGAGTTTGGGGGAACACTTTTTCTAGGCCTACTCCTAATTACCCTACAGCTCCTCATGTGACCACATATTTCATGGATATAAATACAGATGCCCGACAAAGGGTTGCTGGTGGTGGGGAAAAAGGCCCTAAAGGTCAAAAAGGCCAAAAGGGCCAAAAGGGAATTAAAGGAGATAAAGGTCAAAAAGGTAATGAAGGGTTTAAAGGAGAAAAAGGTGACCATGGTGACAAGGGGCAAAAAGGTCAGAAGGGTCAGAAAGGACCTTTCGGACCCAAAGGTCAAAAAGGAGAAGAGGGCCAAGAGAGTACCGTTCCGGGGCCTAAAGGGCCTCAAGGGGATGTAGGAGGCCCCGGACCTAAAGGACCTCAAGGGAATGTGGGTCCTTATGGGCCTAAAGGACCTAAGGGAGATATAGGAGAAAAAGGCCCTAAAGGAGATTTTAAAGGTAGTAAAGGAGAGGTAGGTCAAAAGGGTCCTGAAGGAGATAGAGGTCCGACAGGAGAAAAGGGGGATAAGGGTCAGAAAGGGCCAAAAGGACAAAAAGGAAATAAAGGTCAAAAAGGTTTAAGTTGCCCAAACTGTGAGTCTGCTACTAATGGCTCTTCTACTACTGGTCAATTTATTTTTACTCCAAATGATGTTGATTGTTGGAGTACCGGTGAGCAAGTTTGTATAGGCAATTCCACCACAGGAACAGTAGCTTCAGTTACAACGCTTACTGTTAACATAAATTATACATATGTAGATGATGATTTTACCGGTGGAGATACAACTGTTTGCCACGGAGCATGCGCCGAAAAAGGAGACAAAGGTCAGAAAGGCCAAAAAGGTCCTAAAGGTCAAAAAGGCCAAAAAGGTCAGAAGGGTCAAAAAGGTCAAAAGGGTAATAAGGGCCAAAAGGGTCAAAAAGGCCAGAAGGGAGACAAGGGTCAAAAGGGGCAAAAAGGCCAGAAGGGAACCAAAGGTAACAAAGGTCAAAAAGGCCAAAAAGGACCGAAAGGAGACAAAGGCCAAAAGGGACAAAAGGGTCAAAAAGGAATCAAAGGTGATAAAGGTCAAAAAGGTCAAAAAGGCCAAACGGGAGACAAAGGCCAAAAAGGTCAGAAAGGGAAAGACGGAGACAAGGGTCAAAAAGGTCAAAAAGGCCAAACGGGAGACAAAGGTTTCAAAGGTCAAAAAGGAGCTTTAGGGCAAGATAGTACAGTTCCGGGACCCAAAGGCCCTCAAGGAAATATTGGGCCTATAGGGCCAAAGGGTGAAAAAGGAGAGAAAGGTCTAAAAGGAGATAAAGGGGATAAGGGAGATAAAGGACTTAAGGGAGACAAAGGCGATAAGGGAGATAAAGGACCCAAAGGAGACAAAGGCCCCAAGGGAAACAAAGGGCTTAAAGGAGACAAAGGGCAAAAAGGTCAGAAGGGGTCTAAAGGCCAAAAAGGTCAGAAGGGTGACTTTAAAGGATCTAAAGGTGAGAAAGGTGAGAAAGGGCCTGAAGGAGATAAAGGCCAAAAGGGAGAAAAAGGTTTAGATGGAAATGGTATTAAAGGCCAAAAAGGTCAAAAAGGTTTAGACGGAGACGGAACCAAAGGTCAAAAGGGCCAAAAAGGTCAAACGGGAGATAAAGGCCACAAGGGTCAAAAAGGTCCGACAGGAGACAAGGGCTTAAAAGGACAAAAAGGTCAAACGGGAGACAAAGGAGACAAGGGCTTAAAAGGACAAAAAGGCCAAACGGGAGACAAAGGAGACAAGGGTCAAAAA
>CEQU01012954.1_pt1 | contig 29800 bp, 27 predicted proteins | sample 531031 | NCBI WGS metagenome assembly CEQU01 (sample SAMEA2621216, study PRJEB7988) | marine metagenome | isolation source: saline water (ENVO:00002010), including
TTATCGCCGGGTACTGTACGTGCCATGAGACCGCTCAATTGGGCAAACGCTCCTTGCTCATAGTTGTAAACATGACAACCAGCTTCGCATATGAATTCGTCCCCGGGCTTGCAATGTACGCGCAACGCAATTTGATTGGTCATCGTACCTGATGGCATGAAGATGGCTGCTTCCTTGCCAAGCAATTCAGCAGTGTATCGTTGTAATTCGTTGATCGTCGGGCAATCGCCTATGACGTCATCACCAAGCGGTGCATCTTGAATCGCCTGATTCATTTCTGCGGTTGGTTTCGTAACCGTGTCACTGCGCAGATCAATAAAGTCGCTCATTTCAATAGTTGCCTTGTCGTGGAGTGGTCGTAAACAGCGAGCTGATTAAGAGAATTCCTAATATCTGATTATGAAACGAGCAACGCGTTTCGTCCACGGTTGGCGTGATCAAAGTGCCGAGTGCCGTGATAGAACTTGCGTGAGGGGTTCACGATGTCATGCATGGCAATCACAATAAATCGTTCCGGGTTTTCTACCGAATAGTCCGGAATAATGCAGGAATGACCATGACAGACAATTCGCTTGAAATTCAACGTATCGATACTTCCCAGCAAAACATCAGGCTGGAACTGGCGAAGCTGCGCGAACGACTTAGCCCGCGAGGCAATATTGTGAGCGAAGCTGGTCGCAAAAAGACGATTGAAGTGTTCGGCGAACCCCTTTCGCCTCAGGATGTTGTAACGCGTATTTGTGAAGATGTCAGGACAACAGGCATGGAGTCCCTGTTGGCGTACTGCAAGTCACTTGATGGTGCCGATCTGGATGCCGACAGCCTACGCGTCTCCCCGGCGGAGTTGTCAGAGGCACATGCTAATGCTGATCCGGATTTTCTGGCAACGGTTAGTCGTATTCGCGACAACATCATGGAATTCCAGTCCGCGATTGTCCACACAGATAGATCTGTTTCACGTGAATCGGGCGTGACCCTCACGCAACGATATGTACCGATGCGTCGCGCAGGGCTCTGCGTCCCGGGCGGTGCTGCGGCATATCCATCCACGGTGTTAATGACAGCCGTACCAGCGATGGCTGCAGGAGTGGATGAAGTGGTAGTCGTCGCACCCCCAACTCAATTTGGCGCAAACAATCCTGACTTGCTTGCAACGTGCCACGAAATCGGCATCAAAGAAGTATATCGCGTCGGCGGCGCCCAGGGAGTTGCCACGTTAGCCTACGGCGTACAAGGTATCGAACCAGTTGATATCATTGTTGGTCCCGGCAATATGTTTGTCGCATTGGCTAAACAGTACGTGTTTGGTGAAGTTGCCATTGATTCGATCGCTGGACCGAGTGAAGTGGTTGTGATCGCTGATGAAACAACCCGTGCTGACTACACAGCCGCAGATTTGTTAGCACAGGCCGAACATGCTCCTGGTGCCAGTATTTTGGTGACATGGAGTGAGGATGTCTTGCAAAAGACTTATGAAGAACTCAACCGGCAAGTTGTCAAACTGTCGCGAGAGTCACTAACGCGTCAAAGTCTCGAGTCGTTTGGAGCTCTCATTCTTGTGCAGGATAAGGATGAGGCAATTCGGATTACAAATGAAATCGGTCCGGAGCACTTACATATCGCGACGGATAACGCGCGGGATATTCTAGCTCACATTACAAATGCCGGAGCAACGTTTCTTGGTAACTACAGCCCCGTCGCCATTGGCGACTATGTTGCAGGACCATCACACGTGTTGCCGACCGGTGGTACAGCTCGATGGGCATCCGGGTTGTGTGCAAATCACTTCATGCGTAGCGCGAGTGTCATTGAATACAGTCGTGATGCGTTGTTGAAAGTTGCAACGGACGTTCAGAATATGGCGGACAAGGAAGGCCTAACGGCGCACCGTGCGAGCGTTGACATCCGATTAGCGGACCAATCAAGTGATGGCAGCGAGGGGGAACTGTAATTATGTTTCGCGATGCCATTACCAACATGCAGGGCTATGTTCCCGGCGAGCAGCCCCAAGCTGGGAAATTCATCAAACTCAATACAAATGAGAATCCTTATCCGCCGTCTCCAGTTGTGATTGAAGCGATTCGACAGACTGCTGAGAATCTAGTGCGATATCCGGACCCTCTTGCTACCGCATTTCGCATTCGTGCCGGTGAAGTGTTGGGTGTGGATCCCGATTGGATTCTATGTGGCAATGGCAGCGACGATATTCTTACGATTCTGACTCGATCACTGGTTGATACCGGAGAGATGATTCGGCTGCCGTATCCCAGCTACATCCTTTACAAGACGTTAGCTGAGATCCAGGGTGCAAGGAGTGAACAAATCCCATTTAACGAGGATTGGTCGCTGCCACAGGCATTTGGTGATGGGCATGACCAGCTGAAGTTGGTATTCCTTCCGAATCCGAACAGCCCCACCGGTACGGTCATTTCTAGAGAGGATATTCTGGATCTGGCGAATCGCCTGCCCTGCCCGGTTCTTGTGGACGAAGCCTATGCAGACTTCGCAGAATTTAATTGCATCGATCTGGTAAAAGAGAATCCGAAAATCATGGTGTCACGAACACTCAGTAAGTCTTACGGGCTGGCTGGCTTGAGGTTTGGTTTCTTGATTGCACAGCCACAAATGATTGCAGAGTTTTGCAAAGTCAAAGATTCATACAATTGCGATGCTATTTCGATTGCCGGAGCAACCGCTGCAATTGGAGACCAGCAGTGGTTCAATAACAATAGAAACAAGGTGCTGGAAACACGTCAACGACTTCACGATGGGCTGGAAAAACTCGGATTTGACGTAATACCGTCACAAGCCAACTTCGTTTGGTGTACCCACTCCTCACAACCGTTAAAGCCTATCTATGAACATCTAAAAGACAATCGTGTACTTGTCCGATATATGGACTATGAAGGATGGAGTGACGGTTTGCGCATATCTGTTGGAACTGACGAGCAAATCGACGCTTGCCTTAGTTTGATTGAAATGAAGGTGTAACCATGGCACGTACAGCAACGATAAATCGCAAGACAGCAGAAACAGAAATTTCACTTGAACTGAATATTGATGGCTCCGGTCAGTCAGATATCAGTACGGGAGTTGGATTCTTTGATCACATGCTTGAGTTGTTCGCCAAGCACGGGGCATTGGATCTAACGATTAAATGTAACGGTGATCTTCATGTTGATCAGCATCACACTGTCGAAGATGTTGGCATTTGTCTCGGTCAGGCGATCAAAGAAGCGCTTGGCGACAAAACCGGCATTTACCGATACGGCCATTTCACGCTGCCTATGGAAGAGACGCTCGTTACCATCGCACTGGATTTAAGTGGACGTTACGCGATGGTGTTTAACGCAGAATTCCCAACAGACAAGATTGGTGAATTTGATAGCGAACTTGTCGAAGACTTCTGGCAGGCCATGGCAGCTAACGCACTTTGCAACTTCCACGTGATTTTGCATCATGGTCGTAACAGTCACCACATCAGCGAGGCTATCTTCAAGGGGACCGCCCGTGCGTTGAGGATGGCGACAGCTGCCGACGGGCGATTGACAGGTATTCCCAGTACCAAGGGAAGCCTGTAATTCCATAGATTTGGAATGGTATAAAGTCTTTGCCGTTATCCGGACTGGCAATTACTCGTTGATGTATGTTTCCAGGAAACGTGCTAGGCGATGAAAGTCGCTCTTTACATCGATAAACCGGACAACGGTAACGAGTGTCTCGGGGTCGACCAGCTTTTCAAACGGCACGTAGTGAAGATCGAGTTGTCCGCTGACGGAAACCATGACGCCGTTGAGATTTTCCTCAACCAGTGCACGGTATGCTCCTACACCCAGTTGGCTCCCCAGCATGACATCGTATGCGTGTGGTCTTGCACAGCGTGATTCATAACCCAGTTGTAGCCCGTTGATCTTTCGTGTCGAACCACTTGCGGCTTCGTAGGCACTTGAGAGTAATTCTCCCATCATTTGGCACAGATTGATTTGAGAAATCGAAATGTGTCCATGATCATCTCTCGGAATGCCCTCGAGGTAGCTCATAGGCAGGAATTCGGCGAGTCCTTCCGCAACGACGATGACTCCAAAGGGTTTTCCTTCCTGCTCACGCACTAGCATCGTTTTGACCATCCGTTCCATCACTTTATCCATGTTCATGATGGTGCGGGTTTCGGTTTCACCGGTGACGGGATTGGTCCACTTTTCTTCCGCGGCATATTCCCCGATGATGTCCTCGACACTGATTACAAGGCTTGCTTCACCGGCAATGGCGGCGCCATATGCGAGCCAACCGGCGCTGCGTCCCATCAGTTCGCACAGGAAATAGGCACGGCCGGCTTCTGCATCGTATAGAAGGTTCCGAATCTCCGATGCCAGGGTTTCTACCGCCGTAAAGAAACCGAACGTAAAGTCGATTCCCATGTAGTCGTTGTCGATCGTTTTTGGGAGATGAACAACCGGGATATGCCGAGCATCATCTCCAAGATGATCCTGATACAACTTGAACTTATTTGCTGTCTTGAGTGTGTCGTCTCCACCGAGCGAAATAAGCGCATCAACTCCTAGTGAGCAGAGTGCTTCGTAGGTGCGTTTCATCGGTGCAACACGTTCGTCGTCTTCGTAGTGAGACGGATGAGAAATGGACTTTCCTGGATTTGCCCGTGCGGTGCCGATCATGATGCCCTGTTTCGCTCGACTTCGCGTGAGAAACGTGTGATCAAGAATGACGTAATCTTCGCCTTCAACCAATTCAGCGGAGCCATCGTATTCCATCAGGCTTGAGTAGCCGTGCTTAATACCAATGACTTCCACGCCATTGCGGAGAAAGGAAACGGCAGCGGTTGAGATCACGGCATTGGCAGCCGGTGCGGGACCGCCGGCGAATAGAATTGCAACGCGGTTAAACGAATGTTCGGTTTTGGGTGGACGGGCTAATGTATTATCCATCACGATGAAGATCCGCTAACACTGTTTTTTGGGTTCGACTTAACTAATCAGAATCAACTAGTCCAGAAACGTACGTTCAACGAATGTTGTGTCAATGTTGCCATCGTTGAAGTCTGCATGTCGCAACAACTTTTTGTGAAATGGTGCCGTCGTCTTGATCCCGCCGACCTTTAACTCATCGAGACAACGCATCATGCAGTCGATTGCTTCTTCCCGTGTTGGTTTATGAACAAGAAGCTTTCCAATCATCGAATCGTAATATGGCGGTACCGTATAGCCAGCATGTACGTGTGAATCAAAACGCACTCCCAAGCCGCCTGGAACAAATAGTGATTCGATTTTGCCGGGACATGGTTGGAAATTCTTGTCAGGATCTTCAGCGTTGATACGGCATTCAATCGCTGAACCATTTAGTACGATGTCGTCCTGCGTGAACGACAACTTCTCGCCGGCTGCTACAAGGATTTGTTCTTTAATCAGGTCGATACCTGTGACCAACTCTGTAACAGGGTGCTCAACCTGAATACGCGCATTTACTTCGATAAAGTAAAAGTTGTGATCCTTATCAACGATGAATTCAACCGTACCGGCGTTATGATAGTTTGCGTTCCGAATCATCCGTACTGCCGCGTCGCAGATCGAATTTCGTATGTCGACCGGGAGATTAGGTGCTGGGCTCTCCTCGATTAGCTTTTGGTGGCGACGTTGAGTGCTACAATCACGTTCCCATAAGTGCACGACATTACCATGTTGATCGGCGATCACTTGTACTTCGACATGCCGCGGATGCTCGACGTATTTCTCCAGATATACACCGCCGTTGCCAAAGGCAGCTTCTGCTTCAACTTGTGCCTGTTGGAGAGCCGTGTTGAGTTCCAGCGCGTTTTGGGCAACACGCATGCCTTTTCCGCCACCACCGGCAGTCGCTTTGATGAGTACGGGGAATCCGATTTCGTGTGCAACTTTGACAGCTTCTTCTTCTGACTCGATGAGGCCGTCACTTCCGGGTACAACAGGCACGTTTGCTTCTCGTGCCATAGCCCTTGCCTCATTCTTGTCACCTAGACGCTGCATAGCGTCCGGCGTGGGGCCGATAAAGTCGATTTCGCAACTGCGGCAAACTTCATTGAAATGAGCGTTCTCTGCTAGGAATCCATATCCCGGATGAATCGCGTCCACGTTGCCAACTTCCGCAGCACTAATCACGCGGTCGATTTTCAGGTAACTCTCGTTACTGCGGGCACCACCGATGCAGTAGGCTTCATCAGCCAATTCCAGGTAGGTAGAACCACGATCCGCTTCGCTGAATACCGCTACCGACTCGATTCCCATTTCACGGCAAGCGCGAATAACACGAAGTGCAATTTCACCGCGGTTGGCGATCAAAATACGGTTATACATGAGCAGATCTACTTCAGATGATTCTGAGAACTAGGATTGAAACTCGATACGGATCAGGCGACAAGCCGCTTACCGCCTACATGCTAGGGTCAACTTTGAATAGCGGTTTACCCACGTCGACAGGTTCCTCGTCGTCCACGAGAATCGCGACGATCTTTCCCTTGACCTCGGCTTGAATTTCGTTGAAGACCTTCATGGCTTCAATGATGCAAACCGTTGTATCGTTGTTTACAATATCGCCGATTTGTACAAAGGAATCCGAGTCCGGATTTGGTCTGGAATAAAATGTTCCAACCATTGGACTGTTAATGGTGATCAGATTGTCATCAGCAGCTGGTGCGGAGTCAGTTGCGGCCGGTGCGGCTGCAGGTGCTGCCGGAGCAGGTGCTGCAGCAACCGGTATTACTGGCTGGCCGCCGCGTACCAATCGAATCTGTTCGTCATCTTGTTTTAAGTCTATTTCGCAAAGATCGTGCTCTTTCATCAAGTCAATCAACTCGAGGATGCGATCCATTGCGAATACATCGGGGGTCTTATCTTTTGCTGCCATCGAGGGTCACGTTTCCCTGTTGCATAAGTTGTTGTGATCGGTTGGATTAGCTTATTGAATCCGTTCGGCTAATCTCCCAATTATCGGCACCTATATGCCAATTAAACTAGTGTATTTATTTATCTGATTTGTGGTAGGCCAAAGCCATAATTCAGGAAAAAACGATTTGTACTGATTGATGCTATAACGGCACCGATTCATTATAAATCAAGAATGCAGTTTTCGAGTTTTTTTGGCACGCTGGTCAATACTTCAAAGCCATCTTTGGTTACCAGAACATCGTCTTCAATTCGTACTCCGCCCCAACCCGGGATGTAAATACCAGGTTCAACGGTTACGACCATGCCCGGCTCCAGAACAGCATCGTTGTTCGAGGCTAGCCTTGGCAATTCATGAATGACTAATCCGATTCCGTGACCAAGGCTGTGACCAAAGTATTTACCAAAGCCTGCTTTGCCAATGATATTGCGAGCAGTTGCATCGATATTCTTCATGACAGCACCAGGTCGGATCTTCTTAATAGCGCTTGTGTTGGCTTTAAGTACGGTGTTGTAAACCTTCTCTAGTCGTTTTGATACTTTCCCGCTGGTTACAAGTACTCTTGTGATATCGCTCATGTACAAATCGTGATTGGCACCCCAATCGATTAAAACGAAACCATCATCTTTGATTTGCTGATGAGTTGGATTGGCATGTGGCAGGGCAGCTCGTGGCCCGACGGCAACGATGGGGTCAAAGCTGGTGCCATTCGCGCCAAACTGACGCATTTGGTGCTCAAGGTTAAATGCGATTTCCCGCTCTGTCTGGTCGCCGGTCATTGTTGCTTTGATCGCGTCGAAACCCCGTTGCGCGGACTTCACTGCCTTTCGGATGGTCTGTATCTCGTGCTTGTCTTTGATTTCCCGCAGTTTCTCGACTAATCCGGAAGTGCTTTCAAACTTCAGGTCCGGCATTGCGTCTCCAAGTCGCTCTGAAAGAGATAGCGTCAGGCTGTCCGACTCAAGCCCGATGACTTTTGATTTAATGCGTTTAGCGATTTTTGCAGTCGCGGTAACGATGGACTCGGCGGATGTTCTTATGTCTACATCGACATCCGGACACTCTTCAGCAAGTTGTACCGTATAGCGTGAATCACTAATGACGACCGCATCGTTTCGGTTGATCAGCATGTAACTGTCATCGCCGGTGAAACCGGTCAGATAAGTTACGTTGGTGTAGTTTGTAATCAGAAGGGAATCGAGCCCTTGTTGTTTCATCAGTCGACGCAGTTTGCTACGTCTTGTTGCAAAACGACTCATTGTGCAACTCCATTTAGTTAGTTGGGTTGTTTTCGTCATCCACACGGATGACGACCGGCTCGTGGCTCTGAATCTCTTCGTCAGAGAACTGACCGTAGCAGGCGATAATAACCAGGTCGCCGGGATTCACCAGATGCGCGGCTGCTCCATTGATACAGATGCTGCGACTACCCCGCTCTGCTTCAATTGCGTATGTTGTCAGCCGTGTACCACGCGTTACGTTGTAGATGTCGACCTGCTCGTGCTCGGTTATTCCTGCGGCCTCGAGAAGTTCCGTATCGATGGAGATGCTTCCATCGTAGTCCAGATCGGCCTCTGTTACCGTTGCACGGTGGATTTTTGAACGAAGGAGAGTGCGCAACATCTGTTAAAAACCAAAAGGCATGGCATATGAAGTTTGTAATTTAGCGGCCTGAGAAAAAATCTCGGTCGCAAACTACCATCATACGAACAGCACTCAAAGGCGCACAGACGACAAAGGTCATAAGTCGTTAGCTCTGCGAACTAGCCTCCGATTCCGGCAAGCCAGAATACAAATGCAATGATGATGAAGCAAATTACCACCGAAACGACGAATCCAGCAATATCTACAAATGTCGGCTTTTGAATTTCCAGCTGAGTATTGGGGAATAGGTTTTCTCGCTCCACCAGGCTTGGATCTTCGTAAACTGCTTTTAACTTCAGTTTGTCCTTCTCTGGATCTGAATCCACACTCGTTTTCATCTTGGCGTAATACCGATCAAGTGCTTCTTTGGAATTCCTAAACGGAAGTACAAAACTAAGCACGATCATCAACACGAATGGCATGACGATCTTGGGTACGAGTTCTAATGCACTGAGAGTCGATGACGGTTTGGTCTGCAACTCAACACCAAGAGGTTTGAACATCAGTAGATTGAGTTTCAGATTTCCCATGCCCTGCAATTCAGTGCCTTCAGGATACGCCAATGTTCTAACCACCTTGTCAGCTGACTCATCTGTGCCTGTTAGCACCGGTTCAATACCTTCTTTTACAGGTTCGACCTTATCCCAAAACAGCGCAGTACCCCCTGATCGTTTGGTTACGGGAAGCTTCGTTTCGCCTGCAATGATATTGATCATCTGCCCATCTTGTGGGACGCGAATTTCCGTTTGGGAAACTCGTTCAGGTTCGAGCGATTGGTGGGACGCAAGTGCATCGCCACTGAGACTCTCGGACTCTGCAGTCCATTTGTCGTGCGCAATGATGAACTGCTTTCTCAATTCACTCTTGGAAGCGGTAACCATGGTCGTGGTTTCAACGATCGGGGTGATTTGTGTTAACTCGGTATTTGTTCTCCAGCTTGTAAATAACGTGGGACCGAAATATGGAATCAAGAAGAAAAAGAACAGGCAGTAAACGACGGTGATCCATGCTGCCTTTGTATTGGCACGCCGCCAGTACATTCCCAGCCAAAATGGTGCGGCAAACACCAACGGAAACCAGAAGTTGAGTTTGAGTTGGCCGAGCATGTCATTGATAGACAATGAGAAGATTATGGAACCGGTAACGATCAGTGCGCCGGTAATTCTTCCAACCCAAAGGTAGTGTTGTTCAGATGCTTGGGGCTTGATGTACGGTGCGTAGAGGTTTCGAACGATCAATGCCGAGCCAACAACCATTTGTGCATCCACGCTGCTCATCAATGCTGCCAGCAGGCAGGCAAGCATTAACCCACGCAACCCTGGCCCGAGCAGCTCCATTGTGGCGTATCCCCAAGTCTTATCCGGATCCTGAATCAACTCAGGGACATCGGCATAGAGCGTCGCTGCGATCAGCGCAGTGAGCAACCAGCCGATCGTACAGAAGCGTTTGAGGAAGTTTCCCGTGACCAGGCCAATACGTGCGCTATTCTCATTTTTAGCTGAACCACCACCGGTGGCGATAAAGTGAGGCTGAACCACGATGCCAAGCAAATTCGCAAACACGATTGCAATTAGATAGTACAGTGAGAACTCTCCGGCACTAGAAAGCAGATCAAAGTGCCCCTCGGGCAATTGATCGTGCATGATCTCGAATCCGGATTTGTCCCCAGCTGGATTCAGCTCTTCGTTTTCGGTAAGTGCATTTAGGCCGATTGGAATCAGCATGATGCTCAGGCCAATAATACAAATGCCCTGTATCAAATCAGTAAAATAGGCTGCGGTCAAACCACCGGCAATTCCATAAAGCACAACAATGACGCCAATGACCGGAATCAGCACCTGGTTAAGTTCGAAGGGCCCAATTGTCTCGATCGGCACGCCGTCACCACCCGTAATCATGGGCGCCGCAGTCTTGGCGATGGCGGTAAAGAACATCGAACCATAGATCATAAAAAAGGTTACACCAAAAATGCTATACGCTGCCCCAAGCGGTTTGGATTCGTAGCGCTCTACATACCAGTCGCCAAGAGTCATGTGACGCATTCGGCGATACCAAACACCCGTAATCCAGTAAAACGGAGTGACGAACAACCAGTACATCACGCTCCACATACCGCTGACGCCACCCGTGTAGCTGTTGCGAGCAGTTTGAATTGGGTCGTTGGAACCGGTACCTGCTCCGAATGCAGCAAAGGTCTGTAGTAGCTTTCCGAATCCGCGGCCACCCATGAAGTAATCTTCCTGGTGCTTGATTCGTCGCATGCAATACACGCCGATGACTACTAACAGTACGAAGTAGCAGCCGAGGACAATATAGTCAGGAAATGTCATGGTGATGGGCTCGTTGAAGGACTCGGTAGGAGGATGTGAAGTCTTATCTGTTGGAGTGGGAAGTGCGAATTAGCCGGTGATGTGCTTAGTCTGATGGTCTAACAGTGGAAGTACATCAACACGATCGACTTCACTTGCCAATCTAATATCGCCTTCCATGCCAATAGATTGCAAGTTTCTTCCACCATTGCTTTCCAAAAGAACAGAGAAAATATCAATTGTGCCGGTGTGGATCTGCTGCCATTGGTTATAAGCATCGCGTGTGGTCTCACACATGCACAAGGTATCTTGAGGCAGTTTACTGGCAATTGCACCTGCAAGAAGAAAGTCCTCCTCTGTTTCCAGGCCGTTTGTTCCTGCGCAGATGATATGTAGATCCTGCCCACGCCCAAGAGAGTTCTTGCCGTGGTCAACGACGCGATGAAGGTTGTTAAAGCTTGCAAGGACTGTAGATTGCGCGTGCGTACAAATTTCCATCGCCTTGGTGCCGTTCGTAGTGGTAAAGACAATCGGAGTCTTGGCGACACGCTCTGTTGTGTATTCTGCCGGCGAATTACCCAGATCAAATCCGTCAATCAGCACCCCATCCCGTTCCCCACCAAGGATGGGCTTGGGGGTGATTTGTTTGGCTGCCTCTATCGCGTTCTCAACAGTCAAGCATGGCACGACATAGCTGCAACCATTTGCCAACGCCGTGCAGATTGTCGTGGTGGCGCGTAATACGTCAATAACGATTGCCGTACCGGAAGCGAGTGCATGAGGATCTGCATGTTTAGGGAGTGAATAAGTGTGGATCATTGACGGTAAATACTCTGTTTCAGCAAATACGGTTGCTAGTCATCCATCCTACACGGTTGTACGATGGAGCATGAGCCACCAAGAAAGTGGATGGATCACTTAATGTCAGAAACACAGCTCAAGGTCGATAAAACAGGCAGACGCGTAAAGCGGATGTTTGGTGAGATTGCGCCAAAATATGACCGCATGAATCACTTGTTGTCGATGAATATCGATCGACTCTGGCGTAAGAAAACAGTACGCATCGTGTCTCCGGTCGATGATACGCCGATTTTGGATGTTTGCACCGGTACCGCTGATTTGGCGCTTGCCTGGTGTAAACGGGTCAAAGGCAATGTGGATGTGGTCGGCACCGACTTTTGCAGAGAAATGCTGGAAGTCGGTATTCAAAAAAAACAGCAGCACAAGTTTGGCAATCGCCTAGAGCTGCTTGAGGCGGATACCTTGCACCTCCCCTTTGACGATGAAACATTTCAAATCATATCGGTGGGATTCGGTCTTAGAAACGTGCAGGACACAGATGCCGGTCTTCGAGAAATGACTCGAGTTTGTAAACGAGGCGGAAAGGTAGCCGTGTTGGAATTCTCACATCCACAGTGGCAGCCTTTTAAGTCCTTCTACGGTTTTTATATGAGCAAGATCCTTCCGGGTATTGGACGGGTCTTTGCGAAGAACTCCGAGGACGCTTACAAGTATCTGCCTGACAGCGTGTCAGAATTTCCCAGTGGTGCAGCGCTGATGGAACGTATGGAGTCTGCTGGCCTCACTGACGTGAAGATGTACAGTTTTACCCTTGGCGTCGTAACTCTATATGTTGGCACACGCCAGAACGAGGATGCGGATGGCTAGTACAAATGACAGACCCATCGTTCTAGCCTTTACCGGTGCAAGCGGCGTTCCGTACGGTTTGCGGTTACTGCAACAGTTGCTCGCTGCTGGGCGGCACGTCCATCTCATCATGAGTCCCGCTGGCGCTGCCGTAGTAACGCAAGAGACGGGTATCAAGGTAGATATAGAAAATGGCGAACTGGATGCACTCCTAAACACACATCTGGAATACTTTGGAGATGCTTGCATATCAGAAATCATTAGCCACGACTCCCAATTGAGTTATGAGCACTACAGTGACTTTATGAGTCCAACGGCGAGCGGTTCCTACTTAACTGACGGAATGGTTATTTGTCCATGCAGCGGCGGCACCCTTAGCGCGGTCGTTACCGGAGCGAGCAGAAATCTGATTCATCGTGCAGCGGATGTACATCTCAAAGAACAACGTAAACTGGTACTTGTAACGAGGGAGACTCCGCTTTCACTCGTTCACATCCGCAACATGGAACTTGCGAATCAGGCAGGTGCCGTGGTCTTACCTGCCAGTCCTGGTTTCTATCACGGTGCTAATTCTGTTGGTGACCTGGTGGACTTTGTCGTAGCCAGAATTCTGGACCAGCTTGAAGTGGAAAACGACCTATCGCAACGATGGGGATGTTAGATTTATCTGATGAAACAGCTTCGCCAGATTCTCGAAATGATTCGGTTCAGTCATACGCTCTTTGCGCTACCATTCGCGTTCATGAGCGCGGTAATGTGCTGGCTCGTTCCCGCAGCCACTGCGTCTGATCTCAATGCAACTGAGTCGATCCCGTTTCGGTTTTCTCATTTGGTGGCAATCGTCCTTTGTATGGTCTTTGCCCGCAGCGCCGCTATGGCATTTAATCGTATCGTGGATAGACGCATTGATGCGGAGAATCCGAGAACATCCCAGCGGCATATTCCCGCTGGTAAACTGAGTGTCAAAAGTGTGACATGGTTTACGGTGATCAACTGTGCCGGGTTTGTTGCGTCAACGTTGATATTTCTTCCGAACAAACTACCGATCATCCTCTCAGTGCCCGTGCTGCTGTTCCTGTTGATATATAGCTATACCAAACGTTTTACATCACTAGCACACTTCTACCTTGGAATGAGTTTAATGCTCGCTCCGATCAGTACCTGGATCGCCTTGCGCGGCCATGTTCTTATGTATCATCCCGCTGATATTCTGCCCGCTGTGTTGGTTGGGATCATCGTTATGACGTGGGTCGCCGGCTTTGACATGATCTACGCTTGTCAGGATTTTGAATTTGATAAGGAAGCCAAGCTCCGTAGTATTCCCAGTCGATTTGGTATCAAGGGTGCACTTCGAATTGCAGCGTTTTCGCACGTCCTAATGGTTGCCGCGCTAGTTGCGTTGCCCTTTTCACATCACTGGATGGGTCCGGATTTGCAATTGGGGGCAATTTACCACACAGCAACTGCCGCTGTGGCGTTATTGTTGCTCTACGAGCATTGGCTGGTAAAGCCTGATGATCTTACGAGAGTAAACATCGCATTTTTTCAGGTTAACATCGTCATAAGTGTCGGACTGTTCTTGATCGTATCGGTAGATCTATTGCTATAATTCTCAAGCTGGGAAATCGGATACCTGAATTCTCAGGTGAAAAAGCGCCAGGGGGCTTTTGGCGTCGACACGAAATCGTATGCGTCTGAATTTCACATCGGGAATTATGCAATTAAGGATGTCGGGATGAGCAGAGTCTTGGAGCAGTCAAAGTGGCCGACAGGTCAGCGTAGATTCACGTGGATTGAAATTCCAACACTATATCTACTGTTAATTACATTGTGCCTAATCGGGTGCAGCGGTGACGATACGACGGACCAAGGAAGTGATAAAGTCGGTACAGAAGCTTCTAGGGATACGGACGGAAGTGACACCGACGTCGTGGATTCAGAAGATGCGAACGACGACGTAACACAGGATGACTCAACAACTAGTGATAATGTTGATGAGTTCATGGCCATTGCTCTTGATGATGAAATTGGGATGTTGCTGACGGAACTTGGCGGCGGTGAAACTCAAGAGAAGATTGATGCCAGTAACGCCTTGGATATGCTTGAAAAGGACGTGGTTAGCCAATGCGTCATGTACCTGGATCTCGGCGACGATGACCAGCGCCGCGGTGCAATGTACTTTCTGGCGGGCGGACGCATGCTTGACGTCAGCATTCTCGATGAAGTCGTCTTCAAAACACTGGATGATTCGGATGTAAAAGTTCGACAACTTGCACTGCAACTTGCTCGACGGATCAGTCTCGATAGTGCAGAAAAACTGGTGACACGATTGATGTCGGTAGCTCAAAGGCAGGATGAAGAGGAACAAATACGAGTTGCGGCTATTCGATTGCTAAACGAACACGCGTTATACAGCGACAAGTCAATTCCCGTGCTCAGTGAGATTGCCAAAAGTGACGCTGCGGCAAATATATGCAACGCTGCACTACTTGGGCTGAGCAAATTGGAAGATCCCCTTAAGGCGTTACCAGTCTATATCGCGGTGCTAAAGGGAAACGCAGATGCAACGGTCAAACGCTCTGCGGTGATTCGCCTGAAGAAACTTGGCCCAATGGCGGAGCCCGCTATTGAAATTCTCGGTGACTTGATGCTGCACGAAGATGCAAAGCTGGTCGAGTCTGCAAGCGACGCACTGTCATTGATTGGTGCCGCGGCAATACCAACGCTGATCGAGTTGACCGAATCCGAGGACCGCGTGGTCAAGCAATTAGCAATCTTTACAATCGGCACCATGGGTCGCGAAGGACGCCCTGCTCTTGATGCTCTAAAGAAATTTGTGGATGACGAGGACGAGCAGACACAGCGATTTGCCAGACAGGCTATTAAGAATTTGTTTGGTGTTCAGTAATCATCATCGCAGATGAGCTGATTTAAGCCTTATGCATTCTGCAATGTAATCGGTTCGCCGGTCGTCCACTTAGTCGGGTCTTCAGCATCCCTGTGCACATGGTTGTACACGGTATCACGTTCGACGGGATCCCGTCCTGCTTCACGGATTAAATCTTCGAGTCGATCTACGGTTAGTAGCTCAGGTGTCGTCGCACCGGCGTCGTGATAAATCAATTCGTGCCGCACCGTACCATCCAAATCATCAGCACCATATGAGAGTGCCGTTTGTGCCGTCCCGATTCCAAGCATGATCCAGTACGCTTTGATATGTGGTACGTTATCCAACATCAATCTCGAGACAGCTACTGTCCTCAAGTCCATCAACGATGATGGTTTCTTTATGTTGTTTTCTTCTCCGAGCTCAGTGTTTTCCGGATGGAAAGCCAACGGAATAAATGTTTGGAATCCGCCCGTTTGGTCCTGAAGTTCACGCAATCGGATTAAGTGGTCCACTCGATGGTATGCATTCTCGATGTGCCCATAAAGCATCGTGCAATTTGTTTTGATTCCGACGTCGTGAGCCGTGCGATGTATATTGAGCCAGTTGTGCGCATCTGATTTATGTTCACAGATTCTGTCGCGTACTTCCGGGTGAAAAATCTCGGCGCCACCGCCGGGCATACTGCCCAATCCGGCTTCACGCAGTTGTTCGAGAATGATACGTACCGGCTGTCGTGTAAGGAATTCAAACCAGTTTATTTCAACACCTGTCCACGCTTTCAAATGTAGTTGCGGATAGGCATCATGCAGAATCTTGACGAGGTTTAGATACCAGTCGAATTTCTTTTGATGATGAAGACCGCCGACAATGTGTATCTCAGTGCAGCCGTTATCAACAGCTTCTGCACCGCGTGCGAGAATCTGTTCGTCGTCCATTACGTACCCGCGCGGGTCCCGCAAGTCTGCACGGAATGCACAGAAATTACAGCGGTACACGCAGATATTCGTTGGATTCAGATGCGTATTGATGTTGTAGTACGCAACGTTGCCATTGATTCGTTCGCGCACTAAATTTGCCAGTTGACCGATTTCATGCAGCGGCGTGGAGTCGTCGTAAAGAAACAACCCATCGTCCATCGACAATCGCTCGCCGTCTTCGACTTTCCGTGCGATTGAGTCAAGTGTTGGAGTGTTACTTGCCATGAAGCATCAGCCTGTGTTCAAAGGATGTATTGCAGAGTTGTCATAACGGATCTGCATAACGTACCAGCATTACGTATCGGGATAAATTGCCCGCCACCACCTATCCCGCGAGTTTAAAACAACATTAACTCGCTGTCGATGCTTGCAATATATTCATCATTCGAGCAGATCCTCGCCATAACCGGGCGGAAAGGGATTATGAAGGTCGCTTTGGTCGATATTCTTGCTAGCGGAGGGTCTTTTCTGATCTTCGAATTCTTTGACAATCTCATTCGACTCTTGCATGAGCTCCTCGAATATGTTGTCCCAGTCGTCGACTGGTTCGGATTCGGACTTTTTATCATCGACTTCCAATTCGGCATCCTTCTTAATCGTCTTAGACGATTTTGATTTGGCCGGTTTTGGTTCTACCGACGGCTCTCGTTTTAGCTTTGGAATGGGAGGAAGGTCGCCAAGTTCTTCATCAGAGAAAATTAAGTCGGCTTCCGATTTCAGTCCAAATACGCTGATCCAGCGTTGCACATCATATGGATGCAGTGGCCCGTCAGGTTTACTGGTATCCGCACGATCGCTGCGAAACTGTGCGTAGGCATTTCTGGTCATCTCGCGAAACCAATCGTCGCTGTCGATGGCATTGGCATGGCGGCGGCGTGCCATGCGTTGCACCCGGTGGTCGCTGGACACAACGGTAAGTTTTGTCGGAGACGTGTGGGCTTCGATGTACCCGCCGATCAAGTCATCGGCTTCTTCAAAATCAGCGGCGAAGTGAACAGTTAGTCCGGAGTGGGTAAACTGCCGTGGGCGGTTAGGTGGTGGATTCTTGGCATCAAACGTAAGAATAGTACGATTGGCCGTGGCTGCAGGCAGAGTCTCGAGAATCCAGTCGATTAATGCATCGCGTGCGTCTTCGAGCGTTCCGGTGGGATTATCTACGCCGTCAATTCCTTTTGCGAAAAGGAGGTTATAGCCATCGATAATGACTAGCGCGTTACAAGATGAAATCCGTGACATGCGATTCAGGATAACTCGTAGCGTAATTCCCCGCCAATAAATACCTGGCGTGCCCTGCCTGAGAGTTGCTCACCGTTAAACGGAGAGTTTTGGCTTTGAGATTCAAACGACGTTACATCCACCGTCCACGTGATGTTCGGGTCGATGACCGTGATGTCCGCATCGGCACCGACGGCAAGGGATCCTTTTTTGATTCCTAGTGCTTGTGCCGGATTGGTGCTCAGCGCGGCAATTGCCTCTGACCACTCCAATTTGCCGGTAGAGACCAGTTTGGTGATCACCACGGCAAGTGTGGTCTCGAGATTTACCATGCCAAACGGTGCACGATCCAAGACCGTCATTTTCTTTTCTATTGCCCGTGGTGTGTGCGCGCTGGTTATGACATCGATCGTGCCATCCTTGATTCCCTCCAAGCAGCTATCTACGTGTTGCTGGCTTCTCAACGGCGGATTCACTTTGTAGTTGGAATCAAAAGAACGCAGGGCATCGTCCGTGAGAATCAGATTTGCAATCGGACATTCTGCTGTGACCCTTACACCTCTCCCTTTGGCTCTTCGGATGATCTCCACGCTTCCACTGGTCGAAATATCCATCAGATGCAGTCGGCCGCCGGTGGATTCTGCCAATCGCAAGTCGCGTGCTGTCATGACCTCTTCTGCGTCCGGGTGTAAGCCACCGATCCCCAGGATGTTGGATACGGATCCATCGTGCATCATGCCGGATTGGCTTAATTCAGGTACTTCCGGATGATTGAGGATTGGTTTGTCAAACATCAGTGAGTATTCAAGCGCTCTTCGAAACAGATCCGTACTGTGGATCGGGCTGCTTGCATCGCTGAATCCAACGGCACCGGCTTCCACGAGCATCCCCATTTCTGCTAGCTCTTCGCCTTCTCGATTTTTGCTAACGGCAGCAATCACGTAGACATTGCAGTTTCGAGCGCGAGATGCCTTTTGCCTTACGAATTCGACGCCGGCTTGCGTGTCAATCGGTGGATCCGTATTTGGAATACATGCAATTGTGCTAAACCCTCCGGCGAGTGCAGCAGCCGTACCGGTTTCAATGGTTTCGTCCTCTTCAAAGCCAGGTTCACGCAACTGCACGTGCATGTCGACTAAGCCTGGTGTGACGATCATGTCTTCAGCATCCACCACCTGATTTACGTTGGATGCGTCGAGTCCTTTGCCAATCTGTGTCACTTTGTGGTCTTCAACGAGTATGTCAGCGACCTGATCAAGCGATTGGCTTGGGTCGATGACTCGTCCGTTTTTGATCAGTAGTGACATTGGAGTGTTTGTTGCTTGCAAGAGGTTTTGTTTTACTGTTGGCTGGCTAGTAATCGTAAAACCGCCATACGTATTGCGATCCCATTTGTTACTTGATTTAGAATGACCGAGTGTGGTCCGTCAGCCACATCCGGCGTTATCTCGACACCTCGATTGATCGGGCCAGGTGCTGTGATCAATATGTCATCCTTGGCACGCGCCATGCGAGTTTTGTTCATGGCGTAAAGTAACGCGTATTCGCGGATGGACGGGAATGGCCGTGTGTATTGTCGCTCAAATTGAATCCGCAGTAAGTTTAGGACATCACATCGCGGCAAAATGTCATCGAGGCTGTACGACACTTCAACGCCGTAATCCTCCCAGTGTTTGGATACAAGTGTTGATGGTCCGCAAACGATAACGTGAGCTCCTAGCTTCTTCAGGCCCCAGATATTTGATCTGGCGGTTCGACTATGTGTGATATCACCGACCAGGGCGACAGTTTTTCCTTCTAAGGATCCTCTGTGTTCTCGGATCGTGAGAATATCCAGCAATCCCTGAGTGGGATGTTCATGTGGCCCATCACCAGCATTTACGATTCCACAATCAACGTTTTGCGAAAGCATGTGTGGAGTACCTGGCGTATGATGTCTTACGACCATAATATCCACGTTCATTGCTTCGATCGTCTTGGCGGTATCGATAAGTGTTTCGCCCTTGCTGAGGCTACTGGTTCCCGCTGAAAACTCGACGGTGTCTGCACCGAGGCGACGTGCGGCAAGGCTGAAGCTGTTGCGGGTTCGCGTGGAATTCTCAAAGAACATGTTTGAGATTGTTAGACCGCTAAGGACTGATAGCTTGTCTTTGCATCCGCCCGTGGCTTCTTTTAATTCCGCGGCAGTATCGAGAACCGTGTTGATTTCCTCGGCTGAGAGATCTTCCAATCCAAGTAAATGACGCTTCGTCCAGTTATCTGGAACTGGACTGATTTGTGATGCGCCTTCAGTACTTGGCTCTGCCAATTCGGGGTTCTCCGAGGACTAAACGAATTTCATTCGCTCGGATGATTCTAACAAGAGGATTTGCTAGTACAAGAGGCTATTTTTCGAGAGCTCCGTATCCATAGCCAATGGGCACTGCGGGCTCCCTTGAAACTGACGGATGACTTATTTAATTTCTTCAAACAACTGCAGATATGCATTGCAGGATTGCTCGTCAGAGAAAGATGAGCGAGCCATTGCCCGAAGCCTGTCACCGTCGATCGGGTTTTGCAGCATGTACAGAATTTTCTCGGCCATCTTGTCCGAGTCACCGACCGGTACGAGTCCTCTGGCGAGGTCTTCCACGAGTATTTCGGCAGGACCTGACGGACAATCTGTCGCCACGATATTGCATCCACATGCCATTGCTTCGATCAATACGGTTGGAAGTGCCTCCCATCTGGATGACAACACCAACAAATTGGCTTGGGTCATCCAAGAATACGGATTCTTGCTAAAGCCCGCTAAGAGGATATCTTCTTCCAGACCGAGGGACCGGACTTGAGATTCCAGTTTGGATTGCAATTCACCAGTGCCGAGTAACACGAGTCGTAGTGCGCGTTGTTTTCGAGCAATGGCGAAAGCTGAGATTAAAGTGGTGAAATCTTTTTGAGGTGTCAGCCTGCCAACACCCAACACGACAGGGACTTCGTCTTGAAACCATGTCTGGTCGTTACCGAGATTCGCCTTGTTCATCATTGCATCGGTGACGACCGGGTTGTAGATCACATGTACGGACTCAGATGGTAGAGACAATGTCTGCTCAAGGTCGCGTGCAGCACCTTTAGAAACAGCAATAATTGCATCAGCATGCTTGTAGACTCTGCGTGCGATTGGCTTGATGAGTTTGTCGCGTAGCTTCACCCCTTTGTACGCGCTCATCGTCAGATGCTCTACCAAAACACACTTGGGCTTGGCGTTTGATTTCCTGACTGCACGAATAGCGGCGATATTCGCGTGGCTTAGGTGGGAGCAGAGAACATCCGGGCGTCGATCATCAATATACTGAGCTAGTTTGCCGATCGACTTGCGCACCTTGATGGTGTCTAGGTTTACTAATTCGACGTCGGTCGGAATTTGGTCACGGAATGCACCACTTGCTTCGGCAACGACGATGTTGACTTTGTGTCCCGCCCGGGACCACCCGTTACAGAGATTGAGCGCAACTCTTTCTGCGCCACCTCCGAACAATGATGGGATAAAACAGGCGATATGCATTCCGAATCCGTCGTCCAAACCGCGGGTGTAGTGGAATGCCGTCTTAAGCAATGAAATCCAAGGCTAAACTACGGCTGGCCAAGTAGATGTCCAAACGGAGTTAGTGCATCACTAATCGCAGTATCTATTGGCGTTGTGTCATCTTGTAGTACTACGATGTAATCACGCGGATAGATCGCATAATCGAACATCGGTTCAATGCGAGCGTGGGAATTGTTGAATTCCACATCCAGAGGGACGTACCTTAACGGATCACTTGTGGCACGCTTGAGCTTGATTTTCATGCCGGAAAATCGGCGGTGAGCTCCGGATTGATGCAGTGCATCGGAGATGACCATGTTGGGTTTATACGGCAACGTCACGCGGTCTTTGCCACCGCTGGCTGAGCGAAATTCCACGGTGTAGGTTTTCGCTGCCGAATTGGGCATGCCGTTTGGCCCGGAAGCTAGTCGGGTCGTACCTTGTTTTACAGCCGCAACTTGATCCGCTGTCATCGGAATCGATGTTGCTGCGCGACGTTGTCGCATTCCTTTACAACCGCAAAGTGCAATTACGATGGCTGCCAGGTAGACGTAACGAAGCAATCGTTCTAGGGATGGCTTCATTTTTAAATTCTCCAAAGTGGGGGAACGAATTGGATCTAGAGTAACAACGTGTTGGGGATTCGCTGTTCACTCTATTTGCCACTTGCAAGGCACCCAATCGTCCGTAGATGCGCACGATCTTTAGAGAAAGTGAAAAAAGATTGAAAGTCTTAAGTCGAGACGCTTGGCTTAAGAAAAATCTCTCGGTGTGATACGACCCTGCACCCGGCCGGGTAGACCCTGAATCCGGAGGAAACCTTCCGCATCATCCTGATTGTATGATCCACCGCCTTCCATGGTGGCAATACCTTCGTCGTATAGGCTATTACCGCTGCTGCGGCTGTCAACCATGATATTGCCCTTATAGAGCTTCAGTGTGACTTCACCATTGACCTTTTGACATGCGTTTTCGATGAAAGCCAGCAGTGCATCCAGTTTCGCGTGATACCAGAATCCGTAGTACACCATTTCGGCGACTTCCGGTGACAGACGATCGCGGAGATGAACCAGATCGCGATCTAGGGTCAGTTGTTCGACGTACATCAAGGCATCATAAAGAATGGTCATACCAGGAGACTCATAGACGCCACGGCTTTTCATACCGACGAATCGATTCTCCACCATATCGATGCGGCCAATACCATTACGACCGCCGATTTCATTGAGCTTCAGAACGATCTCTAGTGGATTGAGCGATTCACCGTTGATCGAGACCGGTGTTCCGGCTTCAAAACGCACCGTGACCGACTCGGCTTCTTCCGGTGCTTCCTGTGGTGAGACTCCCATACCAAATTCAACGATTTCCACACCGTTGACATCCAGATCTTCGAGTTGACCTGCCTCATAGCTGATGTGGAGGCAGTTTTCATCGCTGCTATAAGGCTTCGCTGTGGATGCTTTGACTGGAATATTCTTTTCTTCGCAGTACTGAATCAACTCGGTTCGCCCCGGGAATTGGTCGCGAAATTCCTTGATCCGCCATGGTGCGATTATTTCAATGGATGGATCGAGCGCTTCTGCAGCCAGTTGGAATCGGCATTGGTCATTTCCTTTGCCGGTTGCACCATGTGCGTACGCCGTCGCGCCAACTTCTCTTGCAATTTGCAAACAGACTTTGGAAATCAAGGGTCTGGCGATGGAAGTACCTAGCAGGTAGATGCTTTCGTATTTAGCTTGCCACTTCAGTACGGGAAATGCGAAGTCGCGACACATTTCTTCCTGTGCATCGACGATGCGAGCGCTTGCTGCGCCGATGTCACGAGCCTTTTGAAGGATTTCTTCTCGATCTTCACACGGTTGTCCTAAATCCACGTAGACGGCATGTACGTCGTAACCGCGGTCCATGAGCCATCCGAGAATGACGGATGTATCAAGGCCACCGGAATATGCGAGTACGCAACTTGGCATGATTGCTTCCTTCAAAAAGCTGCTTAATGGGGTTATTTATGTCATTCTTGTTTGAGACACTAATACTGACAAGGTGTTAGCTATGACGTGTTCGCAGATAGGTGGCGGATGTCCGACTTGAGAATCATTGAAATACTAAATGCATTGGCAGATGGATCAAAATCTGTCGCTGAAGTAAGTGAACTATTGTCTCTTGCTCCACAGGCCATGGCGGAGGTCACTTTAGACCTCGATCGAATTGACCGGTGCGGATTCCCGGAGGTCGTCTATGGAGAAAACAAGTCAGCTGAGACCATCGTGGATATTTTTGAGGCGCTGCGCAAAGCGAATCAGCCGCTGTTGGCTACGAGGGTAACCGAAGAGAAAGCCAGCGTGGTTTGTGGTCAGCTATCTGATGTGTCTTATAACACAGTGGCCAGGACAATTCGTAGTCGCGAGTCAAACCTGCAACTGAAGGGAATCGTGGCTGTCGTTTCGGCCGGGACGAGTGACCTGCCGGTTGCCGAGGAGTGTGTTGAGACGCTTTGCTGGATGGGTGTTGAGCCACTTGTCATTCACGATATCGGCGTAGCAGGCCCGGAGCGATTGCTTCAAAACGTGGACCGCTTGCGCACGGCAGATGTTGTCATAGTTATTGCCGGAATGGAAGGTGCATTGCCTAGTGTCGTTGGAGGTCACGTCGACGTACCAGTTATTGCTGTACCAACCAGCGTTGGATATGGAGCCGCACTGGGAGGAATGGCCGCACTCTTGGGAATGCTAAACAGTTGTGCTTCTAACGTGACGGTCGTCAATATTGATGCGGGGTTTAAAGCTGCGTTCGTGGCTGGGACGTTCGTGCGTCAGTTGAGCCGGCGTCTGGAATCCAGTCCGGACTCTGAATAACAGAAGCAAACCGGAAGGTATTTCTGCAATGGATGCTCGTGAGTTGTTAGTAGCCCGACCACGTGAGTCACATAAAGGTGATTACGGTCGAGTGTTAATAATCGGAGGGTGTCGGGGAATGGCCGGTGCTGTGGCCCTTGCCGGGCAGGCAGCGTTGCGCTCCGGCGCGGGGCTTGTTCGCCTCGCTGTACCGGACGGCATCCTCGACGTCGTGGCTTCTCATCACACTTGCTATTTGACTGAGCCACTGCCTTCGGATACTGTCGGCCGGATAGACCGTTCCGCCATCGATCAGATTCTGGCCGCTGCAGAATGGGCAGACGTTGTTGCAATTGGACCGGGCCTGGGACAAAGCGACGGACTTCTGGAAATCGTAACTCATCTGTTTCACCACGTCAGAAAGCCTCTCGTGGCGGATGCTGATGCACTAAATCTGCTGGCCGGTCTCGAGTCTGTCTGTTACAGCGGCGCGATGCCGAGAGTGCTTACGCCACATGCAGGTGAATATCAACGACTAGCGGTCGAAATTCAGCCGGAGACGTTTGCCGATTCCAATAACGTGATTCTTGTATTAAAGGGTCCCGGCACGATTGTTACAGATGGCCAACAGGAATACGTTAACACGACGGGTAATCCGGGGATGGCAACCGGTGGAAGTGGTGATGTGCTGACCGGTATGATTGCGGCATTTATCGGTCAAATTGGGAGTGAATCGAAACAGGCTTTGCAAGCTGCAAAACTGGGAGTCTATCTACATGGTCTTGCCGGGGACCTAGCCGTTAATCAAATTGGAGAAGTGTCGCTTGTTGCAAGTGATCTCTTAGATTATTTGCCCGCTGCGATTCAACAATCTCAAGATTAACAATACACTTTGGCTCGGTGAGCAACGTGCAGATTTTTCGTGACCTATCCGAACTTCCTTCCCGCTTTCGTGGTGGTGCGGTGAGTATCGGTAACTTTGATGGTGTGCACCGTGGTCATGCTTCTATTATTGGACAACTGAAGTCGCTCGTTGCTGATTCCGGTGGTCCGGCCATTGTGTTCACGTTTGACCCGCATCCTGTGCGTTTACTCCGGCCGGAGTTGGCACCGCCACCACTTACATGGACTACTCGAAAAGCGACTCTCCTAAAGTCACAGGGTGTTGATGCCATGGTGGTCTACCCGACCGACCGTGCATTGCTTGAGCTGACGGCCGAGGAGTTTTTTCAACAAATCATCGTGGAGCAACTCGGTGTATCGGCCATGGTCGAAGGGCCAAACTTCGCTTTTGGTAAGGACCGAGGCGGTTCAATTGAGAAACTGCAATCGCTTTGTCATCAACACGACATCACGCTTGAGATTGCTAATCCGGTGGAAACTGACGGCGAAATGGTTTCCAGCAGCCGAATACGAGACAGTCTTAAACGTGGAAATGCGGAACTAGCAAATCGAATGTTAACTGAGCCTTATCGTGTCCGCGGTATGGTAACACACGGCGTAAAGCGAGGAAGCCAAATTGGTTTTCCAACAGCAAATCTCGAAGCCATTGACACGCTGATCCCAGAAGAAGGAGTTTATGCGGGCGCGGCACTTGTTGGAAATGATAGATTTGCAGCCGCGATTAACATTGGTCCAAATCCCACTTTTGGCGAACACGCGTTGAAGTTTGAAGTGCATGTCATCGATTTTACCGGTGATCTATATGGGCAAGTTCTTGAGGTCGACATCTTGTCGAAAACGCGAGAAACACGCACATTTGATAATGCAGATCAATTAAAGAAACAATTAGAGATAGATATCGCATCTGCGCGGGCTGTGTTTCATTGAGCACAGGACCGGCAGAGGCGACTAAATGAAGGAAGTCCTCAGATGGCAGTTGATTGGCCGGCACTTGCCGACGTGATAAATAGTAACCAGAGTTTTGTACTGACCAGCCACATTCGCCCGGATTGCGATGCCCTGGGCAGTGAGCTTGGGATGGCAGGTGTACTTGAGGCACTAGGAAAAGATGTAATCATCGTCAACGGACAACGAACACCTCCGAATCTGGCCTTCATCGATCCAACCGAACGCATCAAAGTGCTTAATGAAGATATCTCCATTACTGAATTGTCGAGTCGCGATGTATTTATGGTCCTTGATACAAGCGCATGGGCTCAGCTAGGGCCGATGGGCGATGCATTGAGAGAATTTCCAGGTCGTAAAATCGTACTGGATCATCATCAAAGTGAAGATGATTTAGGTACCGAGTTCTTTAAGGATACTAGTGCGGAAGCGGCCGGTAAGCTTGTGTTTCAGTTTGCAGAGCATTTGGGTGTTGAATTGACGGAGTCGATTGCACGACCTCTGTTTGCCGCATTGAGCACTGATACGGGTTGGTTTCGATTTCCTTCCGCATCAAGCAGTACATACAACTGTGCAGCTGCGCTTGTGGCTGCAGGTGCGAGTCCGTCGGAAATCTACGCAGAGTTATATGAACGCAATACGCTTGGTCGGGTGAAGCTACGTGGAGAGGTATTATCCAAAATCGAGATCAGTAATGAAGGGCGTGTTGCATTTACGCATATACGCATCAGTGATTTTGAAAAAACTGGTGCGATGCCATCCGACACCGAAGATCTTGTAAATCTTTGTTTCACGATTTCCGGAACAGAAGTTGCTGTAATCATGGTTGAGCAAAACCCAAATGTATACAAATTAAGCTTTCGCAGTCGCTGTGAGCTCGATTGCAGTGAGATCGCTGGTCACTTTGGAGGCGGCGGTCATAAAGCGGCTGCCGGCGCTGGAATTGATGGCTCGTTTGACGAAGCCAAGTCGACAGTGCTTGACGCAGTTTGCCAGCGGTTGCACAATTAGTTCAGCACGGGAACATCTCGTTTATCGTTTAGGCATAGTGCACGAGTCGTGCTTGATGCCTGATTGACATGGATGTCATGTACTTGGAATTTGCGTGGTCAATTCAAGCTAATGTAATGAATGGATCGCGACCCACCCACAGACCGAGTCGCACGATCCCTCCTGAGATCCCCGACAAGCTGATAACGAACAGCTAGCACGGTGCCGTGTGCATTTTCACGTATCGCAAGCTATCGATTTATTGAAAATTGGGAGTCCAATCTGGCATGAGTGAAGACCTGGACAATGAAGCCGGTGATGAAGCTGAATCAGCAGCCGGCACGGAACGCCGTAGCTTTATATTGGAGGCATCTACGGGGCTGTTAGGCGTTTGCCTCGGTGTCGGCCCGGTCATTGCAGGCCTTTGGGGATTCGTTTTTGACCCCTTCCGCAAACGAGAGTTGCCGAGCAAATACAATACGGGTAGTGGCGATGTTAAAGAAGGACACTATCTGGTAGCAACCACCGATTCTCTACCGGAAGATGGCACACCACAGCGCTTCGAAGTGATTTCTGATAAATATGATGCATGGAATTTTATTCCTCGCCAACCAATCGGTTCGGTCTATCTGAGAAAGCTCCCAGGAGATCTGGAAATTGAATTAGAGGATGGTTCAAAGAAAGTCCTTAAGAAGGGCGAAATCGACTGCCTCCAAACAACCTGTCCTCATGCGGGTTGCAGCGTCTCTTATGACGGAAATACGAATGCCCTGCTCTGTCCCTGTCACAATAGTGAATTCGAGCTAAGCGGTGCTAAGCGAACCGTCGGCGGAAAGGACAACCCGAGTCCGAGATCACTCGATCGACTTGATACAGTGCTCAAACCAATCGCAGATGGCGACAATATGGAAATCTATGTCGAGTTCATGGAATTCTATACAGGCGTCCATGAGAAGAATCCTGTCAGCTAAACGCTATCAACATACACATCTATCTAAGACGTAAAGCCACATGCGTATTCTCAGACAATTATTTGAATTCACGGACAATCGTACAGGGATTCAGGAACTAACCAAGGAAGCGCTCTACGAGAATATTCCTGGTGGTTCCAAATGGCGTTATATCTCCGGCTCAATGTTGGTGTTTGCCTTTGTAACCCAGATGATCACTGGTACGTTTCTCGCGATGAGTTACAGTCCGAGTAGTACAACTGCATGGGCCAGCGTTTATTACATCCAGAATGAATTGAGCGGTGGCTGGCTGTTACGCGGTATTCACCACTACATGGCACAAGCCATGGTGGTATTGCTGCCGATTCACATGCTGCAGGTTGTACTTGAGAAAGCGTACGTGAAGCCACGTGAGTTTAATTACTGGCTCGGTTTGGTGCTGATGCTCATTACGTTTGGCTTAGGGCTTACTGGATACCTCCTTCCGTGGGATCAAAAAGGCTACTGGGCAACGAAAGTGGCTACGAATCTGATGACATTGCCACCCGGTGGTGCCGCGATGCAGAAGATGGTCGTCGGTGGTACTGAATACGGTAACTTGACGTTGACTCGTTTCTTCGCACTTCATGTGCTTGTGTTACCCGGTGCGCTTATCGGGTTCTTGGTGCTGCACCTGGCACTGTTCCGTAAGCACGGTATTACAGCTCATAGCAGTGACAAACGTGGCGACGAATACTTCTGGCCTAAACAGGTCCTTAAAGATGCCGTTGGTTGTGCCATACTGTTTGCCTTAATCTTCTGGATCGCGATCGCTCGTGAAGGTGCTGAACTTGGGCCACCAGCTGAACCAACCAAGGCCTTCGATGCTGCACGGCCGGAATGGTACTTCCTGTTCCTCTTCCAATTGCTCAAGAAATTCCAGAGTGAGTTTGTCGGTGCCATTGTTGTTCCCGGCTTGATCTTTGGTTTCTTCTTCATAATGCCTTTAATCGCCAAGTTCCGCCCTCGTCACTTGTTCAACGGACACTTGATCAATGTTTCAGTAATGGGACTCTTATTCCTTGGCGCCGGTTATCTGACATTCGAAGCAATGCAGGAAGACAACTACACTTTGTCTGAGGAACGCCTGGCTGAAGTACGAGAGAGTTCAGATCCAAGTGACAAGGTGGAACTCGAGAAGCATGACAAAGCAGCACGCTTTCATCGTGACAAAGAGGCGGCTGAACGGGACTACAATCGCATTGCGGCCTTGATTGACTATCAGGGAATTCCAGTAGCAGGTCCTCTGGAGTTGTTACGCAATGATCCTGAAATCATGGGTGCGCGTTTGTTCAAAGCAAAATGTGCAAGCTGCCACGCTTATGATGATCCGTCTACCGAAGGTATTGAACTTGGTGAATTTGCCGGACCGAATATGCCGGAGGGCTGGGATGCTGAATCTGGATCTGATTTCGGAGCGCCTAACCTGTACGGATTTGGAAGCGTTAACTGGATCAAAAATGTGCTGACACCGGAAAAAATCAAGTCAGTTGATAACTTTGGCGCTACGGCACATCGAGCTGGTTCCATGGTTGACTTTGTCGAAAACGGCCTAAACGGCGACTTCGATGATCAGATTACTAAAATTGCTAAGGCGTTATCAGCAGAGGCCGGCTTGGTATACGAGCCATTGACCGACGAAGTAGATGCCATTGCAGAAGGAAATGAGTTGATCCAAAACGGTGATTGGAATGACTACGGTACAGCTTGCACGGATTGCCACAGCTACAAAGAAAATGAAGAGATTGGTGGTGGCCCCGATTTAACCGGTTATGCTTCCGCGGATTGGATCCGTCAGATGATCAGTGACCCAAGTCACTCTTCGATGTATGGATATGATGGTGCGGATAACAATGACCGCATGCCAGCATTCAAAGAGTTTCTTACCGAGAAGGAAATCGACCTGCTCGTGCAGTTTATCCGTCAGGATATGAAAAATCTCAATCGATAGCGGGAATG